>JAESGY010000155.1_pt1 | contig 55688 bp, 54 predicted proteins | sample 9269841 | NCBI WGS metagenome assembly JAESGY01 (sample SAMN17022865, study PRJNA683097) | algae metagenome | isolation source: Spirirestis rafaelensis WJT71-NPBG6 and co-occurring heterotrophs from... | place: USA: Pinto Wells, Joshua Tree National Park, Colorado Desert, CA | collected 2006-08-15 | reverse complement strand
CGAAGCTGCACGATTATCATTTTCATCTCAGGAAGTTTGAGTATTTTAACTGATTGACAAAAGGTGCTTTATTTTAAACTTTAACGGATGCACTGATACCAATTGTGCCAGTTGCGTAAGTCCTGATGATGTTTTTATCACATCAGACAAGAATTTGAAATACCAGCAAAATTTGACTGAACGAACGATAGCGATTATTGAACTTCCCACAAATCGATTAAAACTATTGGAAACTATCACCGATAAAATTGTGGCAGAAGTTGAGAGAATTTCTGTCGGAATGTACGTGCAAGTTTCTCTCTAGCTATCAACCACTTGAGAAATAGGGAGTAGGGAATAGAAAATAAGAATTAGAGATTACCAAAGCAGGAAATAACAAGATTATTTATTACCTAGTCCCTAGTCCCTAAGTCCAAGCGTCTAAGCGTCCCCAGTCCCTAAATCCAAGCAAGCGTCCCTAGTTCCTTACACCTCTACTGGAATTTGCTCTTCTTGTCTTTCCACAAACGTTTGAACGCGGGTGCGGTATTGTCTTAAGGAATCATCTACCCAATCGCGATCGTTGCTGTTGATATATAAATGTACCAGTGGTTCACTGGCATCTGGTAAAACTAACACCCAACTGTCATCGTAGGGTTGACAAATTTTGACCCCATCGATTAATTCCAGGTTTTGTGCTGGATGAGTTTCTACCAAATACCGCATTAATGCCCCTTTGACTGTCCAAGGACAGCGGACTGTATAAGTTTTGTGAATTACACGGGGTAATTCTGACCTGACAGAAGCAAGCGATCGCTCTTGTATTGTTAGCATTTCAATTAGCTTGGCAATACAGAACATGCCATCAAATCCCGGATGCAATTGCGGGATAATAAAGCCTGTGTCGCCGCTGCCTCCCAGTACCACACTTGGGCTTGTTTGACAAGCTTCCATTAATGCGGTAGGATTTGCTTTGGTGCGAATCACCTTACCATCGTGGCGACGGGCAATTTGTTCAACAGCACTGGAAGCATGAACTGGTACTACTACCGTCCCTCTGGGATTAGAAGTTAAGATTAAATCCACCATCAGCGCAGTCAACATTTCGCCGCGAATCGCAATCCCCGATTCATCCACCAAAATCATTTGTTCGCCATTTGCTGTTACCTGAACGCCAAAGTTAGCTTTCAGTGCTTCCACCACATGACCCAGCTGAGTTATGAGTCCTTCGCGGTCAGATGTGGACATGGCGTTTTTATTCAAACTGGCATTTAGCACCACCGCATCAGCGCCAAAGTTATCTAACATTTGCGGCAATACTGCACCAGAGACAGCATAAACGTAGTCAATCACTACTTTTGCCCGACTGTTGCGAATTGTCTCAATATGCAGTAAGTTTTCAAAAGCTGTGCAGTAGCGGTCAATTACTTGACTGGGGTATGAGACATCGCCAATTTCGTGAATTTGCGATCGCCGCATATCCTCTTTAAAGTAAGCTCCCTCAATTTTCTTTTCCTTTGCCTTGGAAATATTGATGCCAAAGGCATCCATAAATTCAATCAGGATATAATCAGGGCGATCGGGATGTACCCGCACATGGATACCACCAGCTACTGACATAGTGGGGATAACTGTGCGAGCGATGGGGATAGCGGTAGCATCGAGGTTTTGAATATCGATGCCTACAGACATTAAACCAGCGATGAGCGATCGCGTCACCATCCGCGAGATATTGCGCTGATCGCGGGAAACCGTTACCTTAGAACCTGGTTTCAAAGTAGAACCATAAGCAGCTCCCAACTTCACCGCAAATTCTGGCGTAATGTCGATATTGGCTAATCCTTGGACGCCACGTTGCCCAAATAAATTTCGTTGAGCAGTGTTACCCCAAATCAAGTTAATATTTAAAATTGCCCCAGAATCGATTTTTTTGCTGGGCCAAACGCGCACACCAGGACTAATTTGCGCTTCTTCTCCCACGCTAGAAAGGGAACCGACTACAGCTGCTTCTAAAACATGAGCGCGACGGTCTACACGAGTACCACGAGAAATCACACAAGCCGATAGATGTGCTTCTTCGCCAATAATTGCTCCATTCCAAACAATTGGACGTTTGAGATTGGCATCAGCCCCAATGGTGACATTATCCCCGATTACGGTTCCGGCTTCAATTTGGACTCTTGCACCAATGCGGCAATTATCGCCAATAACCGCCGGAGCCTCAATTTGAGCCGTTGGATCGATATAAGTGTTTTGACCCACCCACAAGTCGGTTGACACCTCTTTGTAGGCAAAATCAAGTTTTACCTTATGTTCCAAGCCATCATATTGAGCTTCGCGATAAGCATCTAAGTGACCAACATCGCACCAGTAACCCTCAGCGACATAGCCATACATCGGCTCGTCTTTGTCTAAAAGTAAGGGGAATAAGTCTTTAGAAAAGTCACATTCTATATTAGATGGCAGATATTCTAAAACTTCTGGTTCTAGAATATATGTACCAGTGTTGACGGTATCAGAAAAAATTTCACTGGTAGAAGGCTTTTCTAAAAATCGACTAATTCGATGTTGTTCATCGGTAATCACCACCCCAAACTCAATTGGGTTGGGAACACGAGTCAAAATTAAAGTGGCTTTAGACTTGTTTTGTTTGTGAAATTCAATTGCTGCTGTTAAGTCAAAATCGGTAATACTGTCTCCGCTAATTACTAAAAAGGTTTCGTCTAGAAGTTCGGCAATGTTCTTAACGCAACCGGCGGTTCCCAGTGGCTGGTCTTCTTCCACGGCGTAGGTCATTTGTACGCCAAAGTCGCTACCATCTTGAAAGTAGTCTCGCAAGACATCAGGTAAATAATGGAGCGTGGCAATAACTTCTGTAATGTGATGTCGTTTGAGAAGATTGATAATGTGTTCGGCAATTGGTCGATTTAGGATCGGCACCATCGGTTTGGGCAAGTCACAAGTTAGCGGACGCAACCGCGTTCCCGAACCACCTGCCATCAGTACTGCACGCATAAATCCTCCTTAGCTATTTGCAGCTATCGCTGCTTCAAGACCCGTCAGATGTGTTCTGCTATTCTTTAGTCTCCTACGGATCTTGATATTTTAGAAACTTCCACAAGATGCATCTGTCAAAAAATAAGTAAATATGCTTATAAACTAGCCTGTTTCGCCAGAGAAAATCAAGCAATTGGGCATTGGGCAATTTGAGGAGAAGAAAAGGTTAAAGGGCAAAGGGTAAAGACTGAGAAAGAAGAAATATTCCCCCCCCTGCTCCCTCATCTCCCCCTGCTCCCCCTGCTCCCCCTGCTCCCCCTCTCCCCGAATCTGAAAGGCTATCTTAAACTGGAGTAGGACAACGTATCGTCAAAAGAACGAGCAAGCCTAATCCTGAAAAGTTTAGTTTTTGCTTTTGGGTGAGGGTGTGAGAATACTTTTCTCGAATTGTGTCAGTTGCTTATGGAGTGATGGAATGCCTAAGTTAATTATTTTCGGCTTGATGGCGGGTTATTTATATGGTGTGTGGAAGTTTTGGAATGGATTTGAGCGGACGAATTTTTCGCAAAGTTTGCCTAATCGCCTTGGTTTATCTTTGTTATGGCCCGCTTTGTTTCTTACAAATCCCTCCTATCGTCGCAACTTTAAAAAGGCGCTGAAGGGTTAAAGGTCGCTAATAAGTTTATTTAGATCAGGGTTCGGCTGTGCGATAGATATGCTTAGTTTACAGCACAGGCGATATCTACGGTAAGCTACGAAGATCGCATTTTGCCTAAATTCGTAGAATTATAAACACAAAGTCCGCACTCAGGCGGACTTTTTACATCTAAGCCTGCGGTCAGCAGACTTAGTTTGTATGTTGGCTTAACTGTCAATTCCACGGTTGGGGGTAATGGTGATGTGGTGGCGTGATTTTTCTTCATAATTCCCTGGCAATGTTAGGGAATTAGCGCGTGCAAATTCGTAATTAAGCGACCAATTACGAACAACGAATTACTTTCTATTTCTCAAGATATGGATAGCTGCACCTGCTGCTGCACCATCGACTACATCACCCAAAGTATCTTTACGACCGCGAGTAACTGCACCAGTGACACCACCTGCGGCTGCACCTACTCCGATATCTTGACCCAAGTTACGGTTATTGCGATTTCTTCTGGTACCGTTAACAGCATTAACAGCAGCGCCGGCAGCACCACCTTTGACAGCATTGTTTAATACCGAACCGCGTCCCCTAATAGCGCCTGATACCACACCAGCAGCAGCGCCAATACCGACATCTTCAATTATGCGATTGTCAGCAGCAGCGGGTTTAGCTGGAACTAAAGTGACACCAGTTAAAGTAGCAGCTAAGAGGCTGGGTAAAAATGTGCGTTTTAAGATCCGATTCATAGTTGTACCTTCTCAAAAATTCAAAGTTGTTATTTTCAACAACTTGATCCTAGGTTTAGACAACGATAACGTTTTCTTACATTGGACACTTTCTATAGTTACACTCACCAAATTGCGATCGCATCCCCTGAAAGCATGAGTATCGAATTTTCGTACAAAGTTGGGAATAGGGCATGGGGTATAGAAAAATTCTGAGCTTGCTTGCTTGGAGGCAAAGCGATCGCACTCTAATATTCTGGGAAATTATTTAGTATTGATTTAACTTATTTTCGTTATGAGTGTTCGTTATATACCAAGTTGGGACAACATAAAACACTATCATTCGGGGTAGCGGCTATGAGTTACACTGTGAGCCAAAGATGGTAGCTAATAGCATGGATTCTCTCAAAGTAAAATTTTGGAGAAACTATGCTATTCAATACACTTCATCATGTGTACCAATATCAATCAATACAATTAATTCTTCCTTCGTCTCCCTATCCTGCTCAGAATTATAAATAATTCGGCAATCATACTCAACCGAACACGCCCATAATCCCTCTAATTGTCCCTGCAATTTATGCGCTTTCAAGGATTGAGCAAACGCTTCATTCGCTAACAATTGCAACACAGCAAAAATCTTTTCTTCTAGCTTGGGTTTTTGCGAACAGTACGCTTAAAAGCTCGTTGAAAACTTTTGTCCCAAACTATAGTTTTCATTCTTCATCTTCTGCCAATAAATCAGCTTTTAGGTCAGTAAACGAGCCTCGCTTTGCTGTACCTGATCGCACCGCTGTTAATGTCTCTGTGGCGTTTTTGGCAATTTCTATACGTCGCTTTTCAATGCGCCTTTTTTGAATCAGATTAATTAACAAATTTTGTTTTTCTTCTGATAGCTCTTCAACATAATCAATTACAGTTTGAAAAGATACAGGTTTATTCATTTTTATGTTGCTCTAACTACTGCAATGATTAGAAATAGTAAAAAAAGGAAGGGTGAAAAGTACATTTGACTTTCCACCCATTAATAGTTTCACTTTATTGCTAACTTACGCTCCGACGGATTCTTTCGCGGCGTAGAGTACTTCTACGTTGATATCTTTAAATCCACGATCGCGTGCAAATTTCTCGGTGTTACGCTTGACTTTCCCCCGCACAAATCCAGGAATCTTGTTCAATTCTGCCAAACCATCTTTTGTCCAGTTCAGGTCAGATCCAGCAGAAATTCCTTTGGTAATCACTTCTTTGGTATCGTGTCCGCCGAAGATTTCTAATAGATGATCTTCCATTCCCAAAGTGAAGGAATTGTAGACTAAATCTGCAATCTGATTTGTACCTTCGTAACCCATAAATGGTTTGTAACCAAGGGGGAAGTTCTGGATGTGAATCGGTGCTGCAATTACACCACAAGGAATATCTAAACGCTTACCAACGTGGCGTTCCATTTGCGTACCGAAAATTGCTGAAGGTTCGACGCGGGCGATCGCATCTCCTATTGCACCATGATCTTCTGTAATCAGCACTTCGTCGCAATACTCGCTTACCTGTTCGCGGAACCAATCAGCATCGTATTTGCAGTAGGTTCCCGCCCATACTACATGAATTCCCATCTCCCGTGCCAAAATCTTGGTCATAGCCGCAGCGTGGGTATTGTCGCCAAACACTACTGCTTTTTTCCCGGTCAAGTTCTGACAGTCAATGGAACGTGAGAACCATGCAGCCTGGGATACATGCAAAGTTTGCTCATTTATGAACTCTTCGTAATCTACATCAGCACCTTGAGCGTTTATCACCTGCTGTATTTTACGGATGCATCTAGCAGTTTCCACTACACCCATCGGCGTAATATCTACGCAAGGTATGCCGAATTCAGCTTCGAGGTAACTAGTCGCCATTAAACCTAGTTCGCGGTAAGGTGCGAGGTTAAACCAGGCGCGGGGCATCTTCTTAATATCGTAAACCGAAGCGCCTTCGGGAATGACGGTATTTACCTCAATTCCCAAGTCAGCCATCAAGCGCTTGAGTTCGGTGCAGTCGTGCTGGTTGTGGAAACCAAGGGTAGAACCACCGATGATGTTAACTGAGGGTTTTTCGGTTTTGCCTTCTGGTAGTTCGCCTTTTTTGCGAGCTTTCTCAATATAATATTGAACGATTTGTTGCAAAGTGCGATCGGCGGCTTGCAATTCGTTGAAGCGGTAGTGATTCACATCCGCTAGCATGACATCGCCTTTTGCTTCTAACTGCGCTCGCTCCACAAAGTTGTGTAAATCTTCTTGGAGAATACTAGAGGTGCAGGTGGGAGTTAACACAATCAAATCGGGGTGTTCCTCAGCGTCTTTGCGGGTGATGTTATCTACCACTTTTTCTTGGGAACCCCGCGCCAAAACGTTGCGATCTACGACGCTGGTTGTCACCGGGGTGAAGTTACGCTCACGCTCTAGCATCGATCGCATAACGTTAAAATAGTCATCGCCCAATGGAGCGTGCATGATCGCATGAACGTTTTTAAAAGAACTGGCAACCCGCAGTGTGCCTATGTGGGCGGGACCAGCATACATCCAGTAAGCCAATTTCATTACTGTGTTCTCCCTTTAATTGAAACCAACATGGACAATAAGTGCTTGATTATTAAATCGTTTCTGATTCTCTCAAATGTTGCAGTTGTTAGGGAATAGACGCTCACAGGACTTTACACAAATGGCGATCGCTCAAACCTTGTTACTGATTGGAGTTGAGCTTCATATTTAAACAACATTTTTGTTGTCAAAGTTATATAAATCTTAATTATTTAGAAAATTTCGTATCAATAGGGGCTAGGAACTGGGGATTAGGTGAGAATTATGAATGAATTTCAGCCATTTTGCATTCATCAAATATTCAGTCCCTAGTCCCCCTTCGGGTTCGCCAGTCGCTCATGGGGGAAACCACGGCAGATGCTTCAAGTCGGCGGAGCCGCCCAACGCACTGCCTCCCCTTGGCGCTAGCCTCTCCCAAAGGGAGAAGACCGCGCTGGACTCACCAGTCCCCAGTCTCCAATTAGGCAGAAACCAGGCGTCGCAAAGATTGAGCGCGGCGTTTTGCCGTAGCATTATTTGCGTCAATTTTCAGTGCTTGTTCGTACACTTCCAAAGCTTGAGCATTTAAATTCTTTTTCTCGTAGGCATGAGCGAGATTATTCAGCGCTGTTACATAATCGGGTTTAGATTTGAGCGCTTCTTTGTACTGACGAATGGCTAAATCATACTGCTCTTGTGAGAAGTAAGTATACCCCAGTGCATTATAAATCGGGGCGGTATTTTCTTCGCCTTCTTCTTCGGCAGCTTTTAGTGCTTTTTGAAAAAGTCCGATCGCCTGAGAAAACACTTTCTTTTCAGAATAAATACTCGCTAACTCATAATATTCTTGAGTCGTACCCTTGGATGTACTCAATTTTTTTCGCAAGCGTGACATAGAGCTTTCCATTCTGCGAGTTTTGAAAACTTCGCGAAAAATGCTCACCACTGCGAAGCCGAGCAAAAAAACGAAAATTGAGAGATAAAAAACCGCTAGATTGTTATCCACCATTGCCTTTATTAAAATTAGGGACGCTTGGACGCTTGGACAAGGAGACAGGGGAGACAAGGAGACAAGGGGTGACTTTTAACTTTTAACTTTTGACTCTTGACTTTGCTCTTCCCCTACAGACGCGAGGAACATCGCGTCTCTACAACTCCGCTCCTCCGCTCCTCCTAACTCTTAATTCAGATTGAGGTAATCCCCAGTATTTTATGCGTTCAGTAAGCCAACCTTTAGCTATGTAACGAGCGATCGCTTCATTTACTTGCTGTCGCAATTCATCGTACTGTAATCCCTTGGGCATTACTACCGATAAGGGTTGTGTTGATAGTTTGGTTGAAAGTAAGCGATATTCGGGATATTGTTGCACCCAACCGCTGAGGACGCTTGCATCTGCGGCAAAAGCATCAGAATTATTCTTTTCTAAAAGCGATCGCGCTTCTTCGTAAGAATTCACTCCTACTAATTCGGCATTCGGTATATAGTATTTTATTTCCGCAATCGTGCTGGACTTTTTCAGGACGGCTATTTTCCGTCTAGCAAAATCCACAAGCCGTTGCGCTGAAGCATCTTTGGTAACTAAGACTGTACCATCAAAATAGTAGGGAACACTAAAGCTAACTAAACGAGCGCGTGATTCGGTTGCTGTTACTCTAGCGATAGTCAGATCAACTTGATTATTGAGAACTACAGAAAGGCGATCGCGATTGCTGACAGGTTTAAACTTGACTGCGTTTTCTTTGCCTAATAAGTCTTGCGCTAAGGCTTTCGCTAAGTCAATTTCTAATCCTTGTAATTTGCCGTTGACATCAGTAAACCCCAACGGTTGTAAATTATTTTTAACTGCAATACTTAAGTAGCCACGCTGCTTAATTTCTGGCATTTCTGCCGCATTTGCACTTAATTGGCTGTCTGCAAAATAAAAGCTCAATATCAAAATTAAAGTGGCGGATAATACCAGATGTAACCGAGTAATTGCTTTCCATCTGTTACATCCGTTATTCATCCGTTCCACCTTTATCCCTTCGCTTGGCTGGCTAATTCAACGACTTTGGTGAAGCCGGCTGAATCGAGGATTGCCATTTGCGCTAACATTTTGCGATTGAGTTCGATGTTGGCTTTTTTGAGATTGCCCATCAACTGACTGTAACTCAAGCCGTGTAGGCGTGCAGCAGCGTTGATGCGGGTGATCCACAGACGACGAAAATCGCGCTTGCGGTTTTTGCGATCGCGATAAGCACTCCGCAGCGCTTTCATCACTTGTTGATTAGCGGTTCTAAACAAAGTTGAGTGAGAACCACGAAAGCCTTTGGCTAGTTTGAGAATTTTCTTGCGGCGTTTACGAGCAACATTACCGCGTTTTACTCTTGTCATTGTTTAATTTGGGATCAATTTACAAATAGGGAAGCATCAAGCGTACATTTTCGGCGTCGCTTTCGTGTACAACAGCCATTTTAGACAAATTTCGCTTTTTATTAGCACTTTTGTGCTGTAAAAGGTGATTTTTGAAGGCTTTGCGGCGCACGATTTTACCTGTACCGGTAGCGCGGAATCGTTTTGCCGCTGCTTTACGGGTTTTTAGTTTAGGCATAAACCAACTTTAATTCGACACGATCCCTAATTATAAGCTAAAAGAAATAAATTGAACGAATTATAAAAGCGCGGAGGTTTTATGCTGACCACCAACAAGAAGCTGACTTTTGAGGAATTTCTTGCCCAGTACCCAGATGGCTATGGTATCTTTGAACTTGTCAATGGCGAGATTGTCCAAGTGGAAGCGACTAGAGCGCATAAAAATATAGCACGATATCTCGTCAAGAGTTTTGACAGAGAAATTGACCGCTTAGGACTAGATTACATTATTGATAAGGATATACTCTTCAGAACTAAAACCGCAAATGGGAAAGAACAAAGTAGAAACCCTGATGTGGGTGTAGTTAATGCTTCTGTGTGGAACGCAAATGTAGTAGCATACGGCGCTTTAACTGAACCAATCCAACTTGCTGTGGAAGTGGTATCAACTAATTGGGAAGATGATTACGTTGACAAGTTAGACGAGTATCAACGACTGGGTATCCCTGAGTATTGGATTGTTGATTATCTGGCGATTGCCTCCCGAAATTATCTTGGTGATCCGAAAGTTCCCTCGGTTTTCGTTTACCAGTTAATTAATGGAGAATATCAAGTTCAACAATATAAAGAGTCCGATCGCATTATCTCACAGACTTTCCCAGAACTAGCTATAACAGTTGAGCAAGTCGTTACAGCCAGCTTGATTCATAAACTGTAACAATGTGGGTGAAATTCAAAGCGTTCCCGCTTCTCCTGTCGCAGACGCTACGCGAACGGGTTGCCGTAGGCATCGCTTGTCTTAAACACCTTGCGCCAACGCCAACGAAAGTACGTAAATGTTACCCCAATGTCACAAAACTTTATATCTAAAGGGTGACGCAAAAAGCACGGCACAAACCTAAACTTTACTGATAAGTCAGAATAAATCCAAAATCTCAAATCCAAAATCTCAAATCGATTGACTACACGAGAGTTTGGGGGCAATAGCCTAATTTTTTGACAAACTGCTCCCGAAACGCCTCAATTGCCTCTTTATTAGGGCTACCATGAGACACAATCGATATTTGGTAGCGGCGCATCGTTTTCGCAGGACACTGCCCACATTCTAAACTTAGAAGTGCCATCTGCAAGCGCTTTTGCGGCTCATGGCTAATGCCTAATTCATTTAAAAAAGCTCGAAGGTTTCCAGATTCGAGAGGCGTAATTTGACTATTTAGTTTGATCCGCACTAACCAGCCATCAATCTCATGAATTATCGTCACGCAGAAAACCGGTATTTCCGGTTTGGCGTGCAGATGTTGAATGAGTCTCAGGGTTAAACTGGCGTTTGGCAGAAAGTACAAGTATTCTGTATCGGTTTTTAAATTCATAACTGCTCCTTTAGTGGGGTTCCTACATCTATCAAAAGTAGTATATTTTTTATGTCAGGTATAACATAGCATTTCCGATGACATATCAACTAATCTTGCTGTAATTCTTAATAAGCGTAAGTTTATTTAACTTATGCACTGTTCAACTTGACAAAGTGATAAAAAGACTGCACCCGTTGTAGAGACCTTCAGAGCGCGGAACGTCTCTAACTTATTTTAAAACTGTTGTCATCATCGCACATCCGGGAAACTGCTGCTTTAACGCCGGGAAAACCGGACATGCAGCTTGTTGTTGTAAATTATCCGGTTTACTCCAAGTAAATGGCGCCATCTTGGCAGCAGACATCCACAACAAACGTTTTGCCCTTGTCATCGCGACATATAGTAAACGGTATTCCTCAGCAGTTTTCAGGTGTTTTGCCTGTTCCCAAGCAGCGGTGGTGCTGGGTATGCTTTCTTCACCGTGGAGGGCAGCGCGAATTTGGGCGCGAGCAACTTCTGATAAAGTGAAGTCGCCTAAAAACTGCCTTTGGGGAGGAACCCAAAACCTACCGGGAATTAAGTTTTCGTGCAAAAAGGGGAGAAAAACAAAGTCCCAATCTAGTCCTTTTGCTTTGTGCATGGTGATGATGGTAAGTTGACCCGGACGAGTGTAACGCGCTTCTACATCTTCGGTTTCCACAGGTTCAAATCGTTCGGAACTGACGATTTCACTTAAAGCTGCCAGCATTGCCCCCAGTGAACTATTACCAGCTATTTGGCGATTTACTCGTTCTGCAAGTTTGTCTGCTGTCGCGAGTTCGGCTTGGTCGTAATTTAAGACCAAAGCGATGAAGGAAATTAGCTGATACAAAGGCAGTTCTAAACGAGCGCGAAGTAAACTGCGACACAAGCGGCAGGCTTTTTGCACCGATTCTGTTTGGGGTGGTGCCAAGGGACCTGGATAGAGGAATTCTTCAGGAAGGCTGGCAAGAGCGTTAAGGTCTTGGGTGGGGATTAATTGACGCTGTACCAAGACTTCTAATGCAGCTTTGAGGTAATCGGGGGAATGAGGGCGATCGCAAAATTGCAGTATTGCCAAAATATCTTCTGGGACATGAGAATGGCGATCGCGTTCTCCCACATCGTAAAGTACAATTTGATGCTCTTTGCACACAGGGGCAAGCGCTTCAGCTAACCAGCGTCCTTGGCGATTTTCCCGGACTAAAACTGCGGCACGCGTATTCGTTGGATCTTCGGCAAATAACTCAATTACCCTTTGGGAAAGTAACTCTACGGTGTGATGAATATCGCGTGGGGTATAAAGTTCTAACCCCCTACCGATTGGTTGTGGATTAACATCATTTTGGTGATGATTCGGTTCTACGGGGTAAATTGTTTGCGGACGAAATGGAGTTGTAGAAATACGATTATTTGCACCATCTTTAATTGAATCCTTTTTATAAAGACCATTCACCCATTCCAAAGCAAAGTTTGCCGCTTCGATGATAATTCCAGTACTGCGACCAGCCTGATACATTGTTACGAGTCTGTCTTGCCGCTGACACTGTTCGCAAAATTGCCGAAAATAAATTGGATCGGCTGGGGTAAAGCTAGAGTTAATCGCTTGGTTAGGATCGCCCACGCGCACCAAATTGATGGGGGAATTGGGCATTGGGCATTGGGCATTGGTAATTCTAACTCCCCCTGCTCCCCCTGCTTCCCCTGCTTCCCCTGCTCCCCCTGCTCCCCCACTCCCCCACTCCTCCCCATCGCTTGCCAAAATTTCTAAAAGCTTCGTCTGCAATGGGCTGGAATCTTGAGCTTCGTCTTCAAAGACGGCGAAAACTTGATTTTGCTCGATTCGTCTGGCGCTGTCGTTTTCTAACACGCGCAACGCGGCTAAAATCATGTCGTCGTAGTCGATGAAATCACGCGATCGCATTAAATTTTGATATTGTTCATATAATCCGGCAGCTACGCTCAAAATGGCGTATTCATCTGTGGTTTGCTTACTCCACTCGCGCAACTGTTCTGGGGATATACCGGAACTTTTTGCTTCATGAATCACTGTCAGCGCCAATTCTGGCAATACTTCGGTTCGCAGCACTGATTGGCGACGCAATCTTTCTGTTTCTTCTCCGTCAAATTGATGACCTTCCAACAATCGGAAATAATGGTCAGAATTATTGCCAATCCATTGTTCTACGGCGGTACGTATAAAACGGTGACTTTGACTTGGTGTGATTAATGTGACATTTTCTAACTGCAAACCAGATAAATTTGCATGGCGACTGGCGATGTTTAATGCCAAACCGTGCAAGGTATATACAGTAAAACCTGTCTGAGGAAGAGACAATTTATCTCTTAAATATTCGCGAATTTTCAGTTTAATATTGGCAGCAGCAGAGCGGGTAAAGGTGACAACAATTAGTTGACGACGTGTTGAGGTGCGATTGCTGGATTCATATTGACGAGCGATCGCGATCGCCGCAGTCGCTGCCATACCTGTAGATTTACCAGCACCAGGAACTGCGGAAACAGCTAAAGGACCAAAACGCCAGTCAGCCATTTGTTGTTGTCCTAACCGCAAACTGTTGCGGATAAGTGCTACAGCCGTTTCCCGCACAGAAGAAGCTGATTGCTGAGATATTTCTCTTTCGGATTCGTAAGGCACCGGATCGGTAAAATTAATGTCTGACATAAAGGGGAATTGGGCATGGGGCAATGGGCAATGGGGAAAGGGAAAAGGGAAAAGCAAAAGGGGAAAGAATTATTACCAATGTCCAATGACACCAGTTGCCTCAAGGTCGGGCACCTCCCTTCTCCTGTCGGAGACGCTGCGCGAACGGGTGACGCTCCTGCGTCGCTAACGCTTCGCTAACGCCACTTCGACGGGACGGTACAGGCAACCGCCGAGTGGACTCACCGCAACGCAACTACCGCTCCCCAATGCCCTATGCCCAATGCCCATTGCCCAATCTTCATTAATAGCTAAATAATGAAAAAACGTGGCTACATACATTATCTAATTTTAATTGGAGCGATCGCTCTTGGTGCTATTTTGCGCTTTTGGCATTTGGATTTAAAACCGTTGTGGATGGATGAGGTGATTACTGCCATCTTCAGCTTGGGCAAAAGTTATAATGATTTGCCTTTAGGTGTAGTGCTTCCCCTTGAGCGAGTGCAGGAGATTTTTACTTTTCAACCAAAAGTTAGCTGTGCGGAAATTGCCCAAAATATCGCCCGACAATCTACGCATCCACCGCTGTTTTTTTGCTCTATGCACGTTTGGTTGGGGTGGCTGAGTCCTTTGGGGCAAGAGTGGGTAGAAAAATTGCGATTGCTTCCGGCTTTATTTGGTGTGGGAGCGATCGCCGCAATTTATGCTGTTAATCTCGCCTTTTCTAAAGCATCTGGCTTAACAGCAGCAGCTGTCATGGCAGTCTCACCTTTTGCTGTTTACCTATCCCAAGAAGCACGACACTACACTTTGCCCATACTCTTGATAACTTTAGGCTTATTGGCACTAATGCAAATTCAACAAGACATCTTTCAAAAACAAAAAGTCAGATTTTGGGTTTGGTTTAGATGGGCAATTATTAATAGTATAGCTCTTTATGTACACTACTTTTGTGTTCTTGCCTTTATAGCGCAGATAGCAACATTACTTGTGTTGATGTATTATCCAGCAACAGCTAAGTCTCTCAAGCAAATTAAGCGTCAAATATGGTTGGCATTAATTCTATCTATTAGTGGTGTTACCATTAGCTTTCTTCCTTGGCTAATGGCGATGCTGAATCATTTTCGTCGTTCGGAAACTGATTGGCTGAATTCTCCTGCACACATCGCCCCTTTTGGTCAAACTTTGGTTAACTGGGTGTTGATGGTGATTAGTTTACCTGTAGAAAATCAACCATTAACAATAGCAGTTATCTCTGTTTTGTTAATGTTGATGTTTGCTATTTGGGTAGGACGGCAAATATTTCTAGGTTTAGGGCTTTTGTGGCATACACCAGCAACTCATTTAGCTACATTAACGCTTTTAAGTTTTTCTGGTTGGGTGTTGTTAGAATTCTTTGCCATTGTCTATTTATTTAATAAAGATATTACTATTGTTCCTCGTTATAACTTCGTTTATTATCCTAGCTTCTGCGCCTTAATAGCAGCTAGCCTCAATAGAGTTACAAATTACAAATTACGAAGTCAAAAACAAATCAATATTTTTTTAATAGTTGGTGTTCTTAGCTCTATTTTTGTTGTTTCTAACTTAGTATTTGAAAAGCCTTTCAAGCCAGAGCAAGTTGCTCGTAATATCAACCAAAATCCTGCTGTACCGCTGATGCTTGTTATGGCATATAGAGATTATCAAGATGTGGCTTTGGGTTTAAGTTTCGCTTTGGAAGTGGAAAAAGTTAGAAAGATTAATCACAACAAAAAGTTAGATAAATTTGCTTTCTTTAAAAACTCTCAAGAAATTTCTGTTTGGCAACAACTTTCTGAACTACCTGCACCCGCAATATCTAAAATGAATTTATGGGTTATTGCTCCGGGAATAAAACGACGAGATTATCCACCACAGATAGCAATTTCTCGGCTAAATTGCACAATTGATTTTAAGCAGCATTACCGGATTGGAGTGCCTTATCAATTGTATCGCTGTGGCGATTTTAAATTATAAATTTTGGATTGTAGTAGAGAGGTTCCGCCGGAACCTCTCTACAATAATATGTGTAATTTTATAAACATGAGATTACAGGTTAGTGACGTAATTTCTTGAAGAATTTTTTGAGCGATCGCCAAGCATAATTCAAGATGCTTTCAACTACCCTGAAAAACTTGTCTAAACCGTCTTTGAGAGGTGCTTTTGTGTACGTCTCGCCAAATTGAAACTGAATCACTGTAGCTGGATTATTCAGTGACGTAGGAGGTTCGGGAGCTACCTTTTGTTCACGCAAAAATAAAAATGTTACTTTAGTTCCGGGACCTAAATCTATTTTATCTCCTAACTTGAGAGGGTAGCGTTTGTTGGGGTCTAATCTCATGTTATTGAGAAATGTACCATTAGAGCTTCCCACATCTACAAGATAATAAATATTTTTTTCTATTTGAATTTCTGCATGAAGGCGTGAAACAAAATTAGCATTTGGCAAATCGGAAACATTGATGTCTCCTACAAATTGATTTTTTGGTTTGCCAATGCGAATTGTAGTTAAATTTGGTAGCAACGCGAAAGAGGTATCAGTTTGAACATGAAAAAGCTCTAATGTTTGTAGTCTACCTGAATTTTGCATGGCTTGCTTTTACAGAGCAATTTATCAATTTATCTAAATTCTTTGCTTGGTAGCAAAAAGTCTCTGTGGTGATCATACTAGATTTAGCAACAAAGATTCATGAGCAGAGCATGTTAATTTGACAAATATACCATCCGTACTCCACAGGCGCGAGATTCCACGGGTTATACGAACTAAGCCGAGCCTAAGTCAGGCTTAGTTCGTATAGCTACATCCTTCTAAGTGTCGGCACTTTCATTGGTGAGGATTCTAACTTTTAACTCCAGAAGGACTAAGTTCTTCATTCGTCTATTTGCCAGGAATCCTTGGTTATTTCTTCATCAAGGATTTTTTTAGGACGAACTACCACAACAATTCGTCCCAGCAGAGGAATTGAGGGTGCGGTTTCAAACCATTGAAAATCAAGTTCGTCGGCGTTTTCAACCACAAAGTAGCTGCCAGCATCCCATTCTTGCTCTGAGCGATCGCAAACTACTAAAACGGTTTCTGATTTGGGTTGTGTTTGGTTAGGCAGGCGATCGCTTTTACATAAAATTACTACTGGATCTTTAGCAGCTAAGACCACTTGCCAACCTGGTAAAGGTACCCAAGCTTGCTCACCGGCAAATTTAACCATGCGAAATGGTTCAATTTGTTCTACGACGGGAACAGCTTGCAAATCTGATGATTTTAATGGCAACTCACCGACTACGGGCACCAGGCGCGGTAATTCTTCTTCAGATTCCAGGCGGAAAAACGGTAAAATTGGCGCGGGACGTTTAGGAACGACAGTAAAATCAGTTAATAATTGTTCTATTTGCTTTCTCGCAGTTGGGGAGTGAGCAAAGCGTAAACCTTTGGCAATCAAACGCGATCGCTCTTGTAAATCTGAGTATTGACGGGCAAGTTTCCAACATTGATAAGCAACTGCATCACCTGGATGATTAGAAAACCCATCCGGTAAGGTAGGAAAGCGAGAGAAATCTTTGATTGCTTTTGCCACTTCTCGCGCTTCGTCGGCGTCAACCTGGTGTTGAAAAGTAAGTTCAGCAGCGGCAGCGCGTTCTTCATGGGTTAGTAGACGCAATTCATATAAAATGTCACTACCGCGTGTGCTGTAATGCGATCGCATTGCTGGTGATGCCCCGACTTGCTCTATAGAATTGTAAACTTGAGCGCCAACAATTACTTGATTTTGCTGAATCGGTTCAAAACCAGTAGCTTCAAAAATGTCTTGCTCCTTGTAACCACTTTTTTGCAGTTGAGCGATCGCCATTCCCCATTCCACCCAGTTGCCTTGTTTTTGCCTGAGCTTTCGCAGTAACTCTTGTGCTGCATCGCCAGGATTGTCAGAATTTTGAGGTAATGGTGGTAGGTCAGTCATAATTTGCTTTTAATCGCGCACGATTCCAATATCATTTTAAGGTTTAATCGTTTTCAACTACGCAATGAAGGAGCTCGCAATAAACGCGAATTTTCGTTCTTTGACTGTAGCATTAACTACGATTTAATTTTACATCCCTTAATTACAACCGTAAATTCTCGGAACATTTATGAGTTCTTTTCAAATAAACTTGATATGGAATATAAGAATTTGGCTATTATTTAAGCAATTATCTTATGGATAATACCATTTCAGAAATTGATAAAGTCCGTCGTCAATTGATGACTCTAGAACGACCCAACAAACTGAAAATCCTCGTAGTTGACGATGAGCAAGATAATCTCGATCTGCTTTATCGTACCTTTCGACGTGATTTTTCTGTCCTCAAAGCCGATAGCGGTATCAATGCTTTAGAAGTTTTGGCAGCATCCGGAGAAGTAGCGGTAATCATCTCCGATCAGCGGATGCCAGAAATGAAAGGAACTGAATTTCTCAGCAAGACTGTACCACAATTCCCGGATACAATCAGGATAATTCTTACAGGTTTTACTGATATTGAAGACTTGGTAGAAGCGATTAACGCCGGACAAGTCTACAAATATATTACCAAACCTTGGGACCCAGGTGAACTCAAAGCAGTAGTGCAAAGAGCAGCAGAGACTTACGACTTGCTCAAGCAACGTACACAAGAACTGCACCGCGCTCATGCTCAAATCGCCTTGCTGACTTTTTTAGCGCAAGTAACGCAAACAACTCCTAACTTAGAAGCAAGTCTTACATCAATTGCTACGGCTTTTACTGAGACTTTCAGCGCGGATGGCTGTATTTTGCAATTAGTCGAAAAAAATACTCTTGTAAACACTCAAGGGACTTGCAGTAATACAGGTACAATTGAAAATTGGCTAGTTCAAGATCCACTGACAACGGAGGCGATCGCTAGCGGAAAAATCCAATTTTCCGTAAATGTATCTAAAGATATAAAGTTGAAGGATGTTGCTCAGTACCCCAATAATCAAGTAGAAGCACACTTAATTGTCCCGATGATTTACTGCTCGGAAGTTTTGGCGGTGTTGTCGCTACAGTGGAAACAACCATGCACTTTGCGAGAAGATGAATTAGAGCTAATTCGTACCTCGGCTCAATTAATTGCGATCGCACTTACCAGCAGTCCCTCCTATTAAGCAACAAAATAGTCAATAGTCAAAAAACTCTGACTCCTGACTCCTGACTCCTAACTCCTGACTCCTGACTAATGACTAATGACTAACAACGAAATTCGCGCTATTTTTGACCGCATTGCCCCTGTTTACGATCAATTGAACGATTGGTTAAGTCTGGGACAACACCGCATCTGGAAGGAAATGGCAGTGAAATGGAGCGAAGCAAAACTGGGCGATACTTGCCTAGATTTATGTTGTGGTAGTGGCGATTTAGGTTTGCGTTTAGCGCGACGTGTGGGAGTCAAGGGAAAGGTTTACGGAGTGGACTTTTCCCCCAACCTGCTAGAGTGTGCCAGAGAACGCTCTAGGGCGCAATATCCCCAACCGCCTATCACCTGGGTAGAAGCAGACGTGCTAAATTTACCTTTTGAGGACAATTCTTTTGCCGCTGCGACAATGGGCTATGGTTTAAGAAATGTTACAGATATTCACAAGTGCCTCAAAGAGTTACACCGCGTCCTAAAACCGAGCGCAAAAGCCGCCATTTTAGACTTTCATCGCCCAAATAATTCGCAAATTCGCGCTTTTCAGCAGTTTTATTTAGATAATCTCGTTGTCCCGTTGGCAGACTACTTGGGTGTCAAGGAAGAATACGCCTACATCAGTCCCAGCTTAGATCGTTTTCCCATCGGCACAGAGCAAGTAAAGCTAGCTCGTCAAGTTGGTTATGCAACTGCCACACACTACCCCATCGCGAACGGTATGATGGGAATGCTGGTAGTCAGTAAACTTTAGATATTAGATTGCTGCTAATGGGTAATGAACAATGGTAGAATTAGGAATTATAAATGCTGAATTATCAATTAGAGTTTTACTTTAATTTAATAATTTATAGTTCATAAATCATAATTTACATTCTTCATTACCAATTAGGAATTACCAGTTATCAATTAGCAAATCCGAAATCCAAAATCCAAAATCCTGTGGATTGGTCTCATCTTTGGCTTTATGTCTCTCCCCCGGTAGTGGGTGCAATTATTGGCTATTTCACGAATGATATAGCCATAAAAATGTTATTTCGTCCCTACCGAGCGCTTTATATTGGTACAAAAAGGGTTCCGTTCACGCCTGGATTAATTCCCCGCAACCAGGAACGCCTTGCGAAGAATATCTCTAAGACAATTATGGGGTCGTTGCTGACACCAGAAGAATTGCAAAAGCTGGCTCGGCGTCTGTTGCAAACAGAACGCGTGCAATCAGCGATTCTTTGGTTGTTGCAATCGGCGATCGAGCAAATTCAAGGCGATAAAGAACATAAAAGTACAAAGATTGTCGCAGGAATTCTGCGCGATTTATTGGGAGAATCTTTGCCACGTCTGCTGAAGGTTTTGGCGCGAAAAGAAGACTTTTTAGAAGCACAGATCAATCAAATTTTTGACCAAATATTGCTGGAATTTCAACTCAGCGAAGAACAATCAACTCGGCTTGCTGATTGGTTATTACAAGTCGTTTTACCGGCAGATGCAATCCGCCAAACAATCATTGATTTTTTAACCGATCGCACGATTCAAATTATTGATGAAAGCTTTCGCGAAAAAACTAGCGGAACTTATTGGGTAGTGGCAAATTTGTTTGGTTTACGCAATACTTTAACAAGATTGCGGACGTTTTGCTTGGATGAAAAAGAGGCGACAAATCAACGCATACAAGAATTAATTCAAGAATTGCAGATGCGCGATCGCCTCAGAAAAATCCTGCAAAATATATCTTTACAAAACTTGCCAATGGGGACCGTGCGTCAATTGCGAAAGACTACCCGCGAAAGTGTGCGTCATTACCTGCAAACAAGTGGCGGTGATTTACTACAAGGATTAACTGATTCCGTTGACTGGCAAAATATTGCTTCAGTATTGCTAAATCGCCTTGGCACTTCTCCGGTTGTTAGTTCTTCCTTAGATGTGGTGAGTGAAGAACTGGCGCTAATTTTAGATAAGTATTTAGAAAAAGATTTAGAAAAGATTGTTGCTCAGGCGATACCCATTTTGTCAATAGATCAAGTAATTGTTGATCGCGTCAAGTCAACATCACCCGCTGATTTAGAAGCTGCAATTGAGGGAATTGTCAAAAATGAATTGCAGGCGATCGTTACTTTAGGCGGTGTTTTAGGTTTTATCGTCGGTTTATTTCAGATAGTGTTATTCGTGTTTAGTCAATAGAGATTTGTACTTCTTTACTTAGTTCGGACACCGAAGCACAGTTCCTTACAACTAGCTGGCGAACTTGCTTTGCATTCTCGGCGCAACTAGGCGAAGCATTATTGCTAAAACTAACAAGATTACTAAAGGTAAATAAATCAGCATTGACTGTTGAATTCTCAGGCTAAATTCCAGCGTAAAAGCTAGCCAAAAAAAGTGCATTCCTGTAGTGTGCAAAATTTTCCAAGCACGTTGACCGATCCAAGCAGCCGGACCTTGAAAGGATGTTATAGTCATGGCAATCAGGAGTAAATAACCTAAAGTGCCGCCTGGATCAAATTTGGGAGTTACTCCAGAAGTAGCAAACCATAATCCAGTCCAAGCGATCGCATGATAAGTATGCGACACTGCCATCGATATGCCTAAATAACGGCGATTCTTTAAAAGCCATGCCGTGAAAGAATTTGACCAAATTCGCCGAAGTGCGGATGCGACGAAAGCACCAAGAAACAGGATACACGAAGTACGAGCAGTTGCCCTGATTGCCATCCGCATTCCTTGCTCATCAATTCCATGAAACAACCAGATGACAGCGACTATAGCACCAATCGCCAGCGTTGAAAAACCAACGATATTCCAACCTTGAAAAGCGGTGGTATCTTTCATACTTTCTTACTCCTGCTTTACTACTGATTGGTATTTAATTTAGCGATCGCTTCGTGTCCCTGTCTTGCCTAATCTTCCGAAAAATGTCTTAATCTTCACTTATATTGAAACTCGATCCCTTCATGGGTAAAGTTCTCCTGACTCCTGACTTCTTTTACAGCGCATCTCGATATACCTTTGGTGTTGTTTTGGTATGTTCGCGAAACACCTTGGTAAAATGACTTTGACTTTGAAAGCCAACTTGCTGACAGATTTCTACAAGTGTTAATTCGGGTATATGCAATAACTGTTTTGCTTTATCTATTCGGCATTTCATCACATATTGATGCGGTGTCAAACCTGTAGATTGCTTGAATAAAGTAGCAAAATAATGCGGACTCATCTGCACTGAAGCCGCAAGTTCAGCTAAAGTCAAGCTGTAATCTAGATGTTCATTGATATAGGCGATCGCTTCCCTTAATCTATACTTGGGCAAACCACCTGTATAGTTTTTAATCTGCTGTTGGCGTGCAGAATAACGTCTCAGTAAATGCACTGAAAGCGCAGTTGCCATCGATTCTACATAAAGCCGACTGTCAACGCCTCCTGTTTCTAACTCAGCCTTAAGTGCCAACCCCATATGCTGAATTAAAGGATCGCGTATGTGCCAGTGCGGTACAAGTTCGGTATAAGCTGTATCTACACATTCACAAGCAACACGGCTAACAATTGCAGGTTCAAGAAATAGTTCAACTAATGGAACTTCTCTATCAATCTGTGTCCTGGGGAAAGGTTCCGAAGCCGGAAGAATAGCAATATCACCACGAGCGTAATCCACTTGGTGCCAACTTTGGTTTAACATATAGCTGGCACGAAAATTATCAAGAGCAATAACAATAAAGTGCTGACCCAGGTACATTTCTGGCGTTTCGTCAGCAGGTTCTATTTCATATAGGAGGTTCAACCCTTCCCATCCTGCCTCAAAGCTGGAGAGGAGGTGTAAGTGTTCGGGAGGTTCATTGTTAGACACGGCTAAAGTCGGCTTTGATGATTTTTATCGTTAATTAAGCGGCTTGTCGCTAGGATAATGCATATATAAGTCTCAAAATTAGGCATTGCATATTTTTTCAGTTCTCGTTCCTTAGCTCTGCCAAGGAATGCAGCCTGGGAGGCTCTGCCTCCAGAACCCGTAACCAGAGGCAGAGCCTCTGTAAGGCTTTCCCAGGCTGGAGCCTAGGAACGAGGCAAGATGTAAATGTAAATAGATTGTTAAACAAAACCGATATTATGAATTCTCAACTTACCGATGCCCAAAATTTGCTTTCTGACTTGATTGCCCGTTACTCATCTAAAGTAGATTATTTAATGATTCGCTTGGAAGAGGCAGAAGATACTGATATTTTTTTACGTGGCGATAAAGTAGAAACCCTCAGCGAAGGTATTTCAATTGGTGGACAAATTCGCGCTTGTTATAAAGGTGGGTGGGGTTTAAGTAGTTTTAACCAGTTAGCGACAATTAAAGACCGGATAGAAGAAGCGATCGCCGCAGCACGTATGGTTGGTGATGAAGAAACTATACTTGCCCCGATTGATGCAGTACAAGCGATATGCACTTTACCGCTAACAGGTACTAACCCGCGAAAAATACCTTTATTGCAGAAAAAACAATTGTGCGATCGCTACACCGATTTACTCAAAAGCGTTGACCACCGCATCACCACTACTTCAGTCAGCTATGGTGACAGTTCCCAAAGAATTATCCTCGCCACTTCCGAAGGCACTTTAATTGAGCAATCTTGGGTGGATATGGAAATGCGTTTTGCCGCTACAGCTAAAGACGGCGAAACTGTGCAAACTGGAAGGGAAACCATCGGCTCTCGCAAAGCTTATGAAGACTTAGCACATTTGGATGAACAAGTCAAGAGTGCGGCTCAAAGGGCTGTAGCTGCTTTATCTTTGCCACCGGTAAAAGGTAATACTTACACCGTGGTCATTGACCCGATTCTCACCGGGTTATTTGTCCACGAAGCCTTTGGACATCTTTCTGAGGCGGATATGGCTTACGAAAATCCAGATTTGCTGGAAGTAATGACCATCGGTCGGCGGTTTGGTCCAAAAGAGTTGCAAATTTTTGATGGTGCTGCACCTCAGGGACATCGCGGTAGTTATTTTTACGATGACGAAGGCACACCCGCCACCACCACCCAACTGATTAAAGATGGCGTTTTGGTGGGACGTTTGCATTCTCGCGAAACCGCCGGGAAATTGGACGAAGCGCCTACAGGTAATGCACGTTGTCTTAATTATCACTTTTCGCCAATTGTGCGGATGACCAATACCTGGATTGAAAGAGGTACAACGCCAGTAGAAGATTTATTTACTGGTATCAAAGAGGGAGTGTACGCCCGTAATTGGCTAGGGGGAATGACAAACGGAGAAATGTTCACCTTTAGCGCTGGGGAAGCGTGGATGATTAGAAATGGGAAAATTGCCGAACAGGTGCGGGATGTGACGCTTTCGGGTAACGTTTTTCAAACTTTAGCAGATATAGAAGCGATCGGTGATGATTTTTACTGGGATGAGTCTGGCGGTTGCGGTAAAGGTGGACAAGATGGTTTACCTGTCGGTTGTGGCGGACCGAGTTTAAGAATACGTGATGTCGTGATTGGGGGTGAAGCTTGATTCAGTTAAGAGTTAAGACGCGCGGTAGAGACGCGATTAATCGCGTCTGTATGAGTTGTAATTGAATAATTTTGATTACAATAAGGCTAAATTAAGCAAGCTTGCACAATCAAAGAATTAGGCTAAAAATAACTTTGATTATTTAGAAAAGCATCGAATAAACAAGGACTTCTTCAATGACAGCTTCTGTAGAACGTGGCTTAAACAAGATACCACCTTTAGAAAGTGGCGACAGACTCAGCCGTCACGAATTTGAGCGCCGTTATACAGCAATGCCGGATCTCAAGAAAGCAGAATTAATTGAAGGAGTCGTCTACGTGTCATCGCCATTACGTTTTAAAAGTCATGGACAACCTCACGGTGATTTAATTATCTGGTTGGGGACTTACAAAGTTTCCACCCCAGGAGTAGAGTTAGGTGATAATGCTACAGTTCGCCTAGATTTAGATAATGAACCCCAGCCGGATGTTCTATTATTAATAGATGAAAAATTGGGCGGACAGGCAAAAATTAGTGAAGATGACTACATAGAAGGCGCACCAGAGTTAGTGGCAGAAGTTGCCGCTAGTAGTGCATCAAATGACTTGTATGATAAGAAACGGGCATACCGTCGTAATGGCGTGCAAGAATATATTGTTTGGCAGATTTTAGAAAATAAAGTTGATTGGTTCAGCTTGCAAAATGACGAGTATGTAACATTAGAAGCTGATGCAAATGGTGTGATTAAAAGTCGGATATTTCCAGGTTTGTGGTTAGATATGATAGCGCTATTAACGGGAGAAATGACTAAAGTTTTAGCGGTGCTGCAAGAAGGTTTGAATTCAACAGAACATCAGGCTTTTGTTGACCGATTGTCACAACAATCTTAGATTATCTTCTCCATGAAGACGGTACAAAGGCTGTCATTGTAACGCTCAATTACATAAAAGCCAAGTTGCTTATAGAGGTTGACTGCTTGTGCTTGTTTTTGTTCATCTCCACAGTCAAGTCTGACTTTCTTGTAACCTGCTTTCTTGGCAAAATCTAAGAGCATCTGTGCCATTTTTTTGCCAAATCCTTGTCCTCGGTAATCTTTGAGCAACCACATTCGCTTCAGTTCGCAGATGTCGTCATTCAAACGCCTAATTCCTCCGCTACCAACAACTTTATCATCATCGACAAGTACCAAAAATGTACCTTTATTATCTAAATAGTGCAATCGCACGTCATCTATATCTGACAAGGAATCATTATTTCTAATTACTTCTTCAGGAACCTGAAATATTTCTGAGCATACTGCAAATATAATTCGTTTAACTTCTTCAATTTGGTGTAATTTTATCGTTTTGATTTCTATCATTTTGTTTATTATTTATAGGCAAAGCCAAATCTACCTGTTTTAACAATATATCTTTAGTAGAGTTGTTATCTAACACAATATCAGCACGCGCTGCTTTTTCTGTAATCGGCATTTGACTGTGAATCCTGGCTTGTGCTTGTTCTAAAGTTAAATTATTACGCTGCATTAATCTTGCTAATTGTTGTTGTTCAGAACAGCTTACTACCCAAATTTCTGTAACTAAATCTGTCATTTGCGCTTCAAATAGTAAAGGCACAACAAACACTAGTATTTTTGAATTTTCAGTAATTGCACATAAGAAGCGATCGCGCACGTAAGGATGAATCAAATTCTCTACCCAAGTGCGCTCCCCTTGATTATTAAAGATAATTTCGCCAAGTTTTGGACGGTTGAGGCTATTATCTGCAAGTAAAATTTGTTCACCGTAACGTTGAGCGATCGCTTGGAGAATTGGCGAATCCACAGATACTGCGTCTCTAGCATAAATATCTGCATCGAAAATCGGTAAACTATAAGCTGTAGCTAAATAATTTGCAACAGTACTTTTGCCTGTGGCAATACCTCCAGTTAAACCAATTATCTGTTTACTCATTGGGCATTGCCCATTTTATCAATGCTTGCGTTAATCCTTCTAAAGTATGTTCTTCAGCTTCCACATCCACACGTCCCAGTAAAGAACGACAATCTTTAGAGGTTTGAGGACCTATAGAAGCAATACAAATCCCTTCTAAAGAACTTGCTAGTGATTCGGAAAATAGTTTTGTTGTCAGTTTATGAAAGCATTGTACAGTTTTAGAACTAGCAAAAGTAATAATATCCAGGCTTTTCTTTTGCAGTGCTAATTCTGCCGCTGGTGGTATGCTATTTGGACAGCAAGATTGATAAGCGGCAACTTCTATTACCTCTGCACCTTTGGCTGTGAATTCTTTAACTAAAACTTCTCTTCCACCGCTTTCGACTCTGGGAAATAATATTTTTTTTCCAGTCAGTTCTTCGGGAAAGTTTGCTATTAAGGAATCTGCAATAAAGTTGGGGGGAATAAAATCTGGTTCGAGACTGCGTTCTTTAAGTCTTTGAGCGGTTTTTTCACCGACAACGGCAATTTTGATTTTAGCTAAAGCCCGGTTATCTATATTTTGTGTATTCAACCGTTCAAAAAAGTAGTCTATGGCATTGGTGGAAGTGAGAATTAACCAATGAAAATCGGATAAATGCGCGATCGCATTATCTAAACCTGACCAACTTGAAGGGGGAACGATTTCTAATGTTGGCATTTCAATAACAGTAGCACCAACTTCAGTCAGGCGATCGCTAAATTGACTCGATTGTCCAACTGAACGCGTAACTAAGATTGTTTTACCGACGAGGGGGAGAGAGGAGGAGGGGGAGAGGGGGGCATGCAAAGAGGGGGGGAGGTTATTTGACATAGCTGGGGGTGGCTAGTAAGAATCGTCTAAGTCTATATTCTCAGATTGCAGGTATCTGCGTAACCCAACAACTTCGCCAATGACAATTACCACCGGGGATAAAGATTCTCCAGCAGTTTCTTCCAAAATATTGCCAAGTTGAGCTATGAAAATTTTTTCTTGGGGAGTACCCGCCCAACGGATAATGGCAATGGGTGTTAAACGCGATCGCCCATACCGCAGCAATTGATGTACAATTTCAGGTAGATTTCGCCCTCCCATCAAAATTACCAGCGTCTCTAAATGTGATAGCGCTTCCCAATCTAAAGCATCTGGTTCATGCGCTGTAAACACTGCAAAACATCGACTTAAAACTGGATCTGTCAGGGGAATTCCTGCTAGTAACGGTGCTGCTAAAGCTGAGGAAATTCCTGGTACTACTTCAAACTGACAATTTGCGGTTTTCAAAGCTTCAATTTCGGAAGTACAGCGTCCAAAAATAAATGGATCGCCTGATTTTAAGCGTACAACTTGTTGATTTTGGTGGCAGTATTTGATGAGTAAGTTGTTAATTTCAACTTGCGATGTACTTGGTTTACCACCGCGTTTGCCTACATCCAATTTGAGACAATCAGGTGGTACTAACTCTAACAATTGGGCATCTACTAAAGCATCGTAAACTAAAACTTCTGCCTGAGCTAAGAGATGATAAGCTTTTACGGTCAGGTATGCTACATCTCCTAACCCTGCACCCACGAGGTAGACTTTACCTTTTTGTTTAGTCATGACTTTTGGAGGATTTTGCACCGCAGATAAACGCGCTTTAATGTAGTAAGCACGGACAGTGCTTAAAAAACTAGCTTTGAGCGGTAAAACACTCAGTACGAATCAAGATTAAAAGTTTAATTTACTTGTCTGATATTGATTTTTTGAAACAGTTGATCAACTCGCTCAAGCATCTTAGAGTTTCCTTGCGTTTGAAATAATTCTCTGGCTTTTTTCAAAGCGACGATCGCATCATCTAGCTGCTGTTCTCTTCCCAAAGTGACTGCCAAATTATAATATGCGTAGGCATTCTTTGGATCGAGACTGATGGCTTTTTTGTATTGAGCGATCGCTTCAGTTGGTTTACCTTGATCGTCAAGCACATTGCCTAAAGCGTTGTAAGCTTGTACATACTTCGGATCGAGACGAATTGTTTCTGTATATTGGCTTTGGGCTTCTGTTAGCTTATCTTGCTCGTATAATGCTGATGCTAAGTCGTAGTGAGCGGATACATATTTAGGATTGAGGCTAATTGCTTTTTTATATTGAGCGATCGCTTCTTCTATTTTGCCTTGAATTTCTAAAGCATTTCCTAAACCGTTGTAACCTGCTGGATTTGTCGGTTCTAAGCGAATTGCTTCTGTATATTGTGCGATTGCTTCTGTTATTTGACCTTGTGCGTGCAATGCACTTGCTAAATAATAGTGAGCGGCTGCATACTTGGGTTCAAGGGTAATTGCTTTTTTATATTGAGCGATCGCTTCTTGTTTTTTGCCTTGATCGTACAAAGCATTTCCCAAACGTGCATAAGGCGGTGCATAATTGGGTTCTAGGCGAATCGTTTCTATATATTGTGCGATCGCTTCTGTTAGCTTACCTTGAGTGTAAAGAGCATTGCCTAAGTTATAGCGAGCTTTTACATATTTGGGATCGAGGCTAACAGCTTTTTGGTATTGGGTGATGGCTTCAGATAACTTATCCAGCCTTGCTAAAGTCAAACCTAAATTAAAGTATGCTTCAGATTCTTGAGGTTCAAGGCTAATCGCTTTTTTGTAACTAGCGATCGCTTCAGTTGCTTTACCTTGATCGTCAAGAGCATTTCCCAAACCTATATAAGCTTTGGCGAAGTTTGGTTGCAACTCAATCGCTTTTCTAAAAGCTGCTTCCGATCCCTTTAAATCTCCTTGTTCATAAAGATTTACACCTTCTTCAAAGCTAGCAACTGCGTTTTTGTTTGAAGGCGCTATCGTCTCTGAAGCGTCTGGTGTGTTTCGTTCACCAACCCCTATAATAACACCGAAGGCAGTATTAATATTTGTCAAACATAAGCCGATAATAGTTGCAATCAGCAAATTTATTTTCAGCATTTTTACTAAAATATCTACATTTGGTTTAAATGCTTACTTTGCCTTATTCCCAATTTCTTACATCTCTTACTTTTTTATTTACGATAATTTACTTGATCTAGCTGTCATCTTGTCTAATAATTGACTTATTCTCTCAACTTTTTCGGTTTGTCGTTGTTTTTGCAATAAATCTTTAGCTAGTTGCAAGTTTGTTATCGCTTCTTCTCGCTTCTCTTGCTGCATGAGAACATTAGACAGACGCAAGTAAGCATCAGCATATTTCGGACTGCGATTAATCACTTCACCAAAGATTTCCGCTGCTGATTCTAAATTACCTTGTTGTACCAAAACATCTCCCAACAGCAAGCGAACCACATCATTAGTAGAGTTAATCGAAATTACTTTGCGAAAAACGGCTTCTGCGGCTTGATAATCTTGTTTTTGATAAAGAGTCACTCCTTCTTGAAACAAATTTGAAGTAATCAAGGTTTTCGCCGAGAAATAAATCAAAATGGCGATACCGAGAATTACTACACCAATAGCAAAAATTGAACTTGAGGGAATTTCTAACATGATGTTAAGCCAAAAGACAAGCAATAGGGAAAATTAGATATTCGGCAAAAAACAGCTTCCAGATGAATTGATAAAATTTAGCGATCGCGCTTTTATCTTGCAAGTCTACCGACTTACTTTTAAACCACATTAAACCCAGCGCTACAAAATGAGTAATTAGCACAAAAACTGCATTAACTTCTGCAAGACTTAGCACGCTTACCAAAATCATACCTACATAGCAGACAGTTAAGACCCAAAGCGCCAAATTAAACACAGCTTTTTGACCGAGTTGGATAGTAAAAGTAGTGATATTGTAGAGGCGATCGCCTTCCATATCAGGGATATCTTTAAAGATAGCGATCGCAAACGTAAACACCACAATAAACACCGTCAAAATCCACACTGTAGAAGGAATACCTTGGTTTTGTTGCAACAGCCAATTAAAGTGCAAAAATAGTCCCAAATTAACAATTGCGCCGCGCACACTAAAAATACACAAAGCCGCCCAAAAAGGAAACTGCTTTAAACGAATTGGCGGTAAAGAATAAGCCGTCCCAATCGCCAAACTAATAGTTACCAGCCCTAATAAAAAGGGTCCACCCAGCCACGCTATAACTAATGCAAGAATACCGGCAATACCTACAATTAATTGTCCGGTACTGCGCGTAAACTCTCCCGATGCTATTGGCAAATGAGGCTTATTAATTTTGTCAATTTCCACATCTTCTAATTGATTCAGCCCGACAATATAAACATTGCCACACAGACAGGCAATCCATGCTGCAAAAAATTGCCCTAAGCTAGGAAAAGAAGATGACTTAGCGCTAGCAATCAAATACAAACCCAACACACTCAAAGTAGTGCCAATAATCGTGTGTGGACGGGAAAACTTCCAAAAAGCATACAACCAGCCACCTAGAAAGTTTAAATATCCTTGCTTAGAAATCTGACCCATAATAACTTTTGATTTGAAATTTTACATTAAAAAGAAATTAGTAATTGGGCACGCTGGCAGGCTCGCAATGGGAATAAAAGAAGCGGCTGTAAGTGATGCGCGTTCTAATTAGAATTCCTTCTATGCCCTATGCCCTATGCCCTATGACGCCAGATGCCTCTCCTGTCGGAGACGCTGCGCGAACAACGGAGGGAACCTCCGCACGGCACTGGCTCCCCCATGCCCCAATCCCTCATTTATTTCCACATAACAACCCAAACCGAATTAAACCACGTTCATAACCACGACGCATTAACCCTAGCGATAGCGCTCCAACAATAGTACTCCAACCCGATCGCAGTAATCCGAAAATTGCTTGGGGAGTGAACGCCGAATCAATCACTATATTCCAGAATGGAGCGACAGCTTGCGACCAATCAGCAGTGCGGATATTTTGTAATGGAAGTTCGCGGGCGATCGCTTCATACTGAGGTAAAGAAATCACATAAGGCAAACAATACACCCGGTAAATATCCTGCAAATGCTTTTCTTCATCTGCATTTAGCGGTGACTCATCAATTGGTCGATGACACCAAGTCACCATAATCAAAGTTCCACCAGGTTTTAGCACCCGATAACACTCTTGCATAAATTTGGCTTTATCTGGCATATGCTCGCCACTTTCCAGCGACCAAACCAAGTCAAAAGAATTGTCAGCAAAGGGCATTGCTTGAGCATTTGCCACCTGAAAATGACATCTACCACTCAAACCAGCCTCTTGAGCGCGTTCCGTGGCTCTACCCGCTTGGACGGGACTCAGAGTAATCCCTGTTGCAGAGGCATTAAACTTTTCTGCCAAGTACAGAGAACTACCACCAATTCCACAACCCACATCGAGGATATTCTCTGCTTGCTGCACCCCCGACCACTTAAGTAATTCTTCGATTAAGTCTATTTGCGCTTGACGACGGTCTTTTTTCAGCTTTCCATCTACACCGTAGTAGCCGTGGTGCATATGTTCGCCCCAAAGTTCTTCCCACAGACCAGAGGAAGCATCGTAAAACTGCTGAATTTGTTGGTAAAGTGTTGCACTCATGAATTTACTGGAGAATGGGCATTGGGCAATGGGCATTGGGCATTGGGGAGGCAGTGCGTTGGGCGGGTTTCCCGACTTGAAGCACCTGCCGTCATCGGGCAATTTGAACAGGGGAAAAGGTTAAAGGGTGAGAAAGAAGAAATATTTCCCCCCCCTGCTCCCTCTGCTCCCCTTTCCCCTCTTCAAGTCCCTAATCAAATAAACATACTGGTAGGCTACCATGTGTGCTTTTAATTAAATAAGGGTATTTTTGTTTTCAGCAAAGGTAAGCCCTATTTATCCTTCTTGTAATAATTGAAACTTATAAATTTTACCTTTATATGACTGTTGCTCGCACAATTTGCTTGGGATTTCTGGCTATGGTTGCTGTGGGAACCATCTTGCTGATGATGCCTTTTTCTACTAGCAATGGTACGTGGAATAATTTCATTGTTGCATTATTTACTTCCACATCCGCAGTTTGCGTTACAGGTTTATCAGTAGTTGATCCAGGTACTTATTTTTCCTTTTGGGGACAGTTTTTTATTGCTTTACTAGCTCAAATTGGCGGGTTGGGCTACATGACAACCACAACTTTTCTCATCTTGCTAATTGGGCGTAAGTTTGACTTGCGGCACAAAATAGCGATTCAACAAGCTTTAGATCGACCGGGAATGAGTGGTAGTAACCAAGTTATTCGCTCGATCATTGCTATAACTTTAATTTTTGAAATTACTGGGACATTTTTACTTTTACCAGCTTTTGTTCCCAAGTATGGATGGAGTCAAGGACTTTGGTTAGCTATTTTTCATAGTGTGAATGCTTGGAATAATGCTGGTTTTAGTTTGTTTAAAGATAATTTGATTGGCTATCAATCTTCGGCTTTAGTAGCCTTTACCATCACAGCTTTGATTATCTTTGGTGGTATTGGTTATCAAGTAATTATGGAAATGTATCTTTGGTTACGCGATCGCTTTATAAATAAATCTAGGAACATAATATTTTCACTAGACTTTAAAGTCGCTACAATGACAACAGTAGTACTTCTATTATTGGGAACAGTTCTATTTTTTGGTATAGAAATAAGAAACCCTCAAACCTTTGGTAATCTAACTTTTCGTGACCAATTGTTAGCTGCTTGGTTTCAATCTGTTACACCTAGAACTGCTGGCTTTAACACCATTGATATTGGCAAAATGACCAATGCTGGTCTATTTCTTACGATTGCATTCATGTTTATTGGTGCAAGTCCAGGTGGTACAGGAGGCGGTATGAAAACAACAACGCTGAGAGTTCTCACTAGTTGTACAAAAACCATTCTCCAGGGGAAAGAAGAAGTTTTATTATATGAACGCAAAATAGCAACATCTTTAATTTTGAAAGCTGTTGGTGTGTTTGTAGGTTCAATAACAACTGTGATTATTTCGACAATTTTAATTAGTATCACCGATCCCGAATTGGATTTTATTCAAATTCTCTTTGAAGTAGTTTCAGCCTTTGCCACAGTAGGTCTTTCTACAGGAATCACGGGAAATGTTTCTATAGTAGCGAAGCTCATCTTAATTGTCACAATGTATATTGGAAGAGTCGGTGTACTAGTACTGATGTCAGCTTTACTAGGAGATCCGCGCCCCACCAGGATTCACTATCCAGAAGAAAATTTACTCGTCGGCTAGTCAGAGAAATCAGGAGAATAGATAATAACTAATGACTAATTAAATATATGTATACCAAACTGGTAAAATGTAACTGTTCAGCTAAAAAATAAAATTTTTCATTAGTTAAGTCTAACTATTTTTTGTCTTAGATACAGACAGGGAAAATAAGGAAAACAACGTGAATCTGTCATCGTTAGGTTTTTTTCGCAGTCTACGTCACGATAACCGCCAATTTGCTGTAATTGGCTTAGGTCGCTTTGGTCGCTCGGTATGTTCCACACTACATAAACTAGGCTACCAAGTACTGGCAACAGATATTAATGAAAAGCGGGTATCCGACGCATTGTCAGAGCAGCTAGTTGGTCATGCTTTGCAATTAGACTCAACGGAACCAGCAGCATTGAAAGAAGCTGGAATTTTTGAATTTGATACGGTAATTGTGGCAATTGGAAACTACGTTCAAGAAAGTATCATCACCACGCTGAACGTCAAGGAGGGTGGTGTACCTCACGTAGTTGCTAAAGCCTCTAGTGAGGTTCATTGCAAGCTGTTGCGGCGTGTGGGAGCAGATCACGTTGTATTTCCTGAGTTTGAGGCAGGTTCTGCATTGGCGCGATCGCTCACCAAGCCTTCAATCTTAGATCGATTTGACCTTGACCCAGATAACAGCATCGTCGAAATTATTGTACCTGATGAATTTCATGATAAAACTATCGCCGAACTTCAACTTCGTAACCGCTATGGGTTAAATTTGCTGGCAATGAGTCACGATGGTAAATTTATCATTAACCCTGACCCAACCAAGCGTTTACAGCGCGGTTCAGCAATAGTAGTTATTGGCTGCAACAAAGATATTAATCGTTTGCCAATTTAAAAATTAGGAATTGGGGATTGGGCATCGGGCATGGGGCAATTTGAGGAGGGGAAAAGGGGAAGGGGGAAAGGGTAAAGGGTAAGAAAGAAGAAAAATTTCTCCCCCTGCTCCCCTGCTCTCTGCTCCCCCCTCTTTAAAATCCCCATTACCCCTTCTTGCGAAGGTTAACAGGAGTTTCTATAGGCGTTTGTGGTAAATTTGGCATTTCTGGCTGCAAGGTGGGCTGTTCTTCAACTGAAACTGGTACATCCCCAGGATTGCTTTGTGTTTGGGTTGAAGGAGTTTCTGGTTGATTTGGTGTTTCTTGATTGTTAGTAGAAGTTGGTGTTTTTGAGCGAGTTGAGGTTTGAGTAACTTCAGGTTGGCTTTTCTTTTCGGCAATTTGCTGCATAAGTTGCTCAACCTTATTAGCTTCTAAAAGGTTTCCTAGTTCGCGGTATTCATTGCGGGCACGTTTAAATGCTGCATTAGCTTTGTTCATTTCGCCTTGATTGTAGAAAGTTACTCCCAAGTTGTAATAAGCTAAGGCATTTTTAGGATTTTGACTAAGTGCTTGCTTGTAAGCGTTAACAGCTTCTGAAGCTTTACCTTGACTTGCTAGCAGACTGCCTAGATTAGAATAAGCGATCGCATTGTTAGGATTTAGCTGCACCGCTTGCCGATAAGCGGCGATCGCTTGCGGTATTTCACCCTGCTGTTGTAAGGCGATCGCTAAGTTAAAATATGCATTGGCATTGTTACTATCAAGATTTATTGCTTGCTGATATTCGGCGATCGCTTCTCTTAGCTGACCTTGTTCATACAGTACCAATCCCAAGTTATAATGCGTTGCAACCGTTGCTGGCTCTATCACCAACGCTTGGCGATAAGCAGTAATTGCTGCCTCTTTTTGTCCTTGTTTTTGCAAGGCTAAAGCTAGGTTATAATATGCCTCGCTCAAGTTGGGATTCATCCTAATCGCTTCTGCATACTCTTGCACCGCTGCTTCCAAGCGATTTTGCTGTAAAAAAATATTACCCAGATAATTACGTGCCAGCCCAAGATTTGGATCTCGCTGCAACGCTTGACGAAAGGCATATTCAGCACTCACTAAATCATTGCGGTTATAACGCATCACTCCCTGCTGGTAATAACTAGCTGCTTCTAAATCCTGAGTGACAACATTTTCCTGGGCAAGCAGCTTGTTTCCTGGTAACTCAGTAAACGTTGATGTCGCCAACACCAAAAACGCAGAGGAAGAAAACAGCACAATCTTGGAGGTGCAAAGAAACCACTGACAAAGTTGATATTTTTTAAACATGAATGGTATACCTGCACTTATTATTAAAGGCTTATAAGTCAGAGTACCCACCATAAAAGAGAAAATTAAGCTGTTGCCTATTTTATTTGCAGGTATGGGGAGTGGGGGAGTGGAGGAGTGGGGGAGAGGGGGAGTGCAGGAGAGGGGGAGTGGGGGAGTGGGGGAGTGGGGGACAAGGGAGACAAGGAGGACTCCTTGAAGAAATTTCTTCCTTATTCCCCCCCTCTTTCCATCTCCCCATCCCCCCCTCTCCCCCTCTCCCCCTAATCTCTTGCTTCCGGCAAAATGAGCATTGCATCACCGAAGGAATAAAAGCGATATCGAGAAGCGATCGCTTGCTGATATATATTTAGCAACCTTTGCCGACCAATTAAAGCACTCACCAACATCAGCAAACTAGAACGCGGCAAATGAAAATTGGTAATCAAACCATCAACTACTCGCCATTCATAGCCTGGATAAATAAATAAGTCTGTCTTACCGGAAAATGGTTGCAAATTGCCAGATTTAGCCGCTGCTTCCAAAGCACGCGTTACCGTTGTTCCCACAGCAATAATCCGTCCGCCAGATGCTTTTGTAGCGCGAATTTGCTCTACTGTTGCCGGGGGGACTGAAATCCATTCTTCATGCATTTTGTGAGTACTAACATTCTCCACTTCCACCGGGCGAAACGTACCTACACCTACATGCAAAGTTACAAAAGCTTGATTGATGCCGCGATCGCGCAAACGCTGCAATAATTCCGGTGTAAAATGTAGCCCAGCTGTCGGAGCTGCGATCGCTCCTGGATGTTGGGCATAAACTGTTTGATATTGTTCGCTTTCGGCTTTGGATTCAGTAATGTAAGGTGGCAAAGGTACTTCACCATACGCATCCAACAATTTTAGTAAAGAAACTCCCTCTGGCAAATCAAATTGCAACAGACGCCCACTAGTTGCTTCATCCGTCTCCAGAACCGTAGCAGTCAGGGAAGAGGAGGGGGTAAGGGGGGGAGAGGAGGAGGGGGGGAAAGAATAATTTTCTTGCCCACTCCCTTGTCCCCCCACTTTCCTTGCTGGAAAAATAATGGAAGTACCGACTTTGAAGCGTTTTCCTGGCTTGACTAAAGCTAACCAACAGTTGTTTTTTCGTTCTTCTAACAACAATACTTCTATTTCTGCGCCAGTGGATTTATGACCATACAACCGCGCTGGTATGACTTGCGTATTATTCATCACCAGCAAATCGCCTGGGTGTAATAGCTCAGGTAAATCACGAAATATGTGGTCTATAGGTGCTGAATATTTACCTGTATGAGGAGAATTTACTAATAATAGCCGGGAGCTATCTCTAGGAAGTGCTGGGTTTTGGGCAATCAGTTCTTGAGGTAATTCATAGTCATACCCAGCTAATGAACGATCTAATTCAATGTTTTGTGGTTCCTGGCTAAAAGTTGAATTCATATTGGTTAGTGCTGGTTATGGCTGCATCTATCTAAAGATAGTTTTAAATAAAAAACCTAGTTTTAATTTTCTTTGAAGAAGGGCGATCGCTTTATTTCATCTCTAGATTTTACGATGGATACTATTAGGTAACACGCAAACAAGAATATAAAAATTGGGTAAACCTCCCCATCGAAAAACGGGGGCTTTTACCCTAGTCAAGAGTGGGTCTATCTATAAATAATAGAAATGTAGGATTGGCTTTGATCCCAAGCACCAAGATGGAATATTTGTATTACCTGGCAAATGCCAGTTTAACTCTAAGGGTGGTTCAACACCTCCACGGCAGACCCCAGACACCTGTTTCATTCGTCACCGTAATTCATCAAATTGATGGCTGGGTGGTTAGGGTCAAACTAAAGGGTAATGTTACACCCCAAGAAGATGGCGATTTTCGGGCTTTCTTAAATGAATTAGGAATTAGTTACGAGCCACCAATGCGAGTCCAAATGGCGCTTTGGAGTTTGGAAGCAGGGCAGTGTCCTGTTGATGTGATGCGTCGCTATCAAGTAGCTATCGTTTCTCACGGTAACCCAGAGAAAGAGGAAATTGAAGCGTTTAGGCAACAGTTTGTCCGGGGACTGGGCTACTGTCCAGAAACCTTAGCGTAATTCCACATTATTAAATTAAGATTGCGAATAATTGTGGCTAATAGCTGCTCGTGGGAAAAGCTATTAGCCATTAGCTATTGTAGTGAGCGTGATTGACATCGAAAGCTGCGGGAATGTATTCTTGCAGCGTTAAATTATGTACCCCATCTGAGGAACTAGCTATAACTTCCTGGCTAGCAATAACCGAAATCAGCTTTTTTGAAATTCGCTGACAGTATACTATGGCGACATCAAATCGGCAAGGATAATCCGCTTTTTCAGGATACTCTGATAAATACATCTGTGCTGTACGCCAAAGTTTTGCTTGCTTTTGTACAGTGATAGCGCTTCTTCCCCCTGCATCCCAATTACCAGAGCTGCGAGTTTTGACTTCAATAAATGCCAGTGTGAAGTTATCTAATTTCGCGTCTTGAAATTGGGCAATGATGTCAATTTCTCCCCAACGACAAGAAAAGCGACGATGCAGAATAATCCAACCTGTAGATTGTAACCATTGGGCTACCAGGTCTTCTCCTAAAGTACCGATATCGGGATAATGAGATGAAGGAGGATTCGCCATTGGTTAAAAAATAGCATGAATTCTATAGATAGCGATCGCATAACAATCACTTTTACTCAATCCCCAACTCTGTTGAGGTTAGAGAGTAAAACAGGAAATCGCATTTGGGCAAGCATACTCAGTTTATTGCTTTGGCTATTAGTTTCCATCATGGCATCTTTCTATTCTGCGCCAAATGCTTTTGCGTTGGAATATAACAAAGAAATCTTGATCGAAGCTGATTTCTCAAAACGTGATTTAACAGATTCTAGCTTTACTAAAGCTAATCTTCGCTCTAGCAACTTTAGCCATTCTAATTTGCGCGGTGTGAGCTTTTTTGCGGCAAATCTAGAGTCGGTAAATTTAGAGGGTGCCGATCTCTCAAATGCGACTCTAGACTCAGCTCGTTTGATAAGAGCGAATTTGACAAATGCGGTTTTAGAAGGTGCGTTTGCCGCTAGTGCTAGGTTTGATGGTGCGATTATTGATGGGGCAGATTTTACTGATGTGCTGCTGCGTCGGGATGAGCAAGACAAACTTTGCAAAATAGCCAAAGGTACAAATCCCACAACGGGACGGAATACCCGCGATACTTTGTTTTGTTCGTAAACAAGGTAGGTTAATGTCCCAAAGCTCTGAGGGTCAAATGACCCTCAGACGACTTTTAGCACGCAAGTTTCAACAAAAGTCTAACGCGGTTCTCCGCCACTTTGACAACAGCAAAGTGGTATGAGAAACCCCCCTGCATTCTTAGCTGTATTATTTCAAACAATAGCTTTTTGTCAAAGATCCAGGGATAGATATTTAAAAGCACTCATTGTTACGTTTTATTACAAATCAGTAGATGTACGTTCTTACACAAAAGTTCAAACTACAGCTTCGTTTTTCTGACAATCAAAAACTACCATCAAGCTGAGGTTAGGTGTCAGTTGGCGTAAAAGCCGCAAATGACCTTCTGCATCAGACTGATTGCGGAATCGAGCGATAATCTCTTGTTGCGTATCGGGAAGTAAACGAGCAACAGCCCAGGAACTAAGGCGCTTTTTGTAAGCGATCGCACCAGAAGAGGAGACGGAATCGCTGTAATCTCTGTTTTGTGGCATGATATATGTTATCCTTATGTGTTTTTGTCAAGGGCGTTAGTGAGTCTCTTGGGGGGAATGGACTAACGCCTTTTTAAATGATGCTCCCACTTGGATATCACAGTAATTATAGATTGTCAACAGTGCCCCCGCCACTTTCATAATTGATTTAGCGAAAACTTTAACATTGAGGTGCGGCTTTCAATCGCTTAACTAAGTCAACTAAATTAAAGATAAAACCTGCGTAGGGTCCCGCTTAAAGCGGTCAGATTTCTTGCTTTATTGCCCTTGGGTTACAGCTTTACCTAACGCACCAAAATTAAAACGCCAAGAGTACGGCATCTTGGCGCTAATACCAATTCTCTGTGAAGCTGCACATTATTTTCACCCCTCCCAACCTCCCCGATGCCTTGGGGAGGTGCCACAGGCGGTGGGTTTTTTTCTATGGGTCTTCATAAAGAATTGGCGCTAACACACCCTACATTCTCAGAATGAGAATTATCGCGTTTTGTTCAGCAACGCTATGATTACCAATTTTTACCTAGCAAAGATTCAAATTCCGATTGTAAAGCCTTGACATCGGCAATTCTTGCCACTATTAAATTATCTCTGCCAGCATCAGTTAAACGTGATTTCCAGTAGCCAACACTGTCTGAATTGTTCAACCAAAACTGAATCACCGTATCTACGACTTGATCCAAATCCCAATTCCATTTAGGCGGAACCGGTTCTACAGACTCGATCAATGCATCAAGGGTACATTTATGCGTTCCTATGTATTCTACCCCTTGGTGTTGCGGTTTTTGGCAAATCTGCTCTTGATGATTAAAAAATTGCAAAACTGGAGATACACCTACAATATCAAAAGAGTACTTCATTGCAGTTGTCCCGATGAATTTTTTATTATTTTGAGGATACAAAATATTATTACTGAAAACAGTTAAATATTTATCTATATCTTAGGTATTAAAATTAAAAAATAAATTAGCACTTAAAGTTCGTGAGTGCTAATGTGTAGGAAATTATTTGAGGTATTATTAAATAGTTTTAGGCATTAAACAAAGGGGTGCAGATTATTTTTAATATTTTTTTAAATATCCCACTCGCAGATTTTAAAGGTGAAGTCGCTGCTTTGTTGGCGGCAGGTTTGTGGGCTGTAGCTTCGGTGGTGTATGGGCGTTTGGGGCAACGTATTCCCCCACTGCAACTGAACTTGCTCAAAGGGATAATTGCGATCGCTCTTTTGGTAATCACTATTTTTGTGCGAAGAGAATTTTTCCCAACTGTGACAATTGTTCCCCTTTGTCTGCTGTTAGTCAGCGGGGTGATTGGTATTGGTTTAGGCGATTTAGCCTTTCTCGCGGCAATAAATTCTTTCGGGGCACGTCGTACCTTACTCATGGGAACTCTTGCACCACCAATGACGGCAATAATCGCGCAGATTTTTCTTCAAGAAAAGCTCAATGTGAATGCTTGGTGCGGCATTTTGCTTACAATTGTGGGAGTTGGTTGGGTGGTGACTGAAAGATTACCCGATAAGGGCGATAATTCGTCAACGCAACTATGGCGAGGAATCGGTTTTGGTTTATTAGCAGCGATCGCCAATGCGATTGGGGGTGTTCTATCTCGTGCAGCACTTGCTGATACCAGTATTGCACCTTTGTGGGCATCTTTGTTTCGGTTGATTGCAGGCGTGTTGATTCTTTTACCGTTAGTATGGTTATCTTGGCATCGGGGTAGGATAATTTTGTCTGAGTTGCAATCAACGCGAGTAATTCTAGCAACTTGTTTTGCTGCATTTTGCGGAACTTACTTAGGTATTTGGTTGCAGCAGACGGCAATTAAATTTACTGCGGCGGGAATTGCTTTGACTTTATTGCAGACTAGTCCACTGTTTATCATGCCTTTGGCTATTTGCATGGGTGAAAAAGTCAGCTTGAGGGCGATCGCTGGTGTGATTATAGCGATCGCTGGAATTGGATTATTATTTTATTTGCGGTAATAAGAAAAAGGGAACACAACTTTTGTTACTCAAATCTTATCAAGAATGTTGTTGCCAAAACACACAATTTTTTTGCGGTTCTGAAAGATTATTGACGAGTGATAGTAAATTTTGTTTAGGCAGAGACAATGTGCTGTATAGTAGCTGTTTTGGTCGTCTAGAAGTGTAATCAAAAAAGACAGCGAATCTATCTGAAGCTACAGGTATCTTTCCTCGATGAAAGATGCTACTAGTAGCAGCAATAATTACTGTACCAGAAAGTCCTGTGCATGATTTCCAATTGGATGGAGATATTGCTTGTTGCATAGTTTCGTCTGTTATGTAGCCAGAGCGATATTTCAAAGAGCGAACCGCTGTTGAGGTTAAAGACTGGGGGATATATTGAAAGGGACCTGTATCATCATTTACATCGTTTAAATAAACAATAATTTTCAGGACTTTTCTATCTTCCATATCTATATGCCACAGTCTTGACTTGATCGCCACCTCATTGGCGATATCTCTGCGAAAAAATACGCCCTGATATGCTACTGGTAAACCAAGATAATTTTCGACGATATTAAGTAAACGTTGTTCAAGTCCCCACAAGAAAATCTCTGAATGCTCCATCATTTGTTGAGGAGTAGCATGAACAACAAACTCGTTTTTCTGACCAGAAATACTTTTTGGTATTTCTGACATCAGCTTTTTAGCAACCTGGAAAAAACGAGGATTAGAAGGAATTCCTAAGGCTTCTAATGAAGTAATTACTACTCCATCACGCTTAATAGTCTCAACTAAAGTGCGATCGCTTGTTGAAATAACGGGTAGATTGACAAGATGTTTGTTCAGCGCTGTCTGATAAAGAAGCTCAGATTGAGTTTGTACAAATGGTATTTGCGTTAACTTCTTTATTATTTTATTACGTGCTTTTTGAATCAGTATGTACATGAAAGTAATCTTGGTTGATTGTACAAAATTTTACAATTACATTTTTATTAGTATAAGTATATACCTCAAAGGTTTTTGTGTTATTCCCAAACGCAAGCTCAATATTCTCTAAACATCGATTATTACTAGAGATTTATTCATGATTGCTTTACAAAAAAATCTAGTTGCAATATTTTTTCGAGTATTAAGGCTTAGTAATTGGTCATAATCTATACATAAATCTTATAACCTGATATCAGATTACTGTCAAGTCCGTAACACTACCGAATCAATAAAAGGTGCAATTTGTTCTCTTGCAAAAAACAATTTTTCTCTTTGTGGTATGAGATTTTTTGCTATCTATAATATGCTACGAACAGAGAAAAAATATCGTAGCTATGATGATGTAACCAAAAACTATTTACACAATAATTTCCGTCAACCGTAGGTTTTTACGATAAGAAAGTGTAAAGTTGGAGGATTTTTTTATCTTCGTCCTTAAGAATTGAACTGAGGTAGATTCTGCCCAAAAGCAAGCTTATTAATTTTTCCAAAAACCCATATGCACAAATAAAAACTATTATTTATTTTGCTTTTAATCTGCTTGTATTATGAAATATTATAAATAGAAATACAAAAATTTGTCTAATTATTTATCTATATTTTTAGAGAAATTTAAAATTCCTTTATAAAATCTAGTAATGCATTACAGTAACTTTATATTTCTAAGTAGTTTAATGTAATAATAAAGACTAAAAACACAATGTAATAAATAAAACTAAGGTTCAAAGAAATTGCTTAGAAGGGATATTTGCAAAATGAAGGATAAGATTTTTTACATGGTTGCCCAGAGAATTGAACTCACCCCCTGTGATAGTATCGTGCTTTGACTATTAGAGAAGAAATGATATGATGCGGCTGATTTTGACAGCGATTTTGCTGTTACTATTGACAGCATGTGGTAGTGGATTTTTGCCAACTAGCCAATTGGTGCAAAAAGCGATCGCAATTCAGCTTGAGCAAACCCAACAGCAATTAGAGGGACAGCTAGATCTGGATTTTCGCGGTTTTGAAATCAATCGGCTAAGAATTACTCAGGAAAAATCCCTCACGGTTCAAAATTTACCAGTTTTTCGCATTCGCGGAACTTACAATCTCGTCTTCAAACTACCAGAACGAAAGTTAACGCAACCTCAAAAACCTTTTGAAGTTTATCTACAACTTCAAAAAGAAGGCAAAACCTGGCGATTGCTGCTTCCGCAAAAGGATAGCAAGGATTCTAAACCAGTTTGGCGCAGTTATTCAATTGGGATTTAGCGGTTAGGACTAGATTGAAAATTCGGCTCCTGCTGATTTATGCAGGACTTACGCAAAGAAATGAAAAACAAACCTTACTAGGACGCAGAGGAGACAGAGTTTGGGAGAGTTTAAGAGAGTTATTGCGCTCATTCCTATTATGGAATGAAAACCTTAGGCACTCGTAGCAAACATCCAAACAAAAGTGCAAAAATAAGGACTTTGGCAATAAGTCTGTTTAACTCATACGTGATGTTGAGACTCAGCATTTAACACTCATAAGAGTCCTGCTGATTCATATAGGCGTTTAATCACCGCTGTGATTTTAGCACCATATTGCGAATCTGCTGACCAACGCCCTGATAATTTATCTATGGTTGGTGCTACACCACGAGTCACAAAGCGAAATCGAGGATCTACTACTTCATTAACTAAGGGTTCTAGACTGGCGTAAGCTTTTAAATGTTGGATGTGCGCTCGCACTCCTGTTCTGGCGTTATTAAAGCTCGCCGCTTCTAAACTACCACCAATTGTGCCTAAACCTGCAAAGTTATTTTGCTCTGGTTTAATATCGCCGCCAAAGCGTAAAAATCCAGTTTCTAAACACATTTGACAAAAGGCAATATCATAGTTTACCCCTTCTACAGTTGCTTCTTCTCGATAAAGTTTTGGTAAGTCGGGAAACTTTGCCAAAGCGCTTTCGTTGTTGTTTTTTAGGAATAGCTGTAATTGCACTTCTGAGGTATAAGCACGCGCCATAATTTGGTCAATCTGATTAGGATTAATTACCAAGTTTGAGCGTAAAGAGATCGTGCGACTGGTACTGTCCCAACTAATCGAAACGTTAAAATCTCGCAATTCGACTGCTTTGACATAAACAACTTTGCGATAGGTAATACGGCGCACGTTAGGTGCTTTTGATAAATCGATTCGCAAGCGATCTACTAAATCAATGGGGATGTATGCATTACCATTAATTAGTACTCCTTTCTCAGTGTAATTTTGACCGTTAATTTTGATGTTGATTGGCGGATAATTTGGATCTGGAGTAGGAGGAGAACCAGGATCAATTGTACCACTCCAGGATGCAAGTCCATCGGCGATTCCTAAGGCAAAGTCGCGACGCCGATTTTGCAGTAAAGCGCGATCATCTGGACTGCTGAGAAAGCCAACTTGCATTATCATCGAAGCGATCGCTGTTTGCCGACAAAATGCCAAACTACCCAATCCACTATCTGTATCTGGCTTCACTCCTCGATTTGGTAGTTGAGGAACGCGACGCAATAACCCCACCAGCAGCAGTTCGGCATTACTTCTACGCTCCTCGTTGTTGGCAATGTAGAATACGCTAGCCCCACGCACAGAGGGGCTACTAGCAGCATCAGCATGAATTTCTAACGCTACATCGCGATCGCGTGCGCGAGAATTGATCCACTTGATAGTTTGCGCTGCGCTTAAGTCATCAGGAACCGCCAAAACTTCAAATTTACGCGATCGCAATTCTGTCACAATCAAATCTCGCAGCAGTATCATTTCCCTAGCTTCAGTTGTACCACCCGCGATTGAACCGGGATCGATTCGTGTTGCTTCTTTGCCTCCGTGAGCAGCCGAAATAAAAATGCGTCCCATCTTCAGTATTTCCTCTTAGAAAATTAAGCGATTAGTGATTCTATACATCTTTCTTGGCTTTGGAACAAGAATATAATAGCGATCAGTTGTCCTTAGTCATTTGCTAATGACCAATGACTAATGACTAATGACTCTTGACTAATGACCAACCATGCAAATACCCCGCTTACATCCAGACACAATTGAAGAAATCAAACAACGGGCTGACATTGTGGATGTCGTTTCCGAATACGTAGTTTTACGTAAGCGGGGTAAAGATTTTGTAGGCTTATGTCCCTTCCATGATGAGAAAACTCCTAGTTTCACAGTTAGCCAAACCAAGCAGATGTACTACTGTTTTGGCTGTCAAGCAGGGGGAAATGCCATTAAGTTTTTGATGGATTTGGGGAAGCACTCTTTTGCAGAGGTGGTGCTAGATTTAGCACGGCGTTATCAAGTGCCGGTGCAAACCCTGGAACCAGAACAGCGCCAAGAATTGCAGCGTCAGCTTTCTTTACGCGAGCAGTTATATGAAGTTCTCGCTTCAACGGCACAATTTTATCAACATGCCCTGAGACAAGCAGCAGGGGAAAAGGCAATTGAATATTTACGCGATCGCCAAATCAAGGAAGAAACAATCCAGCAATTTGGCTTAGGTTACGCTCCAAGCGGTTGGGAAACCTTATATCGCTATCTGGTGCAAGATAAACATTATCCAGTGCAATTGGTGGAAAAAGCGGGATTGATTAAACCCCGTAAAGAAGGGGGGGGTTATTATGATGTGTTTCGCGATCGCTTGATCATTCCCATCCGCGATGTGCAAGGACGCGTAATTGCCTTTGGTGGGAGAACTCTCACTGATGAACAACCCAAATATTTAAATTCACCGGAAACCGAGCTTTTTACTAAAGGGAAAACTTTATTCGCTCTCGATCAGGCTAAAGCGGGGATTTCTCAAGTTGATTCGGCTGTGGTGGTAGAGGGATATTTTGATGCGATCGCTCTCCATGCTGCTGGTATTACTAACGTCGTCGCTTCTCTCGGTACAGCATTAAGTTTAGAACAAGTACGTAATGTATTGCGTTACTGTGATTCTAAACAGTTGATACTTAACTTTGATGCTGATAAAGCTGGGACGAATGCCGCAGAACGAGCAATTGGAGAAATTGCCGAACTTGCGTATAAAGGCGAAGTTCAACTAAAGATTCTCAACTTGCCTAATGGGAAAGATGCTGATGAATATTTGCGCGAATATAACCCGGAAGATTATCGAGAACTGTTAGCAAATGCCCCACTGTGGCTGAATTGGCAGATTGAGCAAATTACTCAAGACCGCGATTTGAAACAGGCAACAGATTTTCAGCAAGTTTCCCAAGAATTAGTTAAATTACTTAAAAGAATAGAAAATAAAGATACCCGAAGTTATTACGTTTCCTATTGTGCTGAAATACTCAGCTTGGGAGATACGAGACTGATACCATTACGGGTGGAAAATCTTTTAACGCAGATTGCACCAGCTAGAACGCAGCGTCAGCCAACGGCGCTACGTAAGCATTCAAGAGCTCGTGTAGAAAAAGCATCTGTAATAGATAATAGCGAACCGGGTCTTTTAGATCAAGCAGAGGCTTTATTACTGCGGATTTATTTGCATTGTCCCGAACAGCGTCAAGCTATTATTGCAGCTTTAGAGGAGCGAGATTTACAATTTAGCCTTTCCCATCATCGGTTTTTGTGGCAAAAGATTTTAGAGACTACCGTTGACATAGATGCCAATTTAGTATCAATTTTGCAAGATAGATATTTAGAGTTTTCGGAGGAAATGAAGTTAGTTTCCCATATCTTTAATGTGAGCGAAAAAGAACAGAGAGAAATTTTACGTACTCCTCAAGTGATTCAAGTTACGACTGCTTGTATGGAGCAAGTGCTGCGAGAAAAGCGCTATCGTTATTTTCGGGAACTCTGGGATCAAACCGATCCAGAAACAGAACCAGAGCGATATCAATCATATTATGAGGCTTTCTACGCCGAAAAATTGCGAATTAAGGAATTAAAACGTCAAGGGCTATATTCGATTACAGATTTGTTGTCGGGTTGATGTAGTGCGTAGACGCGGAGCGGTGAGGGGATCGCAGTCTTGGACGCCACTTGCTTTATGCCGGGAAACCCGTCCACCGCAGTGGCTCCGCTTCCCGTCGATTGCGAACCCCCGAACCCGTTCGCGGAGCGTCTCCGACAGGAGAAGGGCTTGTCGATAGACATCCCCTACAGATCTACTTTGCAGTAGTTCAAGGGAAAATTCTGTAAATGTCTTTGCGGTGAGCAATACGTTGACAGATTAATGTTTTTGTTTCTTGATCAACCGTGATGCCAATTCTGTAGTTACCCACACGAATTTTATATTTATCGGTATAACCTTTCAGTTTTTCCAGATATCCTAAATCAAACGGATTTTCGGATTCAAGTTCTTGAAATACGATGGGTTCTACACGGCTTTGAATCTCCACGGGCAAAGCAGCAAGTTCTTTCAAAAATCGCTTTGTGTATTCAAGTTGCCACATTGTCACCTTTTAGTGATTGATAATAATTTATAGCTTCATCTTTAGATAGTGGTTTTTCATTTTCTACTTCCTCCATCAGTTTTGCCAAACCGTAATCCTCAAGAATTGCTTCAATTTTTTCAAACTCGGCAATGGAAATTTGTACAGCGATAGGTTGCTGATTTTCGTCAAGAACGTAATTTTTGTGTATTTGAAGCATTTTAGTGGTTCCTATTGCTGAAAGTGCGATCGCGCTTGTTCTGCGTACTCTTCTTAAATCATCTCAAACACATAGACAAGTTCGGTACGAGCTCCTAAAAGCGTTCGTCTCGAAACGTGACAACTAGGAATCGCACCAGACATAAGCGACAAAAGTACCATTGTCATCGGGACGGATAATACTGGTGTAGTCTTGCAGAGACTTCATGGGTATAGCGTTACAGGTTTCATTAATAATGTAGCGCGATCGCACTTTGGCGTAAGGTTTCGTTAGTTAAAAAATTTCTCAAGCAGTTTGCCTGTGTTCAACTGCCAAAAACTCCCGTAGTTCTTCTATTGTAAGTGGAGCTTTGTAAATATTAAGTTCTGCGTCATAAACTTCTTGGAAAGAGGCGATCGCTTCTTTAAGTTGCTTTATTGCTGTTTCTTGAGTTGTTCCCTGTCCTACCAACCCATTTTCTAAACATAAAGCAACCCAGTAACCCGCACTTTTTTCCAAAACCATTGTGTAGAAGTTCATTGGTATTTATCAACAAGAGGATAACCTAAGTGTAAAGCGATCGCCCTGACTTCTCCCCCTTCCCCTTCCCTCATAGGGAAGGGGGGTTAGGTTTGCGTGGGAGCGCACTACATTAAGAAATAATTCATGTATGAAATACAACTAAGATGCTGCATATAATTTGGGTTGATTAATGCAATTTACAGAGAGCTAATCATGAGTCTTGCACCACGTGGGATGAATGTCACTGAAGCCTATCGGCTCTATCGTTCAGGCAGTTTGTTAGTCAATCGTAAGTACCAACGCAAACTTGTTTGGACAGTTGCAGAAAAAGAGAGATTAATTGGAAGTCTTTTAAAAGGATACCCAATACCTCTAATTTTATTGGCAGAACGTCCCCAAATACACGGTAGCGGCAAATATGAAATTATAGATGGAATGCAACGACTTAATGCAATTTTTAGCTTTATTGAAAATTCATTCAGCTTTGATACCAAATATTTTGACCTTGATGAGTTTTCTTACGCTAAACAATTATCTGACAATGGTATTTTCCAATTAGAAGAAAAGAAACAACCTCTTCTTTCCCGTAAAGAATGTGCTGATATTTTAGACTATCAACTTGCAATTACTATTTATACTGCAATGGGAGAAGAAGATATTACAGAAGTTTTCGGTCGAATAAACTCCAGCGGAAAACATTTAAGTCGTCAAGAACGAAGGCAGGCGGGAGTAACTACAGCTTTTTCAGAATTAGTAAGAACAGTTGCTATGAAACTGCGTGGGGATGATTCAGAAAAGGTACTACGTCTTTCTGATATGCCAGAAATAAGTATTGATTCGCAAAAATCTAAACAGGGTTATAAAGTTCAAGCAGAAGATACTATATGGTGCAAACAAGGTGCCCTTACAGTATTACAACTACGTGAAAGTGAAGACGAGCAAATGATAGCAGATATAGTATCTTCTATTTTGCTGGATGAACCTCTGCCAGTGAGTACAGAACGTTTAGATAGTTTATATGACGAGACAAGTAAATATAGTCAACAATTAGAGACGACATTAGCAACTTATAGTTTTAAGAAACTAACTGAGGACATAATTAAAACATTTGCTGTAATGCGAGAAACTATTGAAGCCTATAGTCCTGAGCCAAAGTCTTTACTACGTATTGTAAATCCTAATAGTAATAATCCAATCCGGACTGCATTCTACACTATTTTTATGGCTTTTTTTGATTTAGTTATTCGTAGAGAGCTTTCTCCTGTTGATCCAGAAGGTATTATCAATGGTCTGAAAGGGCTTCAGAGAAAGCTAGATTTAAGTAGTCACTATACAACAACAGATGACCGCAAGAACAATATAAAACAGACTAAGGGTCTTATTCAAGATCATTTTGCTAAAAAAGAACCGCCAGTGCTGGGACATGGTGTTGAACTTGCGCTAGATTTTGAAAACTCTTTGCGTCGTTTTCGAATAGAAACTACAAGATATGAATGTAAGCAAGGTTTACTTGATTTATCACCAAATCGAAAACTAAATAAAGATTTACTAGGAAGAATTGTTGAAACTATATGTGGAATTGCTAATTTAGGCTCGGATACAGATGGGTATATTCATATTGGAGTAACTGATTCTAAAGAACATGCTGACAAAATTGAAATTATAGATAAGGTAAGACCTATTGAGATTAATGGTAGATATGTTGTAGGAATTGATAGAGAAGCAAAACTACAAAATAAAACTGTCGAACAATATGTTAGATTGTTAACTGATACAATTCAGAATTCGGATCTGACAGAAACCTTAAAGACCCAAGTTTTAACAAAGTTTGACACAATATCATATAAAGGTTATTCAGTCGTTAGAATTACTATTCCAGCGCAAACTGAAGTCTCATTTATTGGTGAAAAAGCATTTACAAGAAGAGACTCATCTACAGTTGAGATACAAGGGCGAGAGTTAATCGCTATCTCTAAGCTTTTTCAAAAAGGATTTATGGTGTAAGGTGGGCATTGCCCACCCTACTTTAATTATCTCGCAGCCGTAGGCATACCCAAAATATCTTCAATCCTGGGCATATCTTCCAACGCAATCACTCTACCTTCATCCTCAAAACCAGTAATTTGATCGAAGTTCAAATACCGATACAAATCATCAGCAAAAGGATGAATTCTATTCGCCACAATGTCCATATATTCCTGCACTGAAGGAATACGTCCTAGCAACGCACAAACTGCGGCTAATTCCGCTGAACCAAGATAAACTCGCGCATCTTTACCCATGCGATTATTGAAGTTGCGGGTAGAAGTTGAGAACACGGTTGTACCGTCAGCAACTCGCGCTTGATTACCCATACATAAACTGCAACCAGGCATTTCTGTCCGCGCATGTGCCGCATCAAAAATGTTATAAACACCTTCTTCTTTTAATTGGTATTCATCCATTCGTGTAGGTGGACAAATCCACAAGCGAGTATTTACTGTTCCTGCACCTTCTAACACTTTCGCTGTGGCGCGATAATGACCGATATTTGTCATACAAGAACCAACAAATACTTCTTGTACTGGGTCATTGACAACTTGTGATAATAACTTAATATTATCAGGGTCGTTAGGAGCAGCAACAATTGGTTCTTTGATTTCGTTCAAATCAATTTCAATTATTTCGGCATATTCTGCATCTGCATCTGCTGACATTAACACTGGATTTGCTAACCATTCTTCCATCTTGATGACGCGGCGCATGATGGTTCGGGCATCGGCGTAACCGCGTGCTACCATGTTCTTTAACAATGCAACGTTAGAACGCAGATATTCAGCAACTGTCTCTACACTCAGTTTTATTGTGCAACCTGCACAAGAACGTTCTGCTGAAGCGTCGGTGAGTTCAAAAGCTTGTTCAACTTTTAAATCTGGCAAGCCTTCTATTTCCATAATCCGCCCAGAGAAAACGTTTTTCTTATTTTTCTTCTCTACTGTCAACAAGCCTTTTTGAATCGCGACGTAGGGAATTGCGTTTACGACATCGCGCAGGGTGATACCGGGTTGCAATTCACCTTTGAAACGTACTAAAACAGATTCTGGCATATCTAAGGGCATTGCACCCAAAGCAGCGGCAAAAGCGACCAACCCGGAACCGGCGGGAAAGGAAATTCCCAAGGGGAAGCGGGTGTGAGAATCGCCACCTGTGCCTACAGTATCGGGTAACAGCATCCGGTTGAGCCAAGAGTGAATGATACCATCACCGGGACGCAAGGCGACACCACCACGAGAAGCGAAGAAATCAGGTAATTCTTGATGAGTTTTGATATCAACTGGTTTGGGATAAGCAGCTGTATGGCAAAAACTTTGCATCACTAAGTCTGCGCTGAAGCCGAGACAAGCGAGTTCTTTCAATTCGTCGCGGGTCATCGGACCTGTGGTATCTTGAGAACCTACGGTGGTCATGATCGGTTCGCAAGATGTATCGGGACGCACACCTGGTAAGCCGCAAGCTTTACCCACCATTTTCTGTGCCAAGGTGTAGCCTTTCCCAGAGTTGGCTGGTTGGTGGGGACGGGTAAAGACGGTGCTGGGTTCTAAATTAAGTGCAGCGCGAATTTTATCGGTGAGGGTGCGTCCGATGAGTAGGGGAATGCGTCCTCCAGCGCGGACTTCATCTAAGATTGTATCTGGTTTGAGGGTGAAGGTAGAAATAACTTCGCCAGCCTCGTTGGTGATTTCCCCTTTGTAGGGATGGATGGTAATCACCATGCCGGTTTCTAACTTGCTGACATCGCACTCAATGGGTAAAGCACCGGAATCTTCAGCTGTGTTGAAGAAAATTGGCGCGATCGCACTTCCTAGTATATATCCTCCCGCACGCTTGTTGGGTACATAAGGTATATCTTGCCCCATGTGCCACAACACTGAATTTATTGCCGATTTGCGTGAGGAACCTGTACCCACTACATCCCCAACGTAAGCGACAGGATGCCCTTTTTTCTTTAACTCGGTAATTGTTTGTATACTTCCCGGCATCCGTGATTCCAACATGACTAAGGCATGTAAAGGAATATCCGGGCGAGTTGTAGCGCTTTGAGCTGGTGATAAGTCGTCGGTGTTGGTTTCGCCGGCTACTTTAAATACTGTGACGGTAATAGCTTCTGGTACTTCTGGACGAATCGTAAACCATTCCGCTTCTGCCCAAGAGTCAATTACGCGCTTGGCGAAAGGATTGGTTTTCGATAACTCTAAGACATCGTGAAAAGCATCATACACTAACAGAGTTTTGCTGAGGGCAGATGCGGCGTATGCGGCTATCGGTTCGGTTCCTTGTCCCCCCATTACTAAGGGTGTTTCCGAGGATGTGGAGAAGGATACGGTGGCAACTTGCAGCAAATCGATTAACGATTGTACGTTGTAACCGCCGATCATCGTGCCTAGCAAGTCTACAGCATCGATGGCCGAAATTAAAGGGCTGGTGATTTCTTCTTTGGCAATCGCGGTGAGAAATCCCGCTTTGACGTAAGCAGCAGGATCAACACCTGGAGAAACGCGATCGCGCAATAAATGCAATAATGTATCTTCTTCACCTGCCGGCGGATTTTTCAGTAATTCACACAACTCTGATGTTTGCTTTGCATCCAACGGCAGAGGAGGAATTCCTAATAATGCTCTTTCTTCAACGTGTTTGCGGTATGATTCTAACATTTTTATCTTCTCGATTGGGATTTTCTTTCTTTAATTATGAAATATTTTTAGGCAATACTTGGCTATAAAAGTTTAGGTTACTTTTCTTACTGAAAGTCTTACTGGTAATCGGTTATTAGCAATTTGTTTTTATACTGAAGCTATAGTTTTCGTGAAGCGAATATATTTACACTTTGATGGAATACGAGCAACACTAAACTAAGTTGGTGTAGAATCCGAGTTGGTTAGAAATTAATTAATCTGCTATAGCGGTTATTAGTTGAGTAGGTACTGAACCCCACCCCCCAACCCCCTCCCCGCTCTTCGTGAGGGGGTTATGATGTAGCAAAAGCTATAATTATTTATCGTTATTGTTGGTTTAACCAATTTTCTAAATCAGCAACACTAGAAAAGTCTAGCAATGCTTCTCCTAAATTCTCTAATTGTTCAATCGATAAACCTTGAACTCGCTCGATTAATGATGCATCAATATCACCAATACGGCGATTGAGTAAGCGTAGAACTAGACGTTGTTCTCCTTGTTTATTTCCTTCTTGTACAGCTTGTTCTCTGTCTCTTTGATAAAGTGGTTCTAATCGCATAATTAACTCCCTATCATCTGCTTCTAATTCTTGATTTACTCTCAAGTTTTCGCGCAAGTTGTAAACTAATTCAAGAGTTGCTTTTTGGTATGGATGATCTAATGGTAACGCTTGCAACTCGATAACCGCTTGTGACTGCACATTCCCCCTACCTAAAAGCCTCAACCATAATGTCTCTGGTGTTTGGGGTAGTTGGTGTATTGCTACAATTGCTGTTCGCAATGCATCTGGCAGAAAATGTACTCCCGATAACCAACTTTCTTTTTGCATAGTTCCGAAGCTAGACAATCTAGTTTCAGATATGGTAGGTGTAAGAACCCACAGTTTGGGTATTTCTGAGTCCTGAAGTTTGGTTTTATTTGCCTTAGCTTCTCGTCGCAAGAAAGCCTTGACTTCTAATAATTTGAGAATACAGTCGCAGATTTCATCGGTAGAAGCTGGATTGCGGTACGGTTCTATTATTGCAGGATGTTCAGCAAACCTTCCTAACAAACCCAGTATTTGTAAATTAGAACTTTGCTGTTTGGCAGGAGTGAATAAAACATCTATTTCTTTAATTTCTCCTGATACTTTTTCTGATGCCTTCACCTCTCCGTAGTCTTTTAATAGTTCTTCTAGATAGTCTTTGGCAAATTTATCATGTATAAAACGGGTCATTCAATTTTAAAATTGCGGAAGTTCGGGGTTAATGCAATGTTTTATTATATAGCAGTCCTGAATCATTCGTGATGAAATAGATCCCCGACTTCTTTGATAAGTCGGGGATCTGGACACCTTGAATTTTCACAGATACCATTAGACCTCTTGCAAAAGTCCCTAACACCCCACCCCGCATTTGCTGACGCAAACGCTCCCCTCCCCTTACCAAGGGGAGGGGTTGGGGGTGGGGTTCTTTATTTTTGATTTATGCAAGAGGTCTATTCTAAAAAAGTTAAAAGCAGATTATATAAGCCTTTTGAATTTTGACTTTTCACTTCCGCATAGCGGTACTAGGCGGTTATTTTATTTTCATCTGATGTTTTATCTGTGTTACCTTTCAAGCGTGTCAATCTGCTTTTACGGATACGTTCGCTGTCTCGAACGCCACCTGCAAGTTCATATTCATTGCTGTTTTTGCCGTACTTAAAACCAACCCCCACCAGCATTTTGTCTGAAACCTGACTTAAGGTTTTTTCCATCTCAGCCAACTTTTTTCTAGAAGAGTCAATCATAGCTATAGCAGCGTTATAATCATCAAGCATATTGTGGAAATTATCTATTAATTGAGTCAGGTTTTGCAAGTTGTAAGTATTATCAAAATTGATATTTGGATCAATAGCTTTCAGTCCGGCAACTCTAAACTCAGCTTTTTCTAGAATCCGGGAACTACGTTTTCTTCGAGACATAAATTTACACCTTTAATAGCTCTACAGAGCTATTTTGTCTCAATTAATCTGTATGCTGGTTCAGCAAAAAGCGCAGTTTTTTAAGCAAAATTTTTTACAGATACAGTCTGTAACGAAACGCGATCGCGCATATTTATAGTAAGCAAAATTAACTAATTTCTCTGTGATTATTATAGAACTCTGGTGAAATCCCCAAACACAAGCACGCATAAAACCAGTCTTGGGATGTTTTGTTTAAAATGCGATCGCATTCTGGATTGATCAATAGACTTCTTGCATAAATCAAAAAAAGAACCCCACCCCGCCTTTGACTTACGTCAAAGTCTCCCCTCCCCGCCTGCGGGGAGGGGCTGGGGGTGGGGTGTTAGGGGACTTTTGCAAGAGGTCTAATGATAATGCGATCGCACATAACTATAAATCAGCAACCCCTGTGATAGTAATTACATCTGTGCATCCACCCGCAAGTGTTCATCCGATCTTCTCACCCTTAGCCCCAAGAAAGTCATGTCAGTTGCCCAAGAATTAGAACCAGCAAAAGATATAATATTTCCACCAGGAGATATCTACAGTGACGAACCACCATTAGAAAGCGATTTACATCTACGCCAAATTATTCTGTTATTACGATGCTTAGACTTGTGGTGGCAAAACCGTAATGACTTTTATGCGACGGGAAATTTGACAATTTACTATAGCCAACGTCAGCTTATACCAATTTAATATGAAGCTGCATATAATAGGCAAGTACAAACTCAATAATTTTAGATGCCCATGAGCCGTCCGTTCAAGATTGAAATCGCAGAGAGCGAAGAGGAACTCAAGAAACGTCTAC
>JAESGY010000154.1_pt1 | contig 56088 bp, 52 predicted proteins | sample 9269841 | NCBI WGS metagenome assembly JAESGY01 (sample SAMN17022865, study PRJNA683097) | algae metagenome | isolation source: Spirirestis rafaelensis WJT71-NPBG6 and co-occurring heterotrophs from... | place: USA: Pinto Wells, Joshua Tree National Park, Colorado Desert, CA | collected 2006-08-15 | reverse complement strand
TCCGCCACTAAGTACCTAAGTACTCCGTTCGACTTGCATGTGTTAAGCATACCGCCAGCGTTCATCCTGAGCCAGGATCAAACTCTCCGTTTTGGATTGTTTCTTAGCTCTACATTGACTGCTCTTTTACAACCTCAGTCTGGTTCATTATTTGACTGACGCGCACAAGTTGATTTATACTTGCTTTCAAACTATAATCTTTTCATGGTTCGGTCTCCAAAAGAGTCCGCTTTTTCGCGCTCGCTCATCTGGCACTTATTCAATATAGCGAGTCCACAAATTCTTGTCAACTATTTTCCCAAATTTATTTCGGGAATTTTTTCTAAAGCCGTCAAACGTAGTGGCAGCATTGCTTTTAGGGCATAATTAATCAAGCACGCTTTCACTCGAGGATTACTAATACGTGATTTTTCAGTCGGTAATAGCTGTCTTGCATAAATTCTGGGGCGATCGCGGTTGTTTGATTGCCCAGCCATATGACATTGAGAAGGGAGCAGGGACCAAAAATCCGCATACTTTTTTAAGAGCGTTGGGACCAGAACCTTGGGCTGTAGCTTATGTTGAACCTTGTCGTCGTCCTACTGATGGACGTTATGGTGAAAATCCCAATCGCTTTCAACACTATTATCAGTTCCAAGTTTTGATTAAGCCTTCACCAGATAATATTCAAGAAATTTATCTGGATTCGCTCAGAGCGCTAGGGATTCGTCCAGAAGACCATGATATCCGCTTTGTGGAGGATAATTGGGAAGATGCGACGGTGGGTGCTTGGGGTACTGGGTGGGAAGTTTGGCTAGATGGAATGGAAATTACTCAGTTTACCTACTTCCAGCAGTGTGGAGGAATCGATTGCCGTCCTGTTTCTATTGAAATTACATACGGTTTGGAACGACTGACGATGTACCTCCAAGAAGTGGAGGCATTCACCAAGATTCGTTGGACAGACAATATTACTTATGGCGATGTTCACCTCCAAGGAGAGATTGAACAATGTATTTACAACTTTGAAGCCTCAAATCCTGAGATGCTGCTAACACTATTTAATATGTATGAGCAGGAAGCTCAACAATTAACTGAGCGAGGATTAGTCTTACCCAGCCTAGATTATGTTATGAAGTGTTCGCACATGTTTAACTTGTTAGATGCAAGAGGTGTGATTTCAGTCACGGAGCGAACTCGCTACATAGCAAGGATTCGGCATTTGGCGCGAAGGGTAGCGCAACTTTATGTGGAACAACGGGAGAAACTCGGTTTTCCACTACTGAACAAAGCAACAGTTTGATTCGTGCTAGCGATAGACAATACAAAAAATGAGAAAGATAAGGAGTTTTTACCTTATCTTTCTTTTGTTTTTTTTGACTTGAGCATGATGATAAATTTTGAACAACTACAAATCGGCGACTATTTTCGGATAGCTGGGATGAATCCTAGGTCTGTGTACAGAAAGGCTAGCAGTTCACATTGCACTTTGGGGGCAGCATTACAACCAATTCGACATGTTACAGAACTTATACGGCTCACTCCTACAGAAGTTGCTGATTATTTTGCTCATTATTTTTCAGCAAAACTTGATTTCCTCGAAAGCCTACGACATTAAAAGCTTGATAAGCTACTTTACTTAATCTGAGAGAGTATGCTTTGCTTTCTTGGTAAACAATGAGAAGGCTGTGAAATACGAATGATTAATCTAACAGAAGTTCTAGAACCGATCGCCTCAGAATTTCGCTCTCTAAGAATCCCTGAACCGATTGTACATTGGGGACATCCGCTGATGATGGCGATCGTTGTTTTTGTTATGGGTAGTTTTGTCGGATTGGCTGGCTGGCGAGGACGAGTTGTTGAAGATAAAGATGCGGCTATCAAAAGTCGTAGCGCTCATCGCAAAATAGCACCGTGGATGTTTTTATTTATGGCACTCGGTTATACGGGTGGGGTGTTGTCTTTGGTAATGCAGCATAAGCCGATTTTAGAAAGCCCTCATTTTTATACAGGTTCAGTTGTTCTGTTACTTTTATTGATTAACAGTGCAATCTCTCTAAGTGGCTTTGGGGGAAATAAACCGGTGTTACGCACGGTTCATGCTTATGTGGGTAGTACGGCGCTTTGTATACTTTTGGTACATGCTGTATTGGGGTTGAAGTTAGGTATAAGTTTGTAATGCAGCTATTGCAAAAGATGCTAAATGCCCTCAGACTAAAGTCTGGGGCTATACGAACAGAGCTTACCAGGGTGGGCTAAATACAATGTTTTGTAGCCGCGACTTTAATCGTCAGGTAATTGTGCAAAATGATTCAGGTGAGTGGTGTAGTTATTTGCCTTGGCTACATTCTAGGGTTGCTGTTTACAGCAGTTCCTTTCGGTGGAGTTTGGGTGCTGGTTTTGGGGATAGTGGCTGCGGTTTTTTTGAGAAGACGCCGCATTATTTCAGCAAAACCCGCTCACAAAACACAAAAGCATCCACCGAAAACTAACGCTGCACCACCAAGGCAAACTAATCCTAAACCAATCATATGGATAGTTGCTGGCTTAATTGGGTTGTTTGCAAGCTTGTATTTTCAATGGCGTCTACCCCAACCGCAAAAAAATGATATTAGTTTGTTTGTACCTCCAGGAAATAACAACAATCAAGAACAATTAGTGATTGTTCGCGGGGAGGTAGCGAGTATACCCCGCTTAACTCGCAGTCAACGCGGACAATTTTGGCTGCAAGTAAAGAGTTTAGATGAGGTAAAAAAGGAAAGTAAGTCAGCAGGTATAAGTAAAGGAGCAACAGGTAAGTTATATGTGACTGTGCCTTTACTTCAGGTTACTGGGTTAAGCCCTGGTGAACAAGTTGCGGTGACTGGGGTTTTGTATAAACCGAAAGCAGCGTCAAATCCTGGTAGTTTCGACTTTCAAAAGTTTTTGAGGCAGGAAGGGGCTTTTGCTGGTTTGATTGGAAAGCAAATAAATGTTTTAGAAGAAGAAGATAAATGGGGATGGTGGAAAATCGGGGAGCGAATTGTACGATCGCAAGTTCGTTGGTTAGGTGTGCCCGAAGGTCCGCTTGTCAGTGCTATGGTTTTGGGTAGCAAAGCTGTTGATTTGCCTTACGAGATTCGCGATTTGTTTGTGCAAGCTGGGTTAGCTCATGCTTTAGCAGCTTCAGGATTTCAAACTTCTCTAATATTGGGTGTGGTGTTGGGGTTGACAAGGCGTACCAGACGTGTAACACAATTTATTGTTGGCTCTTTTGCCTTAATTCTTTTCTTGAGTTTAACTGGTTTTCAGCCAGCGGTACTTAGAGCGGTAATTATGGGATTTGCCGCGTTAATTGCTTTGGTATTAAGGCGAAAGGTGATGCAGTTAGGATCGCTACTGCTAGCGGCAACGCTGTTGTTGCTGTTTAATCCTTTGTGGATTTGGGATTTAGGGTTTCAGTTGAGTTTTTTAGCAACGCTGGGATTGATTGTGACAGTACCACCGTTAACTCAACGTTTGGATTGGTTGCCAAGTGCGATCGCATCTTTAATTGCTGTTCCTCTAGCGGCGACGATTTGGACTTTACCAGTGCAGCTTCACACATTTGGAGTTGTGCCGACTTATAGCATACTGCTAAATATCATTAGCACACCATTGATTTCTATTATTAGTATTGGTGGGATTATCAGTGCTATACCTGCGTTAATTTTGCCAGATGCTGGCGGCGTTTTCGCTGCGATATTGCATTATCCTACTGATTGGCTGATTAAGTTAGTGGAGTTTTTCAGCAATTTGCCAGGAAATTCTGTTGCTGTTGGCACGATATCTATTTGGCAGATGCTGGCAATCTATGCACTGATTATATCGGTTTGGTTAATGCGTTGGTGGCAGCAGCGTTGGTGGTTTGCAAGTGTGCTTGCGGTTGCTTTGGTGTTGATACCAGTTTGGCATTCTGCAAGTAGTTTATTTAAGATTACGGTGCTTGCAGCTGATAGAGAGCCAGTTTTGGTCATTCAAAACCAAGGAAGGGTAACGCTGATTAATAGTGGAGATGAAGGTACGGGACGCTACACAATTTTACCATTTTTGCAACAACAGGGTGTGAATCAAATTGATTGGGCGATCGCTAGTAATTTCCAAGGCGATGATAGCAGTGGTTGGTTACAGGTGCTGCAACGTTTGCCGATTAAACTTTTCTATGATTATTCTGCTACGCAAGACAATATATTGGCAAGTCAGGCTATCCAAAAGGAACTGCCAAAAAGTAAGGGAGTTTATCAACCTTTGTCCCTCGGTCAAACTGTGAATACTGGTTCGACAGTCGTGCAGTTAATAAATGACCAATTACCGGTCTTGCAAATGCAAATTCAAAATCAAAGTTGGTTGTTGGTGGGCAATCTTAAGCGTGATGAACTGCGTCAACTTCTCAAAAATAAAGCCTTGCCTCGTCCGCAAGTGCTGTGGTGCGCTACTGAGTCATTGAAAGATTTGGTTTTGGCGCTGCAACCACAGATAGCGATCGCACCTGATGCCGACCTTGACCCAAAAATTCTCTCGGAGTTAATTCAAAGCCAAACGAAACTGTTTTTTACTGGGCGAGATGGGGCGATTCAATGGACTCCCAAAGCTGAGTTTGAAGCGTTTATTCAAGCTACGGAAAATAGAGCTTCGGTGTTGTGAAAATTTATCAGTTCGTGATATTGTAATTACTATAGGCTTAATATGTCTTATGGAGAGGTGTCCGAGTGGTTGATGGTGACGCACTCGAAATGCGTTTTAGGGAAACCTAACGGGGGTTCAAATCCCCCCCTCTCCGTTTAAAAGAATTCAGAAGTCAGGAGTCAGGAGAAGGCAGTGCGTTGTGGGGGTTGCCTTCGTTAATGTAGTTGCTGTTCAAAAGTTAGAAAGGCTTTATACAGCACGATGCTGCGTAAAGAAAGTACACTACCTAAGCCTGAAAGTCATATATAATATCAAGTTCGCTTAATCATTTATAAATCCCGAAACACCCCACCCGCGCTGTCGCACACCCTCCCCTTGCCAAGGGGAGGGTTAGGGAGGGGTAACGGGAGAACTGCAATGATAACTAATCATCGGAACTTGATATAAAAGTTTTTTCACTCGTTATACCAATTCTATGTGAGGTTGCGCTTTATTCACCCTCACCCTAGAAGGGTGGGGCTATACAAACAAAGCCCACCTGCGTGGGCTAGATTAGGTGCATCTTCATACAGAAATGGTATTACTCCTGTACTCCTGACTCATGACTCTTGAATTCTGCTGTACTCTATTTAGTTGTAAGATTTGTCTCACGCAGAGGCGCAGAGGCGCAGAGAAGAGGATTTTGTGATGGCAACGAGCGGTATAATCTGAGGATATTGGAGAGAAGAAATAGTCATATCGCGCTCAGGTGAAATCAAAGGATTTTGATGCTTGCTTGAGAATTAACAGATGAGTTTTACAGTTCAGCCAAGCTATGAATATCAAATTGGCGGAAGTCTACCTTCTGATTCTCTCACTTATGTGAAGCGGCAGGCAGATGAAGATTTGTATGCGGGGCTTAAGGCAGGGGATTTTTGTTATGTGCTGAACTCGCGGCAAATGGGTAAATCTAGCTTGCGGGTGAAAACTATGCAACGTTTGCAAGCTGAGGGAGTTGCTTGTGCTGCTATTGATATTACAGCGATCGGTAGTTGGGATATCACCGCCGAGCAATGGTATGCAGGGGTGATTGATAGTATTGTTAGCAGTCTGTATTTGTATGAAAATTTTGATTTAGATAGCTGGTGGGAGAGTCACGGTTTACTTTCTCCGGTGCAACGGTTAGGCAAGTTTATTGAGGATGTGCTGCTAACGTCGATTAATGAAAGCATTGTTATTTTTATTGATGAAATCGATAGCATTCTCAGCTTGAATTTGCCTTCGGTTGACGATTTTTTTGCTTTAATCCGCAGTTGCTATAACCAACGTGCTGATAAACCAGAGTATAAGCGAATAACTTTTACACTGTTTGGAGTAGCAACTCCCTCGGATTTGATTAAAGATAAAAAGCGCACACCATTTAATATAGGTCGAGCGATCGCTCTCACGGGCTTTCAATTAAATGAAGCTCAAGCGTTAGCTTTGGGATTTGCGGGTCAGGTTAGTAATCCGCAGAGAGTATTGCAGGAGATTTTGGCTTGGACTGGTGGACAACCGTTTCTGACTCAAAGAATTTGTAAGTTAATCAAGACTAAAGGTTGGGGACTGGAAACTAGGGATGAGTCTAAAGTTGATGAATTGGTTAAAACTTATATTATTACTAATTGGGAATCGCAGGATGAGCCTGAGCATTTAAAGACGATACGAGATCGGATTCTCAGTAGTGACCAACTTGCAGGCAGGCTGTTAGGACTTTATCAGGAAATTTTACAACACGGTGAAGTCGCAGCGGATGATAGTCCCCAACAAATGCAGTTGCGGTTGACCGGATTGGTAGTTAAGCAGCAAAGTAAGTTAAAAGTTTATAACTTGATTTATGAATCGGTTTTTAACCGGAGTTGGGTTGAGAAAGAATTAGCCAAACTGCGTCCTTATTCTCAAGCTTTGAGAGCATGGATAGATACAAATCGTCAAGATGAATCACGCCTGTTGCGGGGTGCAGCTTTACAGGATGCTTTGATTTGGGCACAAGATAAAAGCTTGGGTGTTGAGGATTATCAGTTTCTGGCAGCTAGCCAAGAATCAGACAAGCGAGAAGCGATAGAAGCACAAAAGCAAGCTAATCAGATTTTACAAGCAGCAACAGAAGCACAAAAGCAAGCTAATCAGATTTTACAAGTAGCGACGCAAAAAGCGTCGCGGCGGATTCGCCTTGGTTCTTTGATTTTGGGTATATCTGTGGTGGCGGCAATAATTGCGGCAACAGTTGCTCTTAACAAACTACAAGAAGCAGCAGAAGGAACCAGATTAGAACGAGAAGGCAGCAATGCTTTACAGCAGTTTAATTATGACCAAATAGGAGCATTGCGATCGGCAATGTTGGCTGGACAAGATTTGCAAAAGCTAGTTAAGGATAATCGTTCCTTAGAGGAATATCCAGCAGCTAGCCCACTTTTAGCTTTAAGAACGATTTTAGATAATATCCAAGAGCGAAATCAACTCACCGGGCATCAATCAGAAGTCTACAGCGCCAGTTTTAGCCCTGATGGCAAACGAATTGTCACCGCATCCTGGGACAAAACCGCCAAGGTGTGGCAAGTTGAAAACTTAGATGAACTGTTAAATAGGGGTTGTCTGTGGTTAAGTGATTACTTAATCGCTCATCCGGAGAGGTTGGAAGAACTTGAGGTGTGTAAGAAGAGATGAGGGGGAGAGGGGGAGATGGGGGAGAGGCTTTTTCGATTTTTTCCATTATCCGGTAATTATAAGTGATTAACCGGACTTGATATAATTAATGGCAGGAGATTGTTTAAAGAGGGCATCGCTACTGTCACGGTTTCGCCCACGATAACCAAAACAACTGGAAGAATTTTGATGGTTTTGGTTCAGAATACAAGTCTGTTCGTTCAGAATACAAGTTTGTTCGTTCAGAATACAAGTTTGTTCGTTGAGAACACAAGTTTGTTCGTTGAGAACACAAGTCTGTTCGTTCAGAATACAAGTTTGTTCGTTGAGAACACAAGTTTGTTCGTTGAGAACACAAGTCTGTTCGTTCAGAATACAAGTCTGTTCGTTCACAACACAAGTCTGTTATCAATGATTTGTTGTCTAGCAAGTGTTATACCAATTTGAAAAAAGAATGCAACACATTGCCAAAACCCCTCCCCAGCCCTTAATACCGTTCGGATAAGGTAAGTTGAATGAAAATTTATAGATCACAAAGACGCGATAAATCGCCGTCTTTACAATAATCAGTCCTTTGTAGAGACGGCGATTTATCGCGTCTCTTACCTTAACCGAACCGTATTGCCCCAGCCCTCCCCAAGGCATCGGCTACGGTGTACACACAACTTGCCATTACCCACATTTTTTTACAGTTAAAGTATCGCACTGACCGTCATCCCGCCCAGAACTGAAGTTCCGGGCTAATAGCTTAAGTCCACTCAAGTGGACTGGAAATCTTTGCTTAGTCCTGTTTAGAGGACTTTAACTATTAGCCTTGGAATTGATTCCAAGGCGGGATAGCAACGAAGCCAGAAAGTGAAAAGATATGAGTCATGAGCAGTCTTTAACGCACAGGTTAGGGATTTTTCCCACTTGTGTGTACACCGTAGCCTTGGTAAGGGGAGAGTGCCCGATAGGGCGGGTGGCAATACGGTTCGGTTAAGATAGCCTTCACCGTGAACGGTGAGGCTATACGAACCAAGCCTGCCTTTCGCAGGCTTTGTCTGTGTAGCCCCAGGCTTCAGCCTGTGGGCTTAACCGAACCGTATTGGGGCGGGTGGGGTCATCTATCACAAACATTTTTGAACAGTATTATTACTGAGCTAGCAATCCAATATAATTCAAAAAAATACCTTTTTTTTAGCAAGTTTTACTGAACCACTACACTGTCCCATTGAGACATTCTAGAAAGATAAGGTTTAGTAAAAAGTATGCATTGATGTCACGCCAAAAAAGAACCTCTCCCGTGCTAGAAAAAACCGAAAAGAGAGTAATCGGATTTAAATCGATTGATTCCAGCCTTGACTTTGGTGATTCCATCAGTTTAAACCATTTAACTCAGTTAACCGGGCAACTCCGCAACCAGATCGACCAGTATAATATGATGCTAACCGCCCTTGACTCGGCAAAGGCAAAAATAGAAACCCTTGAAAAGACCATTCGCGAAACGTCAGAACGCTTAGTCAGTGGTGTGGCGTTGAAGTATGGCAAAGACAGCCGGGAATATGAAATGACAGGGGGAGTACGCAAGAGCGATCGCATTCGTAAAGCTACCATCACCCGGTTAAAATCGACCGCAGACTCAAAAGCGGCTTCTACACAGACGGCGTAACGGGTAAACGCGGAGGGTCGCAGAGTGTTGTTAAATATTTAGCGTTGCTGATTTCATAGATATCTTGCGAAAGTGCCTAACACCCCACACGCCAGGTGCTCCACTTGGGGAGACCCCAAGACCCTTACGGGTTCGGCAGTCCCCCATCTCCCAAAGGGAGACCAAGGCGAACGACGGGAACCGCCAAGACGGGGGCTGCCTCACCGCACTGGCTCCCCTTAATCCCCTCCCCTTAGTAAGGGGAGGGGAGACAAAGCGTAGCTTTGACGGGGTGGGGTTCAAATTTTGTGATTTATGCAATTTGCACACATAATCAAGATTTGCAAAGATAAGACCTTAATTTATACCAAAAATTCCTAATTTATAGGTTAAACTAATCCGATAATCTGAGGAGTGGAACTAGTGCAAATATGGCAAATAGAATTGGGCGATTACTCCCGTTGAGTTTTATCAGCTTCTGTTTTTGTGTCGGCATTAGTATCGGAATTTTTGTCCGCTTTGGGCAAGTACAGCGATCGCAAGCTGCAACTTCAGAGGAAGCTATACCTCTTTTACCAGCATATCAGCCAGAATACACGCCACTGCCAACTTTTGAGGAGCCAGAATCGGATTACATCACGATTCAAGCTGTGGGGGATGTGATTCCTGGTACTAATTACCCTAATAACAGACTTCCACGCGATCGCAATCAGTTAATACCCAAGTCGGTGAGAGCATACTTGCAAAGAGCCGATTTATTATTGGGTAATCTCGAAACTAGCTTAACAACCTATCCTTATTCTTCTAAAGATATCAATAAAGGGCAAATTTTTGCCTTTCGTTCTCCCCCAGCATATGCACAGTTGTTTGCTGATGTTGGCTTTGATGTTTTCAATATGGCAAACAACCATGCTTTAGACTTTGGTAAAGCCGGATTTCGAGATACAGTTAATAATCTTGCCGCAGTTGGCATTGAAACATTAGGTCATAAAAATCAAATTCTTTATAAACAAGTTCGTAATGTTCCGGTAGCAATGATTGGGTTTACTACTTATGACATTTATAACTCAATGCACGATTTGGAAAAAGCTAAAGCACTTGTTGAAGAAGCTAGAGCCAACGCCAATCTGGTAATTATTTCCATGCAGGCAGGAGCAGAGGGAACGGGAGCAATGCATGTTAAAAATCAGACAGAATATTTTTATGGAGAAGACCGAGGAAATTCAATGAAATTTGCTCGGTCAATGATTGATGCTGGCGCAGATTTAGTTATTGGACATGGACCTCACGTTCCTAGAGCGATGGAAATCTATAAAGGAAAACTCATCGCTTATTCATTAGGAAACTTTCTCGGATACCGGACTTTATCAACAAAAGACGAAACCGGTTACTCAATGATTTTAGAAGCGAAAATGAACTCTTATGGAGAATTAGTAGGAAGTAAAATTATCCCTGTTCGCATGAGTCGGCAGGGAATTCCGCATATAGATCAACGGTTTACAACTGTCAGCCTTTTGCGTTATTTGAATAAAAACGCTTTTCCTGATAAGCCAATGAAGATTAATAAGAAAGGAGAAATTGTCTTGGCAAATATAAAATAAGAAAATCGTAGTCAGGGTTTTAATGTTTATTTAAGCACTAAAGTGCTTACTACAATTAAGAGGTGCAGTTTAATGGACGCATATAGCCTAGTTAGTTGCGACTTTCACGACGAATTAGAATCCCTGGCGACATTGCGCCAAGAATGCCGGATTGTATATAAAAATGCTGATGATGAGGTAATTGAGGTGCAAAATCGCATCGTGGATGTTTTTGCGGCGAATCAGGCAGACTTTATCAAGCTGAAGGATGGGACAGAAATTCGCTTGGATCGGATTGTATCGGTCAATGATAAGTTGGTTTCTTTTAGTTGCGCGTAATTAAGTACAATACGATGCCTGCATTGTGGAAGCTCTATCTTGCAAAAGTTCCTAACACCCCACCCCACCCCTTAATCCCCTCCCCTTACCAAGGGGAGGGGAGACAAAGCGTAGCTTTGGCGGGGTGGGGTTCAAATTTTGTGATTTATGCAAGAGGTCTATTGTCAAAACCGCAATATCAATGAAACAGACTAAGTACAGTTTTGCGTAAAATCGTAGCGTTTTTAAATGCAGCACGATGCAATCGCATTGCAATCTTATGGCAAAATTTAATTTGCTAAGAATTAATGAAATGCTGTACTAAGCACTCAATGCCTCAAACTGCTGCCAACAAAGGTACAACGCACGCGGTACGTGAAAGCAGCCTTTCCATTTGCCACCTTTAAGATTCAACAATACTTCCCCACGCCGATTAAGATAGCCAAACCACTCACCATGCTGTGGATCGGCAAAATGTGACCACGCATAATCGTGCATTTTTTGATACCATTCCCAACACGCCTCACGCCCGGTTAGGCGATAGCCCATTGCCAGGGCAACTAGCGACTCTAAATGTACCCACCAAAGCTTTTGATCCCATTCCAGTTGCTGTGGAGGATGACCGTTTGCATCCATAAAATAGTACAATCCGCCATACTCACTATCCCAAGCAAAATTGAGGATATTTAGCACTACATCAACGGCTTGGTTAATAGTTTTCATGTCGTTTTTGCGATGGGCGATGTCCATAATAAACCACATAGCTTCGATGCCGTGACCGGGGTTAATTAACCGTCCCTCAAAAGAATTAATGTGGGAACCATCGGGAGCGACATTTTCGTACATCAGCCCTTGTTCCTGGTCGAGAAAATCGCTCATCACTTCTTTAACAGTCATCTCCAAGACATTCTCCAGCGTTTCTTTGGGCAGCAACCATTCCATTTCCAGAGTCAGGTTGGCTAAAATCATCGGCACTGCCAAAGCTTTCATTGGGCGCGTGCCAGGATAAGTCTTGTTATAATTTCCCTTTGGATTTTCCTTACGGCGCAAAACGTTGTTGTAAGCCTGCATTGCCACATCTTTTGCCCAATCTTCGCCCCCAGCAAGAGCGTATTGGCTAAATGCCATCGCTGCAAAGCAATCAGAAAAGATATTATAAGGCTGAACCAGTGGTTTCCCCTCACGAGTTAAGGCAAAGTACCAGTTGCCATCAACATCTCTGCCATGTTGAACGAGAAAATTAGCACCATGAACAGCAATTTTCAGCCAGTTTTCCCGTTTTTCTAGCTGGTTGTAGAGCATGGAAAATGTCCACAACTGGCGGTTTTGCAGCCAGATAAATTTATCTGTATCATAAACCTTGCCCTCGCGATCCAGGCAGGTAAAATAGCCACCTTGCTGCGAGTCGAGCGAATGTTTTTCCCAAAATGGAAGTACGTCGTTGAGGAGCGCGTTTTTGTAAAGTTCAGCAAGCGCTTTAAAGTCGTGCTCCATAAATTTTCTCCATGAATGCGGTAAAAGTAACAGCGTTAATTATCGCGTTGCTGTGCATAGGCTACAAGTATCTTCAAGTAAATCTATCAATAGATACAATCAGTTACCGATATATTGAAAAATACTTCAAAAAAGGCAATCCCTGGTTTTTAGCAATCAAGGCACCATCTGTGATTTCGTCTCCTGGAATCAGCGTAGGTTTGAAGTCTACACTGTTTGCTTTTATGACGCTAGCAGCAATTGCCACCGTTGGCTTGGGTTGGTTTTAGTTAAAAATGCCGGAAACTAAAAAATCTTAATCGCAATATGAAAAAAAAAGACAAAATTGTGATGTTTTTTGTCTTTGTAGTCAGAACAAGACATCAGCTAAAATACATAAGATTAACTCCTGACTCCTACCTTTTGACCCTTGACTCCTTTTATTGAAAATTATGGGAAACACTTTTGGGCATTTATTTCGCATTACTACTTTTGGCGAGTCTCACGGCGGCGGTGTGGGAGTTATAATTGATGGTTGTCCTCCACGACTAGAAATCTCTGCTGAAGAAATTCAATTAGATTTAGATAGAAGGCGTCCCGGACAAAGTAAAATTACAACACCTCGCAAAGAAGAGGATAAGTGCGAAATTCTCTCTGGAGTGTTTGAGGGTAAAACTTTAGGAACGCCAATATCAATTTTGGTGCGGAATAAAGACGCTCGTTCTCAAGATTACGACGAGATGCAACAGAAGTATCGCCCTTCTCATGCCGATGTCACTTATGATGCAAAATATGGCATTCGTAATTGGCAAGGTGGCGGTAGATCGTCGGCGCGTGAGACAATTGGCAGAGTAGCAGCAGGTGCGATCGCTAAAAAAATTCTTCGTCAAGTCGCTAATGTGGAAGTCATCGGTTACGTTAAGCGCATCAAAGATTTAGAAGGTGCGGTCGATGCAAATACCGTCACTTTAGAACAAGTTGAAAGTAACATCGTCCGCTGTCCCGATGCCGAATGTGCAGAACGGATGATTGAATTAATCGAGGCGATCGGTAGACAAGGCGATTCTATCGGTGGTGTGGTAGAATGTGTAGCACGAAATGTGCCCAAAGGTTTGGGGGTTCCAGTTTTCGATAAATTAGAAGCAGATATTGCCAAAGGTGTAATGTCTCTCCCCGCTAGTAAAGGCTTTGAAATTGGCTCAGGTTTCGCGGGGACACTGTTAACTGGAATTGAACACAACGACGAATATTATATTGATGATAACGGTGAAATTCGCACTGTAACTAATCGTTCTGGAGGAATTCAAGGCGGAATTTCCAACGGTGAGAATATCATTTTACGGGTAGCATTTAAGCCAACAGCCACCATTAGAAAAGAGCAGAAAACGGTGACAAATGAGGGTGAAGAAACCCTATTAGCCGCCAAAGGAAGACACGATCCTTGTGTTTTACCGCGTGCTGTGCCGATGGTGGAAGCAATGGTTGCTTTAGTGCTGTGCGATCATTTATTGCGGCAGCAGGGACAGTGTACACTGTTGTAGATAAGGCGCCTGTTGCTGGTTATATAATGGCGTTTATTTGCTAGGGTGGAATCTGTTGTCCACCCTTTTTTGCTGTTATGATGCCCGAAGATTATTCTTTAAGTAATACTGAAAAAGCTGTTTCTTCTCAGCAAATTTCTTCTTTAGCTGACAGCATTGCCGCTGAATTTAGTAAACTACCTCAAGTTGTAGCTGTTGCCTTATCAGGTTCTCAAACCAGTGACATTTCAGATGATTTGTCAGACTTAGATTTTTACGTGTATGTGTCAGCAGAAATTCCGGTAGAAATTCGTTGTGATATTGCTAAAAAATTTAGCGATCGCCTGGAAATCAATAATCAATTTTGGGAACCCGGTGACGAATGGATAGATAAAAATTATGGAATAGGTATAGATATAATGTACCGTTCCCCAGCTTGGATTGAAGAGCAACTAAATTCTGTGCTGGTGAAACATCAGGCTTCAGTCGGATATTCAACTTGCTTTTGGTGGAATGTTTTAAAATCAAAGCCATTATATGACACAGACAACTGGTTTAGGCAGTTGCGTGTCACAGCAACACAGCCTTATCCTGAAGCATTAAGGCAAGCGATAATTGCTAAAAACTACCCGATTTTGCGAAATAATATTTCTGCTTACACTCACCAGATAGAATCAGCAACCAGACGTAATGATTTGGTTAGCATCAATCACCGAATTGCTGCTTTGATAGCAAGTTACTTTGATATTATTTTTGCTGTCAACTATTTGCCTCATCCAGGAGAAAAGCGTTTAGTGCAATTTGCTAATAAATTCTGTGATAAATTGCCAAAAAATATGGAACAAGATATTACTAGTTTAATAATTTCTCTAGCAGCAATAGAAAACAAACAATATATACTTGAAAAAACTAACGCACTTATTGATAGCCTTGATGAATTATTAAGAAATGAAAAATTGCTTACGTAAGAGATTGATGAGCAAAATTCAAGATACATGAAAATGAAACCACACGTTAACGCAGATAAATGATCGTTGTTAAGTCTGGTGAAAAATAAAAAAGAGGTATTTTTGTGCAATAATTCTAAAAAAATAATTTCGGTGGTTATAAAAGGTGCATCTAATGGATTTTACTACAATTTTGGGATTAGTCGCCGCTACATTAACAACGTTTTCATTCATCCCGCAGATGATAAAAACATGGCAAAGCAAATCAGCCAAAGATGTTTCATATGTCATGCTGATTACTTTTAACATTGGCATTCTTTTATGGCTAATCTACGGAATATCTCTACAAGCCTTGCCGATTATTCTCGCTAACGGGGTAACATTATTTTTTAATATAATAATTATATGGCTTAAAATTAGATATAGATGAACCTGATGATAAGCGTCTGTCACCTAACAAGGGTAGGACTACACATACAAAGTGCCCCTGCGCGGACTTCAAGAATTTTCAGCCCACGTTCGCGAGTGCGTGTCCTTTAGGACAAGGTGGGTTTTGTTCGTGTAGCTCCACCCTTAAGGTGAGAAATTCTCTCGATAATCCAGCCCTTAGAAAAACTTGTGACCTCATCTGTATTTGCCGCTGAACGGCTTTTATTTACTCCCGCAACCCCCGGCACCGACGCTATCCCGACAATTTTTGCTTTCCCCAATGAATACACTGTGGGAATCACTAGCCTAGGCTATCAGGTAGTTTGGGCAACTTTGGCAATGCGTGATGACGTGCAGGTGAGTCGGTTGTTTACCGATACTCACGAACAACTTCCGAGAAAGCCAGAATTACTCGGCTTTTCTATGTCGTGGGAACTCGATTATGTGAATATTTTAAATTTACTTGAATCTTTAGAAATTCCCATCGCCACATCTGCCCGCGATAATAATCATCCCATAGTTTTTGGCGGTGGTCCCGTTCTGACTGCTAACCCCGAACCTTTCACCGATTTCTTCGATGTAATTTTACTAGGGGATGGCGAAGATTTGTTGGGCAATTTTATTAACGCTTACAAAGAAGTTAGAAATGCGTCTAGAGAAATCCAATTAAAAACACTTGCACAAGTACCAGGAATTTATGTTCCTAGTTTGTATGAAGTTGAATATGAAACTTTAGATGGTGCTATCAAGTCGATTAAACCAATCTCCCCAGAAATTCCGGCGATAGTGCAAAAGCAAACTTACCGGGGAAACGTTCTTTCAGCTTCAACTGTCGTCACCGAAAAAGCAGCTTGGGAAAATATTTACATGGTGGAAGTGGTGAGAAGTTGCCCAGAAATGTGTCGTTTCTGTTTGGCAAGTTATCTGACTTTACCTTTTAGAACTGCGAGTGTTGAAGAATCTTTAATTCCGGCAATTGAGAGAGGTTTGGCTGTCACAAATCGCTTAGGATTATTAGGAGCTTCAGTAACTCAGCATCCAGAATTTGAAACCTTACTCAATTATATTAGTCAGCCAAAATATGACGATGTACGCTTGAGTATTGCCTCGGTACGAACTAATACAGTAACTGTACAATTAGCGCAAACCTTAGCCAAACGAGACACGCGATCGCTTACCATTGCCATAGAAAGCGGTTCGGAAAAATTACGCGAAATCATTAACAAAAAGCTGCATAATGATGAAATTATCCAAGCTGCGGTAAATACCAAAGCTGGTGGCTTATCTAATTTAAAACTTTACGGCATGGCAGGAATTCCCGGTGAAGAATCAGAAGATTTAGAGCAAACTGTGGCGATGATGCGTGCCGTAAAAAAAGCTGCGCCAGGATTACGGTTAACACTAGGTTGCAGCACCTTTGTACCCAAAGCACACACGCCATTTCAATGGTTTGGAGTGAATCGTCAAGCCGAGAAGCGGTTGCAATTTTTACAAAAACAACTCAAACCACAGGGAATAGATTTTCGCCCAGAAAGTTACAATTGGTCAATAATTCAAGCATTGTTATCACGAGGCGATCGCCGACTTTCCCAGCTTTTACAATTAACTCGCAACTTTGGCGATTCTTTGGGTAGTTATAAACGCGCTTTCAAACAACTTAAAGGACAAACTCCCGACTTAGATTTTTACGTTCACGCCGACTGGTCAACAGAACAAGTATTACCTTGGAGTCACTTACAAGGACCTCTACCACAGTCTACACTGTTAAAGCACTTGGCTGATGCCACAAGTAAATTTAACTCATCGCCAAAGGAATTACAGCCATTAAAGTTATAATTTTTTAACGTTGCTGAATTAACATATGAAATTCCTAATTTCTCGTACAGGCGTTACGACGGAACGTCTCTCAATACGGTTCGGTTAAGGTAAGAGACGCGATAAATCCCCGTCTCTACAAAGGACTGATTATTGTAAAGACGGCTATTTATCGCGTCTTTGTGATCTATAATTTTCATCAAAAAACCTTATCCGAACGGTATTGGAACGTCTCTACCAAAGCGTAAAAATTTTGAAATCAAATGCAAACAACATCCGAATTTTACTGCGCTTATTGTGGTGAACCTAACGTAACCTTTGTAGACTTGAGCGCAGGTGGACAGCAATCTTATATAGAAGATTGTCAAGTTTGCTGTCGTCCAAACGTTTTATATCTTCGGGTGGATGAAGAAACTTTAGATATAGAAATCGATACAGAATATGAAGGTTGAATTTTAGGTTTTTCTGTCAATGCTTGACTTTAAATACTCTTCAGTAATTAATGCACCCGTAGAAGTTGTTTGGAAATTTCACGAAAGACCAGACATCTTACAACTCCTTACCCCACCTTGGCAACCAGTACAAGTCATGCGTCGTGAGGGGGGACTTGATGTTGGTGCGATTACAGAATTTCGGCTTTTCTTGGGATTATTACCTTTAACTTGGTTAGCGCGTCATACCGAATGTGAAGAATATCGACTATTTACTGACGAACAGATATCAGGTCCATTTGAATCTTGGGTGCATCGACATCAATTTGAACCAGAAAATGGCAAAACTAAATTAACTGATGCTATTGCCTTTTCAATCCCAGGTGGCGATCCAGTAGAATTTTTCAGCGGTTGGTTAGTGCAAGCACAACTAGAAGTAATGTTTCGCTACCGCCATTATGTGACTAAACGAGAGTGCGAGTCAAGTTAAGAGAATACATTTAACAGTAAAATCACGCAAAAAGAACTTTCATTAAAGAATATATGAGCGCTCAGGATATTTACTTGTCCTGAGCCTATTTTTTTCCGATAATAAAAACACTCTTTCTACCGTTATATTACTGAAATTTAACGCCATTAACTAATTAGTAGCGGCGATGATTTTATTGATTAAAACTTGATAAACATGAAATTTTTACAAATACAGTTTAATTGCAAAGGTACTTTAAAGTTAGCTTTGCTGAGTGGAACTTCATTATTTTTACTTACACCGTCAGCAAAAGCCCTACCCGCAAACAACTTAGAGCAATTCAACTCACCGCAAATTTGTCCATCGGCAAAATTGCTACCTAAACGCAGTTTCGATACAGCTAAATATTCTGTTTATATTTGCCGAGGAGATAATCAAAATGCGCTTGGATATTACGTCCGTATCTCTAAAACAGACAATAGCAAAATCACCGTACCTGTAAGTAGCACAACAGGTGAAACTTATATTGCTAGCAAGGGAGAAATAGCATACGCTGTTACCCCATATGAACTGCAAGTAATTAAAAACAAGCGTGTTGTTCTAAAAGAAAGAGTGAATAATGCGATCGCTGGTGATGGTCAACCTCTTGCTAAAGGTTGTCCCGAAGGTGAAAATATCTTTGGTGAAGCCGAAACTAAAAGCTTTATTGTTTATATTTGCGGCAGCAATCTTCCCAGTAACTATATTGCCATTACTAGAAGTGGCAATCGCCGGATCGCGGTTCCACTCTCTAGCTATAATTCTAAAAACGCACCTGAAGCGAATCAGTATATTGCAATTAACGGTGATATGCGTTATGTTCTCACCCGGAAAGTGCTAAGAATTTCTGACAATGGTCAAACCATAATCAAAGAAAAAGTCCTGCGTTGGAATTAAAACACGCAATTAATAGTTAGCACTTCAGTCAGGATAAATGTATCTAAATTAGTCTTGATAAAAACCTTGATTAATGCATCAACAGAATAATCAGAATTTATCGTTTGAGTGATTTTCGCACTTGAGGAAGCGATCGCCCGAAGGCAAGTGTTAGGGCACTGGGCTACAACTAGCGATCGCTTCTTCAAGAAGTGCCATTTGCCTAAATTCCAACTTCACCCAATGCGCGTATCTCCTCGTCGGAATGACCAACCTTTCGTAGTGGCGTAAGGATATCGCGTTCCAGATCCGGGACATAGCAAACAATCAAGCTTGCCGCGCCTTCCTGCGGCTGAGTGGGCACGATTCGCACTCCACTTAGGGCAGCCGGGATGATGCATGACTCCCCTGTAGCGAGTGTCTCGCTTCCACCCCGGTACTCAATTCGCACTGGCGTTGCCACGTTGGAGATCGTCATACAGCGCCACGGGTGATCTGGCTCAATGTGGGCTTCAGTGAGTGTCCAGCGTTCCAGCGCGAAGTACGGTCCAGCGCAGGTGAGGACGTAACGATTAGCGCCTTCTCCGAGTAACAGTCCAGCATTCGGACGAGGCTGGTAGTGGGTTCGCAATTCGTCGAGGGTGGCGTTGATGCACTTTTCCCACTCATCCTCGCTGCGGCTGTTGCCTTGCATGTCGCTCGGCATTACGTCCTCCGCAAGGTCGGATGTTTGTTCGACCTCGAAAATCAAAGTGTCGGGTCCAAAGCTGTGTATCACCCCGCTCGGTACGTAAACGGTGTCGCCAGCTTTGATGGGGAAGCGTGGCATCACTGCATCGTAGTCTTGCTTCTTGAAAGCGTCAAACAATTGCTCGCGGCTGAAACCGGGTTTTATGCCTGCTAAGATGCTGGCACTCGGTGCCGCCCACAAAATATACCAGGCTTCGGTTTTGCCGTTCGGCTCACTGTAGAGGCGTTGGGCGGTCTCGTCGTCGGGATGCAGGTGAATTGGCAGCCGAGCGGAAGCATCAATGAACTTCTGTAGGATAGGGAAGTGGGGTCCGCGCCAGCCTTCACCGACCAGTTCGTCCGGGTGTGCCTCGACCAGATCGTGAAGGGTGCGATCGGCGAATTCGCCATTGGTGACGGTTCCGGACTTGTCCTGATAGTCGCTGATCTCCCACGTCTCGGCAACGGTACCATCGGGGAGATTGCCCTTGCCGAGTCGTTCTTTGATGAGACGACCGCCAAAAACGTAGGTGTTAATGTGGGCAGTTAATTTAATTGGATACCAGTTCATTTATGTTAGTGCGTTAGTGATTCGGCATAGAAATGAAGAGAGCAGGGGGAGCAAACCCCTACATACATAAATCGAGGGGCTTGCAATCAACACATCTTGAATCTCGCGCTCATGCAGTCAAGGCTTCAATTTTTTCTGGTTCTCCACGCATAAATTTGCTCGGCGTAGAAGCCTGGGACAGGCAAACATAAACTCTTTCTCCCCCAGCTTCCCCTGCCCTCTTTGGTCATGGAAGGACGGGCTGACCGCCAGTAACGGGAATGATCGCACCGGAAACGTAGCTGGCTTCAGAGGAAGCAAGCAGCACGTATACTGGGGCGAGTTCCGCTGGTTGGGCGGCACGCTTAATTGGGTACTCTTGCCCGAACTGTGTCACCTGTTCGTTTGGCATCGTCGCTGGGATCAAGGGTGTCCACACTGGACCGGGCGCGACACCGTTAACCCGGATGCCCTTGTCAGCAACCAATTGCGCCAAGCCACCAGTGAAGTTCACGATCGCTGCCTTTGTAGCGGAATACGCCAGTAGTTTCGGCTTTGGCTCAGATGCATTGATGGAGGCGGTATTGATGATGGCGCTACCTGGCTGCATGTGCGGCACGGCGGCTTTGCACAGGTAGAACATCGCGTAGATGTTGGTTTTAAATGTGCGGTCGAACTCTTCTGACGAAATTTCATCGAGGCTCTGTCGCGTCATCTGGAAAGCGGCGTTGTTAACGAGGATATCGATCTTGCCGAACTCACTGCGCGCACGCTCAACAATCTGTTGACAGTGGGACTCCTGCTGGATATCGCCTGCGATCGCGATGCACTTGCGCCCTTCCTTTTCAACGATGTGAACGGTTTCCTGCGCGTCGGACTCTTCATTGAGATAGGCAATCAGCACGTCAGCACCTTCGCGGGCGAAGGCAAGCGCGACTGCCCGCCCGATACCAGAGTCGCCACCCGTGATGATGGCGGCTTTGCCTTGCTGTTTTCCGGAACCGCGATAGGAATTTTCGCCGTAGTCGGGCCTCGGGTTCATCTGTGACTCTAGCCCCGGCACCTCTTGCTGTTGTTCGGGAAACGGCGGCTTCGGTCTTTGTTGCTGTAAGTTCTGTGATGTCATCAATTCTCCTTTCAACCGGGTATTGAGTAAAAAAAGCGCGCAGACGCACAGGGCTACTCTTGTTCGAGCAGCTAGCGCAGCATCTGCTGTGGTAATTCTTATGCGCGTTGTTTGATTCTTTGTTCTTGCTAGTTAACAATTAACTGTGTATTACTTTCTCCAACTTCTAACTACAGAATGAGATTAGTGTTAGATTATTGTGTGTTTCTAAGTACAAATTTATTTGAATAAATTGGCAATTACCGAGCAAGGTAAACGCATCTAAATTTAGCGTGCAAATGCGGTACGATAAAAAAGTGCTAATTTGGTTTCAACCTGGCTAAAGTCATTGCTGGTGTCTGGTGAGAGCTAACGTAGAATATCAGGGTTAGCGATCGCCTGCTTGAAACGAGTTTTGAGGTGGGTATGTTATTGAGGAATGCAATAGCTCTATTCCTCATCTTTCAATCATTCTTAGGTAAACAGTAAATTTTTTCGGAAACTTCAGATTTAAACTCAAAGTTTGACGATTTGTTGTTAATGTAGAAAATTCCTTTAAACTGAAATTGCCCCAGCAAATATATATATAGACTCAAAAGCCTATCATCACAATGGTTTTAATTGTTGAGTTAAGTTGCCGTGTAGCCATCTACATTATTGGTGTCTGTTGGGCGATCGCCAATTATATTAAATAGACCTCAATACTTGTATTTATATTGAGTCTCTTATACCAATTCTGTATGAAGATGCGCTCCTCTACGTCAAACTTATAGATGGGTGCATTTAGTAATTTTGTTATGAGTCGTCCATTCCAAATTGAGATTTCAGAAAGCCAAGAAGAATTGGAAAAAGCTCTCAGACATGCGACAGAGGCAAGCAGCATTCGATTGATTGCAAATGCTCTATTGGCTTAAGAGTGGTCAAGTGAGCAGCAGGCGATCGCGCTTCTGAACGTTTAGGGCGTGATGAAGCAACTATAACTCGTTGGGTGAGAAAGTATAAAGATAAAGGACGAAGGGGCTTGCTTGAAGTAAAACATGCACCAGGGAAAGTTTCAAGCATCAGTGGTTCAGACTTAGAACGCTTGAAACAGCAATTGCAGGAACCATCTGGGTTTCAAAGCTATGGTCAAATTCAACAATTGTTTTCAACACTTTTTGGAGTTACTCTCTGCTGACCTTGGTGATGACATCGCGGTTATCCAGTTCGACCAAGGGTCTTTTCACAAAGCGAAAGCTCTCGATTATCCAGATAATATTATCCCTATTTTTCAACCTCCTCACTCTCCTGAACTCAACCCAATTGAGCGGTTTTGGGAATTTCTCAAATTTAAACTCCAATGGGAAAATTGTAAAACCCTCACACAACTACAGCAGAAGTTAACTGATGTCCTCAAAGAAATTACACCTGAGATGATTGCCTCTCTCACTTCTTACGACTTTATTCTTGAAGCTTTATTTAGCGCAGCTTCATAAAGAAATGGTATTAGGTCAGACTCTTGCATAAATCACAAAATTTGAACCCCACCCCGCCAAAGCTACGCTTTGTCTCCCCTCCCCTTACCAAGGGGAGGGGATTAAGGGGAGGGGTGTTAGTAGGTTTTGACGTGGTGGGTAATGAAGTATCAGCTTACCAAGGGGAGGGGTGTTAGGGAATGAGTGCAAGAGATCTAATCTACAACCTTCTGTGCGATCGCCAAAACAGCTATTTTATACATAGCTACAGATTTGGAACTAAACAGCTGCATTTTTTAACTGGTTAGCATTTCCGGCTTTTGACTACATTGATATTGGGTAAGTTGAGTTTAAAGAAACACGAAGAGTGCTTACTACAAGTTATATTCAGATATTATTTATCCTTATTTTTTAAAGCTTGTCGAGAAACCCACTGAAGTGCTCCAGGAAACAACCGATAAACTGCTTGTGAAAAATTAGCCGAACCAACTAGTACCTCAGACCGTTGATTTTTAACTGCATCCCAGATAGCATTAGCCACATCCTCAGGCTTCTCCACCACAGGAGTTTTTACCACACTATTGAGCTGTTCGCGACGGTTTTTGGTATCCTCCTCATCCTGACCTCGAAAAATTGCCCGGTCTAAAAAATCACTCTTAATTAAGTTTGGGTAAATCCCACAAACATGAATACCTTTCGGCTTTAATTCTGCCTGTAATGCTTCTGTCAAACCTGTGACAGCAAACTTGGTCGTGCAATAGGGGACTAAATAAGGAGTAGCAACTTTACCACCAATGGAACTTAAATTAATAATGCTTCCGCTTCTACGTTCCAAGAAATGAGGCAGAAGGGCATTAATTGTGTGGATATATCCCCATAAATTAATATCTATAACTTGAGACCAATCTCTCAAAGAAAACTGCTCAACTGGTCCGGATGCATAAATACCTGCATTGTTTACCAGTATGTCGATATTGCCATAATGCTCTAACGCTTTTTCTACTGCTGCGTTTACCTGTGATGGTTCTGTAACATCGCAAGAAACGGTTAGTGGTGTTGCATTAGTAACACTTTGGATTTCCTCTGCCGCGCTTTCCAGCGAGTCAATCTGACGCGCTGTAAGAACGAGATCATAGCCTTTGCGGGCAAACATAAGAGCAGTTGCTTTACCAATACCGTGGGAAGCACCTGTAATAAACACTGTAGGAGCCATACTTTAAATAAAAATGCTACTTACTATTTATAGTTTGGGCAATAATTTTCCAGAATCCTTCTGACTAGCGTTAGATTTTCGATAAGAATTTGTCCTATATATTCCTGCTCTCATTTGACTTGATTGTCAGAAGTTATTATTTTAAATTTTCTTTGTATACGCAATTACTATAATCCATTAAAGGAAAATCCTCTATTTGATAGGTTAATGCAATGTTAATTAATACGAAAGCGATACAAGTCTTTCCCCAGAATGCCAAAATCTCATCCTTTGGACTTGTTGATACTTTGGAACCACGGATAGATAGCGTTATGTCTTTACCTGAATAATATGAAATTGTAAATAAACAATTTAGGAAATTTAACAATGGAACCATCACGCCCTAATGCACTCGAAAGCCCCTCGACTATAAACAATAGCAATCCTGTAGGACCATTCCCCACTGATGCAACCGAAACCTCCTACAATGGAAGCGATCGCAATGCGTTCAAATTTGGATTTACTCCTCAAGCTGAACTATGGAACGGACGCTTTGCAATGATCGGTTTTCTTGCTTACCTGCTTTGGGACTTGAACGGTTACAGCGTGGTACGCGACGTATTAAACCTCGTTTCCTATGCCCGCTAAATAATGTTTTAGCTGCTTGGGTCAATCAACCTTCATAAACTTACCCTATAACATCGGACACTCGGAGGGAATGCAAACGATGCTTTCGAGTGTCCTCATATATGTAATAATAGTTAGCACAACTTAACATTTCTAAATATTTAGTTATTTGGCGATGTTGAACATATAACACTAACCTCTAGAATTTTTGAAGCATATGGTTAGTGTAATTACCTATGACTATACTAGGACTTACGCAAGCGTCACAATATAAGGTCAACTGGCACATATATTTCAATTTGCCGTAAATGCTTGTAAGCATTGATTTATAAACCTTAGAGCCATATTAATTCTATGTGACAGTTTTCAGATAAATGTGCCAGTTGCGTAAGTCCTGTATACATAGCGAAATTTTTACCTGCTACCTGGAGAAATAGTGTGATCTCATTAGAACAAGTGCCCAGTCCTCCAATAAAATTAACTACTCAATCGAATAGCGGAGTTTTTATTGCTATTGCCATTATTGCATTATGGGCAATTAGTCTTATTATCTTACTTTCGGTTGACATTACCCACTTTAATTTTTTAATGTTATTGCCAATCATACTTTGGCAAACATTTCTATATACCGGTTTATTTATTACGGCACATGATGCCATGCATGGTGTAGTCTTTCCTCAAAATGTTAAATTTAACCATTTTATGGGGACATTATGCCTTTCTCTTTATGGACTTTTACCATATCAAAAGTTATTGAAAAAACATTGGTTACATCACCACAATCCCGCTAGTGAAACAGACCCGGATTTTCACAACGGTAAACATAAAAATTTCTTTGCTTGGTACTTTCATTTTATGAAGGGTTACTGGAGTTGGACTCAAATTATTGCTTTGATGGCTATTTATAATATTGTCCATTACACAACCCATATACCCGAAGATAATTTAACTTACTTTTGGGCTATACCCTCGGTCTTAAGTTCATTCCAGTTATTTTATTTTGGCACTTTCTTACCTCATACTGAGCCAGAATCAGGTTACAGTGAACCTCATCGTGCCCAAACAATCTCCCGTCCAATTTGGTGGTCATTTATCACCTGCTATCATTTTGGCTACCATGAAGAACATCATGAATGTCCTCATGTTTCTTGGTGGCAGTTACCAGAAATTTATAAAAGCAAGTTAGCTGTTAAGAGTTAAAACTCAGGAGTTAAAGACTTAGATTTAACTCCTAATCCAATTAGCTATTCTTCACCTTGTAGTTTCTGGTAAAGACGGACGCAAAGAAAGATAAACTAAGGGACCGAATAGCGGTATAAGCGTCACTGTCCAAAAAATAAGAGGATTATTCCAGCTTCGACGTGCCATATCATCACCGAGCACAGTTGGGAATAAAAGGCAAAAAAGGCAGAATGCTAAACTCATGCCATGAATAAAGCGATCGCTTTGAAACTGCTGGACAAAATCCCCCCAATCACCAAAGCCAAAACCATAGGCAAGTAAGGGAATTGTACTTAAACTCAAAACAATTCCAAAAAAGCGAGAATCTAACAGATTCAAAAAAGAATCCTTTCGACCAGAAAATGCTTGATTAGAGTTACGCAAAGCCAAATAAGGAATTAAACCTATTACACCTGAGGCTACTGATGCTAAAGCAAAAGGATAAAAAGGAATTGATTGCATCCTACCATCAATAAACAACAACCCGCTGTAAATTAATAGCCAGATACCTATCAAGGCAAATAAAGACGAAATAATTGGATTTATCTCCGAAAAATTCAGAGTAAATATATTTTTCAGTAAAGTTAAGGTGTCATCTAAATGCAGTGGCGGAGACAGCAGTAAAATATAAGCTATAAATCCCACCCATACCAACCAAAGAGCAATTTTTATATTCATATTAAAAAGTAGATATTTCGTAGTAAGCGTTTCAACGCTTATTTAAGCACAAAGCGTGCTTACTACAATACAAAAAAGATGAGGTATTTAGTAGTAAGCGTTTCAAGGCTTTTTTAAGCACAAAGCGTGCTTACTACAATTTAAATTTATAAATTCGCGGCGGGTTGTTGTTTAATAGATACTGTCTCTGCACCATCTTCTAATAAAGGTGGACGCACAGACAAATATATTAAAGAACCCAACAACGGTATCAAGCTGATTAACCGAAGTAACTGAGGATTTTTCACATCGCGACGGGCCATATCATCTCCTACCAATGCAGGAAATACTAGGCAAAGTACGCAGAAATCTAAACTCATTACATGAATAAAGCGGCTAGTTTGCCACTGTTGGACAAAATTTCCCCAATCACCGCCCTGTAAGCCATAAGCAACTAAAATAATTGTGCCTAAAGTTAGCGCAATACCTGTAAAACGAGAATCTAACAGTTTGATGAATAAGTTTTTTTTGCCAGGAAACTGTTTATTTGGTTCGCGTAAAGCTAAGTAAGGTAAAATCGCAAATGCACCAACTCCGAAAGAGGGAATAGCAAACAACCAAGCGGGTATTTTTTGCCCCCTCCCATCAATAAATAATATTGCACTGTAAATTATGGGGAAAACGCCCATAATGTTGAATAGTGCTACTACTAGAGGGTTGATGCCTTGCCACTGTCCGGTAGAAAGGTTTTTAATTAACTCCAATGTATCCGGTTGATCAGGAGGGGCAAACACAAAAGCATAGGTACTAAATCCCAGCCACAGCAGCCCAAAAGCGATTTTTCTCAACATGTTTCAAGTTGGTTAACTGAAAGCTTCCGATAGGTAATCAGCAGCAGCAGATACGACAGCGATCGCACTTTCATAATCTAAGCGCGTTGGTCCCAAAACTCCTACACTTCCTACAGGTATTGAACCTCGGCGATAAGTGGCAGAAATCAAGGTACAGGTACGTATCGGTTCTAGGGGGTTTTCCGATCCAATCCGAACCATTACCCGTGATTTACCCACCTCATCCGCTTCTGGCTCCTCAAATATTAACCGCCACAGTTGGTCTTGTTCTTCCTCCAGCAGTTGGATGATCGTTTGCACTTGTTGTAGTTGAGAAAATTCTGGCTGGCGCAAAACTTCTGCTACACCGCGAATCATAATTTGTGTAGCAGATGGTGTAACAGTGCGACGAGCTAATTCTGCTGCTGAGTGTTTCAAAAATTCTCCGTAACGTTGGAACTCTTGATCTAACTCCGTCCAGTCGAGAGTCGCTAATTCTAACAAACTCCGTCCCCGCAAGTGGCTATTTAAAAAGTTAGAAATAATCTGCAACTCACGATCCAGGACTTCTGGCTCAAGTTGTGTTTCTGGTGATGCTGCTGGCAAATCCATTAATGTCGAATGCGTCTCATAAGCATCCGTCACTACAATCAGCATTACCCGTCCCGCTTCAATTTGGACCATTTGCAAATGTCGCAATGTTGCTCGTTCGGTTTGTGGCATGGTAATCAAACTAATGCACCCACTCAAGGTTGCCAATATTTGCCCTGCTCCTTGCAGTAGAGCCTCTAAACTCCAATCTTCCCACTTGAGGCGCTTTTGAAGTACCGCTTCTACCTCTCGTGATAAATTTTCTGAAGGTGTAATCAGCTGGTCTACATAAGTGCGATAGCCAGAGTCAGAAGGTACACGTCCAGCAGAGGTGTGAGGTTGGTAAAGCAACCCACCTTTTTCTAAGAAACCCATCACGTTGCGAATTGTGGCTGAACTAACACCTAGGTCATATTCTTCAAGCAAAGCTTTAGAACCCACAGGCTCTGCGGTAGCGATGTAGTGACGTACCGTTGCCCAAAGTATATGCTGTTGTCGATTGGTCAGCTTGACTTGCATAGGGAATATTTTACTGAAGCCGAATTTTATTAGACTTTGAAAAAATTATTAATTTTTTAATTAGAATAACAAATTATTTACTTCTATTATAATTAGTAAAACTAAACTCCCAAATTTATCTCTTATGAGAATTTGGTTTTAGTTTTTGACGTATATTTACACAAATTTTTATTAAGTTATGTCGTGTACTTTTGAAAAATCGAAAAATACACTTAATTTTTGATAATTTTAGCAAAATATTAATTTTTGCAACTATTGTTAAGCTTTTCTTACAAAACCATAAAGTTATTTAGTATTGTATTCACAATAGCAAAAGTCAACCGGAAAAGTAAGTCCTGGCAGATAAAGAAGAATTTGGGTAGAACCTTGTTTAACCTAGTAGTCTGTCAAACTCATTTTGACGGTTAGAGAGACGCCATAAATCGCCGTCTCTACAGAAAATCTATCCGTCAATTAGTCGTTGACGCACTACTAGGGTGTTAGGCAAAAGCGAAAACACGTTTTAATCCTAATAATGAGGAATCGAAGGGTTTACAAAGGTGGAGTAAGCATCAATACCGCCTGCAATATTTTTAACATTTGTAAATCCTTGACCAACTAACCACTGACACATCTGAGCCGAACGAATGCCGTGGTGACATAGTACAAGGGTTTCCGCGTGAGGATCAAAACGGGTGGGAATTTGATCGCCCCATTCGGCAAATTGACTCAGGGGTAGATTGACAAAGCCCTCAATGCTAGCGATCGCCAATTCTTGTGGTTCGCGCACATCCACTAGCTGAATATCTGGATCGCCTGAAGTCAGACGTTGTGCCAGTTCCTCTACATTAATTTGGCTAATAGGTTGAGTATTCATAGATTAGGTATTGGGCAATGGGCATGGGGCAATGGGCATTGGGGAGCCAGTGCGTTGCGCGGGTTCCCCGCGTTGAAGCATCTGGCGTCATGGGGCATTGGGCATTGGGCATTGGAATAATTCTTCCCCTTTCCCATGAGTCCCTTTTCCCGTCTTCCAATGCCCTATTCCCCATTCTTTATTTTTAATAGATTTCTGCTCAGGTTTCGGTAATACACTAAGTTTTAGTATTAATACCGCATTCCCAGGTTGAGAAGGCGGTTTCACATTGTTGTGTGTAAAAGCCGCAAAGCGGTCTGTGAAAGAAAATTATGAGGCAAAACTCATTGTTTGGTTTCCTAGCAGCTGGTGTGATTGTGCTGCTATTGATTGTTGTCGCAGGCTTTTACTGGTTCTTTGGCAAAAGTCCGGCTAACCTCGTTGGTGACGGAACTGCTTCGGAACCAGGTGCTGCTATTTTCGTGTCTAAAAACGCGCCAGTGATGGTATCAATGCTAATCAATCCTGATCGCTTGCAGGCTAAGAGTAGCGATCGCGAACTGTCAAAATTGAAAACAAGTTTATTAACTAAGAGTGGCATTGATTATAAACAAGATGTTCAACCCTGGTTGGGCAACGAAATTACACTAGCTGTCACCAGTTTAGACATTGATCGTGACCCAGCAAATGGGCAGAAGCTAGGGTATCTAATGGCACTAGCAAGTAATCAAGCGGAAAAAAGCCGCGAGTTTGTCGATCTGTTATTTTCCAAACGGGCGATCGCTGGCGAAAACTTAGTTGTCGAACAATACGAAGGCGTAAAGCTGATTTCTGACACTTCCCTATCGGAAAAAGGTTTGCTTGTCGGTGCATCTGTAGGCGATTTTGTCTTATTCGCCAACGATCCAAAAGTGCTGCGAGATGCAATTAATAACGTCCAAGCACCGGATCTCAATTTGACAAATTCTCTCCAATACCAGAAAGCGCTGAAAGAACTGCCCAAAAACTCTTTAGCTGCGGCTTTTCTCAATCTTCCCGCTGTAGCCGAATGGCAAAACTTAAAGCTGTCAGAAGCAACTTATGACAGCCAAATAGTTTCCTTAGCGTTGAACTCGAAAGGACTGCTTGCAGAAACGAGCTTACTGGCATCATCGGCAACATCGCCCCCATCTTCACAACTTTCGCAACCTGTCGGAGCATTGAATTATATTCCGGAAACAGCAGGTTTAGCAATCTCCGGCGTCGATTTGAGCAATTTGGATAAGAGCGATTTAGCTCAACTTTGGAAACAAGTGACAACGGCAATATCTGGATCGCAGAAAGATATTACTTTGAGCTTGGTGCAACCCTTAGCGGATGTAGAAAAAGGCTGGGGTATCGATTTGCGTCGTGATATTTTCAGTTGGGTGCAAGGTGAATACGCTATAGCATTGTTACCTCATGAACAGCAAATTAATCCTGATTGGGTTTTCGTTGTGGAAAAATCTGAAGGTGTTCCTGAAGCGATTTCTCGGTTAGATGCGATCGCCTCCTCCCAAGGATTAACCGTTAGTTCCCTCACCCTAGACAATCAAAAAATCTCCACTTGGACAAAGTTAACAACCGTGATTAATAACACCGATCGCGGTTCGGAATCAATTAACCTCAAAGCAAAAGCGCAAGGAGTACATACAAGTTTAGGAAATTACGAAATTTTTACTTCTTCAATTGATGTGATGAATCAAGTCCTAAAAGTCAAGGATAATTCCTTAGTGAAAAATCGCGATTTCCAAGATAGTATCGCTGCGATTCCCCAACCGAATCAAGGCTATCTTTACCTCGATTGGGCGAAGAGTCACGAGATTGTAGAACGTGAAATACCGATTCTCAAGCTAGCGGAAGTAGTCGCTAAACCGTTTCTGGAAAAAGTGCGATCGCTCATAGTTAGTAGCTACGGTAGCGATACCGGATTGCTCAAAGGTGGCATCTTCTTCCAACTTAATCAGTCGTAACCTAAAGGGCATTGGGCAGGAGGAAGGGGCAGGAGGAAGGGGGAAGGGGGAAAGGGAAAATATTTCTTCTTTAAAAGTCCTTTCCCCTTTACCCCTCTTCTAATCCCCATCCCCCCTCTCTTTGCTTAACAAAAACCTTTATTGTGCCACATTAATATGTGCCACACATACAGAAATATACCTGATTATTCTTTCTAAAATAAGTATATAAAGAAACCATAATTACCCTGTTGGAGGGCTAATATGAAATATTTTCGCCCCCGACTTCAGTTGCGAAGCGGCTTAATTTTAGCAATGTTGAGTGCTATTACTGCTACGCCTGTGATGGCAAATACATCAAATTTTGGTAAGTTAACTTTGGCACCAGGGTTTCCCCCAGCACAAGCAACAGTACAAGGCTATACTGGCGGTTCTTATTCATTGTCTGCAATTAGTAACCGCGATCGCGACAGAAATGCCTGTATTGGCTTTGCCGCTCCGAAGCCAGATCATGTAATGGTTTTGGAAAAAGACTTTCCCCAGTTGAGTATACGAGTAAACAGTGGCGGTAAAGACACCACTTTACTCATCCAAGGGCCAGACGACGGAAGTATCCGTTGCGGTGATGACACTGGTAAAAGAAAAGATGCCAGCATTCAAGGTACTGACTGGAAAGCAGGAAGTTATAAAATTTGGGTAGGTACATTTAATTCTGGCGACAAAGGTAACTACACTCTCAGAGTCCAGGAATAACGAGGAATAAGGATTAGGGACGCTTGAAAAAGCGATTATTCACATATATCTGTTTGTCCCCAGTCCTCAGTCACCAGTCACCAATACTTAATCTGTATTAAGAGCGATCGCACTTGGAAGGATAAAATAAACAGGTAGCTCGTTTTGCTTTCCGAGGGTACTATAAAAGTGCTATCTACACTGCGTACAGACTTTCGCATAATTTTTGAACGTGATCCAGCCGCCCGTAACTGGTTGGAGGTATTATTTTGCTACCCTGGTTTGCAAGCCTTGCTATTTCATCGCCTGGCTCACCGACTGCATATAATTGCTATCCCCTTTATCCCCCGGCTGATTTCTCACATTGCTCGGTTTTTGACTGGAATTGAAATCCACCCAGGCGCAACTATTGGCAAAGGTGTATTTATTGACCACGGTATGGGCGTGGTCATTGGTGAAACAGCGATTATCGGCGACTATGCCCTAATTTATCAAGGTGTCACCCTTGGCGGAACTGGTAAACAAAGCGGCAAGCGCCATCCAACTTTAGGCGAAAATGTCGTAGTCGGCGCCGGCTCGAAGGTACTGGGTAATATTCAAATTGGTAACAACGTCCGCATCGGCGCAGGTTCAGTTGTTCTACGGGATGTGCCTTCCGATTGTACTGTCGTAGGCGTACCCGGTCGTATTATTTATCGTTCTGGAGTGAAAGTTTCTCCTTTAGAACATAACAACTTACCTGATTCTGAAGCCGAAGTAATTCGCGCCTTAGTTGACCGCATAGAGTTGTTAGAACAACAAATACAACAGCTTCAACAACTTCAATCTTCTGCAAAAACTCCTGTGATGGCAGGTAAGTTCGTCGGCAATGAAGGTGAAGAATCAGACAAGACATTACGCTGCAACCTCAGAGATAAGGCTATTCAGCAGTTTCTTGATGGTGCGGGGATTTGAAGGCATTAGACCTATGAGCAAAACCTTCATTGAATGATGAGTGCAAAAATTAAGCGATCACTAATCCAAAAACGATGTTTTCTATCACTGTTTTTGGATTATTTTCATTCGTTAGGTATATTGATAAATGCGTCATAACCTTAACCTGCCACCAATTATGATTAAAAGTAGGTAGAGCCAAAACAAACATATGCCAGTTGTTGCAGCCAAATCTTATGTAGAGTATCGGAACGATGCTTACTGGGTCGAAGGAACCTGGATTTCCCTCGACTCCGTTGTTTATGCCTTCCGAAGTGGATTATCACCTGAAAGCATTGTTCAGTCTTTTCCGTTACTAACATTGGAACAAGTTTATGGGGCGATGGCGTTCTATCTAGCTAATCGCGTTGAGATAGATTCTTACCTGGCAGCCCAGGAAGTAGCTTTTGATGCTATGCCCCAACCCCTACAAACTACTGATCCTGCTTTATACAATAAGCTTATGGCAGCTAAGTCAGCGAGTCAGTGAGCAGGATCGTGAGTATTCGTTACCAAGCCGATAATGCTGTACCAAATAACCGTCAAACTTGATGCTGATTCTGTTTACCATCAACCATATAGATTAGAAGTTGATCATTTTATTCTCGACGTAATACTTGGTCACAATAAAGTGGTAGAAGCTCTGAATATTGCTTTAAGGGTAAAGAATTACCAAGACTTTTTGCCTGAAGTTAGCTCAGACATAGAAAGTCGAATTACTCAAATAAAATTGCGCGATTCATCATTGTCATTTTTTCTAATCGACCTCGCACAGTATATCGAATCTCTCGGTAGTTTTTGGTTTGGGATCAAAAAAATCTATTGGGAAAGTCCTAAAAGGGGGTGGGTAGCTGAAACACCAGAAGAAGAAAAGGATTTGGAGCTTATAACAAACGACTTCCAGCAAGAGTCTCATGAGAATAAATGCTATAGAAAAATGGCACCAGAAATGCTAGAGTCTTTGATAAAGAATCGTCAACTTCATCGAAATCTAGTTCTACCAATGTCCTTTTACCGAGAAGGATGTAATGAGTTTAGCTCAAAAAGATATACAAGTTCTTTCATTAATTTTTACTTTTATCTAGATGATTTATATGGTCAAGGTAAAACAAAAAATAAAGAGGTAGAAAGCCTATTTAAATCGTCAGAACATATTAGAAATGCGTTTGAAGAAGCAATACGTTTCTTTCAAGATAAGGAAAATTCTGAAAATTGCGAGGAGTTGAAAAAATTTCTGGAAATGGAAAATAAAACCTTTAGTGTTGATGGGCTAATTGAACTGATTGTACAAATACGTGGCAACCTATCACATTTTTCTCAGAAGAGTTCTAAGAAGAAGGGACATCCCTTGAATCAGAGAGACTTCAGAAGTGTGGCATTGTTAATGAACTCAATTTGTATATTTACATTTAGAGAGCTTACAACTGGTGATCAACCAAAATAGTAAATAAGGTGCATAGTCCTTAAAGATACCCCTTAGTCTCCCTTAAAAAGGGGGAAATAGAGCCATTCTTAGCCCCCCTTTTTAAGGGGGATCGAGTCTTATCCGAACCGTATTGTCTAGTCCCCATTCCCCATTTCCATCAAGGATTAATTTCTTGGCTAGACCAATGTTGCTGCTGGTAGAGTCGGCGGGAAAGTCACCTTTCCCGTCTCTCTTTCAAAACCGTGCGTGAAAGTTTCCCTTCACACGGCTCCTCAATGATTCGGCGCTTGTCATGCGTACCTTCTAGAATTAAAACGGATTAGTTTCTAGATATTCATCCGTTAATTCTTCAGTATTGGTAGGTTTTCTATCCGTTACTGATTTGACATCGTGGCAGTGTCTATGAAGTAATTGGAAGTTTTCGTATTCGTCTTTACCACCCATTATTTTGGGGATTATATGGTCTACTTCCAGTAAATCATCGTGTTTAAACATCAATCCGCAGTGAGGGCATTTTCCTTTTTGTTCCTTTAAGAGAATTGCTACTCTTTTCGGGGCTTCTGGATGTTTTCCCATTCTTTCACTCCAGTAGATAAAGTCGCCATCGTAGGGACTTCTATTGTTTTGTACTTTTATGTGTCTCACAATTGGAGTTTCTGTGTGCCTATACAATTTACTACCGGAGTGCGCCGCAAATTCCCAGTTGTTGTTACCTATTGTTCGCCAATATTTCTTGGTTACTTCTTTGGCTTTACTTCCTGTGCATTTGCGGTTTCCCCAAGCTCTTAGTTTTTCATAGATTAGATGGTCACATTTTGCGTAAATTTCTTTACTTACTTGTGCAGAATAATAATTACACCATCCCTTAATTACCGGGTTAAGCCTGGATATTAATGTCGCTTGTGAGGCGTTATGATGAATGTCTATTATTTTCCCAATCTTCTCAAGATGTTTTTTGACTTTTTCAGGGCTTGGGGTAATCAGTGTATTAAAACCCAGTATCTTTCCTTTAGTATTTCTAGAAGACCTATAAGCACCTACTTTATATTGCCTTACGTTAAATCCGAGAAAATTAAATCCTTCAGATGTGTGGACAATTTTAGTTTTACTGGGGTTTAATTTTAAGCCCATACCATTTAACCATTCGGCTATAACATGTTGGCAGAATTCCACTACTGCTTTTTCTTCGTGCATAATCACAAAGTCATCTGCATATCGAATTAAACTTAGGCTAGTGAGGTTTCTACGCTTTTCTCCCGGTAGAATTTCTGCGACACGTTTAATTTGATTTTCCATACCATGAAGGGCGATATTTGCTAATAAAGGGGATATAACTCCTCCTTGTGGGGTTCCTTCAGTGGTGAGAAATAGTGAATTTCCATCCATTACACCCGCCTTAAGCCATGCTTTGATTTGATATCGTAAAGTTGGAAATGTATTTACTTTATCTATCAAAGCATCATGGTTGATTTTGTCAAAGCATTTTGATATATCAGCGTCTAAGACATATTTATCTTTTTTACTGATAGAGCCAAATATTGCCCCGATTGCGTCATGGCATGAGCGTCCTGGTCTGAAGCCGTAGGAATTTGGCTCAAAACGAGCTTCCCATTCGGGTTCAAGCGCTAATTTTGCTAACGCCTGCAAAGCGCGGTCATACATTGTCGGTATTCCCAAAGGTCGCTTTTCGTTACTTCCTGGTTTAGGAATCCATACCCTCCGCGTGGGTTTGGATTTGCCAGTGATTCTCAATTTATTAACTAGGCTTAAACGAGCTACTGGGGACAACGATTTAACACCACCCACTCCTGCCGTTTTCTTGCCAGTGTTATCTTGAGTGACCTTTCTTACCGCGATGCACTTTGCTGACCAAGACCTGATTAAGGTTTTTTGAAGTTTGCGAATTGACGCTACATCACCACGTTGTGAGGCTCGAAATATTCGTTTTTGAAGCTTGAATACAGCTTTTTCTAGCTTTCGCCAGTTAAGTTGATTCCATTCCGCCGTAGTCATTTGACTCGTTTTAGACATATTTACTTCTACTTTCAACTATTTCATCCAAATCATCGTGAGAACGTCAGCATATCCTGAGCATTACCTCAGGCTTTCGCTTCTTTCTCAATCCTGCCCCAATATCGCTTGCGGATGGTTTCCTGCTCAGTTATCGACCTTACTGAGAGCGTGATATTAGGGTTAATTCGTTCCGAACAGTTATTGATTGAACTTTTAGGGCGACACTATTCACCGGGTTTTTTTGGAAGTGCTTGTCAGTCGATAGACGAGTCGCTGACTCCTTATCCTTGCCTTTTTGGCTTGGGTTAACAGCCTTATTTACCCATCTACTATGACGATGATTCAGACATGTCTTTGCTTACGCTACCCATGAGTTCTTGCTTGATAGTTACCAGATTAGGCTTCTAGTATTTCTACCTTTTCACCCCGCTTCACTATATGAGATACCACCTCGTACAGTGGGGGTGACGCTTTCAACTCAGCACCTGAGTGGTAGGACTAGACTTTACAAGTCTTCACCTACATAACTGTTCAGTTGTCATGGTTCTATGAAAAACCAAGCTAACCATCCCTGAGTATTTCTACTCATTTAGGCTAAACGAATCGCACCATCTAAGCAGTATAAATAGCGGTTTTGTGGATCACCTTTTAATTCCAGGTGGTCTACTTGTATGGGATCAAGTAGCAGTAGGCAAAAGTTTGTTAAAGGTTGAGTACGATCGGGTGGTGGTGGATTAAAAGCTGCTGGATCTTCAACTCTAGGTTTACCAGGATCAGCCCAACCAAATTGTAACCGTGCTGCATCACTTAGCTCTTGCCAAGTGCTGATACGTGCTTTATCTAAAGTGGAGTCAAAATTATCACATCCTACTAAAGTCAAGCAGCCAGCGATACGGAATTGTTCTCGTGTATTGGGGAAATACCAGCAAGCTTCAGCCCAAGCTTGCTGCTGTATCTGGTCGGCTTTCTCGCTACGGGCATCGGTGATAAATTTTAGCTGGTTGCTGCCCTCAAGAAAGCCACGAAAGACAACGGTACGATTAGCAGGGCGATTATTTGCCCGAACTGTTGCCAGTTGGAGATAACGGGCATAAACAAGGCTGCGGTTGCGATGAAGCGCACGAGCAAGAGGCGATCGCCGCATAACAATAAGCCCTGATGTGGACGGTAGTAATAGCCTAAACCTTTGGGCAAAACAGATAATATTCTCCTACTATTTGTTGCCTTACAATGGACACTAAACCAAGAAAATTGCGAAGCTGGCAATAGACCTCTTGCAAAAGTCTTTTTGGCACTGTCGTGAGAAGCTTTTTTCCTACCCTTTCCCCTTTCCCCTACTTCTGCAAGAAGTCTAATGAATACCACAGATAATTCGCCAATGGACGATCGCTCGTCAGCAGATGTAATATCTGTGACAGAGTTACAGCACCAACTTAATGACTTACTCAAGCAACTATCACCAGAGCGCTTACAGGTACTTGCTGATTTTGCGGCTTACTTGGCAAATGCTGAAAGCGAAGCTGCAACCCAAGAACTTTTAGCAATTCCTGGATTGTTAGAGCGAGTTAAACAAAACCAAGCAACCCCTAAAAGCCAATACACAAATTGGAGAACTCTTCGCTCCGATGTATGAAGTTTTGCTACATCCCGATGCTCAAGAGGTATATGTCAACGCTGACAAAGCCCTAGTGAAAAAAATCGCTCGATGCTTGGTGCAGCTAGAACAAACTCCGCGATCGCACCCAAATATTAAAGCCCTCAAGGGAGATATGTAGGGTACTATCGTTACCGAATCGGGGATTATAGGGTCATCTACTTGGTAAACGATGAGGTAGTACAGGTATTTGTTGTGGCGATCGCTCATCGTAGCGAAGCATATGAACCATGAATCCGATTTAGTAAGACTTAGGCGACAGCTACTCAAAAGTGAGTATCGCACCCTAACTACAGCAAAGCGATCGCTCTCCCCATATATTCCCACAATGCCGCATCACCCATACCTCGACTTGCAGCTTCAACTTCTTCCTGCTGATACATCGTTGTTAAGGATTGCTCAATTCCCGGATTCCCACCTGTAAACTCATCAATAAATTCTCCCAACGTTTGGCAATATTTTGCACGGAAACGTTTACTGAAACGGTGCCTTTTTCCATTGCCTATTCCCATCAAGGATTAATTTCTTGACTAAACCACTGTTGCTGCTCATTTAAGCAGTATAAATAGCGGTTTTGTGGATCACCTTTTAATTCCAGGTGGTCTACTTGTATGGGATCAAGTAGTAGTAGGCAAAAGTTTGCTAAAGGTTGAGTAGGATCGGGTGGTGGTGGATTAAAAGCTGCTGGATCTTCAACTCTAGGTTTACCAGGATCAGCCCAACCAAATTGTAACCGTGCTGCATCACTTAGCTCTTGCCAAGTGCTGATACGTGCTTTATCTAAAGTGGAGTCAGAATTATAACATCCTACTAAAGTCAAGCAGCCAGCGATACGGAATTGCTCCCGTGTGTTGGGGAAATACCAGCAAATTTCTGCCCAAGGTTGCTGCTGTATCTGGTCGGCTTTCTCGCTACGGACATCGGTGATAAATTTTAGCTGGTTGCTGCCCTCAAGAAAGCCGCGAAAGACAACGGTACGATTAGCGGGACGATTATTTGCTCGAACAGTTGCCAGTTGGAGGTAACGGGCATAAACAAGGCTGCGGTTGCGATGAAGCGCAGCAGCGAGAACCGATCGCCAAGGAGCAGTACACATAATAGAATTCATAATAAAATTAAAACTTTACTGCAAGTCAGTGCAGTCCTAGAGCTAGCGCAAATCGAAAAAAATTGCAATCTTTCACGTTACATCTACTTGGCGTATAGTCATAATCTGTCGGAGAATAACCAACAATATTTGACTCATGGTTCGAGAACTTGAACTAAAACGCCTTTTGGCAAAGTTTCCAGAAACTGCCCCAGCTGCTAATCCAGTATTTTTTAGAACCTATAGCCGTGCCTTACAGGTAGGACAAAGGGAAACATGGGAACGAGTATGCGATCGCACACTCGGAGGCTTAACCAATGTGGGAAAGCTACGCCCAGAAGAGGCTTCTATACTCAAAGAAATGCAGCAAAACCTGAAGGCTCTGCCCAGTGGACGCTGGCTGTGGGTTGGCGGTACAGACTGGATATCCAAGCCCAAAAACTTTTCTGGGGGTTATAATTGCACCTCCACCAACCTCCAAGACTGGAATGCTTTTGGCTTGATGATGGATCTGGCAATGATGGGTTGCGGTACCGGTGCCGTCATCGAACCAAAATATATCAGCCAAATTCCCCCCATCCGCAATCGCCTAAATGTAACCGTAAAAGGTGAAATTGGCAGTATCCCTGTTGAACAGCGTCGGGAATTTACAGAAACCAAAATAACAGGAAATTCCGTCACCATCCACGTTGGAGATAGCCGTCAAGGTTGGGTTGAATCATATCAAACACTTTTAAAACTCTCTAGTGATGAAAGATTTTCTGGAGAAGTTGAAGTTATTGTTGATATCAGTGATGTGCGTAAAGCCGGAGAAACTCTCAAGGGTTTTGGTGGCGTTGCTAACCCGGTGAAATTGCCTGGACTGTATGAAGGTTCTGCATCCATCCTTAATAAAGCTGTCGGACGGCAATTAAATTCAGTTGAATGTTGTCTGTTGATAGACCAAGCTGCTGTCACAATTGTTGCAGGGAACATCCGGCGTAGTGCGGGGATGCGTCAGTTTGATTCTGAGGATCACCTAGCAGCCACCGCCAAAGATAATTTATGGCAGCAAGATAGCGAAGGCAACTGGCGAATCGATCCAGAGCGCGATGCTCTGAGGATGGCAAACCATACCAGAGTTTTTCACCGCAAGCCAACATTAGAAGAGTGTACTGATGCTGTCCGCAAACAGTATTATAGCGGCGAGGGTGCAATTCAATGGGCTGGTGAGGCTGTAGCCAGAGCTAATTGTGATTTGCTGTCAACTCAAAGTTTGAAAACTGATTTTTTACAAGCTTACGAAGAAGGAACAGCAAAACAGTGGTTGCAAAAAAACTATCCTCATCTTGATGCATCGGAGCTAGAACATCGTTTAGCTCGATATGCTTTGAATCCGTGTGGTGAGTGATTTTGCCTCACGTTAAAAACCTCGCAAAAACGGGGAAGGCTGAGATGCTAATCCCGTGGTAATCAAAGGAAGTAAAAAGCCTTTGACACCGTACAGCGTAGAGAGTGAACCTAGATTACAATCAAAATTCGTATCTAGAATATAATCTTCTCCAAGAGTGCGGGGGCATGTGTGAACTTAAATAGGTTGAAAGATTTTTTTCAACTCCTGTATGACTCAATCAAAAAGGAATACAACATTCTGGACACTAGAACAATATGCCAGATTTGTAGGAAAACCATCTGGCAGAAAGGAATTCCTCTATTATTTGAAGTCACATATGCAAAATGTACGCGGAGCTACTGCTAATCATGAAGCAGTAGAACTAGGGGATAAAAAGCCTCTAGGATAACAAAATATGGAAATCATAGGCAGTAATTTCCACTGTAATCTTTCAGAGGTTCACCTCAATCAGATTGACCCAAATAACTATAAAGAACAGGAGGAAGCTTTCACCGCAGGAGCGCTATCTGTAGCCGCACTTTTACATCACAAATTTATTGAGCCTCGCTATCAATACAGCCGGGAATTAGACCCGATTGTCGGCGTTTCTTTCACAGGTTTATTTGATTTCTTTGTGAATGCTTTTGGCATTGATTGGTTGCGCTGGTGGGCAGAAGGTAGACCAAAAAATGCTCAAGGGATAGCGTTTAAGCGAAAAGAGGAAGAATACTTAACCTCATGGAAAGACATTGTGCATCGTGTTGTTTGGGATTATTGCGATCGCCATAATTTCAAACGACCAAATCGTTGCACTACAGTTCAACCAAGTGGCACCAAATCTTTATTAACTGGTGCTAGTCCGGGATGGCATCCTCCCAAAGCACAAAGATTTCTTCGCAGGATCACCTTTGGGAAAAAGGACCCAGTAGCTTTAGCTTGTATTGACTATGGCTATAATGTCATTCCCTCCCAATCTGATAAAGATGAAAACGGCAATTTGTTAAACGATCCCTTTGATCCCAGATGCTCAGAATGGTTGGTAGAAATTCCCGTTGCCGTACCTTGGGCTGATATACCTGGGGTTGATGAAATTGATATTAGTCAATTTAGTGCGATCACCCAAATGGATTTTTACATGCAGGTGCAAAAATTTTATGTCACACATAACACTTCTGCCACCATCGAACTACGGGAAAACGAAGTAGAAGCGCTATCACATTTTATTTGGCAAGCTATACAAAATGATGAAGGTTACATTAGCGCTGCACTTCTCGCACGCTTTGACGATCATCAAACTTTCCCACGTTTGCCATTTGAGCCGATCACCAAACAAGAGTATGAGCAACTGCTTCATGAAGTAGAAATTCGCCGGCAAAGTGATGACTTTCATACTGTGTTAAGTCGCTATGATTCCGGTGAGTTAATGGAAGCAGGACCTGCCGGTTGCGACTCTGATAAGTGCATGATGCCTGAACAAAATCCGATGTAAATAGTAGATAATTCCTGCGGTGGATGTAACTGTTTTCGTTACACCATCGCTTTTTTTATCGCTCTGCTACAAATGTCAATTCTCTGTCAAAATGCCGTAAAGCTTGCGATCGCACGTTTTGTTTGTATAGCCACACCTTCGAGGGTGACGCTGCTTACACCACTACAGCCAAACAAAGCCTTGAACAACAAGTTACGATAAATTAAGCAGTCATAATTTTTCACACCACCATTAGGAGATTCTTTATGTTTATTGATGAATTGTCACCAATCTTTAAACAATTTACCCAGCACCCAGGCTCATTTATGGGTGGGTTCTTCTCTGGTATACTTCGACTCCATCTTGCTGACGATCCGGTTAAAAGCTGGCTCAACCAACAGCTAGGCTCAACTACTTTTGGTACTAGCACGAGTCAAGCACATAATGGCAGAACCAGCGGTCCTCAGTCAATAGATATTGACTAAATTTTCGTATTTCTAAAGAATTTCACATAAATAGGGAGGCGTTGGATACAACGTCTCTATCTCTTACAAAAATTTAATATATTTTATACATAATTCAAATAGAGCATCTTTACTTTGTGTATAAATAGCTTGCTTTTCATAGGAAAGTCCACAGCTTTAACTCAAATAACCTTTTAAACAATTAGTATAATTATATACTTAAATATAATTCTCTATAAAACATATAAGCGTAACTGATTATAAGTTTTGAGGGTTTGTAAAATCTCATACTTTGAATAATCGCACAATCAGTTATTATATGAGCGTATGCGTAAGTTCAGCCTGATCGCTAATCGATTAGTAGATAATCCAACCATTTTGGTTGTTAATCTACAACATCCGCACTTTGGTGACTCGGATACGAAGAAAGCAATCTTTGAAATTTGTTAAATTTCTATAGCTGAACTCATAGCTTCTAGTTGAAATTTACGTTATCCCACATGACTATTTACGTTGGAAATCTCTCCTACCGCGCTAGCGAAGCCGACTTAAAAGAAGTTTTCGCAGATTACGGTGAGGTCAAAAGAGTCGTCTTGCCTACTGACCGGGAAACTGGACGACTGCGCGGCTTTGCCTTTGTAGAAATGTCCGAAGAGGCTCAAGAAGATGCTGCTATTACAGAGTTAGATGGCGCAGAATGGATGGGGCGTCAACTTCGAGTTAACAAAGCAAAACCCCGCGAGGAGAGCCAACGAAGCAGTTGGGGTAAAAAACAAGACTATTAAAAAGGACGAATTGCTATAGTAGCAAATTGTTTTCTAGTTAAGCAAGACCTAAGTCACTAAAAACTAGAAACAATTAACAATCTTTATAAATCCAGAGAGTTTCTCCGACAAGTTGTGACGCATGGAGAAATGTCACGACTGGTCGGTTTTCTGATTCTTAAAGACACACCTAGCATTGGGATTGACACTCAGGGTCTTTTGGTCGAATATCTCAACAACTTTGCTTGCTGTCCCCAAAGCAACCTCTATGACCGCGTAACATCCATAGACTAAAAGTCAAGAAATAGAGAAAAATCTTGACAAAAATCATTGAATTCTACAAGCTTAGGTAGATTTGCCCAAGTCTGAGATGATCCAAGGGGCGATCGCGCTTTTGCACAGACCGAAAAAAGCTTCAAATATTTAGTTTATCTAAAATCATCTTTAAGTTATCAAATTACCTTTTTAAGATAGAGGCATAAACAAAATGAAGGTTGAAGGATAAACGATGAAAAAAAGAAATTAGTACAAACGAACTGATTAATTTGTTTAAGCTTACTTCCAACTTCATTTTTTACACTTCATCCTTCAGTTGACCTCAACCAACAACTAGTCGTTAGGAAGGACTGAAACATGGCTAAAGCGCCAGAATCATTTGAGTTGTCTAACAACGACATGACCGATAAAAGCTTAGATCGTGATTGTACAACTTTATCTCGTCACGTCCTACAGCAATTTCAGAGCTTTTCGCCCCAAGCACAAGATTTAAGTGCGCTGATGAATCGCATAGCCTTGGCTGGGAAATTAGTTGCCCGTCGCCTCAGCCACGCTGGGTTAATGGAAGGTGTTCTCGGATTTACAGGCGATGTGAATGTGCAGGGAGAATCCGTCAAAAAGATGGATGTCTATGCCAACGAGGTATTTATCTCGGTATTTAAGCAAAGTGGCTTAGTTTGTCGCCTAGCTTCCGAGGAAATGGAAAAACCCTACTACATTCCGGAAAACTGCCCGATTGGTCGCTACACACTGTTGTACGATCCAATAGATGGCTCATCTAATACCGATAACAATCTCAGTTTGGGTTCGATCTTTGCGATTCGCCAACAAGAAGGAGATGATCTCGATGGTGAGGCGAAGGACTTACTCACCGATGGACGCAATCAAATAGCCGCCGGATACATCCTCTATGGTCCAAGCACCATGCTGGTATATACTATAGGTAAGGGAGTTCATTCTTTTACCCTTGATCCCAGCTTAGGAGAGTTTATTCTCACCGAAGAAAATATTCAAATTCCTGCCCACGGTTCAGTTTACAGCGTAAACGAAGGTAATTTTTGGCAGTGGGATGAATCAATTCGCGAATACATTCGTTACGTGCATCGCACCGAAGGCTACACCGCTCGTTATAGTGGGGCGATGGTAAGTGACATCCATAGAATTCTACTTCAAGGCGGTGTATTTCTTTACCCAGGCATACTTCCCAAGCCAGAAGGTAAACTGCGCTTGCTTTATGAATCTGCTCCCCTAGCATTTGTAATTGAGCAAGCAGGTGGTCGCGCTACTACAGGACTAGTGGATATTTTGGACATTGTACCAAAAAAACTGCATCAGCGCACCCCTTTGATTATTGGCAGCAAACAAGATGTAGCAAAGGTGGAGTCTTTTATTCAAAACGGGCACTAAAACAGCTTGACAAAAGTATCACGGGTGCTTTGAGGGCACCCCTGTAATTAAATTGAAATTAGTTCAGCAGTGATACTGCTTTTAGTTCGAGATTATTTCAGATGGTCGATGCAATCCTGTATTGCTAACGCCAAAATTCAAAGGTCAGTATCAACTGATAAATAGGGGCTTATATCCCTAAAAGACATAATTAACCGGAGTTAAAGAAATCTATCATGACAACTAACCATCTACTAGAGATAAAAGAATACGGTCAAAGTATCTGGATGGATAACTTGACTCGTGACCTAATTCAGTCAGGCGAACTGAAAGATATGGTGGAAAATAAAGGGATCTGTGGGATTACCTCGAACCCAGCCATATTTGAAAAAGCGATCGCCGGAAACGTCATTTATGATGCCGATATTGAAAAAGGTGTCCGCGCTAACTTACCGACATACAAAATTTACGAATCCCTAGTTTTTGCAGATATCCGCAATGCGTGTGATATTTTACGCCCAGTTTATGAAGCCTCGAATAAATTAGACGGTTACGTGAGCATAGAAGTACCACCAACTATCGCTCATGATACCGAAGCAACAATAGCTGAGGCTCACCGCTATTACCAAGAAATTGGTCGGGAAAATGTAATGATTAAAATTCCCGGTACAGAAGCAGGTTTGCCAGCAGTCGAACAAGTGATAGCTGCCGGCATAAACGTTAATGTCACCTTGTTATTTTCAGTTCAAAGCTACGTGAACTCAGCTTGGGCTTATATTCGCGGCTTAGAAGCTAGAGTGAAAGAAGGTAAAGACATTAGTAACATTGCTTGTGTAGCCAGCTTCTTTCTTAGTCGCATTGATAGCAACATTGACGGCAAGATTGATGCTAACTTGAAGAAAGGCGTTGATGATATTGCCGTAGAAGCAAAACTAAGAGCTGTGAAAGGGAAAGTAGCGATCGCTAACGCCAAGATAGCGTACCAAGAGTACAAAAAAATTGTTGAAGGCGATCGTTGGCAAGCCTTAGCAGCAAAAGGTGCAAAAGTCCAAAGGCTTCTTTGGGCAAGCACCGGCACCAAAGACCCCAGCTACAGCGACGTGATGTATGTCGATGAGTTGGTAGGTGCCGACACCGTTAACACCCTACCACCAGCGACAATAGAAGCTTGCGCTGACCACTGTGATGTCGCAAGTCGTGTTGAAACAGATGTCGATCAAGCTTACCAACTGATCGAAAGCCTGAAAGACCCTGACATCAACATTGACATCAACTCAGTGATGGACGAACTACTCCTTGATGGTATAGACAAGTTTGTCAAGCCCTTCCAATCACTGATGGACTCCTTAGAAGAGAAAATCAAGGTCTTGTCGCCTGTTTAGGTATTAGGGACTAGGAACTGGGGACTGGGGATTAGGGACAAGGGGACAAGGGGACAAGGGGACAAGGAGGAATTACCTATGCCTAATGCCCGATGCCCAATGCCCCATGCCCCATGCCCCATGCCCCATGCCCCATGCCCCATGCCCTAATCACCAATCCAAAATCTTAAACCTACATCTTGTAATTATTATGGTTAGTCTGCTAGAAAATCCCTTGCGCGTAGGTCTGCAACAGCAAGGGATGCCCGAACCCCAGATCATAGTCATCTTTGGTGCTTCTGGAGACCTTACCTGGCGCAAACTCGTTCCAGCACTTTACAAATTGCGAAAAGAACGACGCATTGCACCAGAAACTACCATTGTTGGCGTGGCGCGTCGAGATTGGAGCCACGACTACTTCCGCGAACAAATGCGGAAAGGCATGGAAGAAGCTCATGGTGGTGTGCATCCAGAGGAACTTTGGCAAGACTTCTCCCAAGGATTATTCTACTGCTCTGGTGATATAGATAACCCAGAAAGCTACCAGAAACTTAAGAATTTCTTAACCGAGTTAGACGAGAAACGAGGAACGCGCGGAAACCGGATGTTCTACCTTTCCGTCGCTCCTAACTTCTTTCCTGAAGCCATCAAGCAGCTAGGGGAAGAAGGAATGCTCCAAGACCCCTACAAACATCGTCTAGTAATTGAAAAACCCTTTGGTCGAGACTTGGCTTCTGCCAAGAGCTTGAACCGAGTGGTGCAGAAATATTGTAAAGAAAACCAAGTATACCGCATCGACCACTACTTAGGTAAAGACACAGTTCAAAATCTCCTCGTATTTCGCTTTGCAAATGCGATTTTTGAACCTTTGTGGAACCGTCGATTTGTTGACCACGTTCAGATTACCGTAGCAGAAACCGTGGGAGTGGAAGACCGGGCCGGCTACTACGAAAGTTCTGGCGCACTGCGGGATATGTTGCAAAACCACCTGATGCAACTTTATTGCCTCACCGCAATGGAAGCACCCAACGCGATGGATGCCGACAGTCTCCGGACGGAAAAAGTAAAGGTATTACAAGCGACGCGTCTGGCAGATATTCAAAATTTAGAGCGTTCCGCAGTGCGCGGTCAATATAACGCTGGCTGGATGAAAGGCAAACAAGTACCTGGGTATCACGAGGAACCAGGAGTGGCTCCAAAATCCACAACACCAACGTATGTGGCAATGAAGTTTTTGGTTGACAACTGGCGCTGGCAGGGGGTTCCTTTCTACCTACGTACAGGTAAGCGGATGCCGAAAAAAGTTAGTGAAATTTCCATCCACTTCCGCGAAGTTCCTTCTCGGATGTTTCAATCAGCCGCGCAGCAAATGAATGCCAACATTTTAACGATGCGGATTCAGCCGAATGAAGGAATTTCTCTGCGTTTTGAAGTCAAGATGCCAGGGGCAGATTTCCGCACTCGTTCGGTTGATATGGACTTTAGTTATGGTTCCTTTGGCATCCAAGCAACTTCGGATGCTTACGATCGCCTATTTCTCGATTGTATGATGGGCGACCAAACACTGTTCACACGCGCCGACGAAGTAGAAGCAGCTTGGCAAGTGGTAACACCAGCCCTTTCCGTTTGGGATGCACCCGCAGATCCAGCATCGGTTCCCAAATACGAAGCTGGTACTTGGGAACCAGCCGAAGCGGAATTCTTGATTAATCAAGATGGTCGTCGCTGGCGCAGACTATAAAAGGACGAAAAATTAAGGATGAAGGTTGAAAAATTTCAACCTTCATCCTTAATTCATCCTTGATATTTCATACTTGATACTTCATTCTTCATTTATTATGGTTTCCCAAGCTCCTACTATTTATTCACTTCAAGCTCCAAAGGATATTTCGCTTTCAGACATTGAAGCGGAACTTAGTCAAATTTGGCAAAGTTACGGTATTGGCGATGCAAACGGTGCGCTTCCTGCGGCTACTCGCGCCACGACATTTTCTTTGGTAGTCTACGAACCCGAAGAAACTCAATATTTGTTGACTGCTTCGGGATTTTACAACGGTCCGATTGATGGGATTTTAGGACCCCAAACCATCGCCGCACTGCGAGAAGCGCAAAAAGCTTTTGGACTAGATCGAACCGGCAAGACGACTCCGGAAATCCTCGCCCGACTCAGAGAAGAAGTTGCTAAACGTCACAGCAGCGGGGCTAATCTTGACAATGGTAGTACTGCGTCCTACAGCTTAGATGCAAAAAGCCCCAGAATTGCCGATGAAATCGCTCTCCGCAACCCTTGCCGAATTATTGCCCTGATTCCAATAGCTGGCGAAGACGAAGGCGTAAAAGCTCAAGTTTCTGCTTATTGCCCGATTCAAAAGCAGTCCTCAAGCACACTCATCTGCTGCGAATACATCACTCTTACTGGCACCGCTGCCGCTTTGGAACGGATCGGTGGGATGATTCCGGCGTTGTTGATTGGCGGTTTACCAAAGTTTCTTTGGTGGAAGGCAACACCAGACCCTAATAATGCTTTATTCAAGCGACTGGCGGCAGTCTGCAATAATGTAATCGTCGATTCTTGCGAATTTAACCATCCAGAAAATGATTTACTCAGCTTGCAAGAGTTGGTAGAAAATGGCATGCCTTTAGCTGACTTGAACTGGCGCCGTCTGTCAGCATGGCAAGAGTTAACCGCTGAAGCTTATGATCCCCCACAGCGTCGCGCTTCTCTGCGGGAAATTGACCGAGTAACAATTGATTACGAAAAAGGCAATCCCGCACAAGCGTTAATGTTTTTAGGTTGGTTGGCAAGTCGGTTGGAATGGAGTCCAGTTTCTTATGAAAAAGAAAGCGGAGATTACCAAATAACCAAAATTAAGTTTCTTGCACAAGACCAACGCGAAGTGCAAGCCGAGTTAGCCGGTGTCCCGGTGGCTGATGTGGGAGAAATTAGTGGCGACTTGATAGCCTTGCGCTTAAGTTCCACCAATCCCCAAGCTGACTGCGGTACAGTTATCTGTTCGGAAACTGGTGGCTGTATGCGGATGGAAACCCAAGGTGGTGCCCAATCTTCTGGTTTATTTCAACAGGTAACTTCACTTTCTGAACAAAAGGCAGAAGTTTTGCTAAGTCAGCAGGTGCAACGTTGGGGTCATGAGGCACTTTTTGAAGAAACCCTTGGGGTTATAGCTAAGGTTTTAAAGTTGGGTAGTAAATAATGTTGGTTGTTAATGGTTAGTGGTTAGTAGAAAATACAACTAAGAATGAGTAATGTTAGTGGTTAGTGGTTAGTGGTTACTAAATAACTGTTGACTATCAACCGTTAACAGTCAACCAACAACGCTCCAACTAACAACTAACAATTAACAATGCCTTTAGTTATTGCCGGTGAACGCAGTGGGGTGGGTAAGACAACTGTCACGCTCACCCTTTTAGCATCTTTATGTCGTCGTGGTGAAATAGTCCAATCTTTCAAAGTGGGTCCAGATTATATTGACCCGATGTTTCATCAGCATGTGACTGGTCGTGCTTGTCGCAATTTAGACACTGTGCTGACTTCCGAAGCTTATGTTCAAGAATGTTTTGCGCGTCACATCCATGAAGTGGATTTTGCCCTTGTAGAAGGGGTAATGGGGCTGTTTGATGGAGTTTCGTCATTAGCGAATGGTCATTGGTCATTTGTAAAAAACAAATTACCAAAGACAGATTTTGCCAGTACTGCTCATGTAGCGCGACTGTTGGATTTACCTGTAGTACTGGTGATTGATTGTAGTCGATTGTCTGGTTCTGTAGCAGCGATCGCTTATGGTTATTGCTCTTTTGATCCGAGAATAAAAATTGCTGGAGTAGTGCTAAATCGCGTGGGAAGCGATCGCCATTTGTCTCTGCTCAAAGATTCCCTAGAACCGCTACAATTACCAATTATTGGCGTGTTGCGACGTGAAGATAACATCACCATTCCCGATCGCCATCTGGGTTTAGTTCCCACAGCAGAACTTCCCCAACTTGATAAAGTTATCGAACGACTTGCCGATTTAGGTGATACTTGCTTTGACTGGGATCTTCTACTACCACTCTTGAAGTCAGAACGTCTTCCCCTCTCCCCCCCTTCCCCCCTCCCCTCCTCCCCCTCTCCTCTTAGAGTCGCTGTTGCACGCGATCGCGCTTTTAGTTTTTACTATCAAGATAATTTGGACTTGCTGCAACAACTGGGTGCAGAACTAATTTTCTGGAGTCCTCTGGAGGATACTGAGTTACCCAAAAACGTGCAAGGTATGTATTTCGGTGGAGGTTTTCCAGAAGTTTTTGCCCAGCAACTTGCAGAAAATACTAGCGCTCGTGAAGCAGTAAAAACAGCAATTATTGCCGGAATACCCACAATTGCTGAATGTGGGGGATTGATGTATTTGTGTGAGGAAATTATTGATTTTCAGGGTAAATCTTGGTCGATGGTGGGAGTTTTGCCAACAACATCTGTAATGGGTGGACGTCTTAACTTGGGGTATCGTCGCGCAGTAGCTTTGCAAGATAATCTGCTAGTAAATGCAGGTACAACAACTTACGGACATGAGTTTCACCGTTCCCGCTTAATACCAGAACCGAATTTACCATTGTTTCAAACTTACCGCTGTGATTCTGAGGAAACAACAGGTAATGAAGGATGGAGTTTACCTATGAATCTTCACGCTTCTTATATTCATATGCACTGGGGAGCGTGTCCAGAGATTCCGCAGCGGTTTATAAAAAATTGTTTTCTCTATGCAATATAAGCTAAGAAAGCAAGAATTAAGTATAAAGACTGAAAAAGCTCGTGTTTTACATAACAAGATGCAAACTTAAAAAAAACAATGGACACATGGCAGATTGTACTGCCATGATATAGGTGTAATATTATCAACCTGTTAATAAATCGCATTAATTTTCTGGTTAAGTTCTCGAATGTGACAAGATAGTTCACGAATAATATTTACAGCTATTTCTGGAGTTTCTTCAATCGCGTCGTATAGTTGCTCTTGGGTTAATTCTAAACATTCACAAGGTTCTAAAGTAGTCGCACAGGCATAACGAGGTTCCGTATCAAATACTGCCATCTCACCAAAATATTTTCCCTTATTAACTTCAGCCAGAAGTTTATCGCCAATATGAACTTTAACTTTACCGGAAACAACAATGTAAAGCGATCGCCCTTCTTCTCCCTGCCGAAAAATAGCATAATTAGCTGGAAATGACACTTCATCCATCACCGAAGCCAGCCGAACAATAAAATCATCCCGCAATTTCTCAAAAATCGGGACTTGACGAACAAATAATAAACGGTCAACGCTAGTTAGCATAAGTGTTATTGGTTAGTTGATGGTTAACTATCAATCATGAACTTTTTAACTTGAGCGATTACAAGAGGGTGGGGATCGTTTTTCAATTGAGGTAAAAGTTTTAGAAGGACGCGGGGTGAAACTACACTCAAGTAGGCGATCGCTGCTTCTCGCACAAATCCTGTAGGATGACGCACAGTTGCGATAATTTCCGGAATCGTTAGTCGAATACAAGCAACTTGGGCAAAATGGAAACAGCAAGCCAAGCACCAATCCGAAAGTGAATTTCCCAAGCTTATCAATCTGCGAGTGCGATCGCTTAATACCATTTGTTGATATTCAGCCATTCCTTTAGACACTATATGCTGTAATTTTTCTTCAGGCGATCGTCGATCAAAAATATTCACCAACACAGATTTACTTGGCAAATTGACTGTATGTTCTAAAATTTCTAACCCTCGTGCTAAGTTTACCCCAGACTCAGAACGAAGATTAAATGCTGCTGCCTGAATATTGTCCTGATAAAGCAGTTTCAGCAACATCAACAAGCGCTCTTTTACATCATTTTCTAATTCTAAAATTGCGCGTTCCAGTAACGATAATATAATATTTATATTTTTACTTAATGGATATTGTTCTAGAAAATGTTGTTTTTTTAAATTTATATAGCTTGCGTATAGTTGACCTTGAGTTGTAAAGTCTATATATGCAGCATAAATTTCACATAAAAATATTAATTCCTGCTCAATTAAAATTTCCACTTTATTTTGATGGAATCTATCCACTAAACTAATAATTCCTTCTTGCTTATGCCTTTTAAGTAAAGTGCTAAGGATATGATCTCTACTTTTCCCCCGAAATATTTCCAATTGATCCCATAAAATATCCATTGCTTCTAAGGTGGGGATTTGACCAATAGTGCGCCAAGCGTACATTCGCACCGCATCCGATTTATAAATATTAGTAGCAAGGTTTAACAGCATCGGTAAAGCTTCGTTTTCTAATTGCACTAAGGCAACCATTGCTGTATTGCGAGTTGATCTATAGCAAAGCCCTGCTAATAACGCCGAGTAATACTCCTCTAATTGATTTGCGACAATCATTTCTAATACAGCACGACGCACCCGTAAAGAGTCATCTTGCAATAAATTGGGTATGTGAATCCGCAATGCTTGTAAATAAACAGATCCTCTTAATACTTTGACTCCATTTATTCGTTCCTGTTCTTGTTTATGAGTTAGCATTTTTCGCAAAGTATGCATTGCTGCTACTTTTTGCATTGGTGTTCCTTGACGTAATAGCAAGGCAGCGGCAGTACCTCGAATAAGGGAATTTTCTCGCGGGTGTAAGTACTCTTCTAGTTTCCCTAAATCTGGATTTTTTTCAGCTAGCCAAATGTAGCGTAAGGTAAGAGCAAAAACTTCTGGAGTAAGCTGTTCTTGACGCTGTGCTAATAATGTGCGGACTTCAGGTAAATAAGCTGCATTTGCACTTGCTGCAAGCATCAGTTCCAAACTAAACTTCTGTAAATCTGGGGTTAGCTTGACTAACATCGATGCTAAAACTTCTGCGGCACCTTGGGGAGCAAATTGAGATAAAAGTTCAATGCAAGAGCGTTTATCTGCTTCTGTGCCCTTTTCTACTAAAGTTTTTACTACTACCTGCTTGAATACTGATAAATCTATGTTTGAAGCAGTGATTTGACCTTGTTCTGCACTTGAGACTAACAATTGAACATAGCCTTTTTGCAGTAACCAAATTACGCCAAGACAAATCACAGCAGCGATCGCTGTTTCTAGCAATAATATTAAGTCGTGTCCGGTTATAGGCAAAAAGCGGGTACACAGCCATAAACTGACTAAAATTACTATACCCGCTAGCCCAGCACCAAAGGCTTCAGCAATACCTCCAGAAAATGTTTGCACTCGGCTACGAATTTTTGCAGGTATCGCTTGAAACAACAATGGTCCGCTACTTGCAACAAAGGTATAGCGCAGAAGTTCGTCTAAAAACTTGATTATCACTAAACCCCAGAAAAAGTTTTGCCCTTGCATCCCCACAAATAAACTGAGCAAGGGGATAATTATTGGTATCAAAACTATTACGCTTGCTGGTAATGTGGCAACGGCAACAAACACCCCAGAACGTTCAAGCAATCTGCTGGAGATAAACCACTGCATAATTAATTCGCACAGTCCTGTTATGCCACCAAATATCCCAAGAAAGCTGGCGATTTGTTTATCGTTATAATTTAAGTTTAGTTGGGTGAGATACTGAAAATCGATTAAAACTCCCATTACTTGCAGCAACGCAAAAAATGCAAACAACAGCAATGCATAGCGCTTCAGCGGACCGCTAAGACGGCTTTTTGTCGAACGTGGTGAATAGGGAATCAGTCGTTGGGGAGTATTGGGAAAAGCTTGGCGATAATTATGAGTGAGATACCAGAGGATTAGAGTTCCTAAAACGATGAACCCAGCAGCGAAAGGAACGATGACGTTATGTAGCCCAACAAATAGCAGCAGTAAAGGTAAACTAAAACCGCTGAGGACATCAGCGACTAAAATACCACTGCTGATTAATGGGTAGGTACGCTTAATCTCGCGAATATTAAATAGTTGATTGGCAGCGATTGAGGTATTGAGGTCGTTGATAATGTAAAAGGCATCTACCCACAGTCGCAGCAGAAATATGCTTATGATCTGAAACGGTAAAACTTGCAAACCAAAAGGTAGTAAAATCAGTGGCAGCAACATAAAAGGTGCGATCGCCACAATTACCAAGCGCAACGGAAAAATCTTTTGCAGCCAAGAATAAAAAAAAATCAGCAGAGAACCAAGCGCGGCACTAGCAATATAAATCCAAGGCAGCGACTTTGCGCCATATTGATCTAAAAAAAGTGCTACCGTACTATCCTCAGACCAGCGTAATCCTATAGATGTGATTGTATAAAAAGCAAACATTAACCATGTGCGATCGCTTTCCTCCGGTCGGAGATTTACCCACTTGAGCAATCGCGGCAGAAAACCTTTGTTTTTCGCAGCAAAAGAGAGATTTTTTAGTTCCATGCAAGTTGTCTTTTCTGGTGTAGCCACCGCTCATTGGGGACTAGAGATTAGGGAGAGTGGGGGATGGGGAGAGTGGGGGATGGGGAGAGTGGGAGATGGGGAGAGTGGGGGATGGGGAGAGTGGGGGATGGGGAGAGTGGAGGATGGGAGGAAAGAATTATTCTCCCCCTGTCCCAATACGGTTCAGATAAGCTTTTTTCTCCCCCCCTGCTTCCCCTGCATCCCCTGCTTCCCGTGCCTGCCTCAACGGATAAATTTCTTAACTGAACCGTATTGCCCCCTGCCACCCTGTCCCCCTGCCACCCTGTCCCCCAGTCCCCAGTTCCCAAAAATGGCAAAAGTCCTGAGCGACTGAGTATTATCTTTCCCACTCAGCGTTCAGGACTATCGTTTGTTAATTTATTTCAACGACCTACAAGTCGATTGTATTTATGTTTTAGAGAAAAACTCTTCTCTAAAACAATCGGATCGTTATTTCTTAGGCGATATGAGCATCATCATGTTTCGCCCTTCTTTTTTGGGCATTTGCTGTACTTCACCAAATGGCTCTAAGTCAGTTGCCATTCGTCTGAGCAAAGTTTCTGCTAAGTCGCTGTGTTGAATTTCTCTACCTCGGAACATGACAGTGGCTTTGACTTTATCACCATCTTTCAAAAACCGCTCTGCTTGCTTGACACGGACGTTGTAGTCATGTTCTTCTATTTTGTAGCGCATCTTCACTTCTTTGACATCAGCTGTATGCTGCTTTTTCCGGGCTTCCCGCGCCTTCTTCTCTTGCTCAAATTTGTACTTCCCATAGTCCATAATCCGACAAACCGGCGGGTCAGCCTTGTCACTGAGTAGCACCAGATCAAGCTCTTTTTCTTCTGCTAGTTGCAGTGCTTCCTGAGGAGTGATAATTCCTAGTTGGGCGCCATCAGTATCAATGACCCGAATTTTCGGGAAGCGAATTCGTTCGTTAATTTGGGGCAGATCGCGAGTTCTTTTTTTCTCAATCACAGGCATTATGATTTTTGGGAGCTGTTTGTTTGTAAAGAGTTGGACTTGGTGTTGAGCACTACGCCTCAACAAGCAATTGGACTCAACGCTTCCTGAGGACTCAAACTGAGAAAGTAGGCTATACTTCTATGGTAACTAATCCATAAAGTGGTTTATTGATTGTTGTATATGCCATTCTACTCACTGTGAGAGAATTTCTGCTTAATAGTTAATCTAAATTACACAACAGTCATAAACTTTAACTATTGTAACATTTTTTGTCATTTTTTTTACAGTTTTCTCCTTCAGTGTGTTTTGCTAAAATAAATATTAAAGATCAAAGATATATCAACAATTATAGTAATTTTTGATACTAAAAGATATTAAAAACTACTTATTACCGAAAGCGAGTAATAAGTTGATATATATTTACATTGGCTTTTGTGGCTAGATAAGAGTAAGAAGCGATGAGAAGCATTAAGAAGCAGACTAACTCAAAATTAAACTGCTACAACTAGCTTGCACTGGTCAGCGGTTAGTAGCTAGTACAGCACGGCGGAAATAAACCAAGCATTATTGTGAGAAACTAAGAAAGTAAAGTCAAAGCAGTTTAGGCTGAAAACAAGGGAACCTAGTGTGGCACGATTAGCTCCAAAAGTATTAAATT
>JAESGY010000153.1_pt1 | contig 56180 bp, 54 predicted proteins | sample 9269841 | NCBI WGS metagenome assembly JAESGY01 (sample SAMN17022865, study PRJNA683097) | algae metagenome | isolation source: Spirirestis rafaelensis WJT71-NPBG6 and co-occurring heterotrophs from... | place: USA: Pinto Wells, Joshua Tree National Park, Colorado Desert, CA | collected 2006-08-15 | reverse complement strand
TGCAGGCGTACTACCGGGGTCAAAAATGGCTAGGCAAGTGCCGAAATCCCAAAAGGGAAAAACCAGGAAATCCAAGAAGTGATTCTTTGGAATCCCCATCCCTCTATAGGGTGGGGAGGATGTCAATATATTACAGCACTTCGCTAGGCTCTTGAATTACAAGACTAGCTTGAAAGCGCTTTATTTGCAGTCTAATTACAAAAATCTACTACCTCTTGTTTTGCTGTTTTCACCGAAGTAGAGGCTCCATTACAAAAAATAGCTGCGTTTTACGTGCCATTGCAGCGCTCCTTTCAAACCACCCTAATACAAAATTATATAGCCAAAGTGCCGTCTTCAATGATAATAACTTTCAACCCACCACCTAACGGGAGGGCTTTGGAAACATGGTGCGGCTAACAGCGGATTGAGCTAGTTTCCAACTTTCAACCCACCACCTAACGGGAGGGCTTTGGAAACACTCACCTCAAACGTAGATCCATCCTCACGCTCAATCTTTCAACCCACCACCTAACGGGAGGGCTTTGGAAACTGAAAAAACGTTAACCGCTGCACTAAGTACATCTTCGCTAGCATTTAGATGGCATCGTATAGTTCTTAGGATGGGACTCGTGGAATCCTTCTTACTATTGCGACTCATAGTGGCAAAATCTCCTCAAATGCACGCAGTAACATTTCCAGTTTGCAGTTAGCAAACCTTTTGATTCATTCCAGTTCTCGTTGTCCAGTCTACGAGGAGTAATCGCAACCTTCCTCGTTTGTTATTGCTTCCAAATCTTCTTCCCAAACAGTATCAGCAGCACAAAATTCGATGCTGTAGGATTTGCTATCCAGTAAACTCAAATACTTCCAACCCCAGGAAGCACGATGGCGAGTGTAGGCATAAAAACGCCCAATCACAACACCTCTATTAATTTCGTCTTCGTCAAATAACGATCGCCACTTGAGCCGATCGCCATCCAAAAACCTCGGCATTGCCGCATTTGTTCAATAATGTTTTCAATCTACCACAAAAACATTGCCACACATTGTTAAACATTATTGAGCCTTGTTCCAAGGTTACGGGAGTATGATGAACTGGCAACAAATCTTTGTAGTGTTGATGAGTCAGAGCGATCGCGTACAAACTTCCATATATTTCCCCAAGGATATCCACGAGGCTTTGGTGAGATGGGCTGAGGAAGAAGACCGTCCCATCAGTAATCTTGTTGTGCAGATTGTGAGTAAGGCAGTTGAGGAGCGAGAGAAGCAGCAAAATCCGCCGCAATAATATCTAGCTGTCGCAGATGAGGACAATTTGCGAATTCCTGGTATACGATATATCCTCAGCCACTACATGAGCAAAGTCCTTGTGCGTGGTATGTTATTGGTTCTTTGCAAGATGTACAAACTTCAAGGCAAAGTGTCAGACGGACTTGAGAACATCTGACAAAGTTGATCAAGGGGGGTATACGTGAAGGCGACACGAAATGGCAATTAAGAAAAGTGAACTTTATAGTTCGTTATGGAAAAGCTGTGATGAACTGCGAGGTGGCATGGATGCCTCGCAGTATAAGGATTATGTACTAGTTTTATTGTTTGTTAAATATGTATCTGATAAATATGCGGGTGTCGCAGGTGCGCTGATTGAAGTACCTGAAGGTGGAGGCTTCCAGGACATTGTTGCCCTGAAAGGACAGAAAGATATAGGGGATGGCATCAACAAAATTATCACCACGCTAGCCGAGGCAAATGATTTAAAGGGTGTCATTGATGTAGCTGATTTCAATGATGCCGACAAGTTGGGCAGAGGCAAGGAAATGCAGGATCGGCTTTCCAACTTGGTGGCGATTTTTGAGAACCGGGCACTGAATTTCAGTAAGAACCGCGCTGATGGCGATGATATTTTGGGTGATGCCTATGAGTATCTGATGCGTAATTTTGCGACGCAATCGGGCAAAAGCAAAGGGCAGTTTTATACTCCGGCTGAAGTTTCCCGTGTCATCTCCAAAGTTATTAGCGTTAATTTAGCTCAAAGTCAGGATCAGACCATTTACGACCCGACCTGTGGCAGTGGTTCTCTGTTGTTAAAAGCTGCGGATGAAGCAGAACGGGGCTTAACAATCTACGGTCAGGAGATGGACAACGCCACCCGCGCTTTGGCTCGGATGAACATGATCCTGCACGGACACGATACCGCCGAGATTTGGCAGGACAATACTCTATCAAGTCCCCATTTCAGAAATTCGGATGGGAGCCTGAAAATATTCGATTTTGCTGTTGCGAATCCTCCGTTTTCCTCCAAGGCTTGGAGCAACGGACTTAATCCAGCCAAGGATGAGTTTCAACGGTTTGATGGTTATGGCATCCCTCCGGCTAAAAATGGGGACTATGCCTTTTTGCTGCACATGGTTCGCTCGCTGAAAAGCAACGGCAAAGGGGCGATTATTCTGCCGCATGGAGTGCTGTTTCGGGGGAATGCAGAAGCAGAAATTCGGAAAAATCTGATTAGCAAGGGAATAATTAAGGGGGTTATTGGGCTACCGCCAAACCTGTTTTTTGGAACGGGGATTCCGGCTTGCATCATTGTTTTAGACAAAGAAAATGCCGAGAATCGCCAAGGCATTTTTATGATTGATGCCAGCAAGGGGTTTGTTAAAGACGGCAATAAAAACCGCCTGCGGGATCAGGACATTCATAAAATTGTGGATGTTTTTAACAAGCAGCTTGAAGTGCCGAAATATTCTCGGATGGTGCCAGTTAAGGAAATTGAGGGGAATGAGTACAATCTGAATATCCCGCGCTATATCGACAGTCAGGAGGAGGAGGATATTCAGGATATTGAGGCGCATTTGTTGGGGGGGATACCTAAGCGAGATATTGAGGCTTTGAGCGATTACTGGCAAGTTTACCCGACGCTGCAACAAGAGTTATTTCAGCTAGCAGATCGCCCAGGATACCTGATGCTGAAAATCTCAGGGTCGGAGGTTAAAGCTTGTATTTTTGCCCATCCTGAATTTATCAGCTATGGGGAAGACATTCAAGCGGTTTTTGAGACTTGGCAAGCGCAACACACACCTTTGCTGAAAGGCATCCAGCCGGGAGATAAGCCCAATGCCATTATTCACATGCTCTCGGAAAACCTATTGCAAGCGTTTGCAGGTAAAAAGCTCATTGATAAATACGATGTTTACCAGCACCTGATGACCTATTGGGTGGAGAGCATGAAGGACGATGTTTATATTTTGGTAGAGGATGGCTGGAAGGCAGAACTGACGGCGGTAACGAACAAAAAAGGCGTAGCTACGGATTATGTCTGCGAACTCATTCCCAAGGAGTTGATGATTAACCGCTATTTTAAAGCTGAACAGGCGGCGATCGCAGAACTGGAAACGAAAAAAGATGAAATTGTCCGCCAGCAGGAGGAACTGCAAGAAGAACATGGCGGTGAGGAGGGTTTGCTGGAAGAAGTCACCAACGACAGCGGCAAAATTACCAAAACAAATGTAAATGATCGCATCAAGACGATTAAGAATGATGCAACATTTGCGGATGAGTTAAAGGTGTTAAAGGCTTATTTAAAGCTGATTGAGCAAGAGGCGGAAATTAGTAAACAAATTAAAGTATTGACTCAATTTTTGGATAATTATGTTTTAACAAAATACGGGGATTTAACAGAGGATGAGATAAAAACGCTGGTGGTAGATGACAAGTGGATGCCGACATTGCGACAGGCGATCGCTTCGGAGATGGATCGGATTTCGCAACGGTTGACGCAGCGGATTAAGGAGTTGGCTGAACGGTATGATACGCCTTTGCCGCAGCTGACGACTAAGGTTGAAGAGTTAACGGCTAAGGTTGAGGGGCATTTGCAGAGGATGGGGTTGTTGTGGTGATGGATAAAATTGAATTGAGAAAAAAAGGTTATGAGGTTTTAGTAGAACATTTGGGTCAAGTAGATGCTATTCGCTTTTTACAACAAGCTGGATGGGGAAGCGGTGACTATACACAAGAAAGAAAGGAAACTTTAGATAAAGTAACAAGAGAAGAGTTTTGGGAAGACCTTAAGCGTATTAGAAATAGAAAAGTTAATTAAAATTTTTGAACGATTGACGCAGCGAATAAAGGAGTTAGCGGAACGGTATGATATGCCTTGACCGCAGTTGACGAGTGAGGTTGAGGAGTTGACGGCTAAGGTTGAGGGGCATTTGAAGCGGATGGGATTTGGATATGAATGTTAACGGTTGAAAAAGGTGATTTGGAATAGCTTGCGAGGATTGCGTTATGGTATCTGACGGATGGCAGCACACGAAGCTTGGGGAGTTTGTAACCTTGCGAAGAGGACATGATTTACCTGAGCCTCAGCGAAAACCAGGAAATATACCCGTGCTTGGTTCCTTCGGAATCACTGGTTATCATGACACAGCCACAACAAACGGTCCGGGAGTAACTGTAGGTAGAAGTGGTGCTTCATTTGGAGTAGTTAGCTACTCTCGTGTTGATTTTTGGGCATTAAATACTGCTCTATACGTTATTGATTTTCATGCTAATGATGAACTATTCGCCTACTATTTCCTGAAATCAATTGATTTTCAACGATATAACTCAGGGGGCGCTCAACCTTCACTCAACCGAAATTTTATTTATCCAATACCAGTTAAAGTCCCTCCTCTTCCTGAACAAAAAGCGATCGCCCAAACCCTCAGCGATGTCGATGCCCTGATTACAGAGTGCGATCGCCTCATCACCAAAAAGCGCAACACCAAGCAAGGCACGATGCAGCAACTTCTCACGGGCAAAAAACGCCTGCCGGGTTTTAGCGGTGAGTGGGAGCTGAAGAAGTTGGGGGAAGCATTAAAAGTCCGACATGGAAAAAGTCAGCATGATGTGGTAAACAAAAATGGCGAATTTCCAATTTTAGCTACAGGAGGAGAAATTGGTAGAGCAAAAACATATTTATACGACAAACCATCAGTACTAATCGGACGGAAGGGAACTATTGATATTCCACAATATATGGATATTCCATTTTGGACGATAGACACTTTGTTTTATACAGAGATATTAACTAATGCATTTCCAAAATTTATTTTTTATCGATTTAATTTGATTGATTGGTATTCCTATAATGAGGCTTCTGGAGTTCCCAGCTTAAACGCTAAAACGATTGAAAATATTGAAATTAACTTGCCTTGTGTTGAAGAACAAAAAGCGATCGCTCAAATCCTTAGCGATATGGATGCAGAAATTGCAGGCTTAGAACAAAAGCGCGACAAATACAAAGCCATCAAACAAGGCATGATGCAAGAATTATTAACCGGGAAGACAAGGCTAATTAGCAGTTATTAATCAACGCCAAGGTTTTCAACCGCCACATCGCTATTTTAAGCCGTCAGATTAATTTACCACACCAAGACCCAGGCGATCGCTTTATTGCAGCTACAGCAGTTTACCACCAATTAACATTAGCTACAGTCGATACCAATCTCACGGGTGTTTCCTGGCTACAAACATTAAGCTACACAGAAAATTCACAGATGACACAAATAGAGATGACATAGTTTGATAAACAGTGTCATATTTAAAGCTGAGTAAAACCGTGATTATCACAGTGAGATAGTTGCTATGAGCAAGGTCGGACAACGCGAACGCCTAACCCAAAACCGCATTGTGCAATTATTCGAGCAACAATTACACTATCGCTATCTGGGTAATTGGCAAGACCGACCTAACAACAGCAACATCGAAACGGAAATCCTCAGTACCTTCCTACGCGATAAACAAGGCTACAGCAACAGCCTCATCACTAAAGCCTTGTATGAACTCAAGAAAGTCGCAGGCGACCAAAGCAAAAGCCTTTATGACATCAACAAAGAAGTTTATAGCCTCCTGCGCTATGGGGTCAAAGTCAAAGAAGAAGTTGGCGAAAACACCCAAACCGTTTGGCTGATCAACTGGGAACAACCTCTAGAAAATGATTTTGCGATCGCCGAAGAAGTCACTGTCAAAGGCGAAAACACCAAACGCCCAGATATCGTACTTTATGTTAATGGTATTGCGATCGGTGTTCTCGAACTTAAACGCAGTACCGTTTCCGTATCTGAAGGCATCCGCCAAAACCTCGATAATCAAAAATCTGTTTTTATTAAGCCCTTCTTTACGACCATGCAGTTTGTCATGGCAGGTAACGACACCGAAGGACTCCGTTATGGCACCATTGAAACCTCAGAAAAATATTACCTAACCTGGAAAGAAGCCAGCGATATAGAAAATCCCTTAGACAGACATCTGCTGCAACTCTGTGAAAAAGAACGATTTCTAGAACTAATCCACAACTTTCTCGTTTTTGACAGTGGTATCAAAAAACTCTGCCGTCATAACCAGTATTTTGGAGTTAAGGCTGCCCAAGTTTACCTCTATCGCAGGGAAGGAGGTATCATATGGCATACCCAAGGCAGTGGTAAAAGCCTGACGATGGTTTGGCTCACCAAATGGATTCGGGAATATAACCCTAATGCTCGTGTGTTAATTATTACTGACCGTGATGAACTCGACGAGCAAATTAAAAACGTCTTTCTAGGGGTCAATGAAAACATCTATCGCACCAAAAGCGGTCAAGAGTTAATTACCCAACTGAATAATACTACTCGTTGGTTGCTCTGCTCCTTAATCCATAAATTTGGCAGAAAGGACGGTAAAAAAAATAAAGCAGACTACGACAACTACATTGCCGAACTCAAGCGCAGTTTACCCCAAAATTTTCAAGCCAAGGGCGATATGTATGTCTTTGTGGATGAGTGTCACCGCACCCAGTCCGGGAAATTGCACAAAGCCATGAAGCAAATTTTGCCCAATGCTTTGTTAATCGGTTTTACTGGTACACCCCTACTCAAAAAAGACAGAGAAACAACCATCGAAATTTTTGGTGATTACATTCACACCTACAAATTTGATGAAGCTGTCAGCGATCAAGTTGTCTTAGATTTGCGCTACGAAGCCCGCAATGTTGACCAAAATATTACTTCACAAACAAAAATTGATCAGTGGTTTGAAGCTAAAACTAGAAACTTAACCGAATATGCCAAAACCGAACTCAAAAGACGCTGGGGTACGATGCAAAAAGTCCTCAGTTCAAAATCACGATTAGAAAAAATTGTTGCTGATATCATCTTAGATTTTAACACCAAAGACCGCCTGCAAAACGGTCGGGGCAATGCCATGCTCGTCAGTAGCAGTATTTATGAAGCCTGCAAATATTACGAGTTATTCCAAAATGCTGGCTTTACAAAATGTGCCATTGTTACTTCCTATGACGGCTCTCTCCAGAGTATTAAAGGTGAAAGCACCGGAGAAGATGAACCCACCGAAAAACTAAAGCAGTACGAAATTTATCAAAAAATGCTCAATGGCAAAACGCCAGAGAAATTCGAGAAAGAAGTCAAAAATAAATTTGTCGAATCACCCGCCCAAATGAAGCTGCTGATTGTAGTAGATAAACTGTTAACAGGCTTCGATACTCCCCCTACCACCTATCTTTACATTGATAAATCCATGCGTGACCACAGTCTATTTCAAGCTGTTTGTCGCGTCAATCGGTTAGATGGGGAAGATAAAGAATATGGTTACATTATCGACTACAAAGACCTATTTAAAAGCTTAGAAAAATCAGTTAACGATTATACTTCTGAAGCCTTTGAAGATTATGATACAGACGATGTTGATGGGTTATTAAGCGACAGGTTAACCAAGGGTAGGGAGCGTCTGGAAATTGCCAGAGAAAGCATCAAAGCTCTGTGTGAACCAGTAGAGCCACCCAAAGACACCGATGCCTATGGACGCTATTTCGGTGGTGCGAACGACGAGCCGGACAAGCTTCAAGACAACCAGCAAAAACGCCTTGCCCTTTATAAGTATACAGCCCCTTTGGTTCGAGCCTACGCCAACTTAGCAAATGACATGGTCGAAGCCGGATACACTCCAGCAGAAATCGAAATTATTAAACAAGAAGTTAAGCATTACGAACAGGTACGCGCTGAGGTGAAACTACGCAGTGGCGATTATATCGACTTGAAAACCTATGAACCCGCCATGCGTCACTTGATTGATAGCTATATCGGTGCAGAAGAAAGCGAACTAATTTCAGCCTTTGACGACATGACACTGATTCAGTTGATTGTCGAACGCGGTGCAAATGCAGTTGACGCATTACCCAAAAGCATCAAGCAAAACCCAACAGCTGTAGCGGAAACAATCGAAAACAACTTACGCAAACTCATTATCGATCAGCAGCCAACCAATCCCAAATATTTTGAAAATATGTCCACGCTGCTCGATGAGTTAATCCAAGTCCGAAAAGCAAAAGCCCAAGACTATAAAGCCTATTTGCAGAAAATTGTTGAGTTAAGTAAACAAGTTGCTCAACCGAGTAGCTCATCACAGTATCCTCAATCATTGAACTCTGCTGCTAAAAGGGCGTTATACGACAACCTCAATCAAAACGAAGCGTTATCTCTAGCGATAGATGATACAATTCGCCAAACCAAAAAAGATGGTTGGCGAGGAAACAAAATCAAAAAGCGCGAAGTAAAAAATGCCATTAAACAATATCTAACTTCCCCTGAAGATTTAGAGCGCATTTTTGAAATAGTCAAGAGCCAAAGCGAGTATTAGGATGCATCAAATAACAGTCGGTGAACTTGTCATAGACGTTGCCAGAAAAGATATTAAAAACTTGCACTTGGCAGTTTATCCCCCTGATGGTCGAGTACGTATCGCCACACCCTTACACTTGGATGACGAAGCTGTGCGTTTATTCGCCATCTCCAAACTAGCCTGGATTAAAAAGCATCAAGCTAACTTTGAAACACAAGAACGCCAGTCAAAAAGAGAATTTGTGTCTGGTGAAAGTCATTACTTTCAAGGCAAACGCTATTTACTAAATGTCATCTATTATCAGGGTAATCCCAAAGTAGAAGTTAGAAATAATACTTATATCGACCTTTATGTGAAACCAGGAAGTCATGAAGCGCAACGCAAACAAGTCATGATGTCCTGGTATCGACAGCAGTTAAAACAGGAAATTCCCCCATTAATCGAAAAGTGGCAAAAGAACATGGGAGTCCAGGTTGAGGACTGGGGGGTAAAACTGATGAAAACCAAATGGGGTACTTGCAACATCCAAGCCAAACGCATCTGGCTCAACCTGGAACTAGCGAAAAAAGACAAGCTTTGCCTAGAGTACGTTGTAGTTCACGAAATGGTGCATCTTTTAGAACGTCATCATGGCGATCGCTTTGTAGCTTTGATGAATAAGTTTCTGCCGAATTGGAAATTTTATAAGGATGAGTTGAACCGCTCCCCTCTTGGAAGCTACTAAGTTCGACTTTAAGCCAGATTTTGTTTACAAGGAGCAGGCGATCGCATTCTAACTGAACTCTCAAAACACTTTATGTGTCTTGTTTTCCCCCTTGCGGCAAACTTTGCTGACTTCCGGTTGAGATTGCTGGCTGGTTACTACTGGCTTGAATAGCCTTAAATCTGCGTGTAGCGATCGCCTGAAACAAATGACTCACACCCCAACCAAAAAATGCTCCCGCAACGCCAAAAAGCAGGCTTAACACTACCGACAAAACAAAGGGATGCGGTTGAGACGTAGTAAAAGGTAGCTGTATTGGTGTTGGTGGTTGCTGTTGAGGAATTATGTAGGGTGCTGTACTGACACCTATTTGTGCTGCACCTAAGCCAAAACCCAGGATTGCGATCGCTGTTTGCAAGTTCTCATTGCGTCTTTTGTCTGCTTCCTCTTTTTGGCGGAGAATTTCTTGGGTAGCGCGATCGCTCTCGGCTTGTTCTGTTTCTACTATACCGCGAATTGTATCAACGAATTGTCCAAACAATTCTTGACCTGGAGTCAGATAGTTAATATCTGTTTGTATTTGTTCTTGCCATTTCTTACAGTCTTTATTAATAAAATCTTGCCAGGATTGAGGACTATTGACCCTACCAATAGTTTGAATATTCTCTAAACAAATTCTGTAATTAGTAATATTAGTAGTAATTGCTGTGTGGTGCGTTTGTAAATCTTGCAAGCATCTGGCGTAATCAAAGCTTTTTTTGGGTATTTCTCCCATTAAGCTTTTTAACCCAGATAATTGTATTTTCTTTCCAGATATCAGACTATTAAATTATTGGATTTTATTTTATAAATCGCTATAAATTGTTCTCGCTTCTCGGTAGCGTTCACGACCTAGGTGATAAATGTAAAGTATTTTGTGGTAGCTACAAAGTAAATTTAGCAACCAGTCATAGGCTTCTGCTGCAAGTGTTCCTGTTGCAGCTTGACTATTATTAATGACTATTAAAATATGGCATTGTTTGGCAGGATTATCTGGTTCATCTGGGTCAAGTGCTTGGTATTCAAATAAAAGACTACCAAACAGTTCTCCTTGTTGTGTTCCTACAGGATTTAAATTTGTGTCAGCTACTAACGCTATGGCTAATTTTTCAGCTAGTGTATCACAATCTTCACTTGGATCTACTTCTCCATAAATCCATAATGTTTGCCCTAAAGATGCTTGAATATTAGATGGTATAGGAATCCGATTTGATTTTTGAAAAAGACTACGAGATAATACGGGGAGGTACATCTGTCTAACAGCGAACAATGATAAACCAGGATCTACAGGATGCGATCGCAGAACTGCAAGAATTTATCGCTCTTCGTCCAGAAGCCCGTGAGGTAAGGAAAGCGTTGGCAGTCAAGCTGGTTTATCAAGGCTACTTATACGAAGAGATTCAGACGATTTTAGATGTGTCACTGGGTTCGATAACAGGCTGGAAACAAGATTACGAGCAACTTGGAATAGATGGACTGCGCTTAAATCATAAAGGAAGAAAGAGTTACCTGAGCGATGAACAGCGAAAAGAAGTATTAAGTTGGTTGCAAACGAAAGATACTTGGGAGCTTGGTGAACTGGAGTACAAATTGGCATTTGAATATGATGTTACCTACGAATCAAAACGGAGCTATTACGATTTATTTGACGCGGCGGGAATTAGTTGGAAGAAAACCACTTCTTTGAATCCAAAGGCTGATCCAGAGGCTGTTGCTGCAAAAAAAAAAGAGATTGAAACATTGCGGGGGCATTGCACCGAGAGGAAATCGAAACAGGATTTTTGAGAGTATTACTGCTTGATGAATGCCATTTGCTATGGGGAGATTTAAGCGGGTATGTCTGGGGCAAAACTGACCAAGAAGTAACCGTTTCAGTTATTAATGAAAGAGACAAGCAGACATACTATGGGGCGGTTGATTATATCGAAGGAAAGTTACTCCTTAAAGCATATAACGCAGGTAATTCAGACATCGCACCCCACCGTTGATTGAAACTGCCATTCCATTCGATGATATGGTTGCTCTACGTAACACGCAGCACACAAGCGTATTGGCTCCATTTTGATTTTTTCACCCAAGTGAGGGAGCATTTGAGCAATTCGGTCTGCGTCCAAGCCTATTAGTTTTGCGATCGCCTCTAATTCCTTTTGACTGGGAAACGGATTAAACCGAAATTTCTCCCACCTTGCTAATACTGGACCAATTCCTGCGGCTTTACTTAAACTCCCAGGTGAAGACACGCTAACTGCTTCGCGACGCCTAAATCGACCAAAATAGTGACTGATACTTTCCCCTTCGTTGGGTTCGACATACCAAGGTGGATGTTGAACAGCTTCTGGTTCCATAACTTACGTTTCAATAGCTAAATGGTTTGAAGCCAAAGCTAATAAGCCACTTCAGCCTTTCCTTTTGAATTTAACTTTTGGTTCCTTGCGTCTACCGAATTTTCTAGTCAAATTAGCTTGATTGAGTTCAAAATTTGGCTCATCTAGTTTCAGGATTGCTATTTTGCGAAGCAAATCATACAAAGGCTCAATCAGTCCTCCAGATTTTAGTCGCAAATAAGAAATCACACTCTCGATTTGTGTGAGGTTTAAGCGACCATTTGCTGGCAGAAATTTTGCTTCCCAATCGTCCACAACCTCAATTATCTCTTCTTCAGTTAAATTAGGAAACTCGTATGACTCTAAAAATGAGTCATGAACGCGCACGTATGGCAAACTTTTCCGTTCCAGAATATTCTCATTTAAATAGTAAGTTCCAACCAAGATAACGGGGATTCTTAGTTTTGTGAAAACATCAATCAGTTCGTTAAATGCTTCTAACGTTAAGTAATCTGCATTACCGATAACGAGAAATTTTACACCGTATGCTTTGAGATTACCCCATGCGCGCGATCGCAAATCTCGCAGTGTTCCAACATGAGCAAGTGGATGACCAATTTCTTCCAAAATAGAGCAGTACAAATCGGTTGGGCCACCATGCTGCTCTATTTCGGCGTAGATAACAGTCGCCGGAACTTCCAATAACGTTCCTCTCCGCTTTACGTACTGTGTTCTGTACAGTTGACAAGCTTTTAATAAGCCAGAACCCGTAGCAGATGTAACATAGCCACACAGCTTTGCATCACGCTGGTCATCAAACCAGTCAAATAATTCCGTATCGCGCTCTAGGGGAAAGTAAGTGTTAGCTTTACCAATCCGCTCTACCTCAGCCTGAACTTCAGGCGATCGCCTTGATTCCTCAGCAGGTTGCAAACTTCCATCAAACGGCTTCTGAAATTCTAGATTAGCATGGGCTAAGTTTGTCTGTGACATTGCACTCACCAATTATCCTTCATGAATTGGTTCCAATCTTTCACAGCTACTCTAGGGCGTCGTCTAGCTTTGGCTGTTTGATTGGTATCAGGTTTACTCTGCTTAATTTGCTTATTTGTCGAATCTACAACGTTTTGTGAATCTGTGTAAAAGGTAGATATTAAATTTTCTGGCGATGTTATTATTTCCTCCGATGTTGCATTTTCGGGAAATAACTCGACTAATTGTGATTTGTTAGATTTAACCTCATGTTTTTGTTGGGCTTTTTTACGGCGTTGTCTGCGTCTATCTTTACGGTTTGCTTCAACATCCTCGAATATAGACAACCGCTCGTTCAAGATAGAGGAGTTATCAACTTCTTTACCTTCATCGCGCAATTTTTTCTTGATATAATTCAATTCTGCCAGAGAGATCCTTTCTCGTTCACAATCTCTAGCTTGTATGACACCAATAAACTCTCCTGGTTCACCGTTACTAGGGCGAGTATAAGCAAGAACACTTATAATATTGCGCTTGTCATATCTTAAAGAAACTTGCTTCTTTTCAGAATTTAACAAGCAATCTCCTTGATATACCCAACCAAGAAAGTTTACAGAACCATATTTTTCTACATTACGATACGCAACTTTCATTAAGCAAATATCTAGTTCACGTTCATCGAGAACTTCAGGTTCTTCTAGTAAAAAACTTGATTTCCATCGCTCAATGCGTTTTTGATTTCTTATCCTTGGATAATCATGACGATTGTAGTGATCTACAAAATATCTAACTAATATTTTCTCTAGTTTATCAAGCGTCAGATTGGCAGCCTTTTCTGCTTCTGGAGGACGTTCCTCAACACTTGAACCAGTATATCCTCCATATAACGACAAAACTTCTTTATTAATCTTGTCGAATATAGATTCAATTAAACCACCTGCTTGGGGAAAAGCACGTAAACGTCGTATAAAACCTAACTGTAGTGAAATCTGTTTTAAATGTTCGGACTTAAATTCCTTTGCACGGTCTGTCATTATATATTCTGGAATTCCACAAACCTGCTATGTTTCTTGAAGTTCGTACTCTCTTCCGTAGTGCTTTGGTAAAATTGCATGGCGCAGAGCTAGACCAACTTCATGTGAGCCAGCAGGTTCAAAACCTAGATAAAAACCTGTGACACAACCAGAATAACTATCCATTATCAAGGTTATGTATGGACGACCAATAACTTTTTTATCTTCTTCGTCAATCAACAAAATATCTAACCGAGTATGGTCTATCTGCCAAATTTGGTTGCTGTGGGTGATTTCTAAAATACCTTCCGTTGTTTGAATAATTTGTCCTTCAATAGGTGAACCAGGATGGCGAACTCTGCTATTTTTTTCTTCTAAATAGGAATTTATTACCTTATAAACAGTGACATGAGAAGGATGCCTTCCTGCTATTAAATCCTCCCGCACCTGAGAGTATCCCTTAAATTGTTCATCATACTTCTTCTGTTGCAGTTTCTCTCCTTGGAAGGCTAAAGCTTTTAAATTCCCAAAAATCTGATTGTGATTTATCCGAGAACCTTCTCTGTTACCCCATTTATGAAAGTTCACAATAAAATCATGCCACTGTTGGGAAATACGATATTGTCCCTTATCCTTACGTCCAACAGCTAGAGTAGCAACCCCTACGAGTTCAAGCTTCTCTACCATGCGCTTAATTGTTCGAGTACTTTTACCAAGCGCTTTTGCTGCATCTGCGATCGCATTCCTACGAGCCACCTTGTTAGGTGCTTGACGAATCGCATCTATCAATTCCACCTTTTTGAGATATTCTGGTGAATCTTCGTTCTTCAGCAGGTACTTGGTTTGTTCTTCCTCGCTTTTCGCCAGTTCCTCACTTTCCAACCCTGGAAAGGCTTTGCTCGTTGCTTTTCGGGGCATAAGCTGACCTAAAAAATATGTCATCATTTACTTTAAATTTTTAAAGCATTTGTGACATAATTTGATTTAAAAAGGAGAAAAAAATAATTTCCAAACAAAATCGCTGGAATTATTGCTAAACAAAGATTCCAGCGATTTTGGGCATGATTGCAAAGATGACAACAATTATTTAAATTGGACAATAATTATTTAAAGTACAACATTGTCTGCCAATTGGCAGACTTTTTTGATTGCAAGTCGCTTGTACCCTTTAATGAAGGAAGTCAGCGTTGCATGTCAAATAAACCACCGCTTACCGGATATTGGGTCGTTAAGATGGTATCTGATTTATACGTCAACGCTTTCCTTAGTAAAAAATCTCAGGAGAAAATTAATGGCACAAGCAAAAAATGGTGATACTGTAATGGTTCACTACACAGGCAAATTGACAGATGGCACAGTATTTGATTCTTCTACTGAGCGTGACCCTTTGCAGTTCACCATAGGTGCAGGAGAAATCATTCCTGGATTTGAACAAGCGGTTCTGGGAATGAATACTGGCGAATCAAAGACTACAAAAATTCCCGTAGACGAAGCTTACGGTTCACATCGTCCAGAAATGGTAGTAGAAGTTGAACGCGACCAAATGCCCCCGGAAATGGAACCAGAAGTTGGTCAGCAGATGCAAATTCAGCAACCCTCTGGACAAATTATTCCGGTGATGATCACTAATATTTCTGACTCTACAGTTACTTTAGATGCGAATCATCCATTAGCTGGGGAAGATTTAATCTTCGATATCCAACTTGTAGATATCACCGCTTAAAAGTTTATTTTCCTTTAGGCTTGAACTTCAGTTAAAGTCAAGATGGTGAAATGCCAGTCTTGCAAAAGTTGAACCTTAATAGTTAAGGTTCAACGAAATTTTGTATAAATTGAGCGCTTTTAGCCGCTTTTGTGTTCATATTTAAACCCCAGAATTGCCAGCCTAAAAAATCTGTTCAGCAGTCAAATTTAATTCTGGAAGTTATCAAAAAACCTTTAATTTGTTCATGGTTTCCTAATGGTTGCGGCATTTCAACAATCACCCCATTATCCAATTCATAGCGTCTACCATCAGGCTTCCAATCTATAAATTAGACTTCTTGCATAAATCAAAAACAAGAACCCCACCCCGCCTTTAACTTACGTCAAAGTCTCCCCTCCCCGCCTGCGGGGAGGGGTTGGGGGTGGGTTTTGGGGACTTTTGCAAGAGGTCTATTAATCAAACCTTACTAGTTTGGGTATGGCTTGAGTGATAAAACCTGCTTTATTTATTCAAAGCAAGCCAGTTCAAGTATAGAAACAGTTTTTCATATCATGTCTGTTTAATTAACAGTAATAAAAATATCGCAACCGTCGTAGAGACGTTCCGTCGGAACGTCTCTACAGTATGTCTGATTTGCCGGACATTATATCATACATCATCAACAATTGATTTATCTTCATTTTGAGGATTTTCTGAAGGATGTATTTCAGTTGTTTGGCGCTCATCTACAGAAACCTGATCGGAAACGAGGACTAATTCTGTCTCTTTATTTGATTTATTTCCCCATTCATCTAAAACATCTTTAATTAAGACTTCTTGCACCCAAATTTTAGCGACAACGGTCAAGGGTAGCGCTAAAAATAATCCGAGAAAGCCAAAGAATGTGACAAAGAAAAGTTGAGAAATTAAGGTTACAGCTGGTAGTAATGACACCTGACGTGCCATGACAATTGGGGTAAGAAAATTACTTTCTACTTGCTGAATGACAAAGTAAAGAGCAAATACAAGAAGCGGTTTCCAAGGTGTATCTAAAAGCGCGATCGCCATTGCTGGGATTACACTCATTGTTGGGCCCAGATTGGGAATCAAGTTCAAAAATCCCGCCAACACTCCTAAAGCAAGCGCAGCTTTCACACCTAAAATTGATAAGCCAATTACACTTAACAATCCCACTACGCTCATAGCAATGAAAGCGCCTGTTACCCATCCCTCTAATGAAACTTCACATTTATCTAAAATTCCATCTACCCGTCGCCGATAAAATGCGGGAAACAGCCGAATAAATACTTTCCGGTAAGCTAGGGGACCGGCTAAAAACATCCCTGTTAGAACTAGCACTAGCAAAATCTTCAAAACTACTTCTAAAGTGCCAGAAACAAACGTAAAAGAGCTTCCTAAGGCGCGATTTATTAAAGGTTGCGCTTGTTGGATTAGACTATTTACATCAGGTATATATTGTGTAAGTTCACTAGGAACGCGAGTTTCTGCTTGGTCAAGCCAAGTATTGAAGCGTTGAAACCCTTGGGGAACCCGAAGCGTTAGTTCTTGGAACTGCTGTGTAAAAGGCGGTACAATCAGCCAGAAAAAGCCTACGACTCCAGCCAAAAAAATCGCTACCGACACAATTACGGCGAGTCCACGTCCCATCCCGATGCGTTGCAAGCGTTTCGCCAGCCGATTTAAGGTGGTGGCTAATACGATTGCGGCAAACATCAGTAAAAGTACTTCCCTTATCTGCCACAAGATGTATAACGAGATAACGAGGGCGATTAAGCCGATCCATTGACCTAGATTCACAGGCTGTCTCCGAACTGTTGGCGAGATGCGTTTTGCTTTCAATGCAGCTAGATTAGCTGATTTTAGCTACTTCCGCTTGTATCTGGGGAGTGGGGAGTGGAAGAGTGGGGGAGTGGAGGAGTGGAGGAGTGGGGGTAGAGACGCTTTGGTTCCTCGCGTCTGTACAAAAGTGGAGGAGTGGAGGACAATTATTTCTCCCCATCCCCCCCTCTCCCTATCCCCCCCTCTCCCCCTCTCCCTTACTGGGGAGTCGCGACAATAATGCGATCGCCATAATCAAACTTGGTGACAAAACCATAATTAATACGTTGGTTGTCGTCCCCCCAATCCCCAAACCCGGACCGATATATCTAATCAGCAACGACAGCACAACCGAAAATACAAACACTTTCACCACAAATCCAATCTGATTTTCCATAATTTAGTACGGCTATACGCATTTTTATGTGGGGTTGACCCTAAATAAGGCTGCTACGCTCAGTCTCTACAATAAACATATAGTTACAAAGCTTAACAATTACAAAAAGGGAAAGGGCAATGGGCAATGGGCATTGGGCATTGGCAGTTAAAGAAGTTTAACAAAGTCATGCGTGTTTTAATCCGATTCTTTCCATACCCCATGCCCCATGCCCATTGCCCTTCCCGCAAAACTTAGAGGGTACATCAAAAAATGCCTGTAGAAAAAAATAACAAAAGCCCGATCAAACCGCCGAGAGTAAGGCAGTTTGGCGGCAGTTTCCTGATTCTGCTGACTGTTCTGTTATTGCTTAACTTTATTGTTCCTAGCTTCTTTGGTCCGCGATCGCCGCAAGTTGCTTATAGTGATTTTATTACGGCTGTGGAAGCTGGTAAAGTAAATAAGGCAATTGTTGGAAGCGATCGCATTGAATATTCAATTCCGACGCAAACGCCAGATGGTAAGTCGGCAGAGCAAGTCTTTCAAACTACACCAGTAGCTTACGATCTGGATTTACCGAAGATTCTCCGCGAGCATAATGTACAATTTGCTGCACCACTACCAGATCAAAATGGCTGGATTGGCACTTTAATCAGTTGGGTGGTTCCACCGTTAATTTTTATTGGCATTTGGGGCTTTTTCCTCAATCGTCAGGGAGGTGGTACCGCTGCATTGACGGTAGGTAAAAGCAAGGCTCGGATTTCTTCTGATGGCAGCACTGGTGTAAAATTTACAGATGTGGCTGGTGTGGATGAAGCCAAAGTCGAGCTAGAAGAGATTGTTGATTTCTTGAAAAATGCTGAGAAATATACCCGCTTAGGTGCGAAAATACCTAAAGGGGCGTTGCTGGTGGGACCTCCAGGAACAGGTAAGACAATGTTAGCGAAGGCGATCGCAGGAGAAGCGGGTGTTCCTTTCTTCAGTATCTCCGGTTCCGAGTTTATCGAATTATTCGTTGGTGTCGGTGCTGCGCGGGTGCGCGATTTGTTTGAACAAGCGAAAAAACAAGCACCTTGTATCGTCTTTATCGACGAGTTAGACGCACTTGGTAAGTCTCGCGGTGGTGCTGGTGGGTTCGTCGGTGGAAACGATGAACGCGAACAAACCCTAAACCAGTTACTTACAGAAATGGACGGCTTTGATGCCAACACAGGTGTAATTATCATCGCTGCTACCAACCGTCCAGAAGTATTAGATCCAGCTTTACGTCGTCCGGGACGCTTTGACCGCCAAGTTGTGGTAGACCGTCCTGATAAAATTGGTCGGGAAGCGATTCTCAATGTTCATGCGAGAAACGTCAAATTAGCTGAGGATGTTAACTTAGCTACTATCGCTATCCGCACACCTGGCTTTGCTGGGGCAGATTTAGCGAACTTGGTAAATGAAGCCGCATTATTAGCAGCTCGTCAAAATCGGGAAGCGGTAATTATGGCAGATTTCAACGAAGCGATCGAGCGGTTGATTGCCGGTTTAGAAAAGCGATCGCGCGTACTCAATGAAACTGAGAAGAAGACTGTAGCTTATCACGAAGTCGGTCACGCCATCATCGGTGCATTGATGCCCGGAGCTGGTAAAGTTGAAAAAATCTCCGTTGTGCCGCGTGGTATCGGTGCTTTGGGTTATACAATTCAAATGCCGGAAGAAGACCGCTTCTTGATGGTTGAAGACGAAATTCGCGGACGGATTGCGACTTTGTTGGGTGGACGTTCCGCTGAAGAAATCGTGTTTGGTAAAGTCTCCACAGGTGCGGGTGACGACATCCAGAAAGCCACAGATATGGCAGAACGTTACGTTACTGTCTACGGAATGAGTGATAAACTCGGTCCTCTGGCTTTTGAGAAGACGCAACAACAGTTTATTGAAGGTTACAGCAATCCGCGTCGGTCGATTAGTCCGAAAGTGGCTGAGGAAATTGACCGCGAGATGAAGCAGATTGTGGATAATGCACACCACATTGCTTTAACCATTTTACAAGATAACCGCGACTTGTTAGAAGAAACCGCAGAGGAACTGCTGCACCGCGAAGTTCTCGAAGGTGTAGAATTGCGGGAAAGACTTGCAAGAGCAAAAGCACCGAGCGAACTTAATGAATGGTTGCGTTCCGGGAAGGTGTCGGAAGATAAACCCTTGATGCAACATGTGTTGAATTAAAATTCGCGCGTCAGCACAAAGAGTGCTAGTTAATAAAAGCGATCGCTTGTTTGTTGGGCGATCGCTTTTTTGATTCTCAATAGATTTCCTGCAATAATCGGTAAACGCCCGCAGGCTAGAAGCCTGGGGCTATACGAACAAAGCCTGCCGACCCAGGCTTTTAGATATTAAGTCCGCGTAGGCGGACTTTGTTCGTATAGCCGCACCCTGAAGGGTGTGAGGCTCAATTTTGACACCGCGAAGCGAGTAGTTCCTCAACCCATTGCCGATCGCCTTGTGATAGTGCTGGGGGAGGAACTGCTTGTTGGTAGTCAATGCGGATAGGGTAACCGCCTCGCTCATAAATACCACTAACGATAGATTGTAAATTTACAGTTGTTACCTCTTGAGGTTCCTTGAGGGGTAGTAAAAACTCAGGAATCGCCTCACGCATTGTAAAAGCATATAAATCTGCTATGGGACGCCGCTCATGCTGACTGACTACAATTCGATAGTCAGTTATGGAATCAACCCCTTTCATTGCCATTGGTTCATCTGCTCGAAGCAAGTCTATTTCAACTAAATGAGACATACTTCCTAAAATCGAATGACGCTTCTGTTCGTAAATAGAGCGCCCCTTTCCTTTGCGTTTATTTTTAGGTGATAAAATTTCAATGACTGTAATTACAGCATCTGTTTTAGTTTCCCTCACTTCCAAGTATCGCTCTTTCACTTCTACTGGCATGGGCAAAGTGATTTGTTGAGGACGAGCGTAGACAGCAACTTGAGTAGCGTCCTTTGAGCTAATTAGGTCAGAAGGCTGTTTGCTAATTGATGAAAGGACAACCGCATCTGGAATTCCGATTAATAGCTCCTCATCAGCAGTGTCTAGATAAGTGCGCGTCTCCACGCCAATGTAGTATTTAGGTAGCAACTTTGGGGCAAGAGCATCGGCGATCGCTACAATCAAACGGCTGTGAAACTCTGACCAGAAAATAGGCTGCTCTAGGTAGGGGTTCATTCCCGGAAATGGCGATGGCATAAGCGACCTCACGCGATGGAAGCTATTTTGATTTTAACTGCCGGATTGCGTTTCCCTGTGGATGTAAAATCACAAATCGTTTTTAAACGCAGAGGGACGCAAAGGTAAGCGCAAAGGTGAATCCAATACGGTTCGGATAATGTTTTTTGATGAAAATTATAGATGACAAAGACGCGATAAATCGCCGTCTTTACAATAATCAGCCCTTTGTAGAGACGGCGATTTATCGCGTCTCTCTAACCGTCATTTAGGAGTTTGACAGACTACTAGCCCTCAGCCTTTCGCAGTTTCTCTAATTCCTCTGGTGTGAGGGGATTATTTCCTAACTCAAGTGCTTCTATCCAGCGTAGCCGGCGCTGCTTCTCATCATCTGAGTAATCAAATGTGCCACTGTCAACAGCAGCCCGAAAGTCTTCTAATGCCCCTACCAAGTCGCCTGTGAGTACTCTAGCCAGCCCCCGACTATCTTGATAACGTTTATTATTAGGGTCTAGGTTAACTGCTTTTTCACAATAGCGGAGAACACCTTTCGCATGACCGTGTAAGCTGCCAACCCAGCAAATGCTATGCCAATATTCGGCAGAGTTATTTAGACTAGGGTCTAAGCTGAGGGCTTGTTTGAAAGCGTTCTGTGCTTCTTTAACCTTGCCCTCTGTTACCAAACTGATACCCTGACTTAAGGAAACCGCAGCTGCGAAAGCTGGGTTTTGCATTAATGGAGATACGTTTAGTGCTTCATGCAGCCCTTTAGTACAGAGCCATTTAGTGTCACTGTCCCACACAACTGCTTTGAGGTTGGCAAAGCTGAGGTTGGCACCGCTGAGGTCGGCACCGCTGAGGTTGGCACCGCTGAGGTCGGCATCCCTGAGGTTGACACCGCTGAGGTTGGCAAGGCTGAGGTCGGAATCTTCGAGGTCGGCATCCCTGAGGTTGACACCGCCGAGGTTGGCACCGCTGAGGTCGGAATCTTCGAGGTCGGCACGGATGAGGTTGGCACCGCTGAGGTTGGCAAAGCTGAGGTCGGCATCGCTGAGGTGGGCATCCCTGAGGTCGGCACAGATGAGGTTGGCACCCCTGAGGTTGGCATCGCTGAGGTGGGCATCCCTGAGGTCGGCAAAGATGAGGTTGGCACCCCTGAGGTTGGCATTGCTGAGGTTGGCATTGCTGAGGTTTGCACTGCTCAGGAATAATCCTAAGTTGTCGCGAAAGCCGTAAACACCCAAGCAGTAACTATAAGCAATAATAAAGAGTAAGCAATCTGAGTCAAATTGAGCGGTATCAGGTTTACCGCAGGGGTGAAAGCTGATTTTATCTTTCAGATCATCTTTTCTTTGAGCATAGCGATGCAACTCAAAAAGCAAAATCATCACATTCAATCCTGTACACACATCCACTTGTCGCAAACCCAAGTGATTTTCTCTGTCTGGCAATTGCTCCCTTAATTGCTTCTTCTTCATCTGCGGCAAATTTGCATCTTCCGCATCAATAAATTCCCCATCGCACCAACGCAAGTAGAAATGCTCTAATCGTTCAAACAGTTGACAAAAGCGTTCTACATCTTGAAATTCTGAACTCTCAATAAACAACCCCATTAAATATTCCACAATTTCCGGGGTTAAATTCCCATAGCCGAATAAATCGTAAATTTCCCTATCCATCACCTCTGTGGAAACTGCATCTTCTTGACGCTGACGCTTGCTTATTTTAGTTGTCCAATCTACAAAGCTTTCTATTAACCGTTCTGCGAATAAAAACTCACTAAAACTCTTGTGGACAAACTCCACGGAACCATCTTTATCGCCTGAGGCTGCTTTGATGTAAAATGCAGTCAACAGGTTATTGAGTAGCTTGTTATTTTCGTTAGAATCATTTCTCGCTTGCGGAATTAACTTTGCTGCTGGGCTATTGCTAACTTTGAGCCGTGTTTCTAACATTGCCACTTTTGCAGATTCATTCCCCGACTGGACTACACACAAAGCAGCTTCTGTCATAAATTGGCGCAAATCTTCGCTTTCCAGTTGAGTTAAGCGCAAGTTTTCATCTTTATCGTCACTTTTCCGCTGTTTTTCTAATACCCATTTAACCGATTCATCATAGATGCGGATTTTTGCCTTGATACCTTCTGCACCCTCAAACATTTTCTCATTCAAATGTTTCTCTCGGTGCATTCGTGCGAGTAAATAAAGCAGTAAAGGTTCTCGTGCTAGTTTATTCTTAATTTCATCGGGACAAGCTTGCAAAAATTGCTGAAAATTATTTGCCTCTTGCGTGCCAACTTTAGCCTCCCATTTCTCCAGCCATGTTTGCCGAATCGAATCATCCATTGGCTGAAGTTCGACGCGCTTCAAGCTTTTGGTTTGTGAGAGCAAGCGGTCAATTCCTTGCAGCGCTAAAGGACGACCTGTAACTATAAGTTGATGATGGCAAGAGCTATCTTTTTGAAACTTCTCTACCTGTTCCAAAAATTCCTTTAAGCCGTTAGCTCGTCCTTCTAATAATAGTTCGTCGAAGCCATCAAGCAAAAAGAAAAAGCGCGTATTTTTATCTGTTAACCAGCCAGAATCACTTTGAACAAAGTCAACGTTTTCTAAATAGTTTTCTAAAGTCTCAGTTAAGTTATCTTTGAGTACCCGCACATCCCGCAAGCGAATCAAAATCGGTGTAAAACTGGGATGCAAGTTCTGCCGCACCCAGTCGGCAAACATTCGACAAAAGACACTTTTCCCGCGTCCAGCTTCACCTTGAATAAACAAAACTTGTTTCTGTTTATTTTTGTCAGTTTCAGAAAGTATTGAATTAACAAATTCTTCGATTTGAGAAGTTACATTGCCTTTCTCATCCAGTTCTTTAACTTGTAGCGGTACATACAAATCCCGAAAGGTGATATCAGTCTCATCAAAAATCTTTTCTTCTGGCTTTGGTTTAATTTGCTGTTCTAAATAATCATCAATGCTGAAATATTTCTCTAGTTTGTCTTTTCCACCAACGCGATACCATTCCACAAGTTGCTTGACTTTATCGCCAACTTTTACTAAAGTCGGAAGCATATATTCATCGGTTTTCCGCGCAACTTTTTCGGTTACAGTTTTTGCGTCTGCTTCGATTAAACCTGCTTCTTGTAAACGTTGCTGTAAAACTTGATTAAATGCTTCTGCTAGTTTCGATTCGTGAAAATAGAGGATAGCTTTTTTCGCTTCTCGTTCCTCAAATTCTTGCTCACCCAGTTTCTTAATTTGTCGAGCTAAATTTTCCGAAACTGGTTTTTGTTGATTAATTTGCTGTTGTAATTGCAAATCTTCTTTCAGAATTGCTTTCAAACTGTCTAAATAAGCAACCTGACTAACCAATATTACACAGCTTTCGAGACTTGGCTCTTTTTTCGTGGCGTCAACAATCAGCTTTAATGTAGTAATCGCGATGGGTGCAAAGGGAATTACATAGACAATCTTTGTAACTAGATTAGCTTTGGCGAATAGAATTCGGGGAGTTTACGGGCACACAAACAAAGTCCGAGAAGGCTGACTACATAAATTGAAGGGTTTTGTAGCTTGTCGGCGGCGAGATGTAAAATGTGAGTTTAAGACAAATTTGAGATTAACGGAGTTCTGATACTCATTAAAGAGCTTCTGATGCTCATCAACGAGTCTTTGATACTCGTCAACGAGTCTTTTATACTCGTCAGCGAGTCTTTTATACTCGTCAGCGAGTCTTTTATACTCGTCAACGAGTCTTTTATACTCGTCAACGAGTCTTTTATACTCATCAACGAGTCTTTTATACTCGTCAGCGAGTCTTTTATACTCATCAACGAGTCTTTTATACTCGTCAACGAGTCTTTTATACTCGTCAACGAGTCTTTTATACTCGTCAAGGCAGTTCTATACTTCGTTAAGCAATTTCAAAGCTTTCTAACTCCTGACTCCTGACTCCTGAATGCTGACTCCTAACTCCTGACTCCTAACTTCGCTGCCAAATTTTAATTGTTTTATCTAAACTGCCACTTACCAACATTTCCCCAGAAGCAGTAAACGCTAAAGCTGTTACTGTGTTGGCATGTCCTGTAAATGTACTTAAGAGTTCCCCTGTTTGTAAATGCCACAATTTGATAGTTTTATCTGAACTGCCACTAGCGATAATTTCTCCATCGGGACTAAGAGCGATCGCATCAACTCCATCTTGATGTCCTTTAAGAGTACGAATCAATTCCCCTGTCTCTAAATCCCAAATTTTAATCGTTTTATCTCGACTTCCACTGACGAGGATATTATCATCTCCACTCACCGCTAGGGAACGAACTATGTGAGAATGTCCCATGAGGGTGTGCAAAGGTTCTGTATTAAAACTTGTCACTTTACCTTCACATGACAAATCCCAAACTTTAATTTTACGGTAGCTACCTGTTATCAAAGTTTGTCCATCTTGGCTAAAAGCGAGGGAATGGGCAGCGGTATCATCTAATGAAAGAGCGATCGCTACTTGGCGATACATCAAATCCCAAAACAAAATCTTTCTATCATCTCCCCCAGTTGCTAACATCCGTCCATCTGGAGTAAAAGCTACACAGCGCACCATTCCATTGTGCTTGTGGAGAATATCTATCAAATCTATTGCACCGGAATGCCAAATCTTAATTGTGGAGTCTGCACCACCACTCACCAATGTTTGTCCATCCGGACTAAATGCCAGTGAATTTACTTCATCCACTACGCCGGAGACACTCCATTGGTATTCTGAGAGAGTACCAATTAACTCTCCTTTTGTCAAGTCCCAGAGCTTCGTCTCTCCGCGACTGCCGCTAGCCAGTATTGGCATTTTGCCGTTTTTATCCCCAGGACTAAAAGCAAGGCAATTAATGCCTCTAGAATGTCCGCTCAATGTCTGCCAGCATTCCCAATCTCCGATGATATCCTTCAGGGGATGATCTGGTGGTAAAGTCTCAATCGTTTCGGCGATCGCAATTTCATCTACTCCTACCAGCGCATCTTTTTTGGGAATTAATGATTCTAAATACCAACTTAATCCACCCCCATATAACAAGTTACTCGGAGTCACACAAACTTTTGGCTCACTAAATTCGATTTGATTGTTTGGCAAAAAGCCTGTGATTACAGCTTGCTTTTCGTACCCTAATTGACCAGTAAACGGATAAAACAAACACAGAAAAACTAATACTTGGTGATTCTGTACATCTTCTTGAGTAACAGTCCACTTGATTTTGTCTTTTTTTATGCCATTAAAGCTTTCTCCATCAGCAGCGTAAACTTGAATACTAACTTTTGGGTTATCTACCAAGAAGTAAGCAAATTTACTTTCCCCGCGTAAATTTCCCTCATCATCTAATGCCATATTTTTCAAGCTGTCTTGTGGCACTTTTTTAACCAGCTTACCCAAGCGTTCAGTTATCACCCGCTGAACGATTTGTTCTCGCAAAAGATAATCTTCCGCTTGCTGCTGAAAATATTTGGGAAACGGAATCACCCAATCGGGAGGTTCGGGATATTCCGGTGGTGTCGGTGGGGGATTTTTAGCGAGTATTTCGGCTTGGTAGCGAGCAAAACTGAGCAATTTTGCCAATGATTCGCCCCAAAATGCCATAATTTCACTATGACAACCTTTAACTTGACTTTCTAGCAAAGATAAGTCATAAGTCTTTGGTTTTTTCACACGTTGAAGAAAGTCAGCTTGTTGAGCTTTCAGTAAGCTAATCCAATCCATTTGCATGTTTTGAGGCACAAAGAATGCATACCTACGGTAAGCTATACCAAAGCAATTACTCAAGTTTATAAGATGAATATAAATTAAAAATTGAGTAATTTGACCAGTTAGGGTAACACAAGCATTACTTATGCTCTAACAGAAAGCAACTATCTATTTGAGCACTAAGATACTTTGTCAACCATTAGCAAGAGCGTATAAATAAATTAGACGTTGGAAATTAATTCTAACTTATCTGGAAAATATGAGACTGTCTCTAGCGAGACAAACCCGAAATAATACTCAATAAGAATTAAAGCGACGCAAAGAGTGAAAGTATAAATCTATGATGGTCGCTGCAACAGCCGCGCATTAAGTTGTATAAGTAAAGATACCAAAGTCAGGATTTATTGATTTTATTCTTGGCGATCGCGTAACTTACGTGTAGCCTTCTCATGTGCTTCTAGCTGTTTAATTTTCATCCGCAAATCAAAGTCTTCACCGCTGACAATTGTTTCTAGGTCAGCGATCCGCTGTTCTAACAGTTCTACCTGCTGCGGTGACAAAACTTGATTTTGGTATTTTTTATCACCAGAACGCCACACAGCAACTGTACCAGCTCCTGCGCCAGCGATCGCCGCTAATGGTATAATCGCACCACTTCTGGTAACAGCCGAAAGTGGAACACAAATTGCTAAAATCCCCACAGTCAAGCCCCAGATTTTGGTAGTCGCGCTAACTCGGATATCCTCAGGTTGGTGGAAGTTTTTTTCTGGTTTTTTAGCCATGAGTGTCTCCTCAAAGATTTAATTATAATAATCAGACGCGATCGCCTGTAAAAGTGCCTCCTCCAATCGGGTTAAGTATAATTGCTAAATAAATAGTTTTATATCGAGTTGAACTCTATCGTACGAATGAAATTGTTCTCTGTATAAAGATAGATAATTGTATAAAAAGATATAAATTTTTGGCTACTGAGAGTTTGGGTAACCAAACAAAGATATATTTATTAATTGTTGACAATATCGCATTTACTGAAAAAATAACCATGACAACTGCATCCTACATTTTTCTGGCTGGAGCAAGTCGGGGTGTCGGTAGAGAAATTGCCAAATGCTTAATTGCACAACAGCAAAAGGTAAAAGCACTTTTGAGAACAGAAGCAGCTCGTGATGAACTAGAAGCAATGGGTGTTCAGGTAGTTCTAGGAGATGCGTTGAATAGCGAAGATGTAGAAAGTGCTATGCTGGCAGAACCCATCCACGCAGTTATCAGTACAGTTGGTGGTTTGCCTCAAGTTAGTGAAAAAGCTGATTACTTAGGTAATAAGAATCTGATTGACGCAGCAGTGAAAGCTAAAGTAGGCTCATTTGTTTTGGTATCTTCTATTGGTAGTGGAGATAGTGTAGTTGCATTGAATCCACAAGCATTAGAAACATTGCGATCGGTTTTAATAGAAAAAGAAAAAGCTGAAAAACACTTAATTGACAGTGGATTAACTTACACTATTATTCGTCCCGGTGGATTAAAGTCAGAAGCAGCAACCGGAAATGCAATTTTAACTGAAGATCCGCGCATTGCAGGTATAATTAATCGTGCAGATGTCGCACAGTTAGTTTGTCGTTGCTTAAATTCTGATAAAGCAAACAATAAAGTATTATCAGCAATAGATAAAAATATGCTTTTCGGACAAATGGAGTTTGAGGAATTCACCTTAGATTAAAAAGTAGAGACGCGATTAATCGCGTCTTTACAACAATCGCGAACAATCGCGTCTCTACTCCTAATCTGCTTCCTCACCAGAAATTTGAAAAAACACACTTCTTTTACGCGCTCCATCCAACTCAAAAAATAAGACAGATTGCCAAGTTCCCAAAGCTAATTTACCATCTACAATTGGAATTACCTCACTAGTACTCAGCATCATTGCCATGAGATGAGAATGAGCATTCATCGGTTCATCTTCCGGCACAACTCTTAAGTGTAGGTCATTGTGCAAATATCGGTCTGACTCAGGTGCTAATTTCCCTAAAAAGACTTTAATATCCTCTAACAGTCTTTCTTCATTTTCATTGATAGCCAATGCAGTTGTAGTGTGGCGACAAAATACTAAAACCTGACCATTTTTAATTGAAGTTGAGGCGATAAAATCGTTGATATGTGGTGTGATATTATAGATATTAATTCCCTGTTCAGTTTCGAGTTCAATGAATTTATTAATTATGGGCATATCTTAAATATAATTATTCGTTAAAATTGTCTGCAAACCCTTTACTAATCTTTCTATCCCTTCTTTTGCTGTCTCTTTTTCGAGCGCACCATAAGCAACTCGCAGATAACATCCATTATCCATACCGAAGGTTGTACCGGGAATCACTGCTACAAGATGTTCTTTAATTAGCCTTTCTACTAATTCAAAGGTATCCATATTTGTATGAACTTTGAGGAAAAAATAGAAAGCACCATCAGCGGGGGTAATAGTACATAATCCTTGTAAACGATTGAGAGAGTCAAGCACCAAAGAGCGGACTTGGGCGATCGCTTCTAAATTTCCCTTGATATACTCCTCTGTTGCCTGCAATGCCCCTAATGCTGCATACTGAGAAACTACAGGTGGACAAATCACTATTGAATCCTGTACTTTTTTAACAGCTACAAGCAGGTGTTTAGGAATCACCATATAGCCAATCCGCCAACTTGCAAAACCATAAGCTTTGGAAAGGCTATAAAGAGAAATGGTGTATTCACTACTTCCCGAAAATGCACCAGGGGAAGTGTGTTTTACGCCGTTATAGGTAAAGTATTCATAAGCTTCATCGTTAATATGATAGATGTTGCGTTCTTTGCAAATTTCATTAACTTCTCGCAACAGTTCTTCAGAATAAACAACACCTGTAGGATTATTAGGTGAAACTGTAACTATCGCCTTTGTTTTTGATGTTATCGCAGAAGCGATCGCATCCGGTCGCAATTGATAATTTTCATCGGTTTCTACCAACACTGGACGACAACCTGCCATTGTGGTTGCCATTTCATGATTAAAATAATAAGGCGTATTTAAAATGATTTCATCGCCTACCGATGTAATAGCAAGAACAGCATTCATAAACGCCATATTACTGCCAGCGGTAACAACAATACAGCTTTCGTCGTTAAGTTCAATATTGTTAAAAGCTTGCAATTTTGCTTCAATTGCTGCTAACAAAGGAGGAATTCCCTCAACAGCTTTGTAGAGATTATTAGTAGGTTCTGCGAGGAATTTCGGCAAAAGCTCGATTGCTTCGGGTGGTGGATTGTAAGAAACAACACCTTGTCCAAGAGAAATGGTTCCCGGATTGCTTTTAATTAATTCGCCAACAACAGGTATTATCGGAGACTGCACTGCCTCCATGCGAGAGATGAGGTTTTTCATGCGAGCATTACACTTAAGCTAAATTTAATTGTCTCTCAAAAGTTAATCTCATAGCCAGCAAAGGCAGCATAAAATGCAATATTGAAGTACATCTCACGCACCTCACCCCCAACCCCTCTACGAGCGCAAGGAGAGGGGAGATAAAGCACAGCTTTATCGGGGTGAGGTAATCGCTGTACCTCAGTTGCTTAGGAAACGCTATAAGTGCAAGAAGTCTAATGTATTGCACCCAATTTTAAATTGCTATATATGATTGTTTCTTAACTATTAACTCCCTATGAACGCAATTACGATAAACCTCAAGCCAGTGATTGAACTAACCGACGAGCAATTTTATCAGCTTTGCCGGAAAAACCCTGATGTGAAATTTGAACGCAACGCTCTAGGAGAACTGATTATCATGTCACCCACCGGAGGAGAAACCGGAAACCGGAATGCAGAAATTATTATTGACTTTGGAATATGGAATCGCCAAACTAAGCTAGGTAAAGTATTTGATTCTTCCACTGGCTTTAAACTCCCTAATGCAGCAAATCGTTCCCCAGATGTATCTTGGATAAAACAAGAAAGATGGGATGCACTCACCTCCAAAGAAAAAGAGAAATTTCCGCCAATTGCCCCAGATTTTGTTTTAGAGTTAATCGATGCGACTGATGATTTACAAAAGACACAAGAAAAAATGCAAGAATACATGAATAATCAAGTTAAACTCGGCTGGTTAATTGATAGAAAAACCCGCCGAGTGGAAATATATCGTCAGGGGCAAGAAGTAGAAGTTTTAGAAGCTCCAAAAGAACTATCCGGTGAAGATGTCTTACCTGGTTTCGTTCTCAATTTGCAAACTGTCTTTCAAAGTTAAAAATTCAGAATTGCGATAGCGTTTGCCTTGGTCTCTAATAGTTGCGATCTTCGACGCTCAAAAGCGTCAGAGCTTGCCGCAAGCATCAAAGCTTTTCAAGACACAGAGGAATGGAAGCGAGGTCTGCGTGTAGTCTATTTATGTGAAAAACTCTTAACTCCTAACTCCTCGCTGTTGTTACTACTTGTGGAGATTCTGGACGCACACGCTGTCCTGTAATTACCATTTTGACACCACCAGCAGGCGCAAGGGTAACACCTCGTCGCCGAGGTATTTCTGGTTGATTATCAGCCAGCGCGAGTTGATAGCGTGAAAGAATTGTTGCCAACACTAATTTCATTTCTAACTGAGCTAAAGCATCACCAATACAGCGACGCGCACCTGCGCCAAAAGGTATAAATTCATAAGGAGAAAATTGCCGTTCTAAAAAGCGCTCTGGTTTAAACTGCTTGGGTTTTGGATATAAATCCTCACGTTGATGCACGAGATAGATACAGCCATAGACTCGTGTACCAGGCTCTAACTGATGTCCTAGTAGCTCAACTCTTTCTTGCGCTACCCTGGCAAAGGTCAACATACCCACAGGGTAAATACGCAAAGTTTCATTGCAGACAGCGCTCAGATAAGGCAGCCGCGCAATACTCATGGGGTCAGGGGATTCCCCAAGGCTATCCACTTCTTGAAGGAGTTTTTCACGGACTTGTGGCAAATGGTGAATCCAATACAATGCCCAAGCCATTGCGGTTGCTGTGGTTTCATGTCCAGCAAACAGCAGAGTCATCAACTCATCGCGCAACTCTTTATCAGTCATGGAATTCCCCTCTTCATCCTTGGCTGACATCAGTAAAGAGAGGATATCGACGCGATTTGGATCGGGATGCTCACGGCGAGCGGCAATTTCTGCGTAGAGCAATTGATCAATTTCTTGCCGTTGGCGCACAAATTTCCCCCAAGGACTCCATGCTCCTAAATCTTTTTGCAGGAAGCGGAAAAACAAAAAGCTAGAACTGAGCGGTGAGCGAAAAAGATCCAACATCAAACTTAGTAACTGCTTGAGTTGTTGGTAACGTTCTCCTTCATACAAGCCAAACACAGCCTGTAAGATGACTTGCAGGGAAATATCCTGCATTGCACTTCGGGCTGAGAAAGGCTGGTTTTGTGGTAACTGGCTAATGACTTTTTCACTAAGATTACAAATTAGCTCACCGTAGGCTCGCATCCGCTCTCCGTGAAAAGGAGGCATCAAGAGTTGTCGCCGCTGTTTGTGCTTGTTGCCCTCCAGCATTATGACTGAATAGTCCCCTATTAAGGGTTCCAAAATTTTGTTTTCCTCACCGACGGCTGCAAACTTCTTTCTGTCGTTGGTGAAAATTTCTTGGATTGCCTGGGGATGGTTTACAAATACGAAAGGATACCTAGAACCAGCTACAAGAGTAGAAAAAATATCGGGATATTCTTGAACCGCTTTTTCCATGTATATCACAGGGTCAGCAATCCACTGGAATCTCTGGATAATAGAGGGAGTTTTGACAACATTGAGTAATGGCATTTGATTTTTCACCACAAAAAATTAATTGTACTAATAACAAATTGAACTATTCTTGTTGTGAATATGGAGTTTTATTGTTCCGGGTGTGAACTTGAGCGACTAAAAACTAGACAAGCTTAGTTTTTTGTTGTTTTTGTGTGGAAAGTTGAACGATCGCGAAACCCAAGAAAATGCGATCGCTCTTAGCGATGATTTGAAATTACTTCTCACTAGCTGCTACAGCTTGTCGAGACTCTCGACGCACATAGCGCCCTGTAACTACCATTTTGACACCACCAGCAGGCGCAAGCGTAATACTCCGCCGCTGAGGTTTTTCTGGTCGATGATCAACCAGCGCGAGTTGATAGCGTGACAGTATCGTTGCCAATACTAGCTTCATTTCAAAAGGAGCCAAAGCGTTGCCAATACAGCTACGGGCACCAGCGCCAAACGGCATAAATTCATAGGGAGAAAATTGGTGTTTCAAAAAACGCTCTGGCTTAAACTGCTTGTGGTCTGGGTATAAATCTTCACGTTGATGCAGAAGATAAATGCAGCCAACTACTAGCGTACCAGGCTCTAACCGATGTCCCAGTAGTTCAACTGGTTCTTGGACTTCTCTGGCAAACGTGTTGATCGCAACGGGGGTAATCCGCAAAGTTTCGTTACAGACAGCGCTCAGATAAGGCAGTCGCGCAATATTCATCGGGTTAGGGGATTCCCCAAGGGTATCGAGTTCTTGGAGCAGTTTTTCACGCACTTGTGGCAAATGGTGAATCCAATACAATCCCCAAGCCATCGCCGATGCTGTGGTTTCATGTCCGGCTAACAACAACGTCATCATTTCATCGCGTAACTCTTGATCCGTCATCGAATTACCTTGTTCATCCTTGGCTGACATCAGTAACGAGAGGATATCGATGCGATTTGGATCGGGATGCTCACGGCGATCGGCAATTTCCGCGTAGAGCAGTTGATCAATTTGTTGCCGTTGGCGCACGAATTTTCCCCAAGGACTCCAAGTGCCTAAATCTTTTTGCAAAAAGGGGAAATAGAGCAAGCTAGCGCTAAGGGGAGAGTTAAACTTTTCTGTAATCAACGCTAGTAAGCGCTTGAGTTGTTGATAACGTTCTCCCTCATATAAGCCAAACACAGCCTCTAACATCACTTGCAGCGAAATATCCTGCATGGTATTACGAGCGAAAAAAGGCTTATCTTGTGGTAATTGATTAAAGACTTTTTCGGTAAGATTACAGATTAGATGACCGTAGGCTTGCAACCGCTCTCCGTGAAAAGGGGGCATCAAGATTTGTCGCCGCCGTTTGTGCCTGTTGCCCTCCAGCATTATCACTGAATAATCGCCTATTAAGGGTTGCAAAATTTTGTTTTCCTCACCGACGGCGGCAAACTTCTTTCTATCATTGGTGAGAATTTCTTGGATTGCCTGGGGATGGTTTACAAATACTAAGGTGTCCCCAAAACCAACTACTTCAGCCGTGAAAATGTCGGGATACTGCTGTGTGGCAGTTTCCATATATCCTACAGGGTCAACAACCCACTGAAGCTTCTGAAGAAAAGAAGGAGTTTTTAGGGTATTAGGTAGTTGCATATAATTTCTCCTGCCGAAATTGTGCTAACAACAGGCTCAAACTAGTGATCAACACATACAGTTGCCTGTAGCTACTATGCAGTCTAGCTTTTTAGTTTGCGAGCTCCATCAACCAAACGTTAGAGGGGTTTGTAAACTAGTTCAGTTTAGTTTTATAGTTTTCATATGTCGGTAGATAGCTGCAATGTTGCGAGCATCATCTATGCCGCGATGGTGAGTGCCTTTCAATTCTAATCCAAGCTTCTGTAGAGCCTGCGCCATCCCAAATCCTTTAGATACACCAATATATTCGGAAAATTCCTTTTTAATATTTATGTGTTCTGAACCAAAAGGATAAGGAATATTGTGATATTTACAATCTTGAATAAATTGCTTTTTATCATATTCTCCCCAAGAACAGAAAACATAATTGGGAAATAATTCAAGCCATTTTTGCAGGCTAGACATTGCTTCAATAAATTTTGGCGCTAATTCAACATCTTTTTGAGAAATGCTAGTTAATTCTGTACAAAAAGCTGTTAATTGCGGATTTCTTACAGGTTGAATGAATTCCTTAAATTCTGAATCAATCTGCAATGTTGCTTTGTTGAGCATGACCGCACCAATTTCAATTATTTCCATTTGATGACGAGGAATACTATTATCATCAGAACAAGTAGCTTCTAAATCAATTATTAAAAAATAGGAGGAACTGTCAGGTTTCATCTAGCGCTGTTTTTTGAAGGATTGCAACTTGATTTTATTTAAACGTTTTGACCCAGCCTAACTTTATGGTGGTATCGAGTGCGTTCACGAAGTGACTCTGGAAGAGTATCGCACTGATTGCAAACCAAACAATACTTTGGGCACCCAGCACGACAAAAGGCAAAATACTATAACAATAAAGTCCCACATCCACCTGAGTTAAGCCTCGCACCAACCCAAAAGCCAGCACTCCCCCAGCTTTGAGTTGCGGATTGTTATCTGAGCGGATGATATAGCGATAGGTAACACCAAAAAGCAAGCCACAAAAGCAGGATATAGCACCGCTTATCCACCAACGCCAATCCTGGATATTTATCTGGAGAATGCTGAGTGCTGGAAAATACTTATCTAGCAGCAGATTGTTAAGAAAAGTCGTAATCACAAAGGTTAAGCAAACAGATAAACCCCCGAATATTCCAGCTTTCAGGGATTCTAGGCGTTCAGCCATGTCGTTCGTATCTTTCATGAACACAGAGGAAGAAACAAATGACTAATGACCATTCCCAGTATCATAAATATTAGAGACGTTTTGTAAATTAGTTGAAGAATAGGACTATGGAGATTTTGACATTGGGCTGGGTTTCACTGTTAGTTGTGTTCACTTGGTCAATTGCAATGGTAGTATGGGGTCGCAACGGACTGTAAGAAAATCGTGGAAAGTCCATTATTGAGCATTTTGGCTTTATCTGGCTTGGTGCTATTGTTGGCACTAACTGGCGGAGTTGGTTATTTGACGATTTCCGAATGGCGCGATCGCCGTTTGCGAGAACAAGAAAAACGCGAAACACAACGCACCCCCAAGCGACGCTAATTTATTAGCGTTCTACATACGCTGTGTGTTAACAATCTTTTTGAGGGACACGAAATTTTCGTGTCCCTTAGCTTTTGTGATGGTAAGCGATCGCATAATTATAAAAGCTTTAGCGGGGAATACGCATTTAGAAAACGAGCATGAACGAGCCAAACGCTAACTATGATGAGCCTTGGAAAGAAGCGATCGGCGATTACTTTCAGCCATTCTGTGGCTTCTTTTTCCCCCAAGTTCATGATTTAGTAGACTGGAGCAAACCTCCACAGTCACTAGATAAAGAATTACCGCATCATCTGACATCGGTTCGCGCTACGCCGATAAATTATTCCAAGTGTGGCTGCGCGACAATCAAGAAGTCTGGATATTAATTCATACTGAAGTGCAAAGTCAAGAAGAATCTGACTTTAGCAAACGGATGTATATTTATAATTATCGGGCGTTTGACCTCTACCAACGACCCGTAATTAGTCTAGCCATTTTGGGCGATGAGCGTTTAAACTGGCGTCCCTCATCCTATGGTTATGCATTCGCTGGGTGTGAAGTTAATCTGAAATTTCCCATCGTCAAATTATTAGATTACGAACCCGCATGGGAAAGTTTAGAACAAAGCAATAATCCTTTTGCCATCATAGTAATGGCACATTTAAAAACGAAAGCTACCACAGGCAAACCCCAGGAAAGAGAACGCTGGAAGTGGAATATTGTTCGAGGTTTGTATGACAAAGGTTATGAACGCGGAGAAATTATCAAACTCTTTCAGGTAATTGACAGGATGATGACATTACCGCAAGAGTTAACACAAAGCTTTGAGGAAAGATTAAATCGTTACGAGGAGGAAAGAAAAATGCCATTACTTAGCAATATGGAATTGAGGGGAATAGAGAAGGGAGCTAGACAAAGTGCCCGTGAATCGGTGGTTATTGTTTTGCGATCGCGCTTTGGAGAAGTCCCCACAGAATTTGCAGAAACGATAAATAATATTGAGGATTTATCCTTATTAAAACAGCTTTTGGAAAGAGCCGTTACCGTCAATTCTCTGGCAGATTTTCAGCAATTTCTAACGGTTGATTAAAGTATGGTTGGTGTCAAGCGATCGCGTTTGTTGTGAAAAGGGAATTAGGCGATACTCTTGCGGAGTCACTGAGTCCTGCGGACACGCTGCGCGAACGTGAACGCATTTCAATAAAAAGCAAGCGATCGTCTTGATGATAAAGCTAGATTAGGCTATACAAAACAAGCGAGTCACTTTGTCAACGCACTACCCATTTAAGCGACCTTACAAACGGTCGGTTCTGGAAGTGCTTCCCCGGTCGCTTCGTAAGCCATTATCAGTGACTCCAATGCTTCAGCACCATTTGCAACAGCTTCCTCATAAGTATCGCCATGCGTCCGAAAAGGCTGTCCGGGGAAATCAGGAAATCCGACTAAAAAGCAGTTGTCTTCATCAGACCATTCAATCAGCATTTGATATTTAAATTTGCTCATCTTCCTGATTCCCCTGCTGTTTTTTTCTACTGTCCCAGTTTTAATTTGGGATTCAATAAATTGCTCATGCTCAGGTTTAATAAAAATCTTCATTGCACATAAATAAAATTTATGGCTTGTATCAAGTATCTATGAAGATGAACTTAATCTTCTATATTCAATGTTAAAACCGAATTAATTGAAATTAATACAGAACTAAAAAAACAGGTAAGTAATGGATTTTATTCAACAAGCGAAAAAATTAGGAGAAACAGTTAAGGAAAAGGTTCAAGAAAGCACGGGGCAAATCAGAACTGCTATTGATGAAACCAATCAAGTAACTGCTCAATTTATAGTTTCAAGCAATGCTGCAATTGAAAGTAGCATTAAAGTCAGCCAGGAAGCGACTGAGTTGATAAACAAAACTGTACTTGAAATCAGCACGGTAGGAATTGCGATCGCAAACGACTTAAAAAATTTACCCACAACCGCAATAGAACTGGCACAAGAAATGCCAAAGATTGCTACCAGGTTCCGTTACCGAGCAGGTCTTCGACTAGGTGATGCACCGCGTACTGACCCTGATGTAATGAAGCTATTTGCAAAAATTCCGCTCACCTCAAAACTTGGTCGAGATCCGGAAACTACAATCGGGCAATTTTTAGCAGATAAGCATGGGAGCCATATTATCCCACGGGCTGGTGGCGGTTCTAATGGGGCAGATAATATTGTATGGGAAATTGGAGTCGATAACATTCGGCGTGGCGCAAATGCAATGACAGGTGGTGAACAAATTTATATTCGTATTTACAATGCTGTAGATTCAATTTTGGCTAACTCTGCGACAATTGCCCGTATGGGATTAACAACAACTGGGGTTGCGATACTGACGCAAGTCACCATTACTGCCCTTTCATATTCCCTCGACCTCTATCGAGGAGACATTACTATCGAAGAGTACAAAAAATTGATTGTTGATACTGCAACTCAGGTTGGAATTACAACACCGATTATCTTTTTAGTTTTAATTGCAGTAATGGCGTTATTTCCTGAATTTATGGTAGTTTTATCCGCTCCGATTGTGGTTGCAGGATTTAATGCACTATTTGGTATTAGCATTGCTGCACCAATTATTCAGTCAATTCTACGGCATGTCAAAGCTGGTGGTTTTGGGTCTGAGGTCGCTGAAAGTTATAGCCAAATGTGACATTAGGGACACATAATTTTTGTGTCCCTAATCTCAAATCCAAAATCCTTAAAGCTGCTTCACCTCAGAAACCAACTTCGCTACCATATCCTTTGCGCTACCAAAGAGCATCGTTGTTTTATCTTTGTAGAACAACTCATTATCTACACCGGCAAAACCCGTACTCATACCGCGCTTAATTACAATCGTCTGCTTTGCCCGATCCACTTCTAAAATCGGCATACCATAAATCGGGCTATTTACATCACTCCGCGCTGCCGGATTTACTACATCATTTGCCCCAATTACCAAAGCCACATCAGCTTGCTCAAACTGAGGATTAATATCTTCCATGTCGTGAAGCTGAGTATAAGGCACATTCGCCTCAGCCAACAACACATTCATGTGTCCCGGCATTCTCCCTGCAACTGGGTGAATCGCATACTTAACATCAACACCCATACGCTCTAGTTGATCTGCCAACTCGCGCACGCTATGCTGTGCTTGGGCTACCGCCATCCCATAACCAGGTACAATTACCACAGAACGGGCATAACCCAACATCATCGCTCCTTCTTCTGGATCGATGCTGCGGACAGTTTGGTCAACTGCACTACCACCACCAGCGGCACCACTAGACGCAGACGCTGAACCAAAAGCACTGAACAGCACACTAAATAAGGAGCGGTTCATTGCCTTACACATAATCTCGGTAAGGATTAAGCCAGATGCTCCCACCAAAGCACCAGCGATGATTAACATATTGTTCATCACCACAAAACCAGCAGCAGCCGCAGCTATCCCCGATAACGAGTTTAACAGGGAAATTACCACAGGCATATCACCGCCACCAATGGGGATGACAAACATCACACCCAGCACCAGAGAAACCGCAACCACCCCTAAAAATACAGGTAAGCTGTGGGGGGATACGATTAAATAGGCACTGCCTGCTATATAACTACCCAAAAGCAACAGGTTAAACGGTTGCTGCAACGGAAATGTAATCGGGGAACCGCTGATTAAACCTTGCAATTTGGCAAATGCGAGAAAACTACCAGTGAAGGTGACACCACCAATCAACACATCTAACAGCATCGAGATGTTGACATCCAGGGGTATTGCTTCACCATGATCGAGCAAACGCCAGAATTCAGCAACAGCAACCAGCGCAGAAGCTGCACCACCCAAACCGTTGAGCAAACCCACCATTTGGGGCATTTGTGTCATTTGGACTTTGTAAGCCACGATCGCCCCAATCACCGATCCGATCGCCAAACCTAACAAAATCATTTCATAGTTCAACACCTTCTGATCCAGCAACGTTGCCACAATCGCCAGCAACATTCCCACCGCTGCAATCAGATTACCATTTCGCGCTGTGGCGGGTGAACCTAGCTTTTTCAAACCCAGAATAAATAAAGATGCAGCGACTAAGTACGTTAGCTGAATCCCGGTTGGTATAAAATCGCTCACGCCTTAATCTCCTTTTTCTTGAACATTTGCAACATGCGATCAGTGACGAGGAAACCACCCACCACGTTAATCATTGCTAATACCACAGCAATCAAACCGAGAATTACTGAAAGATTCGTCTCTCTCGCACCACTGGCAACAATTGCCCCAAGTACTGCAATTCCCGAAATGGCATTTGAGCCTGACATCAAGGGTGTGTGCAAAGTTGGTGGTATTTTGTTGATGATTTCAAACCCGGTAAAAGATGCGAGAACGAATACAAATAAAGCTGCAATTAATGCTTCTGTCATGTGTTGAAAACTCCTGTTTGAAGTGAACCACAGATGCACGAGGCAGTGCGTTGCGGTGAGACGAGCGCAATTAATTCTCCTGGTTTCCCTCTCAATCGCACAAGGGACGTGCCGACTAGGAGCGAACCGGGAGCAAATCGAGCGCTATCTGCACCTGCCGTACAGATGAACACAGATGAATTGAATCGGTGTAAATCTCGTGGTTTATCTGTGGTTAATATTCATTTCCTAACTAACTGCTGGTTGAGTGCTAAGACTTTGTAGCGCATCGCGCACCCGTGAGTTACGAATTTCGCCAGCGTGGGTAATGCAAGCTGCATCAACGATGTCGTCGCCAAAGTTAACCTGTAATGCTTTGTCTTTAATCAGCAATTGCATTAAGGATGTGACGTTTTTCGCGTACAATTGGCTGGCGTGGACTGGCATTGATGATGGTAGATTAATCGGACCAATGATAGTAACGCCATTCCAGACAATATCTTTGCCGGGATCGGTACAAGCGCAGTTACCACCTTGTTCGGCAGCGATATCAACAATTACTGAACCTGGTTTCATCTGCGCTACCATTTCTTCAGTCACCAGTAGCGGTGCTTTTCTCCCTGGAACTTGAGCGGTAGTAATGACGATATCAGCATTTTTGACGTGTTCCGTGACAACTTCTTGGGTGCGCTGTTTGCTAGCTTCGGAAATTTCTTTAGCGTAACCACCAGCAGCGACAGTTTCTTCTTCGAGTTTGACTTCGACGAATTTCGCTCCCAAGCTTTGCACTTCTTCTTTGACAGCGGGACGAATATCAAAGGCTTCTACTACAGATCCCAAACGTCGGGCAGTAGCGATCGCTTGTAATCCCGCTACACCAGCCCCCATAATAAATACTTTCGCAGGTGCGATCGTGCCTGCTGCTGTCGTCAGCATTGGGAAGTATTTTGGTAAGGCAGCGGCACCAATCAATACCGCTTTATAACCCGCGATTGACGCTTGCGAGGACAAAGCATCCATGCTTTGCGCCCTGGTGGTACGGGGGATCATCTCCATACTTAAGGCTGTCACCTTGCGATTTGCCAATTCCTGCGCTACTACAGGATTTCCCAAGGGATTGAGGAAACTAATTAATACAGCTCCTTCCTTGAGCAAATCAATTTCTGAGCGTCCATCTTCTCGTTCTTGCGGTGGACTGACCTTGAGTAAAATATCTGCTTCGCTCCATAATGAAGCTGTATCAGCGATTATTTTCGCTCCTGCTGCTTCATAAGCACTATCAGCGAAAAATGCTCGTTCACCCGCACCCGCTTCTACCCAAACTTCCAAGCCTTGTTTTACCAATCGGGCTACAGTGTCAGGAATTAATGCTACACGGCGTTCACAAACTTCTATTTCTTTAGCAACTGCTATTTTCATGAAATCTCCTTAAACGAAATACCTATTGTCTGCAAGATGTGCAAAATTTTTCCACTTTTCGGATTTAGCGCACGAGATAGCAAGTGTGTTCAGGCTATCAGCTATTGTCAAGCCTAGGAAGGAGCCTTTGCACTTGAACTTGCAGATGTCATAATTTCAGGCAATTGCAGTCATAGCTACATACTGCACATCCTATGTTGAACCCCAAATTTTGCTTCTTTGTCTTCAACTTATTTTAGGGATTGAAAAATTTTTGTATTTTTTCTTTACGTTGCGGAAGATTCATCATAATTCTCTTAACTTGCTTATTCCCCCAAAAAATCTGAATGCTTCCTGCTTGCAGTAAAGGTTATCAAGTTTGAATTTAGCGCAAATCTGATTGCGATCGCTCTCTCTAATAATCAAGTTTTATCACAAATATACTTCTTTTATACACACTTGTACATATTTATAAACACAATCAACTTCTATCAGTGTGTTTTCTGTGAGAGTTCCGACTTGAGTTGTAACGTTTCTGCTTGAGGAACAAATGTACCAAAAATCAAAAATGACTTACCGCAAAAGAACCCGGAAAAGTCTTTATATATCAAGTAAAACACCTTACTAGATATCTGGATGTCGCAAAGCAAAGATTTAGGTATAATGGCACCTTTCGTTGCGATTTAACGTCCATTGTCATAAAGTCAGTAGTAAAGTTTAGTTAAGAACAATAACGCCCGGTTATTTAGATAAAAGACTTATATTCTGTCAGAGGAGCCTAACAATGCGACGTTTACTTTCGGCTTTAGCCGTGACTGGCTGTTTGGTGACTGCGTTGCCAGCCGTCACCTTCGCACAGAGCTTACCAGGATTTACACTGTTTAGTGGGATTGAAGGCAAAAATCAACTGCCTTTCCGGTTAGATTTTGGCGGTCAAACAAATGGATGGGATCGATATAATCTGAGAATTCCCGCCAAAAAGATGAAATTGGCGGCAGCTCAATTTGTCGTTAACTATCCAAATTATTACAAAGGCACTTTTGACGCCAAAAAGATCAACATACTCGTCAATAACAAAAAAGTTGCCGTATCTGAAGTGAAGTGGGATAAAGAAGGACGGGTAATTGAAATCTTCCCAGAAGAGCCAGTTCCCGCAGGTACTAACGTTGTCTTGGAATTGTCTAACGTCCAAAACCCAGCCTTTGGCGGCACATTCTATTTTAACTGCCAAGTTCTCTCCCCAGGCGATGTGCCACTATTGCGTTATATAGGAACCTGGATTATCAACGTTAGTTGAGCAAGAGATTGGATAGTGGTTAGTGGTATTTGACAACTAAGAACTAACTACTACCCAATAGAAATTACCATTCATGTGGTACAATACCAGATTGTGAGTTTTTATAGGAATAGTCTAAGAGGAGAACAGTATGCAGAGAACTTTGGGTGGCACTTCCCGTAAGAGAAAAAGAACTTCTGGTTTTCGTGCCAGGATGCGGACACCAGATGGAAGAAACGTGATTAGCGCAAGAAGAAAAAAGGGACGTCATCGTCTTAGCGTTTAGGAAATTTAAAGGTGATCGCATTTTTGTGTGGCTTTACCTAAAGCAAATCGGCTAAAATCACGAAAAGATTTCCAGGCAGTCTTCCGAGAAGGAACTCGTCGTCATGGTTCTTATTTAACATTAAGAGCCTTACGACCGTTATCTTCAAGAATGCCTTCTTTGGATGCTGCCGCTACAACTACAGAACCGACTGATTCAGCAAATCCTGTCAGCACGCGCATTGGCATTTCGATTAGCACCAAAGTCAGCAAACGGGCAGTAGTTCGCAATCGGCTCAAAAGGCAGATAGCAGCGGCTTTGCATAAATTGTTGCCCAAATTATTACCGGGATGGCGGTTAGTAGTAATTGTGAAGCCAACAGCCGCACAAGAGTGCGTAAGAGAACAATTTCTGCAAGAATTAGAGCAGTTGTTGGCACAAGCTGAGGTATTAAATGGGTATTAAAGAAGATGTTTATTATGAGGGTGGTCCCCATATCGGGGATTTAATAATAAGCTTGCTGATTGGGCTAAGTGTTGTAGGTTTACCATTGACAGTCGGAGCAATTGTCAGAGCGTTGTGGGTACGCTACCGCATCACCGATCGCCGAGTTACAATAACTGGAGGTTGGAGAGGACGCGATCGCACCGACGTAATTTACTCAGAAATAGTCAAAGTAGTTAAGGTTCCCCGTGGCATTGGCATATGGGGAGATATGGTGCTAACTCTCAGAAATGGTAGTCGTCTTGAAATGCGAGCAGTTCCCAAATTTCGGGAAACCTACGACTACATTTTGTCAAGAATTGCTGCCAAAAATCCTAATTTTACAGGCACTGTTAACAATTAACGGGGAGACAAGGAGACAAGAAGACAAGAAGACAAGGAGAATTTTTGAATAATATTCCCCTTGTCCCCCCCTCTTCCCCCTTGTGCGGCTATCCGTAGTGGAATATCCTCGCACAGAAATGATGATGAGCGATAAAAGCGATAAATTAGATTCAGTCAATTTACAGTAACTCAGGTTGAATTCAGAATAATGGATTTTGGTATCGGCTTTCTCTCGAACAACGTGATGCTGCCAATCATAGACTTGTTCTATGGAATTGTGCCTAGTTATGGATTGGCGATCGTTGCTTTGACATTGATAGTCCGCTTTGCGCTCTATCCCCTGAGTGCTGGTTCAATTCGCAACATGCGGAAAATGCGGATTGTGCAACCTCTGATGCAAAAGCGGATGGCGGAAATCAAAGAGCGTTTTAAGGACGATCCGCAAAAGCAGCAAGAAGAAATGATGAACGTCCAAAAAGAATTTGGCAATCCACTAGCAGGATGTTTTCCATTGTTAGTGCAAATGCCAGTTTTATTGGCGTTGTTTGCTACTTTGAGGGGTTCACCTTTTGCTGGCGCCAACTACAACGTTAACTTGCAAATCCTTCCTGCTGATCAAGTAGAAAGAATTCAACCTCAAGCCTTTGCCACTCCTCCCCAAAACATCTACGTAGCTGATGGCGAACACGTCAAAGTAACAGCCATACTTCCGGCTGGTAACAAATTATCAGTGGGAGAACACACCAAGATACAATATCAAACTCTTGAGGGCAAGCCATTTGAGGCACTCTCAGCAGAACACCCGGAAACAAAGTTAGTTCCGGAATGGAAAATAACTAAAGGTGAAGATAGAGTAAAAATTGATGCTGAAGGCAACGTGGAAGCCTTACAACCGGGAGATGTGACCATTCAGGGAACGATTCCTGGACTAGCGGCAGAGAAAGGATTTCTATTCATTGAAGCCTTAGGCAGAGTTGGCGCAACCGATCCAGACGGCACAGTCCACTGGGATATCGTCGCCATGATAGTATTCTTTGGAATTAGCCTTTATGTTAGCCAAATGCTTTCTGGGCAAAATTCCAGTGGTGGCAACCCCCAGCAAGACACGGTAAATAAAATCACTCCAGTTATCTTTTCTGGAATGTTTTTATTCTTCCCTCTGCCAGCCGGGGTGCTGATGTATATGGTGATTGGTAATATTTTCCAGACATTGCAAACCTATATACTTTCCCGCGAAGCCCTACCAGACGAACTACAAAAAATTGTAGAATCTGAGAAAAAACAGGAAGAAAGCGCCGGACAAAAAGCGCTGCCCTTTGAGCCAAAAAGTTCTAAGAAAAAGGCTACAGGTTGATGATTGCAGAACCGATGCAACGTGGTCAGCAGTGGTTAAAAACACTGCTGCACATAACTGCCGTAAATGCTGAGATTACGGGTGGAATAGAAACCATTGAAGGTCAGGATGGCTCTCAAGAACTCGACAATTACTGGTTGACAATTGATGAAAGCAATTTAACACCAGAACAAATTAGGGTATTGATTGGCACCGATGGTTCAGTACTAGACGCGATTCAGTATTTGGCTAACTCCGTCCTCAACCTGAACCAATCGGAGGATCAGCAAGCCTCGTACACAATCGAGTTGAACGGCTACCGCGTCAAAAGACAAGCGGAAATTCGCCATTTGGCTTTATCTGCGGCTGAAGAAGCGCGTGCTTCTGGTAGAGAAGTAGAAATTAAATCCCTCAGTTCCGCCGAACGTCGTCAAATCCATACCTTTTTTCAGGACTTTAGTGATTTGGAAACATACAGCCGAGGCAAAGAGCCGCATCGTCTGCTTGTTGTGCGTCCTGCTCGTTTGGAATAATTTTATTCTCAAACCTTGGCTGTACCTTAGTTAAACTGATGATTGATTTTTGATAAGACGCGATCGTTTTCGCGTCTTTAATAATAAATTTCGGAAACCCGTATATATAAGCGATCGCCTGCTCTAATAGTAAAAGCTAAACTAAATAATGTAGAATCAGCAACAATGCTGATAATAAACATAATTTTTCGTGAGGATGTCTCACAATCCTATGGACGCGATTTACATTCCGCAGCTAACTAAAGCCCCGGAGCGGACAGAGGAGATTCAGGTTGAACAGTTTCTGCCGGGTTTAGAAACGTTGACACCAGTTCGCGGTAACATGCGTGTACAGCATCTAGGAAATTACCTGCAAGTGTCCGCTCAAGCAGAAGCAATTATTACCTGTACCTGTAACCGCTGCTTGCAAAATTATAATCACCGTCTCGAGCTCGATACAAAAGAAATAATTTGGTTGGATGAAGCCGCTAACGAAACAGAAGACTTGCCTCTAGAGCGAGAAGTCCCTATGGAGGATTTGCTAGAAACTTTATCCCCAGAGGGATATTTTTATCCTAGTGAATGGCTCTATGAGCAAATGTGTTTAGCAATACCTCAGCGCCAACTTTGTAATAAGAAGTGTCCCGGTATTATACCAAGTACTGCTAATAAGTCAGAAAAACCAGTTGATCGGCGCTGGGCTGGGTTGGAAGCTTTGAAAAAAGAACTTCCCGGATAGGTTCGCATGTTCCCACGCCCGCAGGCTGGAAGCCTGGGGGACGCATAAAGTTAAGAAAAACGAGCAACCTTCTCCCAAAAGGAGACGCTGCGCGAAAACAAAACCGAGCGGGATAAAAGTATAGTCCGATACCAAAATATCCCCTCCCGCTCTCCCAAGGGGAGACCCTGCGCGAACGGTTTTGTTCAGAGATCTACAAGTTGTAGCGTAGACCAGCAAAAAGGTTGCTCGTTTTTCTCTCTTTTTTTCCACGGGCTAAACGAACGAAGCCCGCCTTCGCGGGCTAGTTATTATTCTCCTTCTCAGTCTGTGGCTAGGAGAGCGTTGTTGGAGGCAGAGCCTCCACAGCTTGACTGGGAACGAGAAAAAACGAAAAAGGCGTTCGCTCAAACTTCTCTCCACCTGCGTGGGGTGCAGAAAATCAAGGGTTTTAGAGCCAGGGTCGGCAGACTTTGCCCGTATAGTCCTACGCGCTTGGTAGGTGCAAGATATCAGTCTACAAAGTTCGGATTCTCTAGTAATTTTCCTAGCCTGTGATTTATGTTTGTTGTTAGTTTTTAATTGTTATAGCTAATACAAACCTGAACAATTAAAGAAAGAACTAAATTACAAACAACTAATCACTAACACCTTATGACCTTCCGTGAAGAGTTTAAACTGCTGCTACGTGCCCGTTACCCTCTAATTTACATTCCCACCTATGAAGAAGAACGGGTAGAAGCAGCAATTCGGGAAGAAGCGGCAAACCAGGGCAACCGTGCGGTGTATACTTGGGATTTTGTGGATGGCTACCAAGGCAATCCCAATGATGCGGGGTTTGGTCGTCGTAACCCACTGCAAGCTTTGGAATTTGTGGAAAAATTATCGGCATCTGCACCGGCGGTGTTGATTTTAAGAGATTATCATCGATTTTTAGAAGATGTGGCGATCGCTCGCAAACTCCGCAATCTTGCACGCCTCCTCAAGTCTCAACCAAAAAATATCGTCTTATTGTCGCCGAAAATCGCCATCCCGGACGACTTAACTGAAGTTCTGACGGTTTTGGAGTTTCCCTTACCCGCAGCCCCAGAAATTAAAGTAGAGATAGAACGGTTGTTAGCAGCAACTGGTGGTAATTCACTTTCTGGCAAAGTTTTAGATGACTTAGTGCGCTCTTGTCAAGGGCTTTCGATGGAAAGAATTCGCCGAGTTTTGGCTAGGGCGATCGCCACTCATGGCGAATTGCAACCAGAAGATGTAGATTTGGTTTTGGAAGAAAAGCGGCAAACTATCCGCCAAACGCAAATTTTGGACTTTTACCCCGCCACTGAGCAAATATCTGATATTGGGGGATTGGATAACCTCAAAGACTGGCTGCTGCGTCGGGGAGGCTCATTTACAGATAGAGCGCGTCAGTACGGATTACCGCACCCGCGTGGTTTAATGTTGGTGGGTATTCAAGGAACTGGTAAATCATTGACAGCAAAAGCGATCGCACATCACTGGCATTTACCTTTACTACGTCTGGATGTAGGACGCTTATTTGGTGGCTTGGTGGGTGAATCAGAATCTCGCACGCGGCAAATGATACAAGTAGCTGAAGCCCTCGCCCCATGTATTTTGTGGATAGATGAAATAGATAAAGCTTTTTCCGGACTTGGTAGCAAAGGTGATGCGGGAACCACTAGCCGCGTATTTGGCACATTTATTACTTGGTTAGCGGAGAAAACCTCACCTGTGTTTGTCGTTGCCACTGCTAACGACATCCAAGCGCTACCACCGGAAATGCTGCGTAAAGGGCGATTTGATGAAATTTTCTTTGTTGGTTTACCTACCCAAGAAGAAAGAAAAGCAATTTTTAATGTTCATTTATCCCGACTGCGCCCGCATAACCTGAAAAGTTATGAAATAGACAGGCTAGCTTACGAAACGCCTGATTTTTCCGGAGCGGAGATTGAGCAAACTTTAGTGGAAGCGATGCATATCGGGTTTAGCCAAAACCGGGACTTTGCTACCGACGACATTCTCGAAGCAGCCAGTCAGATTATACCCCTAGCGCGAACCGCTGTGGAGCAAATTCAGAAACTGCAAGAATGGGCAGCGTCGGGCAGAGCGCGTTTGGCGTCGAAACATAGTCCCTTGAGCGATCGCATTCAACGCCAACTGCAATAATTAGTTAATCAATAGTTAATAGTCTAAAGTCAAGAGTAAATATTTAGACTTTAGACTATTGACTAATGACTCTTGACTTTGCACGATTGATTTTAGACTATTGACTATTGCTGGTGAGGTTATAAATATGGTAATTTCTAACGTACTAAAGTATCTACTTGGGTTTTTCTTGGCGATCGTTGTTTTAATTGGTGGTGGCGTTGCGACTGCGTTGTATTTCATAAATCGAACCGCCATACCCGCTACTAAACCGATTTTTGCCAATGATTCACCAGAGATAAAAGCACAAGCTCCTAAAACTCCAGGAGCATCACCCGCACTTACCCCTAGCTCTGTTGAGCAAGCAGAAACTCCCAAGCCAAACCCAACTCCTACTCAATCACCCCAGACTGCGGAATCAGAAAAGCCATTACCACCCGGAGCTTACCCAGCGCGTGTTACTTGGTCTCAAGGCTTGATTTTGCGAGCAGAAGCAAAACAGGATGCCGAACGTGTTGGTGGAATTGGTTTTAATGAAAAAATCGTTGTTTTGGAAGAAAGTCAAGATAAAGTCTGGCAAAAAATTCGCCTCGAAGGTAGCGATAAAGAAGGTTGGGTGAAAGCAGGTAACACTCAAAAAGTTGACGCTCAAGATAATTCCCAACCAACGCAACAATAAAAGGGATTGGGGACTGGCGACTAACAAACAGAAGTTTTTATACTTTTTTGTCAACCTGGTTCATAAGTTTTAATTTTGGGTTTTGTGTTTGTGACTCTGCGACTGGAGCCGAAACAAAAAATTATTTATGTAATATTGTCTGACAAACAGGCGATCGCTGGCTGCCAATATTTAGCAGCCATGTTGAATCAAGCTATATTTTCTACCATACAATAAGTCCTTTTATTCAAAAACGCAACTTTAATTAACCTTAAAGCTGCAAAAAATAGCTTTTTAAGCAAGCTGGAATTAAGTGGTTTTAAAGTTATTGTTGTGCATGGTATCCTAATAGCAAAAAAAAATTGCTACCTTGCCGGAAAGGAGTTCTATTGATGTGTTGTTAATCAGTAGAAAACCATTTGTCGATGATTGACTGTTATAGCTAACACTGGCTAGCACATAAAAATAAATTTGTCAACAGTTGACATCAACAACCTAGGTTAGCGTGCAAGGTAAATACTGCAACAAAAATTTTTATAACCCAAAAACTTGGAAAAATTATGGAAACCATTGGTAATTTTGGTATAGTCTCAACCCACGAGGCATCTGAAAGGATCGAGGTTGTTCCTCTGGGCGTGAATTTTAAATTTTTTAACAATTGGAGAAACTTTTCTGGCGTTGCAGCGATGCGCCTTTTGTCTGTAGCGCTAACTGTGGGTATTTTAAGTATAGCTGGACAAGCTGTAGCACTTCAGAAGTTAGGAAGCAGCGGATCTGAAGTCACAAACACCCAAAGGTGTTTGAAAAAGTTAGGCTACTTTAATGGTCCAGTAACAGGCAATTTTGCTTCCTTGACTCAGAACGCTGTAATCGAATTCCAGCGAGCTAATAGACTAGCTGCTGATGGAGTTGTGGGTATAAGCACTGAGCGATCGCTCCAACAAGCATGTCAAGCTAGAAACCCTGGTGGTAATGTCACTGGCGACTTGCGCCAGGGTAGTCGCGGTGCCAGCGTTTCTAGGCTACAACAAGATTTACGACAATTAGGTTACTTTTACGGTCCAGTCAATGGCAATTTTGGTTTAGATACTCAGCAAGCAGTTATTAGATTCCAGCAAGCTTCTGGATTACGTGCTGATGGTGTTGTCGGTTCTAGAACCAAACAAGCAATAGTAATCAGACGTTCTGAAGGTGAAGGTGGCGAATATCCTGTTCTTTCTGAAAATAGCAGTGGTCCAGCCGTAACAAGGTTACAACAGTTATTGCAGCAGAGAGGTTATTTTAATACTAATCCGACCGGTCGCTTTGGACCGATTACCAGAAATGCTGTAATTGCATTTCAACGCAGTTCAGGTTTAGCTGCTGATGGTGTGGCGAATCGCCAAACTTGGGACGCATTACTGAGAACTTCTCAAAATCCCACTCCTGGGGGAGCGAGTCTTTCTACTGAGCAAGTGAGAGAACTGCAACAGCGTTTGCGGGATCTCGGCTATTTTAAGGTCAGTCCAACTGGCTATGCTGGTCCGCTGACTATAGATGCTCTGCGCCGATTCCAACAAGATTATCGACTTGATGCCGATGGAATTGCCGACACTCAAATATTGCAGGCTGTACGTAGAGCCTGGGAAGATAGAAATGCTAATAATCAACCAGGCAGAAATTATATTTCTGTAGGTGACAGAGGAGAAAATGTTAGAGCACTGCAAGAGCGTTTAGGGCAATTAGGTTACTTTAAGGCGTTTCCTGACGGTTATTTCAGCGAATATACCAGGTCATCTGTGATTGCATTCCAGCAAAATTATCAACTCAACCCTACTGGGGTTGTAGATTCACAAACTTGGCAAGTATTAGGGTTGAATGGTTCACCAGTAGCCAATCGTCCTAATAATAATCGCTATGTAGTAGTAGTGCCGATTTACAATAACGACACTCTCAATATAGTGCGCCAGTATGTACCTAATGCTTTCCCGGCTGAATCGAGATTAGGTAATTATGTAAATGCAGGAGCATTTACCGATCGCACCCAAGCCGAACAGCTTTCTAGAGATTTGCGATCGCGCGGCTTAGACGCACGGGTAGATTATTTGTAATATCTTCTCGATGCTCACCAAGAGCGGATAGAGCGCGGGCTTCCTTTCCTCGCGGTCGGGTTTTTTCTCGTTACGAGGCTTTGCCTCGTAAGGAAATTCTGGGAGACTCTGGCTCTGATTCAAGGGAAGGCAGAGCCTCCCACAAAGCATTCCCAGTTTCTGACCATTGGTGACAACTTAAAGCGATCGCCAAAATGTCAAGTGGTGTTAATAGCTTCTCTATCCGCGCTGCGATCGCTTCGTTTTCGCGGGCTGGTATGTTTGTATCTCCCTTGTGGTCTGGGTTTCCCACTCTTGGATTAAACAATCGTTTTTTTCCTTAATGCACCTGTTGACAAGCTTACCTTTTTCTTAAGTTGTCACCAATGCGCTCTACGTGGTAATGAGAAAAGATAAATTCACCTTAATTTTTCAACTATTTTGTCGCGCCATTAGAGTTTGGAAGATAGACTTGAAGTCTTGAATTATCTCTGGGGTTGCTTCGGTAGTTTGCCACGTCGGACGCGCTGTCAAGCGATCGCACCAAGCACTCAATTTGGGACAATCACTCAAAGACACGCCAAGCCCTGCCAATAAGGGTACAATAGTACCAGCCACAGGTTCGGCAAGAGTTAGATTTTCACTGCCAAAGTAAGGGCGATCGTCAAGTAAGTTTTCAAACAACTTCAGTACTATTGACGCTTTTTCCTTTGCCTGTTCAACTTTTTCTGGATCTCCAGGGAAGCCTAACATCACTGGAAACAGTGGGACTGTTGCGGGCAACAATTCATTAACAGTTACCAGTTCCACCATTTTGACAATTGCTAAATCCTTTGCATCTTTAGGCAACATTGCAGGCGTGGGATATTTTGCTTCTAAATAGTCTAAAATTGCCAAGGATTCTATTAAATTAAAGCCGTCATCCACCAACACTGGAATGTGGTGAAAGGGGTTAAGTGCCAAAAACTCTGGTTTCAACTGTTCGCCATCAAGTTTCACTTCTACCAGTTCAAATTCTAGTTTTTTCTCCAGTAGGGTAATCCAGACACGGCGCGAATTTGGCGAAATCGCTGAGTGATATAGCTTGATCATCAGAAAACCTCACTGTTTTATGAGCAGACTATGGGCAAGCTTAATTATATGGTGTAGACCTACCGGAAAAAATTTAACGTCGTAAGCACGAAGAGTGCTTGAAAGTCTTGTACAAGAATCGCTGAAGCGATTACTACGATTAATTAAACTGCTCTAATAATGTCTCAATGCTGGCGTTATGATCCAAAAAAGAAAATAAATGCCTATAACGCAGTCTCCCGTCTTTATCTAACACAAACTGCGCTGGTAAAGGTGCGCCTAATGCTTGCCCCGTTTGATATGTACGAAAGACGCGGCAAGTGGGATCGCTTAACAAGGGGATTTTTAACTTTAAATCTTTAACGACTATTTGACTCTGCCGTTCATCAGTACTAGTAATCATCAAAACTTCTATACCGCGATTTTTAAATTGCTCGTAGTTCTCATTCAAAGCTTTGATGTGAGGAAAGCAAAACGGACAATATTGCTTTTCGGTGAAGATGCGCGTAAAGGCAAGTAATACTGGCTGATTACCTCTGTAATTCGACAACTTTACTAATGTGCCGTTAGTAATATCTGGTAAGTGAAAATCTGGTGTTGCTACTCCCAAAAACAGTTTATTTGTGGCTGGAATTGGCAGAAAATTGCGAAAGAAGCGCTCGTTAAATAAGCCACTAAAATCATTTGAAGTCAGCATTATCTTGTCCCCGGTTAGTCAGAAAAAATATAATTTAATATCTTTGTGATTTGGAGATGCTAGTTATCAGTTGAAAAAAATTATTCTTCACTACCAACTAACTACTAACCACAAACTAATAACCATTGCCTTACAGTAAAACCACAGATAGACACCGAACTTAACACCAATTAATTTATCTTGCGTGTTTATAAGAGTGTTCATCTGTGGTTATTATGTATTGTGTCTCTAACTAAAGACGCTGCGGATGGAGTTTTCCTTTCTTTGCGAAATTTAGACAGCGGAGAAGTACACTTTGGACTTCACTGGGTCGGGAACCATTGTTTGGTCTCCGGGTTGCCAACCAGCAGGGCAAACTTCGTCGGGGTGGGACTGGACGTATCTAATTGCTTGTAACGTCCGCAGAGTTTCATCGACGCTGCGACCAAAAGCTAAGTTGTTGATGGTAGCGTGCTGAATGACACCATCTTTATCGATGATGAACAGACCGCGCAAGGCAATACCTGCTGCTGGATCAAGAACGTTGTAAGCGGCGCTAACTTCTTTCTTGATGTCAGATACTAGAGGATAGTTGAGATCGCCGACACCACCAGACTTGCGATCAGTCTGAACCCAAGCCAGATGGGAGAACTCGCTATCAACGGAAACACCAAGAATTTCGGTGTCCAGATTTTTGAATTCTTCGTAGCGATCGCTAAATGCTGTGATTTCTGTCGGGCAAACAAAGGTAAAGTCTAGAGGGTAGAAAAACAGGACAACATACTTGCCGCGATATTCGGACAGTTTAATTGTCTTAAATTCCTGGTCTACGACAGCGGTTGCTGTAAAGTCGGGAGCCTGTTGACCTACTCGAAGGCATCCTTCTGCTGAATAAGTGAGGGGCATTAACTTAATTCTCCTGGAATTTATGTTTGTCTATCAGCTTAGTAATTTGGGGAGCGCTAAAACTCACCCCTAAGAGCTGTCACAGTTTTAATTACGATCTGTTACGACTATATCATAGTCATAACGATTTTGAGTAGCCAATGAACGATTTAGATACAAGAGAATGGTTGCTGACCAATGGCATGGGAAGTTTTGCCAGTGGTACAGTTTGTGATGTCCGCACGCGCACTTATCACGGCTGGCTGATTGCCGCTACCAGTCCCCCTTCTGGGCGCACCCTATTGTTTTCGCACCTAGAAGCTAGCCTGGAACTACCGGGACGGGTAGTGCCACTAGGGACAAATTTTTGGGGTACTGGTCAAGTTGAGCCAACAGGATATAAACTGCAACGCTCTTTTGATATTAACCCAGTCCCAAAATGGATTTGGGGTGAGAATGACTGGCAGTTAAGCAGACAATTGATCATGCCTTATGGGATGGTTGGGGAGGAGGGGGACAGGGGGACAGGGGGACAGGGAGACAGGGAGACAGGGAGACAGGGAGACAGGGAGAATAATTCTTCTTTCCCCCTATCCCCCTATCCCCCCATCTCCCCTTCCTCTTTCAGCCATCGCATTTTGATTCACTATCGCTATGAGGGTAAGGATGCGGCGATTTTAAGGCTGCGACTGTTGATAGGCGATCGCGATTTTCATCATCAACAAAGAGCAACGCCAGAATTACACTTTTCCCAAATGCTAGGACAACAGCAAGTGTGTCTGCAAGCGATAAATTCCGGCAACTTCGGCACACCTTGGCATTTGCGCTGGACTCAAGGAAATTACCAATCAGACACAGTTTGGTACTGGAATTATCAATTGTTAGAAGAGACGCGCCGGGGATTAGGCGATCGCGAAGACTTTTTCAGTCCTGGTTATTTAACAGTCGCTCTCAATCCTGGAGATGCAGTCACTTTAGAAGCACGGGTAGGTTTTCCCGAACCGACATCAGATGTCTTGACTTCGCAAACCTTTGCAGAAGCTTTGGAAGCAGAACAAGAAAGGCTTTCCCAGATTTTTGCATGTCGTCCCCCCCTCTCCCCCTTCGGGTTCGCCAGTCGCCTCAACGCGGGGAACCCGCGCACGGCGCTGGACTCACCATCCCCCTCTCTCCCCCTCTCCCCATTTCCCCCATCCCCAATTTGGCAAAAATTACTACGAGCAAGCGATCAATTTATCGTTTATCGAGCCTCAATTGCTGGACCGACTGTGATTGCTGGTTATCATTGGTTCAATGATTGGGGACGCGATACTTTGATTGCGTTACCGGGTTTAGCGTTGGTTCCGCAGCGCTTTGACTTGGCTAAAGGAGTTTTGGAAACTTTTGGGCGTTACTGTCATTACGGCTTAATTCCGAATGCATTTCCTGATGCTGGTGGCGAACCCTTTTATAACAGTATTGATGCCGCCCTTTGGTGGATTGAAACTTTAGGACTTTACTTAGAAGCTACTCAAGATTGGGCATTTTTGGCACAACAATACCCAGTAGTACAGCAAATCCACAAAGCCTTTGTCGGCGGTACGCGGTATAATATCCAGGTTGATTCCACTGATGGACTGGTTAGTTGGGATACTCGTGGTGAAGCTCTCACGTGGATGGATGCGGTAGTTGGGGGACAACCTGCGACACCTCGTCGCGGTAAGCCAGTGGAAATCAATGCGCTGTGGTATTCTGCTTTATGTTGGGCTTCTCGGTGGGCAGAAATTTTGAGCGAACAACAACCACCAGCCGAGTCAACGCGCTTAGTTAAGCAAGCACGACGTTATATTGAGCAAGCCAAACAAGTGCAAGCTTCTCTGCAAAAGTATTGGAATCCCCAGCTAGGCTATTTCTACGACACAATTGAGCCAGACGATCGCCGAAATTCTCAAATTCGCCCAAATGCAGTTTTAGCGCTTTCGTTGCGTCATTGTGGCTTTTCTCAACAGCACGGGCGTCAGATACTTGATAAAGCAACTTCTAGCTTGCTCACTCCCTATGGTCTTCGCAGTCTTGATAGAAGCGATCCCGAATATATAGGCAAATATTTAGGCAATCCCGAACAACGCGATCGCGCTTATCATCAAGGCACTGTTTGGAGTTGGCTAATAGGTCCATTTATCCGCGCTTGGGAGCGTTTTTACCCAGAAGAACCTCTGCCCTTTGATTGGCAACCGTTATTAGATCACTTTCTTCATGATGCTTGTATTGGCTCAATTTCGGAAATTTTTGATGGTGATGAACCTCATCATCCCAGAGGTGCGATCGCTCAAGCTTGGTCAGTTGCAGAAGTAGTTCGTCACTATCGTAATTGACATCCTCCCCACCCTATAGAGGGATGGGGATTCCAAAGAATCACTTCTTGGATTTCCTGGTTTTTCCCTTTTGGGATTTCGGCACTTGCCTAGCCATTTTTGACCCCGGTAGTACGCCTGC
>JAESGY010000152.1_pt1 | contig 56300 bp, 50 predicted proteins | sample 9269841 | NCBI WGS metagenome assembly JAESGY01 (sample SAMN17022865, study PRJNA683097) | algae metagenome | isolation source: Spirirestis rafaelensis WJT71-NPBG6 and co-occurring heterotrophs from... | place: USA: Pinto Wells, Joshua Tree National Park, Colorado Desert, CA | collected 2006-08-15 | reverse complement strand
GGCTTTATTTCAACGTTGCAAAGTGATATCTGATAACCACGACCTAATCCGTGGTCTAACTTATTACCATTGGTGGCCGCTAACAAATAGAAGTTTTACTACGTGCATTTAACCGGATTTGATATAAGCCATCCTCGAGGTTCAAGGGCTAATATGTCTGGGAAGTTCTTCTTTAACATCGTTAGTTCCTTAGGGCTACTGAAAATTTCCGTTCTAGAAGTTTGTGGCGAAAGCCTCCGGCTTCTAGCCGGCGGTAAGCTTACAGCTTATGCCTTCAAAATTATGTGATGCTGCGAATCTACACTCAGCTTCTTTTGCTTCTGTAGTTCCTTAAGCGTCCGGGTGACGGTTACTCTGGTTGTGCAGCAGGCAGAGGCAAGGTCTTCATGAGTTAGACGAATACCCAGCCGGATGCCATCCGCTACAGGTTCGCCAACTTCCTGTTTTAATAACTCTAATAAACTCTGCAAGCGGTCTGCAACTCGTGATTGCCCGTGAACAGCTAGTAGCGATTCGGTTTGTTTGAGTCGTTGGCTAATTTGCGGTAAAAGCTGCTGTTTGACTTCAGCAGAGTTAGCCAAGTCGGTGACTGAAATAGACGATACGAGAGTATCAGCGAGGGCAGTTGCTTCATAGAGTGACAGCCCAGTTAAGCTAGAACCAAAGGGGGCTTTTGCACCTGCTAACCCAAGTAACACTTCTTGACCGTTATCACAATAAGTTGTTAGCTTTACTAGTCCTGAGTGAACTTGCCAAATTACGTCAGGCTTTAAAGGAATTGTTTCTCCTTTTAAATAAAGCTGCAAAGGATAGCTCAGATCAACATTGCTGTCAGGTTGTTCTTGGGGTTCAAAAGAGTTGCCATCGCTCAAACCGCGTAAGAGCCAGCGCAGAGTTAGTGGTTGGGTTGCTTCCTGCTGGCTAGCTACAAAAACACTAACATTCAATGCTTCTTGTCGATAGGGCTGCAACTTTAACTGCCACTTTTGTTTGCTAGGTTGTTGCTGGATTTGCCGCAACTGAGCCTGAAACTGTTGCCGAGTTTCATAACTTATGAAACTTGTAAGCAACCGACCAATCAGCACCGATTGCGGAAGGTTGAGCAACGAAGCTGCCGCCAAATTCGCTTCCCGAATTTTTCCGCTTGCATCTGTCAGCAAGCAAGGATCGGGGATAAACTCTAACAGTTCTTGATAGCGCTGGGATTCGGCTTCTATAGCCTGGTTAGCCAATGATAAGTTATGATTCTGCTGAGAAAGCATCTCTCCTGCTATCTGAAGTCGCTCAGAAGCAACACCTAGTTCTGTCATTGATGACAGCACAGGTGGTAGTGATGAGGATGTGTTGATTTGTTGATACAAGTTAGTTAAGCGATCGCTCATCGCTTTTAACTGCTGACTAAAAACACTTGTATTCATGCTGCCCCCACCAATTGAATTTGTCTAGTTACGCAAAAAACTGTTGTGATTAACTCATCAAAGTCAACTGGTTTAAGTAACTGCTTGCAAAAGCCGACTGATAGAGCATCATAGTTTGTGTCGTATGTCGTTAAAGCGATCGCTGGAATCTCGACTTGTTCAGCAATCTCAAAAGCTTTCACCTTGTGCATCAGTGAGAAACCGTCTTCATTAGGCAAGCAAATTTCACTAATCAAAACATCTGGTTTAACTTGCTTGAGGATTTCTAGAGCTTCACTTACGCATGTCGCGCTGATCGTCTCTATACCATAATCCTCAAGCACCATTCTCAGCAAATCTCTACAATCAAGGTTACTATCAACAACCATGACTCGCAGACCATTGAGTGGTAAAGATTGATCACACATGACAGGCAAATACTTTCTTTGAATACAAACAGCCTTAACAATTAAACACACAACATTCGTGTGCGGCTTTTTAGGCAGACGAATGCAAACAATTTCTTTTCAAACAAGAATTCAAAACTAAAAAGTCACGTGGCAGCGCATCGATTCTGTACAACTGGTGAGGGGTAGCGCCCATCTTGGCGGTTACCGTCTTCGCATAACGTCTCCGGCTGGAGATGGGGGACTACTAACCCGAAGGGCGTTTTTGTATAAAGGCTTTAACACCCTTGGAATCAACGCGGTTTATATTAAGTTAGTGCTTAACAACCCTATTGATTGGGATTGTGATTGTGACTTTTGAATTCTGACTTCTGAATTCTTTTTTATTGCTTTACTTATTTAAAAGTAATTCCAAATAGCATCAACTTTCTGTACGTTTTCGTACCCTGAAAACAGATTGTTAGCATGATCATCCCTTAGTGTGAGTTTAACAACGTCTTTCTGCCAACCTGGGTCTCTAAAGAAACACGATGAAGAGAAAACAAGTAGAAAGTAGGGATTTTTCACTTCCGGGCAAGTTATCAAACCAGAACTCTGCTTAGAGGTTGCCTCCGCTCAGATGTTCGGTCTGAGGGATGATGAGTAATTACAAGTAAATTGGCAAAATCGCAATATAAGGCGTGATATGAATATAAACGCCAGGGATGTCGGGCATGATAAAATCTTGGATGGTGATTGGGGGTGTGACTTTCATAGTTGCGCTGGCTTCTAATTTCATTACCCCAGGCGATACTAGATGGTTTAAAAGCTTGCAAAGACCGAGATGGTTAACTTTTGAGGCGGCAATTCCACTTGTTTGGACTGTAATATTTATCTGTGGTGCTTGGTCAGCTTATATTGTTTGGGAGAAAAACCCTGGCACGACTGAAACATGGTTGCGGATGGGTTTATACTTACTTTTAGAAATTGTTACCATCGCTTACAACCCTGCCATGTTACGTCTTCGCAGTCTGAAAGTCGGTACAACTATTGGTGCTATAGGTTTCATCATAGGTGTGATTTTAACCCTAGCAGTTCTACCTGTTTCCGGTTGGGCAGCATTGTTACTCGTGCCTTATCTACTTTGGAGTCCTATTGGAACTTACACCACTAAAGAAATGAGTCGTCTTAATCCTCAAGATGCTTGAGTGTTGGTAAGGGGGATTGGGCAATGGGCATTTCCCTTGGGAGCATCCCAATTTTGCCACAATACCCTTGAAGGGTATCGCTACACAAACAAAGCCTGCCTTCGCAGGCTCTAAGACTCATATAGCCTGCCTTCGCAGGCTTTGTTGCTATAGCCCCAGGCTTATAGCCTGTTCGCGAAGCGTGCGCTCGGCGCAGGGCTTTTTGCCAAATTCGGATGCTCCCTTTCCCTTTCCCTTTTGAAAATTCCCAGTATCCAGTTTCTCTGAAAATTACAACCTGCGACTGATTAAACTCATATTTTAAATTGCCAAAATTGCCGTGTATAACTCAATCCGGTTTAGTTGAGGATAATAGCCGCAGGGAAAATACCTGTTGAGAAGCATCAATTTGTTGTTTTCTCCTGAGTATTGTAACGAAAGTTGAAGCTGTCGTAACCACAGCTTGTGTATTAGTAACGAAAGTTGAAGCTGTTGTGGCGATCGCTCTTTGTGTCATGACGACAACTTCAGTGTTGCTAATCACAGCTTTTAGCGTGCTTGAACTAACCAATATTAACTTTAGCTCAAAAAACTGATACTCAGTAAAACTTAACTAAACGGTATCAATATGTAACTTGACAAAATGCACGTATTTGGGAGATGAATATGATTAAGTCTTGGATGATTATTGGGGCGATAACTTTGCTTGTGATGATTGGTAGTTTTTTCATCACACCGCGTGATATCAAATGGTTTGCTAACTTAACTCGTCCCCGATGGCTAGTTTTTGAACCACTAATTCCCATCATTTGGACTGTGATTTTCATTTGCGGTGCAGCTTCGGCTAATATTGTTTGGCAAAAAAATCCCGGAGGTTTCATAACCTGGCTGTTAATGGGTTTATACCTGCTGCTAGAAATTATCACTGTCACCTACATACCGATAATGCTGAGGTTCCGCAGTCTCAAAAGAGGCGAAATTATTGGTTCAGTTGGTGCTACTTTAGGTGTGGTGTTAACAATTTCTGTTTTGCCGATTTCGCCACTGGCAGCAGCTTTACTAGTACCTTATTTACTGTGGAGTCCGATTGGTACTTACACCACCGACGAGTTAATTAAGCTAAATCCTCAAGATGCCTAATTTCTAACGCACTCATAAAATACGCCCATAACGAGCTGTGAGAGAATTACCTGGTATCAATTGATTATTCAACCACGAATACATCTGATCTCCTAAGGAGAAATGCCACCATTCTCTAGGATTGCGTTGAAATCCAGCTTTTAACATTACATCATGCAACAGTTGACGATGAGCGTGATATTGTTGTGCTTCGAGTTCGCTGTTATTAGCAAAGTAATCGGGAAGCGATCGCTCTGACATTTCATCAATTGGCGAACCCATATCAACTACTCGTCCATTATCATCTACGAGTGTCACATCCACGGCTGCACCGGTACTGTGGGGAGGCGGAGTTTTTTCATCTAAACTGGGTACAGCCCAAATTTGATAAACCGCTTCCCAAATCTCTTGGCGTTTGGAGAGTGACAATTGCGCTTCTGTCAGTCCCCTTTCTTGCAGCGCTTGAGCAAAACTGTAGTCTACCATAAACTGTTGCACAGCTACCGGGCGATAAGCATCAAAAATTTGAATCAGCCAATTTGGATGTATTAGCTGTAAATGATTTTGCGCTTCTATCAAGCTGTCAATCAAGGTTTCGCGGAGAAAATAAGGAGAATGTTCCCCATAAGGAGCACCTAGCTTTTCATAAGGATGGGGAGACTCCACCGCAAACAATTCTAAAGGAATCTGAACCAACGGTTCACCACATTCGATAATTGGTACTTGATGATAAGGTCTCATTTTGATTTTGGATTAAATAGGAGTCAGGAGTCAGGAGTCAGGAGTCAGGAGTTAGGAGTTAGGAGTTAGGAGTTAGTAGTCAAAAGTCAAAAGTCAGGAGTCAGGAGTTAGGGGTCAAAAGTTAAGAGTCAGGAGTTAAGATTCCCTCTTATCTCCCCTGCTTCCCCTGCCTCCCCTGCCTCCCCTGCCCCCTCATCCCCCCTCATCCCCCCATCTCCCCATCCCCCCCTCTCCCCCTCTCCCCTTGTCCCACTTCTGGAACAGGATCGTATCCACCGGGATGAAACGGATGACAGCGTAAAATACGCCAAATCGCCATCCAAGTACCGCGCAGAACACCAAATCGTTCAATTGCTTCGATAGCATACATTGAACAAGTTGGCTGAAAGCGACAGGTAGGAGGAAACAGGGGGGAAATAAACATGCGATAAGCTTTAATTAACCAGATAAATAATAGTTTCATCGTAGTAACCTAAATCCGATACATTGGTAAGAAGCGTCAATATCTACCATATTGTTGTACTTTTGCTGACTTCACTTTTTGATTTACAGTCAACTTCCTCCTTGTCGCTGCAAGTTGCGATCGTTGCCGTTTGGGTGTCACTCATCCTCGTGATTGCGTGGCTAACAAATCGTTTTGTCAATGAAGATCCAGAAATATTGCGAAAAATCGTTCATATTGGCACTGGCAATGTGATTTTATTTGCTTGGTGGCTGGATATCCCCGCGAGTGTGGGGATTACAGCTTCGATTTTAGCGAGTGCCGTTACCTTATTGTCGTATCTATTTCCAATTCTCCCAGGTATTAATAGCGTTGGACGCCAGAGTTTGGGGACATTTTTTTATGCTGTTAGTATAGGTGTTTTAGTTGGCTGTTTCTGGCACTTGCAACAACCCCAGTACGCAGCGATCGGCATTTTGGTAATGGCATGGGGAGATGGATTAGCAGCGCTAATCGGACAGCGATATGGTAAACATAAATATCAAGTCTTTGGGGCGCAAAAAAGCTGGGAAGGCTCTTTGACGATGGCTGTTGTCAGCTATATTGTCTGTAGTTTGATTTTACTCTTCACACTGGGTAATGTTTGGCAAACTTGGCTGGTATCACTAGCGGTTGCTTTAGTAGCGACTGGTTTAGAAGCTTTTTCTTTGTTGGGTGTTGATAATTTGACAGTTCCTTTGGGTAGTGCGGCTTTTGCTTTTGTGTTAATTCAGCTATTGAGTTGAGCTAAAAATCTAACAGCCGAATAAATAGGATTTACGCATAAATGTTTGTTTTTGTGCTTTTTTCAGTCTTAAGGCAAACGAAACATTTTTACCTTTTAACTTAACTCCCCGTTAGCACTTAGTACAGCTTTGCTTAAAAATGAGCGCATCTTTAAACGCAGAGCAATTTCTTTGTTAATTCGTGATGAATTTGTGCAATGCGTGTACTTTGCCGCATTAGTTGTAACATCTCCCATGACTAAAATGCTGGCATCTGTAGTTGTGTCGTCTGTGGTAATTTTGGGGATGGTATTGACGCTGGTATCTGTAGTAATGTCGTCTGGGGTGATGATTTTGACGCTGGTATCTGTAGTAATGTCGTCTGGGATGACGATTTTGACGCTGGTATCTGTAGTAATGCCGTCTGGGGTGACGATTTTGACGATAATAAACCCGGTTTTGGTGATACCTGCGATGATGATGCACTCGTCGGCGATGATGTCGGTATTTAGAATACGCTCTCTGTCTAGAACGACGAAGACGCTGACGGTGGATGTTTTGATAATACTCGTATTTGGTCTGTTTGACTTGGATATCAGCTTCCAAGTTGCTTTGAATTGATGAATCCTCTTTATTGGCAAGCGTGGAAGAATTCATCAGACTTTGATTTGCCAGTGTGGAATTAACTGGTAATGTCAATTCTTGAGACTGCGGCTGGTTTTGCACCTTATTTGTTATATGTGCTGCTACTGTCTCAAATCCCAGGCAACTGGGCAATAGTAAAGCACTAACTACGATTTTCCAAAACATTGTCGAAGTGCTCCTAGTTTTTCATTTCTTAACAAAGTTAGGAAATATTTACTTTGAGATGGCTAAATCATCCCTGGCGTATTTTTTTCACCAGCGATAAACAAAGCCTTTAGTTAGGAGTTACCACACCCAGCATTATGAAGAGGTATCCAGGCGATCGCTTCTTTCACTCTCTGATAAATATTAATGATTTAATAACATTTACAAAACGATACATAAAGATAGTAAATGCTCTCTAATGTCTACTGCTAAGTAATCTAGATGAGATTTCCTTTGTTTGTTCTGTAAACCCAATTACATAACTACAACCTAGGACAGAATATAACATTGCTAAATTCATCGCCAGAGACAGAGATATATAAAAATACTAATAAATATAAATTTAAACAAATATGGTATTTTCCAAGCGAAAACACCTTAATTTTTTGAAAAATTCAGTACAAATTAAAATGACTTTTTTTAATTATTCAGAACCAGTGCTGCGTCGCAAAGAAACAACTTTAGAAATCCAAGAACTGAAAGGACTTTGGTTTGTTAACTGGAGAATTGGCAAAATTAAGCTTTATTCAACCTTTTATACGCGCATAGATCAAGCTTGCATCCTTTGGAGTATTTTACTCATACCGATGTTTGTGACGGCTCAATTTCTCCCCATTAGTTGGACTTTGCAAGCAACTTTATGGTCAATTCTTAGCCTTATCGGTATTGCAATGATGGTAAATTTTACTCGACATTGGGTGCAGGAAAGACAAGTTACCTGGATACTATATTGTTGGGCGTTATTGATGGCGTTCGGGGTGATATTAACTAATATGAGTATTTTCTTACTTTGGGCAGATGTATTAATGCACCTATGTCCTCTATGGTTGGGCTTGAGTGCCATCGGCTATTGGTGTACTGGGTTCGCAGTGCGATCGCGTGCGATAATATTCATCGGCATACTTCACTTGCTAGGAATTTTTCTCTTACCTTATGTTAGTGGTTGGCAGTTTCTTTCCACTGGTGCTTTGATGGTTTTCTGCTTGTTATTGTTAGCAGAATTTCAGTGGGATGGATTGTAAGAATCGGGCACAGGGCATTGGGCATTTTTGAAGAGGGGAAAAGGGGAAAGGGAAAAGGGCAAGAATTATTACCAATGCCCCATGACCATTGCCCAATGCCCAACAAATATAAAAAAGTCGGTGGAGTGAGAGCTTAGTTTTCCACCGACTTTGATTTTAACTAACTTATCTAAATCTAATATGATTATTTACCAATTGTCGCTTGTACCTTCCTTATAAGGTTCACCTGTAAAAGGTTGTATACCAATAACAGGATAAGCATCATCATTAGGACCAAAAATACGCATCGCTGCTTCAGAAATATACTGGGTAATGCTCGCTAATATTCTGGAGATAGCCATAATGTTAAATTCTCCTTTTTTCGCAGTGTTTTTAATTGCGATATCTCTACTTTAATTCTCATATTCTCAACTTGCTCATATTCTCAATATATTGATAATATATGCAATGATTCTTCAGCTATTGTTGCAATAGTTTATATAAGAAAAATTTAACTTTGCCCTTTAATTATGATTGTAACCTATATTAATAATTCCACACCCTAGAAAGGTAAAGCTATAGAAACTAAGCTCTGAACGGTTACCTAGTTATTTCTTACAATTACTATAAATAAATATGAACTAATTGATAAATCTAGTATTAATTTGACCGGAACAACCTGATTTAAAGCAATAAATGACATAAGTCCTGCGACAGTTGACATTATTTATGGTAAAACCTACCATAAATAAAAGCATTCTTGTAAGGGCGCGTCAGCATGATAACTTTGCCAAACCTGGACTATGCACATACCAATATTCAGCAAGAGAACCAAGAATTGAACTTCTCTGCGGCTGATTACAGTTTGCTGACTGACCTTTACCAGCTAACAATGGCAGCTTGTTACACAAGTGAAGGTGTAGAACAAAAGCGGGCAAGCTTTGAATTGTTTGTGAGACGCTTACCAGAAGGTTTTGGCTATTTAATTGCGATGGGGCTGGCGCAAGCGTTGGAATATTTAGAAAAATTCCGCTTTAGTGCTTCTCAAATAGAGGCTTTGCAGGAGACGAGAATTTTTGAGGGTGCAAGCGATCGCTTTTGGTCATTGCTGCTTGAGGGGCGTTTTACTGGCGATGTGTGGGCAGTGCCAGAAGGGACAGCGGTATTTGCCAATGAAGCTTTGTTGCGTGTGGAAGCACCACTTTGGCAAGCACAGCTAGTAGAAACTTACTTGTTAAATACCATTAATTATCAGACTTTAATTGCCACAAAAGCCGCACGGATTCGCGATGTAGCTGGCGAGAAAGCCACGTTACTAGAATTTGGGACAAGACGCGCATTTAGTCCCCAAGGCTCTTTGTGGGCGGCGCGAGCAGCGTTAGCTGGTGGATTAGATCAAAGTTCCAATGTGTTAGCCGCACTACAACTGGGGCAAAAGCCAAGTGGTACAATGGCTCACGCTTTAGTCATGGCTTTATCGGCAATGGCAGGTAGTGAAGAACAAGCATTTACAGCATTTCATCGATATTTTCCGGGTGCGCCATTGTTAATTGATACTTACGATACGATCGCAGCTGCCCAAAAGTTAGCTCAAAAAGTCAACTCAGGGGAAATGAAACTAACTGGAGTTCGGTTAGATTCTGGGGATTTAGTTAACTTATCAAAAGAAGTGCGATCACTTCTTCCTGATGTGTCGATTTTCGCTAGTGGGGATTTGGACGAGTGGGAAATTGCCAGACTCAAAGCCAACGGTGCCCAAATTGATGGTTATGGACTGGGAACGCGACTAGTTACCGGTTCCCCTGTGAATGGAGTTTATAAACTAGTAGAAATTGATGGTATCCCCGTGATGAAACAGTCTAGCGGTAAAATAACTTATCCGGGGCGCAAGCAGATTTTTCGCACTTTTGTAGAAGGTAAAGTGAAAAGCGATCGCTTGGGATTAGCAGATGAAAGCACTAGCACAGAACAACCTTTATTGGAATTGATGGTTAAAGAAGGTAAACGAATGCGATCGTCAGAAACCATAGCAGAAATTCGTCAACGCACCACCGCTTCAGTTGCGAGTTTACCAGAAGAAACCAGACAACTGAATCATCCTGTTTCGGTACAGGTAGAAATTTCCGCCGAGTTAGAAAAACTCACCCAGCAGACGCAAAGATTAGGGACTAGGGACTAGGGACTGCGGACTGCGGACTAGGAAGATAAGAAATAAATAATTCTTGACTTTTGACTCTTGACTAATTCAAAACCCAAAATTGAAAATTAAAAATGTTAAATATTGCTTTATTTGGTACTAGTGCAGATCCGCCAACGGCTGGACATCAAACAATTTTAAATTGGTTATCTGAACATTACGATCGCGTGGTAGTTTGGGCAGCAAATAATCCCTTTAAATCGCATCAAACACCTTTGGAGCATCGGGTTGCAATGTTGCGACTCTTGATTGCGGGTATGAATACGTCACGACACAACATTATTTTAGAACAAGAATTAAGTAGCTTCAGAACACTAGAAACAGTGGAAAAAGCGAAAGTGAGTGTAGGTGAAGACGTAGAATTAACATTAGTTATCGGTTCAGATCTGCTGAATCAACTGCCGCGTTGGTATCGGATTGAAGATTTGTTGCGACAAGTACAATTATTAGTAGTGCCGCGACCGGGATATACGATAGATGAGTCTAGTTTGTCAGGGGTGCAAAAGCTGGGAGGAAAAATTGCGATCGCTAACCTCATCGGTCTAGAGGTTTCCTCAACAGCGTATCGTGAAAATAAAGATCCTAAAGCTTTAACTGCCCCTGTTGTTAACTATATTCATCAAAAGCATTTGTACGAATGCCAGGACACAAGCAAAAACAAATTCCAAATCTGTTAAATCAACAACCTTTGGCTGATTTCAAAGTAGGTGTTGACAATGTAATTTTTTCTGTAGATACCGCCCAAAATCGACTACTAGTTTTATTAGTAATGCGACAACAGGAGCCATTTTTAAATCAGTGGAGTCTTCCCGGTACATTGGTACGTCAAGGAGAATCTTTAGAAGATGCTGCCTATCGCATCATGTCAGAAAAAATTAAAGTCAACAATCTCTATTTAGAGCAATTGTATACCTTTGGTGGACCCAATCGCGACCCACGCGAAGCAATCGATAGCTTTGGTGTCCGCTATCTATCAGTTAGCTACTTTGCCCTTGTTCGCTTTGAAGAAGCAGAATTAATTGCCGATAAAGTAACTGGTATAGCTTGGTATCCAGTGAAGCAAGTACCGCAATTAGCCTTTGATCATAACGAAGTTTTAGCGTATGGACATAGGCGCTTGCGAAATAAATTAGAGTATAGTCCGGTAGCTTTTGAAGTCTTACCAGAAACCTTTACTTTAAATGATTTATATCAGTTATATACCACAGTTTTAGGAGATAATTTTGCCGATTATTCTAATTTTAGGGCGCGTCTACTCAAATTAGGTTTTTTATGCGATACCGGAATTAAAATATCACGTGGTGCAGGTCGTCCAGCTAGTTTGTATAAGTTTGATGCAGAAGCATTTGCTCCCTTAAAAGATAAACCTTTAGTCTTTATTTAACAAACTGGCTTCTCTGCGAGACGCTTCTCTTCTTCTTCCCTTCTCCTGTGGCAGACGCACTCTCAAAGGCGAGTGCGTTTCCGATAAAATAAGGATACCAAGTTATGAAATCACCTAATGAGTGTTTTAATATTCAGGAAATTCGCGATTGTATTGATGAAATTGATAAGCAAATTATCTATGATTTAGGAAAAAGATTTGCATACGTAAAAGCTGCCGCAAAGTTCAAAACAAGTCAAGACAGTGTAAAAGCCCCAGAAAGATTTAATTCTATGTTGCAGTCAAGACGTGTGTGGGCTGACGAAGTTGGCTTAAATCCAGATGTAATTGAAAAGCTATATCGAGATTTGGTTAGTTATTTCATAAACGAAGAGTTAAAAGATTGGCAAGACAAGACTTGATTATTTTGATTATCTGTGTTCATGTGTGATTTACCATATTTTTACAAAAGTCTAATCCAAAATATTAAATAGAGAATCAAAAATGAAAATAGCGATCGCTCAAATTAACCCAACAATTGGTGACTTACCAGGAAACGCCGCAAAAATAATTTTGGCAGCACAACAAGCAGCCGCAGAAGGTGCGCGTTTGCTACTAACACCAGAACTTTCTTTATGTGGCTATCCTCCGAGGGATTTATTATTAAATCCTAGTTTCGTTGAGGCAATGAGCATAACTCTACAACAATTAGTCAAAGATTTACCGCCAAATTTAGCCGTATTAGTGGGAACAGTTGAAGAAAATTTAGACGCACACAATAATGGTGGTAAACCTTTATTTAATAGCATGGCGTTGTTAGATAATGGTATCAAGCAAATTTTTCATAAGCGACTTTTGCCAACTTATGATGTTTTTGATGAACGTCGCTATTTTGAACCGGGTTTACAAGCGAATTATTTCACCTTAGATGATATTGATATTGGTGTAACTATTTGCGAAGACTTATGGAATGATGAAGAATATTGGGGTAAACGTAGTTACACCAATAATCCGATTGCCGACTTAGCAATATTGGGTGTAGATTTTATTATTAATTTATCTGCCTCCCCCTACAGCGTTAATAAACAGCAGTTTCGAGAAGCAATGTTGCGCCATAGTGCAATTCGTTTTAAACAACCAATTATTTACGCCAATCAAGTAGGTGGAAATGATGATTTGATTTTTGACGGGAGAAGTTTTGCTTTAAATCGTCAAGGCGAGTTAATATGCCGCGCTCGTGGATTTGAAAGCGATTTAGTAATAGTTGAATTTGACGAAGTACAGCGAGATTTACTACCAAGTACTGTAGTATCTGAATACGATAACGAAGATGAGGAAATTTGGCACGCTTTAGTTTTGGGAGTGCGAGATTATGCTCAAAAGTGCCGCTTTTCTCAAGTAGTATTGGGTTTAAGTGGGGGAATTGATTCTTCATTAGTCGCAGCGATCGCTACTGCCGCACTCGGTAAAGAAAATGTCTTCGGTGTGCTGATGCCTTCGCCGTACAGTTCGGAACATTCTATCACCGATGCTTTGGCATTAGGCGAAAGCCTGGGAATCAAGACTACCACATTACCCATCGGGGAGTTAATGCAAGGCTATGACAATACCTTAGCCGATTTGTTTGCTGGTACACAATTTGGGCTAGCAGAGGAGAATATTCAATCCAGGATTCGGGGTAATTTATTGATGGCGATCGCCAACAAATTCGGCTATCTCCTTTTATCTACCGGCAACAAATCAGAAATGGCAGTCGGTTACTGCACCCTTTACGGCGATATGAATGGCGGATTAGCAGTAATTGCCGATGTCCCCAAAACCCGCGTGTATTCAATTTGTCACTGGCTTAATCACCACTCCCCATTCCCCCACTTTTGTACAGACGCAATAAGCCTTGTCTCTACTCCCCACTTTCTAATTCCTGAAAACGTCCTCACCAAAGCACCCAGCGCCGAACTTAAACCAGGTCAAGTAGACCAAGACTCCCTACCACCCTACGAGATATTAGACGACATCTTGCAACGCTTAATTCACAAACATCAATCAGCAGCAGAAATTGTTGCCGCAGGTCACGACGTACCAATTGTAGACCGAGTAATTCAGATGGTAGCGCGTGCCGAATTTAAGCGACGGCAAGCACCCCCTGGCTTAAAAATCACCGATCGCGCTTTTGGTACCGGTTGGCGAATGCCGATTGCTAGTAACTGGTTTACAGTTAAAAACGCTTACCAGAGTAAAACAATCCCCATTTCTACATAACTAGCGACAGATAAACAAACTCCCCTCAGAATCAAACAATCTTTTATCTGGTGCAAGCGTATGAAAAGATCCTTACACCAGATTTTTTGAAACTTACGTAGTAAGCACTTCAGTGCTTAAAACAAATGCTCAAACCCTCAATACGGTTCGGTTAACAAAAACCCTTACCTTAAACCGTAAGGCTATACGAGCCAAGCCTGCCTTGTCTACGACACGGTACGCGAACACAGGCTAGATTTTTGAAGCCTGCGCTCGTCTGGCTTTGTTTGTATAGCCTCAGGCTGAAGCCTGCGGGCTTATCCGAACCGTATTCCTCAAACCCTAACTCAAACTTAGTGTTACAGCCTACTAGAGGCTGCACAAACCAACCTTCGCAACTAATTATCTGACAAAATCCCAATTTTTCACTTAATTCCCCTGTTTGGTCAAAATTTTCCTCTCTTCCTTGACATAAAGCAATAAATATGAGTTAATCTATATAGTACATTTATACTATAGAGTAAACCGAGGAAAATCTACCTCAAATGAATCTTTTCTAATCATTAACGCAGATATTCTGCAATTTTTGACATTGCCTTTTGTGTTTTTTGGCAAATCAGCCAGAAATACATAAAAAAGCGAGGATCTTAGTTTTTGAAACCAAAATCATCACCTATTAAGTTGTTCTCGTTAATTGAGAACAACTTACAACCAAGCTGTTTGCAAACATAGCTGTAATTCTTTTCTCATTCAAATCGAATAAGACTTTCAGTAATTCTACCGCGTTAAAAACGCTGATTTAAAGGCTAGCCTGATGTCTGCATAGAAAAAAAGTCAGGCTTGAGTGAACCTTTTCTCTTGATATGACTTGCAAAAAGAGTACACAAACGCATATTTAAAGGAGTTAGAGTATGAGCATAGCAGTCAAAGACAGCAAACAACAACTAATGCAAGCATTTCAGCAAATTATTGCTGATAGGAAAAAATTAGAATCTAAAATAGCAACCAAACAAGAAGAAGCAGAAAAAGCGAAAAATAAAGAAACACTCGAAGCTGCTTCTACCTACACAGTTGATAGCATTGTCAAAGGGTTAGCTGATTTACAATTAGAGTTTGGCAGCATTGTCAATCAACTATCTGAAAAGTTAGCTAAACAGAACTCTAAATTAGATGAATTGAATCGAGCTAGAGAAATTGCCACACAAAATTTGCAAGAACTTCAGCAAATTAGAATTGTTGCAGATACCTTAGACTTCTTAACTCAAGAACACCGAGAAAAGTTAAAAACCCTTAAAGAAGATATTGCCAGCAAGCGAGAAGCACTAGATAAAGAAATTGCCCAAAAGCGTAAAGAATGGCAAAAAGAACAAGCGGAGTATGAAGAAGCACTAGAAGCATACAACGAATCATTAGCCAAACAACGCTCTTTAGAAACAGACGAATATCAATATAAATTAGAAACTACTCGCAAACTTAACACAAACGCTTACGAAGCGAAAAAGCGCAATTTAGAAAGAGAAATACAAGAAAACACGCTAGATAAAGAAAAAAATTGGGCAGAACGAGAAAAAATTATTAAAGAACGCCAAGTTTTATTTACAGAATATCAACAAAAAATTACAGCCTTTCCCAACGAAATGGAAGAAGCAATTAAGAAAGCTAGAGAAGAAGCAATTAAAGAAACAAGTCAAAAGGCAAAAGTAGAGGCTGATTTATTTGAGAAAGATTGGGAATCGACTAAACAAAGTTATGAAGCTAAAGTTCAATCTTTGGAACAAAAAATTCAGAAGCAGGTTGAGCAAATAGAAGGGATTTCTACTCAATTACAAACTGCCTTGAAACAAGCACAAGACTTGGCAATGAGAGCTTTTGATGGTTCGGCAAAATAGTTTTTAGTCGTTTTGTACTCGTTCCCTGGTTCTACCAGGGAATGCATTCAAAGTGGCAGAGCCACTTTGAAGGCAGAGCCAAAAAACCAGGAATTAAATTTTTAGTTGGAGAATAGAAGGTTTGTTATGGCAGCTAAAAAACCAAATGATAAAAGCACCAAAGTAGAAATTCTTCAAGCATATGATGAATTAGCAAAAGAGAAAGCAGCACTTAAATCTCAACTTGATCAATTAGAGAAAAAGAGTCAATTCACACCCGAAAAGCCCAAAATTGAATCAAAAATAGCTATGAGCCAGTCATCTACCATCCAGCAAAAGATGAATTCCACTATTGAAAGCTTGGCAAAAATTCAGTTAGGTTTTGGTAGCGCTGCTAGCGAACTATCTGAACAACTCACCAACCAAGCTTTCAAATTAGCAGAAGTTAGGCAAGCCATAGATAAGGAAGTTGAAGAATTAAAACAATTACATAATTTAGAAGTTTCCGAAGATATATTAGATACGCTTGTAAAATCCTATGAAGATAATGCTAAGGCTTATCAGGAAGAGTTTAGCCAGCGTTATGAAGAGTTATCCCAAGAAATATTAGAAGAAAGAAATACTTGGGTAAAAGAGCAAGAAGAATACAAAGCTACGACAAAAGAACGCAATGAAAACATCCATAAAACTCGCCAAAGAGAAGCGGCAGAGTATAAGTATGATTTAGAACTTCAACGCAAATTAGACACAGATGAATATGAACAGCGGCAGAAAGGTTTGTATAAAGAATTGGAAGATTTACAGCAAGAAGTAAATAAACAGTGGAGTGAAAAAGAAAAAGAAATTTCTGAGCGAGAAAAACAATTTGAAGAAGCTAAAGCTAAAGTAGAGGCTTTTCCGAAAGAAAAAGAAGCTGCAATTAAGAAAGCGACAGAAGAGGGCAAAGGCATTGCTCACTACCAAGCTAAGATTAAAGCCGATTTATACGCTAAAGATGTAGAAGGGCAAAAGCGTTTTTATGAACAAAGATTGCAATCTTTAGAACAGACAATATCTAATCAAGATTATCGAATTCAAAACCTAGCGAAACAACTTGAATCCGCTCTGAAGCAAGTACAAGATTTGGCTGTTAAAGCTATTGAAGGTTCTGCAAATGTGAATTCATATCAAGCTATAAAAGAAATTGCTTTAGAACAAGCAAAAACTCAAGCTAAAAATAAGTAGTTTGGTTCTCACTTACATTTATAAACTAGTAAAAACGTGATTTTTACTAGTTTATAACTTTTAGAATCTTGTAATGACGACTTTAGTCCTCAAATGAAAGGACTGAAGTCCTTACTACTTGTTTCAAAAAGAAAATAGAGACGTATTTATTTTTACGTCTCTACCCAGAGGAAACCCATTATATTTAAAAGTTAAAAAATAAAAAATTACAACATAAACTTCTGTGCAAAGGACTTGATAGACATTAGTCAAGTTGAATGCACGCTGAATTATAGTGTTTGATCCAGTTTTGTCGGCTGGGGTTTGGCATCGATTTGATTGTTGGTTTGCAATCTAGTAGCACCATTCTCAGTTTTTTTTGGCTTACCATTATTAGGCGGTTTTAGACCATTCATAACAATATATCCGATTGTGAACTCTTTACAACTTGAGATACAAGCTCGTAAGTTGCTATTCCGGAAATAAATAAAAAAATCGGCTTATAGCCGATGAAAAATATTAAATTGTCTATCTGGTTGGTTTTGAACCAAACCTGAATTTAAGCTGTGTTGCTTACAAACACTGGATTTGATATTACGCAAAGGTAGAAAAATCTAGATTGGGGGGAATATCTTGAATACGTCCAGGACCGATCGCTCGTAATGCTTCTTTCAAAGAAATATCACCAGTATACAACGCCTTCCCGACAATCACACCAGTTACGCCTTGGGCTTCCAACGCAAGCAAACTTAACAAATCTGTTATAGAACTAACGCCGCCAGAAGCGATAATAGGTAAAGAAATAGCAGCTGCAAGTTCTCGCAAAGCTTCTAAATTCGGTCCCGACAAAGTACCGTCACGGTGGATATCTGTGTAGATAATCGCTGCTGCTCCTAATTCTTGCATTTGTACCGCTAGCTGCGTAGCTAGAACTTCTGAAGTTTCTAACCAACCGCGAGTCGCTACTAATCCGTTACGCGCGTCAATACCAATAATAATTTGTTGGGGAAATTCTTGGCAGAGTTCTTGTACTAACTGAGGTTGTTCTACAGCGACGGTTCCCAGAATTGCCCGTTGCACACCTATATCGAATAATTGTTGCACACTTTGGCGATCGCGCAAACCCCCACCAACTTGAATTGGTACTGATACTGTAGATGCGATCGCTTCAATTGCCCCTAGATTAACTATCTTACCTGCTTTTGCACCATCCAAATCAACAACGTGCAGTCTGCTTGCACCTTCTTCAACCCACTGTTTGGCAACATCAGCCGGATTTTCATTAAAAACTTGCGACTGCGAATAGTCTCCTTGATAAAGTCGCACACAACGACCTTCTAGTAAATCAATCGCGGGAATTACATCCATAATTGTTAGTTGTTAGTTGTTAGTTGTTGGGCATTGGGCATTGGGCAATCTTAATAATTCTTTTCCTTTTCCCCTCTTCTAATCCCTAGTTTCTTTCATGACCGCTTGCCGAAAACCCAACACAATTAATATATTAGAAAGCGTTAAAAAAACTTCTGCACCCCCGTGCAACCAATCGACATTTGCTAAAGATTCACCATAATGCACTTGAGCGTAAATCGCTACTGGAATGGTGACTCCGACAAAGACCAGAGTGCCGTAAAATCCATAAAGTGCCAAACGTGGCATTTGTTCAGAACGCTTGATAAACCACAAGAATCCCAAGTAGGGAAACAGTGATAGGGCAAATAAAGTTTCTTTTGAAATCATCGGTTTTGAGAGTTAAAAATTGTAGAGATGCGAGGAACATCGCGTCTGTACGAAAGTTCGGAATGTTAAGAAATCATGGCTTTGATGTCATAGTTTCTTGAGAATCTGCTTCTACAGGCTTTTGCGACTTGCTGGATCGCCAAATCAACACCGCAGCTGCCCAAAGTGTAAAATTGCCGATTAAAGTCATGGCAGCTTGCAGTGTTACCAACCATTCTAAAGATTCGGCATTATCGAAATAATGCCAGGTGCAAGCACACATGGCGCTAATCAAAGCTGGTAACATGGCAAAAGACAATGCTCCCCAAGTACGGTTGCCAGTAACTTCACCGTAAGTCCAGATTAACCAAATGGCGGCAATCCACTCAATAACGCTAGAAATATGAATAATCCAGGTGGGAATCGAAAGGACGTGCATAATTAATTTAAAATTCGCTCATTCAAAATTAAAAATTTCCAGAGTTTATATTTGGACTCTTGACTAATCCAAAATACTGTTGGGTAAAATCCAAAATGTCTAAGATGCGGGTGTTGTTGTCTGGGTATTACGGTAAGGGAAATGGTGGTGATGAAGCTTTGTTAGCGACGCTTCTACAAATGCTACCAGAACATGTCACGCCTGTGGTTCTCTCTGGTAATCCACAGCAAACACGCGATCGCTATTTGGTTGAATCAAGCGATCGCATGGCACCGTTATCTCTAATTGAAGCTTTACGCTCCAGCGATGCTTTTATTTGGGGTGGTGGTAGTTTAATTCAAGATGTCACCAGCAGTATTAGCCCATTTTACTACGGCGGGTTGATGGCATTAGCACAAAAAATGAACTTAAAAACTGTTGCTTGGGCACAAGGAATCGGTCCGTTAAAACGTTCTCTGACTCGTTCTATGGCGCGGAACACCTATTCTAATTGTACCAAAGTTAGTGTACGCGATCGCGCTTCTGCTGCTTTATTATCTGATTGGCAAATACCTTTTATTCTCGCACCCGATCCGGTTTGGGCGTTGGAAAGTAAGCCTGTACCCGGACTTTGGGATTTACCTGCGCCGAGAGTTGCTGTTACATTGCGATCGCATCCGCAACTGACACAAACGCGCCTTGCTAATTTAACTCGCGCTTTAGTTGATTTCCAAAAAGCTACGCAAACGTTTATTTTACTGCTGCCTTTTCAAAAAAGCGAAGATTTAAGCATTGCCGAAGCCATCCAACCGCAACTACCAGATGTCAGCAAAATTATGTGTCTGGAAGATCCGCAACTTTTAAAAGGTGTGTATCGTGGTGTAGAAATGGTAATTGGAATGCGTTTGCACAGCTTGATTATGGCAGCTAGTGAAGGTTGTCGCTGTTTTGCTCTAAGTTACGATCCCAAAGTTAATCGTTTGATGGAAGATTTAGATATGCCTGGGTGGGATTTATCGAGTTTACCAGATGACGCAAACTTGATTGGGAAAACTTGGATGGAACATTACGCAAATGGAGATCCATTGTCACCAGAAAAAATTCAGTTTTTAGTAGATCGAGCGCTCATACATCGTGAAGTATTAAGTCAAGCACTAACTTAAGCGACAATCAAGCCTTAGTAGAAAAAATTAAGTTTTATGACGATTGTCACCCCCAAACGCTTCACCATAACCGAGTATCATCGCTTGATTAAACTGGGATTTTTGACTGAGAGCGATTCTCTTCTCCTATCGGAGACGCTAGCCTCCGGCAACGCCTGCCGTAGGATGCCCAAAGGGCTGTAGGGCGAACGCGAATGAGACGGCAAAGCCGAACGCGTAGAGTTGAACCGGGGAGAATTGATGCAAATGGCAGCAAAAGGCACACGTCATTCTGTCTGTTGATTCGCCCCGATTGGCATAAGTGTAGCGACCGGCTTGGTGATTTGATTTAGTTCGGGCAGGATGCCCGCCCTACAAGAGGTTAAACAGAGGTCTTTTCGAGAATCGGTGATTTTTGCTGCTTTTTACGCAGTGTAACAGTCGCGCCAACTCCCAGTACTGCTAGACCTAATAATGAGCTAGGTTCAGGTACTGAAGTGCTGCCACCTCTGTTGACGTTTAACGCTTGGACGCGACCTTGGAAGAAATCGACCACATAAAGCTTATTATCTTTGAGGGCTGTACCACCTGTCCAGTTAAATCTGCCTGGAGTGAGGTCAAGAGGGTTGCCGATTGGAGGATCGGTTAATCCTGGAGGCGATACAGGGTTGCCTGATGCATCGAGGGCAGATTGACCGTATGCAGTGAGGAAGTTACCGTTTTTATCGAATACCTGAACGCGGTTGTTGATAGCATCAGCTACATAGATATTATCTTGGTCGTCAAGTTCAAGACCAATTGGCTGAAGAAACTGGCCGGGTGCGCTGCCTTGTGTACCAAATGTTAACAGAGGTTTACCATCTGGATCGAGTACCTGAACGCGGTTGTTAAACTGGTCAGCCACATAAAGATTTCCAGTAACTGGGGAAATTCTTATACCTGCTGGTCCTTGGAGCTGCCCAAGACCAGTGCCAGAAGTGCCAATGCTACCAATTAACTCGCCGTCAGCAGTGTATTTATTGATCTTGTCGCCGCTATAATCACCCACATACAGATTGCCAGCTTTGTCGAATGTCACACCAGATGGTCCAAAGAAAAGCCTACCTGGTATGAGACCGGTAAACGATCCAAAGGATCTAATAAAATTACCCTGAGAATCAAACTGACTGATGCGGCTATTGTAAACATCACCTACATACAGATCCCCAGTTTGCGGAGAGAATTCTAGAACTGTTGGTGCGTCAAACTGTCCAGGTCCTGTACCGCCGGAGCCAATTGCTCCAAGATAGTTACCAGTAGGACTGAATACTTCGACTTTGTTACCGATGTTGTAGTTGGGAGTACCGTCCGGGTTAACACCGCGACCGTTACTTACGAGGATATTCCCTTGGCTATCTACCGTTATGCCTTGGGGAACAAATAGCTCTCCAGGACCGAAACCAGGGCTACCATAAGACTTATCGTAAGTTAGCTCTAGAGAGAAAGCTTGAGCGGCTGTTGCTAATACCATGAATCCAGCACCAAGAATGGCAATTGACAGATTTTTAACTAATTTCATGGGTTGAACTTTTGTGTGTGTGAATTTAATAGACGCAAACGTATAGCAGTGCATATCGACGTGCGATCTTCGCGGCAAGGGCAAAGCCCTACGCACCACTTCCTCAGTCAAAGACTTGCGAAGTTTTTATTGATTTAGCCTATGGTGTGGTAAATGGAAGACTTGTAACTTTCTATTAGTTACTATAAGTTACCAGTTGAAAAAGTAAAAGTAGGTACTTTAAAGTAACTAGAGTACGCAGAAGAAACTAGATAATTATGCCCCTGTCTCAGGAATCAGCCAGTAGTTGCCCGGTAGGTACTTTGTTAAACCTGCTTGGCGGACCTTGGACTTTCTACATTCTTTGGATTTTAAGAAACAATGGACCCACTCGCTTTGGTGCTTTAAAACGTCAAATAGAAGGGATATCGTCAAAAGTATTAACTGAGAGATTACGGATGCTTGAGGAGGCAGAGATAGTCTACCGCACCTACGAGCCAACAATCCCGCCCCAAGTAACCTACGGCTTAACTGAACGATCGCAAGACCTGGTCGTAGTTCTAGATCAACTTGCGGCGATCGCGCATAAATGGTATCCACAAGAACGCAAGGATATCGATTTACCAGTAGAAAAAAGATAAATTTCCGATCGTGACTTTTGTTTTCAATGCCTAATAGGGAGTAAGTGAAATTTCAGCATCCCCAATGAAGTTTTAGTTAATTTTGGAATATCTTCCTCAGGTGCAGTGCGATCGCGTGAAGATTGGTTACAGTTATACGAACAAGTTCAAGAAACTCTCTTTCCCCACCTTTGGCGTCATCAGCAAAGTTGGATACATGAACTTTTTGCACCCGTAGTTACAGGTGAACTAAATTTAAGTTACACACCTGTACTAATCGATGGCGATTTGCCAAGTGACGCTGAGTAAGCGCAGAGTGACGCAGAGTCTTTATTCAAAATTTCGCTGGGAAATGCGTGTACTAACTTAAGTAAATAAACTCGCAACAGGGCAATTGAACCCAGGTAGTAGCGGTGAACTTAGATTGTCACTGCTAAATAAGGTTGCCGCTAATACTAATATTGCTTGCTCTCGTCGGTAAATCTGAATTTGTTGTAATTGCCTATCGGCAATCCAATATTCTCGCACACCTTGGGAAGCGTAGAGCTTTAACTTTACTTGGCGATCGCGTCTTTCATTTTCTTCACCTGGAGAGAGAACCTCAACCACCAACTCTGGTGCAGCAGTTAAATGTCCTGCATCATCTAACACAGATGCTAATCGTTCGTTACTGATCCAAACTACATCAGGGATGACATTATCCGCATTAGTGAAGATAATTCCAACACCTGTTACTGCTTTTCCTAAACCAGTTTGGCGTGACCAGAATTTCAACTCTGTACAGATATTATCAGCAACTTCTTGATGATCCCAGTGTGGTGCCCGTGTCACAAATAATTCTCCGTCTACAATCTCGTAGCGATTGCCGTTATCTGGCAACAACTCTAAATCAGCAGTTGTCCAACGTACTTGGCTAGTTTGGCTCATACAAGCATCCTTTGAATCATATCTTTTAATGTATCAGCCTCAACGAAGGCGCGGCAAAATAAATAGGTAAGCTGCGAAGGGAGAAGGTCACATGATTCATTTAAGAAGTATTGTCAAAAAACCAAACGTCAAAAAAGCTGATTCTTTTCCCTTCAATCTTCCTTTAGTCAAATCTTTTCAAGAAATTAACTTTCAAAAGCCTGTAACTTTTTTCGTTGGTGAAAACGGTTCGGGTAAATCAACAATGTTGGAAGCGATCGCTACAGGAATTAACTCAACCAGCGTCGGTGGAGAAGATATCCAGCGAGACAAAACATTAGATCCTGCTCGACAATTATCTACACAATTTAGGTTTATCTGGCAAAAAAAGACAGCACGAGGCTTTTTCTTGAGAGCAGAAGATTTCTTTAACTTTTAGGACTTACGCAAGCGTCACAATATAAGGTCAACTGGCACATATATTTCAATTTGCCGTAAATGCTTGTAAGCATTGATTTATAAACCTTAGAGCCATATTAATTCTATGTGACAGTTTTCAGATAAATGTGCCAGTTGCGTAAGTCCTGACTTTGCCAAACGAATTAAAACGATGAGCCAAGAATTAGAAGAAGAAGCATTAGAATATGAGCAAAAATTTACTGGATATGGTATTCAACTAGCCAAACAATCTGCGCTAGGTCAGAAAGCAGGTTTAACTCAAAAATATGGTGATAACCTTGATGCTAACTCACACGGAGAAAGTTTTCTCAAACTTTTTCAAGCTCGCTTCGTTCCCGGTGGATTATATCTGCTTGATGAGCCAGAAGCACCACTTTCTCCTTTACGACAATTAGCATTTTTGTCTTTGCTAAAAGAAATGGTAAATCAGGATAGTCAATTTATAATTGTGACACATTCTCCAATTATTATGGCTTTTCCAGAAGCATCAATTTTAAGTTTTGATTCATCCCCACCAAAAGAGGTGGCTTATGATGAATTAGAACACGTTTCATTAACAAAAGCTTTTTTAAATAATCCGCAATCTTTTCTTAGACATTTGTAGTAAGCGCTTCAGCGCTTGTATTAAAATCTAAAGCGCTTAATACGAGCTTTTAATTCTTTATCCCCACAATCTTCTACCAGCTTTCCCATTTAATCTTTCGTGAGTATCTTTCAACAAAGCCGGAATATTCAACTTTTCTGGACACTTGGGTAAACACTCACCGCAGTCTGTACACTTATTCGCTTTCATTCCAGGAAACCAGTGACCGGCGTTTTCAAACATACCGTAGCGATATTGTCCATAGTCGCTCATATCGTATGCTACAGCAAGATTCCGCAAGCGCAATACTTCCGGTATGTTGATATTTGCTGGACAAGGTAAACAAGCATAGCATTGACTACACTTGTCAGTTGACAAAGCTGTATTTTTATGACTTTCTAAACGTTGAAAAATAGCAATTTCTTCTGATGTTAATTCACCGTCGAACTCAACCGCTTGTATCGGTTGTAATAATTCGTCGGGGTTTGCTGCTCCCACACTGAGGGTGGTAATGTCAGGATTGCTGAGTAAAAAACGATAATTTAACTCTAAGGGTGAAAACGGAGAACACAAATTTTTCAGAATTTCAGGTGGGGTGTAAAGCTTTCCTCCCTTATCAGCGGGGGAAATGATAAAAACACCCATATCCTTTTGACTAGCTAGCTGAATCGCTGGTGCATTCCGTTGAAAAAAATAGTAATAATGCAGATTGACAAATTCAAATAAATCTGTATTTATAGCTGCAAGAATTACATCAAGGGAACCGTGAGTAGAAAAGCCTACGTGTTTAATGCGGCGATCGCGCTTCGCTTCTTGCACTGCTTGCATACAACCATTTTTGGCTTGAACCCAGTCTAAATGCTCGCTCGTATTTAAACCATGAATTCCCAGACAATCCACATAATCTAGCTTTAATCGCGTCAGAGATTCATCAATATAGCGACGCATCGTGTCAGCATCGGGTGTGGGGGGAATTTTGGTAGTGATGTAAAGCTGACTTCTGGGTATTTGTACCCCAGATATCAGCGCAGCACTAAGATACTCCTCACTGTTGCCATAGCCTCTGGCAGTTTCTATATGATTAATTCCTAGAGCGATCGCTTTTTGGATCGTCAACAGTGCATTTTCCTCAGAAGCCAAGTAACGCATTGTCCCCAAGGAAAGTACCGAGAGGTGCAAATTCGTTTTTCCAAAGCGTCGGTATTGCATATTTTAGATTGGGTAATGGGATTTGAAGAAGGGAAAAGGGAAAGGGGGAAAGGGGAAGGGAAAATATTTCTTCTTTCTTTACCTTTACCCTTTACCCCTTCCCTCTTTTTAAAATCCCGATGCCCCATGCCCTATTTTCAATCCAAAATAGCTAACCGTCGGAGCCGAAGCGCTTGATCAAATCTTCGGGACGGAGATTGGAAATAAATTCGCGAAACGCTTGCTGTTCGGCTTCATCAGCATCACGATCCACGGGGATGGAAGCATCGGCGATCACTTCTTCCATAACCCAGATAGGGGCGTTGGTACGCAGAGCGACGGCGATCGCATCGCTGGGACGCGCATCAATTTCTTTTTTGACATCACCTTGCTGGACAATCAAAGCTGCATAAAATGTGTCCTTTTGTAGCGAATGGATAATGACTTTTTCTAAAGTCATATTCCATAGTTCTAGAATATTCACTATCAAATCGTGGGTTAAGGGTCTGGGAGGCTTTTGGTTTTCCAGCGCACCCATAATAGCCCTAGCCTGTTCTTGACCAATATAAATTGGCAAAGCGCGGCGATCTGAAGCATCTTTCAAAAGTACAATCGGGCTGCGGGTTATAGCATCTAATGCTATGCCAGCGACTTTCATTTCAATCATTGGCGAAGCCTCTACAATCCTTTGAGCGCTTGGTAGCTATGTAACAAATAGTACCAATTATTGGGGAAGACGGCGAAAAGAATAAACATAGGCATTTATTTTCTATAATTACTTCTATTAAACTCCCTGCTAGCGGTGAACACTCCTCGTAAGTTAAATCCGTATAGTTCGAGAATAATCTTCTTAACCAAGTATGCCTTGTAAATGATATGAATGTGTTGATATCTTTATTGAGAAAAATGTTTGAAATGATACTCATATTTTCAAATTACTGTGAGAATTACGAGTTGATTTAAGTCAAAATTAGGCAATAAATAGAGTTAGTTTTGCGAAAAAGCCGTGTTTACAGGATTAATCCAGTCATTAGGAACGATCAAACCTTTAGGGGGCGATTCTTGGCAAATTACATGTTTACCCCAGTCACCTGAGTTAATTATGCAAGATTTAGCTTGTGGTGACAGTATTGCCGTCGATGGTGTTTGCCTAACGGTAGAAGAAATTTTGTCATCCGGATTTATCGCCACCGCTTCACCGGAAACTCTTCGCCGCACAACTTTAGGGAAAGAGGAATCAGACCAGAAGTATGTTAACTTAGAAGCGTCGCTGCGAGTAGGCAGCAAAATCGGCGGTCATTTTGTCATGGGTCATGTAGATGGTACAGGACGAATGCAAGCGGTTCAACAAACTGCAACTTCGTGGGAAATGACTTTTATAGCAGAAAGTGCGATCGCTCGCTACATTGTCCCTAAAGGTAGCATAGCCGTCAACGGCATCAGCCTGACAGTCGCCGAATATGAACCAGAACTTTCACAATTCAAAGTGGCAGTTATTCCCGTAACCTATGCCGAAACCAACCTCCGCTATCTCCGTGTCGGCAGTTTGGTCAATCTTGAAGGAGATATTCTCGGCAAATATGTGGAAAAATTGCTTTATCCCGGCAAGCAACATACAGCTTCAGATGCCAGCTTTGATGAAATTACACCCGCATTCTTAGGCGAACACGGGTATTTATAAAATTCAAAATTAAAAATTCAAAATTCAAAAAATAATTAATTTTGAATTTTGAATTTTTAATTGGAGCGAAGCGAGGCTGTTTGTGTAGCTTTAATCAACTGGCTCAGAGAGCTATCTAATTGTACGCCTGGGTCAGTTGCAACCCAGCCTCGTGATGTCAGGTGACGCACTTCAAAGTGCAGGTGGGGACCTGTGGAATTGCCGGTGCTGCCAACTCGCCCAATTACGGTTCCCTGTTGCACTACCTGACCGGGTTGGACAAAGACTTCTGACATGTGACCGTAGAGAGTTTGTTGAGCGGAACTGTGATTGAGAATAACAGTTATACCATAACCGCCTACGTAGTCAGCAACTTCCACTTGACCTGTAGCAGCTGCTAAAATTGGTGTTCCCATCGCTGCACCCAAATCTGTACCCGCGTGGAAACGGCGATCGCCTGTAATCGGATGAACTCGCCAACCGAACAAAGAAGTAATTGGTGAGGGAACAGATAGCGGGAACATCATTCCCCCAGGATTGGAAGCGACTGCGCCAGTGTAAGGGATTTGTGGTAATGCTGATGCAAGTGGGATGTCGTAAGCTACGGTGCTGTCGCGGGGTGCAGTATTATCAGCGGTCATTGGTGCTGACAAAGAACCAGCTGCGGGTGCGATCGCACCAGAACCAACTATCGGGTTAGGGTTGAAACTTGTGGGATTGGGGATAAATCGATTCGGGCGAAAACTGCTTTTGCTGACACCAACAGAAGCAACCTGTTTTTGACGCCATCCACCATTGTTAAGATTAATCGGACCAACCCGCGTAGAACGCCATCCGCTATTGTTAAGATTAGTTGCAAGGCGACGTGGTGGCGAAACATTAGCGATCGCCGTTGTTTCTTGACTTTTTCTTATCCAACTCGGTGCTTGTTTAGGTGTTACGTCGTTATTAGAATCAGCTACACGCTGATTTCCATAAGGAGTAATCGGTATTTTCGCGCAAATGCCACCATTTGCACCTTGGGCTAAAATGGTTCGGCAACCGCTAGAGCGTTCTGTAAGTATTACAGAATTCGGTGCTTGATAATTACTCGTCCCATCGTTTTTGTAATCGCTGGGGTCGATGTAGGCGTTATTATAATCTTTTTTACTGTCTGAGATGCTTGGTGGTCGCGAAACTTCTGAAGGTCTTTCTATAGTGCGAGAATTGCTAGATGTGGTTTCAGAATCGGATTGTGGTTTTTCCTGTCTGATTCTTACAGGGTTAACCCGCGAAGCTTCTACCTGCCGTCTGAAGCGTCTAGCGGTGGTGTCAGGCTGGGAAATGACTACATTCGCTCTTGAGCGTCTAATACGAGTTACAGGCTCATCAGACTCGCTTTGAGATGTTGAGCGTCTAACTGGTGAGACTTTTGAAACTTCTGTTTTATTGCGTAGTCGGTTTTTGAGTCTTCTTCGACGCTCAGAAAAATCCGGTGTCGCTTGATTCGATTCTGTTGCAGAAGCACTGCGAGAGCGCACAACCTCTTTTTTAACTGGATTTGTAACTGTCGGCTGTGAATTTTCGACAGTGGGAACGATATTATCTATTGATGTGTCTACCTGGGCATAGACGAAGCCACCGCTGAGGAGACTGAAACTACTTAACCAACACAGACTCTGTGCTGGTAAAGAAGATGCCAAACGTTTTGTCACGAGACATCGCTGCAATAAGTTGTGCAAACGGCGATCGCTGTTTTGATTGCGCTGCGTCATTTGTAAAGAGTGTGTGTTGTGTGTAATTAAACTGGGCAATGGGCAATTGAAGAGGGGAAAAGGGAAAAGGTAAAAGGAAAAGAATTATGCCCAATGCCCCATGCCCCATGCCCTATTCCCCATACCTAAAATTAATCAGAGGATTTACTGTAACCCAAACTGATTGTACCGGGTTGAAGACAAATTTCTGGTGTTATTACTGCTTTGGTATCAGAAGTTTCCATCTTGATTCGTAGCTGTCCTGTAGGTGTTACACCGACAACAGTGCCCGAATGATTTTTGATATCTACTTTATCGCCCATATTAGTAAGCAAATTTAGATAATCTGACAAAAGTATATTTACTCCTTTTTCACAAAGGCACTCAACACCAGATTCTATTCCTAGCAAAACCTCCAAAGCTAGCATTTCTAGAGAATCAATTGGACTTTTTCGCTCTTTCGCTTGCCAGAATTTCAGATTGATTCCGGTTTCTGGTACAGAGTTTGACCAGTTAATCCCCACACCAACCACTGCTTGTGTGATTTTTCCTTTGTGTACTTTGGTTTCAGTCAAAATGCCGCCTAGTTTACGGCTACTTAAGACTAAATCATTAGGCCATTTAATTCCGACATTCACGCCACATTTTTGCAACTGTTTCGCAATTCCCCAACAAAGCGCCAACGTTAATTGGTAGCTGTGGCTGGCTTGCAAGTGCGGGGCTATAGCGACTGAAAGATACAATCCCCCACCAAAAGAACTCCATTGGCGACCCCATTGCCCCCGTCCTGCTGTCTGAGAAGTCGCAATTACTACACATCCTGGGGCTGCACCTTGTTCTAGCAAGTCCCACACAGTAAGGTTAGTAGAGGCTACGGTGTCAAAAACATGTAGAGACAATGGTAAATATTTATGCTCGCGCCTCATGAGGGCGATTTCCAACTGTTGCCGATCAAATTCCACAGGGTTTACCTAAATCCCGTTGTACAAGTTAACATTAATTGGCTGAAGAAAGATTTTCTGTTTAGGTTTCGACTAAAGATGCATACTTGGCACTGGCGTACTTGGGAAAAACTTCCCTACCTGACTTGCAGTCTATTAGAACGTTTCCCTCACGGCTTTTTCACCCAACAGTTTTGGTCACGTTCTTTGCAAGAGTTAACTCATGTCTTGCAAGCAGAAGCATCACCTTATCGCTTAAAACAGGTTCATGGCAACATTGTCCTGACACCTCAAGAAATTGCCAAAAAGTTAAGTGAGGGTGGCGATGATGTTGAAGGAGAAGGCGATTTTGCCCTGGCGTTAGGAGATGGTTTAATCACCGAAAAACCTCTACAAGCACTGTGGGTAGCTAGCGCTGATTGTACGCCGGTGCTGATTGCCGATGAAAAGACTCTTCAAGTGGCAGCACTACATGCAGGTTGGCGAGGTACGGCATCTAAGATTGTACCGCAGGCGATCGCCCGATTGACTGCACAAGGCAGCAAAATCGAAAATTTGCGAATTGCGATGGGACCTGCGATCGCTGGCGAGGTTTACCAAGTATCAGAACAAGTCGCAGCAGAAATTGGCGCAAGCATTATACCACATGGCGAGGAAAAAAGTATTATTAATGCCATGTATGACCTACCAAATTCACCTTTATTACCCGATCCACATCCTGGAAGAGTGCGGTTAGATGTGCGACGGGTGAATGCTTTACAAATGGAAATGTTGGGAATTGCATCTGAACAAATAGCGATCGCTCCTTATTGTACTTTTCAAACCCCAGATTATTTCTTTTCTTATCGCCGGGAAAAACAAAAGAAAGTCCAATGGTCAGGAATCGTCAGGATTTGAGCGTGTTTTTGCTTTTGCCCGACACCAAGCGAAGGATGCCGCTATACAGCTTCAGGCAGGTATTATCAAACAAGATTACCTAACTTTTAACGGCTTCTGAGGGATAAAACCCTAGATGTTAAGCTATGCGCTGTGACACCTAATGCCAGTCAAAAAGGAAAATATGCCGATTAAACTTTACGATTTAGCTGGAGCAGAGGACGATTGCCGCTTTAGTCCCTCTTGTTGGCAAGTCAATATGGCTTTAAAACACAAAGGACTTAATGCCGAAGAAATTCCTTGGCGGTTTACAGAGAAAGAGGCGATCGCTTTTTCCGGGCAGGGACTGGTTCCTGTGTTGGTCGATGGCGACAAGATTGTAAATGATAGTTGGGAAATTGCTCATTACTTGGAAACAACTTATGCCGATCGCCCCAGTTTATTTAACGGGAAATTTGGCGAATCGGGAGCTTTATTTATCAAGTTTTGGTCTGTACAAGCTATTAGTCCGCTGATTTTCGGCATTATTCTCTCAGATTTGTTTGATAATTTACATGAAAAAGACAAAGCGTACTTTCGCGAGAGTCGGGAGAAACTTTTAGGAATGACGCTAGAAGAATTTGCAGCACCCAATGATGAAACCATTACTGCTTTGCAAACAGCGTTATCTCCTCTAAGGGAAGTTCTGGAACGTCAGCCTTATTTAGGTGGCGATCAGCCCTATTTTGGTGACTATATTGCCTTTGCACAATTTCAATGGGCAAGAACAGTCAGTCCAATCCAGTTGCTTGCTAAAGACGATCCAATTTATAATTGGCGCGATCGCTTGCTGGATGCTTTCGATGGTTATGCTCGCAATGCATCTGGTTACGCAGTTTAATAAGCCATAATCTTGAAGGCGATCGCAGTTAAGAAAGTGAGCAAACATCTCAAACAGGTTTTTGGAGTTTAATAAAGCTTGCACATGAACATAGGAATAATCGAGCCTTACAATAGCGGCTTTTTAGAAGTTGTACCAGAGGGTGAAGGAAGTGATTATTGGCAAATTGCAGTTATACACATAAACGGAGAAGCTTTCTGCCCTAGCCCTCGTCTTTATCGTTCGCAACAGGTAGCATTAGCTAAAGCCGCGCAAATTTATGATTGGATAGCTGACCACGAGCAACAAATTTAAAATTGAGCAAGCGATCGCCTGCTTCCCCCCACATAATCCTTTAGCAACGATAAAATCACTAAGGAGTCACCTATTCTGCCTTAGTACCGATGAAAGCCGAACTCACCCCAACTACTCTTCAATGTCCTGAACTACTAGCACCGGCAGGTAATTGGGAATGCGCTAAAGCTGCTGTAGAAAACGGTGCCGATGCGATTTACTTTGGTTTGGATCGGTTTAATGCGCGAATGCGGGCAGAAAACTTTACTGAGGCAGATTTACCAGAATTAATGCAATTTTTGCACCGTCGCGGTGTGAAAGGCTATGTGACTCTAAATACGCTAATCTTTCCCCAAGAACTGCAAGAAGCACAGCAATATATTCGCTCAATTATTACAGCGGGTGTAGATGCAGTCATCATTCAAGATGTCGGTATTTGCCGTTTAATTCGTCATATTTCCCCAGATTTTCCCATCCACGCTTCAACTCAGATGACTATCACCAGTGCCGCTGGTGTGGAATTTGCGGAGTCGTTAGGGTGTAATTTAGTTGTGCTTGCGCGTGAATGTTCCCTGAAAGAAATCGATAAAATTAAGCAGCAAACGTCGCTACCTTTAGAAGTTTTTGTTCACGGTGCTTTGTGTGTCGCTTATTCAGGACAATGTTTGACGAGTGAAGCTTTGGGAGGACGTTCGGCTAATAGGGGTGAATGTGCCCAAGCTTGCCGAATGCCCTACGAGTTAATAGCAGATGGAAAAGTTGTAGATTTAGGCGATCGCAAATATTTACTCAGTCCTCAAGACTTGGCAGGGCTACAGGTTCTGCCAGATTTAGTAAAGTCAGGCGTAACTTGTCTGAAAATTGAAGGGCGTTTGAAAGCCCCAGAGTATGTTGCCAATGTTACTCATGTTTATCGTCAAGCATTAGATCGGGTGATGGAAGAAAGGCAGAAGGCAGAAGCCAGGAGCCAGAAGGAAAAAAATTTTCTACCTCCCCACTCCCCTTTTTCTACAGAGGAACGCTACAACTTAGAAATGGCGTTCTCACGCGGAATTTATACAGGTTGGTTCAGTGGAATTGACAATCAAAAACTAGTTCATGCTCGGTTTGGTAAAAAGCGCGGAGTCTACCTGGGCGAAGTTACTCGCATTCGCAATGAACAGATAATTATTAAATTGGAAGCGCCTGTTAAACCGGGTGATGGTGTTGTTTTTGACTGTGGACATCCAGAGTCAAAAGAAGAAGGCGGTCGGATCTATGCAGTAGAACACAAAGGTAAAGAAGCTGGGTTAACCTTTGGGCGGCGTGACTTGAATCTGCATCGGCTGCATGTGGGTGATAAAGTATGGAAAACTAGCGACCCAGAATTAGATAAGCAATTACGACAAAGTTTTGCAGGGGAAAATCCCCAATTTCAACGTCCCATTTCTATAGAGGTTTATGGAGAAGTGGGAGACAAGTTGATTGCGATCGCTCGTGACGAACTCAGTCATGTGGTTCAAGTAGAATCTACAATCTCATTAGTTGAAGCGCACACCAAACCCTTAACAAAAGAACGTTTACACGAACAATTCGCTAGGCTTGGCAATACTCCTTTTTGTTTGGCGAGCTTGACAAATTACCTAAAAGATAATATAATTCTGCCCGTGAGTGAATTAAATCGGATGCGACGGGAAATTGTGACGCGGTTAGAAGAAATGCGATCGCTCCCCAAACGCTGGCAACTCCATTCTCATGCTTCTTTACAAGACTTACTTCCCTCCACATCCCCACACCTCCACACAGCTGCACCTAACCTCATCGTGTTAGTGCGATCGCTCAAGCAATTGCAAGCTGCACTAGATGCCGGAATTGAGACACTTTACTGTGAATTTGAAGACCCGCGTGCGTATCGCGAAGCCGTAGAAATGGTACGCCAAGGAAGACAGGGAGGACAAGGGGATAACGGAGAATTTGCTTCCTCATCTCTACCCACTCCTCAAATCTGGCTAGCGTTACCGCGAATTACGAAACCCGGAGAAAACTGGATTTTGGAACAAGTGCGTGCTTGCAGAGCTGATGGTTATCTGGTGCGGAATTATGACCATTTACAATTCTTTGCACAAGAACGGTGTATAGCAGATTTCTCTTTTAACGTTGCGAATGCTTTAACGGCAGATTACTTTAAACATCGCTTTCGTTTAGAAAGGGTGACAGCATCCTATGATTTAAACATTACCCAACTACAAGACTTGCTTAATAGTTGTCCTCCGCAATGGTTTGAGGTAACAATTCATCAGCATATGCCGATGTTTCATATGGAGCATTGTGTCTTTTGTGCGTTTCTATCTCAAGGGACAGACTACACCAATTGCGGAAGACCATGCGAAAAGCATGAGGTGAAAATTAAAGATAGGGTAGGATGTGAACACATCTTGCAAGCGGATGTAGGTTGTCGCAATACAGTATTTAACGGCACGGCTCAAACTGGAGCCGAATATGTACAGCGTCTGATAGAGCTTGGTTTACAGCACTTCCGCATTGAGTTTGTGAATGAGACACCCGAAGAAGTAACGCAAACGATACATCGTTATCAAGAACTGTTGCAAGGGGAGATTACAGGTTCTCAACTTTGGCGAAAATTAAAGTTACAAAATCAGCTTGGTGTCACTCGTGGTCCTTTAGGCTCGTCTAAATCCTTTGTACCCAAAGAACATCTCTTTTAGTTGTTAGTGGTTAGGAGTACTCTTTGACAACTAACCACTAACAATTATCTTCCCAACTTATTAGGAATGCCTTCACAACCACCGGGAATTGTACTTCTACTTTTTTCGCCACACCAAGCACAACAGTAGTAACGAGCAGCATCAGACATCCGCTGGACATTGGTAAAATCGGCATTTTCGACGACAGCGCCGGTATGTTCGCCAGTTTGGTATTTTGGTGGTTCGGTGCGACTGCGCGGTGATGCGGTTTCTGCTGAACCATAAAAGAAGCGAGTGCCATTCAGGTCGGCTTGATTAAGATTAGCACCGTATAAAATAGTGCGGCTCATATTGGCTTTTACTAAGTCACAGTCGCTAAGATTAGCGCGGACAAGATTAGCTTCGCTCAAGTCTGTCCAACGTAAATCTGTGCCGGAAAGTTCAGCACCTGCAAGCATTACGCCTAAATCGATGACACGCACTCCTTCTAGACGGTCTTCAGCGTAACCACCAACACCGTTAAGAATTGCTCTACCTAATCGCCGATCGCGTTTTAGGGGTGTAAGCAATTTCGACCGCGAGAGAAAGCGGAGAATTTTCGCTTTGCCACTGCCATCTACACTACTAAATATTGCCGCAGTTCGTCCTTCAGCGATCGCTCTTTCTTGAGGCCAATCTTCTAATAGTCCTTCTTCATCTAATACTAAATCAGAGATGCCTTGGAAATACGAATCTATTGTCTGCTGTTGGGTGATGACGTTTTGCTGGACTGTGAGCAGGTTTTGCTGAATTGTCAAGTCTTTGGATATAACGTATTGTCGCCAAGCTACATAAACAGCGATGATGGCGATGAGAATTTGCCCCAATGCACCAAACCACTCTGCCAGTGTTCCCGAAGCTTCCCAGTTAACTTTACGTCCCCAAGCCAGCAAGCGCGAACCTATACCACCGAACTTGATTAAGCCACCTACGGATACTAAAAGTCCTAAAAAGGCAACAAATAGCGTTCGTTCTTGAAATGAAAACCATTCGCTGACGACAACTTGCAACCAAGGTATCAGTATCAGCAGGGATAACACTAAAGTTAATAATGTGCCGCAAACGCCAATTATCCAGTTGTTGATGGCAATTCCGATGAAAGTGATGGCGATCGCTATCAAAATAATCAGAATTACCCTTGGCTTAACTGGTATGGTTTTTGTAATGCGTTGCTTGAGGAAGGAACGCGCTTGTTTGAGAGCAACTAGATTTTGCTGAGATTGCAATGAAGCACCCATTGCTATGGCTTGTTGAGTCGCTAGCTTTTCTGGGGTAAGGCAATTCTCATTTGCACCACCGTCAAAGTCATCTGGCTGCAAGTCGTCTTCCAAAACCGGATCTGGGGTTGGTAGATGGGATGAGTTGGAGTTGGATTCAATCGTCATGTTTTCTATTTTGCCCCAGCAGACTTGTTTCTACAGCTGTTTTATCGTAGCCGCGATTGGGTCGGCTAAAAAAATAACTGCTCGCTGACTGCTGTAATATTTTGCAGTCTTAAAAATAATTGTATTATTTTTCATATTTTTTATCTAGGTAGATATATTTTGGATAATTTGTGAACAGATTGTGTTATGTCAACTAATTATCTTTGATACAAAAGGGTATTTAGTTTACTTTGTATCTTTTTAACTCACAAAAAACGGCAATAATTTCTGCTATCAAATTCGACTATAGCAATCCTATTTCATTTGTGAAAATTGACAATTTTCATATCCTCGACTTCTTAGAGAAGTCGGGGATATTGTTTTTTAACGAATCATTTAGGACTGCTATATCTACAATCAAGCAAATAAATCTTTATCAATATGTACAAATATGTTAAATTTAGCTAAACTTAATGCAAAATAAATTTGATTTTGGTTGGCATCATGCCAAAAAACAGATGCCCAGCCGTCAAATGTACATGACTCATCTAAGTTAAAGACATGGCGCTGGCTTTAGTTTTCGGGAGCAATCTTAAGGGTTTCTAAAAGAATTCATTAAAAGTTTACAAGAATAAGAACATTTGCTGATATTATTTAAAAAGATAATAAATTTAATAACTATTGTGAATTTTTTAGGGAAAGCATGACTGTTTGGCGCGATATAGGGGCAACTACCTTGATAGCGTTGTTTATTTCCAGCTGTAGTGATGGGACAAACTCAGCGGGAGGAATGAGCAAGCAAGTTGTAGAAAAAACCAATGTATCCTCGCTTTTGACAGAAGCTTATGAGACACAAAAAGTAGAAGATTACTTCAAGCTAGGAAATAATTTTTTAGAAGAGCACCGCTACGCTGAAGCGATCGCCGAATACAACAAAGCGATCGCCATCAAACCAGATAAATATGAAGCTTGGATAAATCAAGGTAATGCCTTAACAGCGCTGCAACGTTACGATGAGGCGATCGCCAGTTACGACAAAGCGATCGCCATAAACAAAGACTTGCATGAAGCTTGGTATAACCGAGGTAATGCCTTAATAGCACTGGAACGTTACGAGCAGGCTATCGTCGCATATAAAAAAGCGATCGCTATTAAACCAGACAAGGATGAAGCCTGGATTAACCAAGGAATTGCCTTGACAAAGTTGACACGCTACGCTGAAGCGATCGCCGCATACGACAAAGCGATCGCCATTCAGCCGAAAAAGCATGAAGCTTATTATAATAAAGCTTGCTCTTATGCTTTACAAAAGAATATTCAATTAACAACAGAGAATCTCCAAAAGGCAATCAAACTTTATCCTAATAGATATCAGGAGTTAGCCAAAGCTGATCCAGATTTTGATAAAGTACGTCACGATAAACGCTTTCAAAAATTATTACAATAGTCTCTTATTTTAACCTCAAAACATCTCTGATTTCAATTAGCTTTATTATTGCTAAATATCTAAAAAATTTGAAAGGTAGAAAACTGTAACTAAAGACAGATATTATCTACCAATAGGCATAGAGTATATTGATATTAAGTTATATAGCTGTCAATATATGTATAATCAAGCCAAAATTTTCTATCTTACGGTAGAAGAATATCTGCAACTCGAACTGGAAAGCTTAGTCCACTATGAATACATTGCTGGGCAAGTATATGCAATAGTAACAAACACTGAAAACAGAAAAATAATTAGTGGAAATATATTAGCTCGATTGCGAGGACATTTACTGGGTAAAAGCTGCCGAGTCTTTTCATCAGATATGAAAGTTAAAATCGAAGCGCTTGATGTATTTTATCACCCAGATATTTCTGTGACTTCCGATCCTTCAGATAGAGAAAAATATTTTAAAACCGCTCCCTGTTTAATAGTAGAAATTATTTCGGCAGAAACAGAACGCATACACCGAAATGAAAAGCTGATGAATTATCAGCAACTAAAAAGCTTACAAGAATATGTATTAGTTTATCAATCAGAAATAAAAGTTGATATTTACCGTAAATATAATCATAAAACTTGGTTTTTGGAGCAATTTCTCACCAGAGATATAATGAAATTGTCATCAGTTGGTTTGGAAATGGCGATCGCGGAAATTTATGAAGATGTAGAATTTGAGTAATTATCGTTTAATAAAGCTGTATTTTCTACACCTGTGTTATTTAGAATTAATATGAAAAAATTGTTAATTACTGGAGCCAGCGGCTTTTTAGGATGGAATATTTGCCAATTAGCACAGCAAGAATGGGAGGTTTATGGAACCTATTTATCTCATTATCTCAACATTCCTAATATAAATTTACTGAAAGTTAATTTAACAGATTTTCAAGAAATTAAACAAATCTTTCATCAAATTCAGCCAGCAGCAGTTATTCATACAGCCGCACAATCTCAACCAAACTTTTGTCAAACGCACCCTGAAGAATCACACGCTATCAATGTAGAAGCATCGAGTAATATAGCCGGACTTTGTGCGGATTATAATATCAAGTGCGTTTTTACATCAACCGACTTAGTTTTTGATGGCTTGAATGCACCTTATAGTGAAACAGACGCGGTATGTCCGGTGAATCTTTACGGTGAGCAAAAAGTTATGGCAGAAGCTGCTATGCTAAAGCGATATCCGATGACAGCAGTATGTCGGATGCCTTTAATGTTTGGTATGGCAACACCCACAGTTACAAGTTTTATCCAGCCATTTATGCAAACTTTAAAAGAGGGAAAAGAACTAAAGTTATTTATAGATGAATTTCGCACCCCTGTAAGTGGAAAAACTGCCGCCAAAGGACTTTTATTAGCGTTAGAAAAAGTCAACGGCATAATTAATTTGGGTGGTAAAGAGCGGATTTCGCGTTTCGATTTTGGGAAACTATTAGTAGAAGTATTTCAGCTGCCTTCTACAAACTTGAAAGCTTGCCGACAAAAAGATGTAAAAATGGCAGCACCAAGACCTAGCGATGTTTCTTTGGATAGTTCTCAAGCTTTTGCCTTGGGGTATGAACCTTTGTCAGTGAAAGAAGAATTAGAAACATTGGTTAATGGATAAGGCGTTGAGCAATATAATTAATAGTTAGGCAGTGCGGAATATTGTTCATGATGGGTAGCACATGACGAATCTTGAGGTCATCCAGGAATTGTATAGGGCTTTCCGCAATAAAGATTATCATGCCTTCCTAGGTATCTGTACCTCCGACCTTGAATGGATTCAGAACGAAGGGTTCCCGCGAGGTGCTACTCGTAAAGGAGCAGATGCAGTAGTAGAAGAAGTCTTCAAAGCATTCAATAATGACTGGGAGTCGTGGTCATTTGATATAGAGCAGTATCTAGATGCAGGAGAAACAATCATTGTCATTGGTAGTTATGCAGGTTGCCATCGCTTGTCTGGCAAATCGTTCCGCTCTCCTGCGGCGCACGTGTATGATATTTCTAATGGCAAGGTTTGCCGATTTCGGCAATTTACCGATACTAAAGTCATCTGGGACGCAATTAACTGATGACTATTTATTTATCCGTTAATATTATGTGAAGCTCACGCAAAGTCGTAAAAAATAACATTACGACTTTGCGCGAAACATTAGACTTTACTTTGGTTAATAATTAGTTAGGAAAAGCATGGGATATTGAGAGAATTTTTCTAATCTAAAATAAAAAAAATTCTGAAAGCGTGCAATAAAACTCAATACGGTTCAATTAAGGGTTATTAGTGTAGATAATTGGTCTTTGAAGACGCGATTTATCGCGTCTCTACATGAGGGTTTTGGGGTTATTTGGACTTTATTGCAATAAAACCAAGAAAATCGCTCAGGTGTTACAGGGTAATAAATTCCCGTATAATACAAACAAATTATATGGAGATGATGATGACTGATACCTTATCCTCCTCCACACAGCGTACATTTGATGTTGAAAAATTGGTTCGCTTTTCAAACGAGAAAGCAATCGTTACGGAAATAGTTATCACGAAATATTCAAGCATTGCTGTCTGGGGTGTACACCCCGGTCAAGAAGTGCCTGCACACACTCACCCGGACGGACAAGATACGTGGATTATGGTAAGGGGAGAATTGACCTACTATCTTGGCAACGGACAGAAAAAAATTATTTCCACTGGACAAATTGATGTCGCTGAACCGTCGCAAGTTCATGGAGCAATCAATGAGGGATCGGAAGATGTCGTGTTTCTCTCCATCTATTCTGCCCCAAATCTGAAAGTCATCCCCGCATCCCCATAATTTGGCAAGAAATGTAAGACTCCACCGACTGTCTTAAGAAAGAAGTCAATATTGGCGATCGCACCTCAAGTCGGGACAGTTTAGCTAATAGTGACGCAAATCCCCTCCCCGCTTTTGAGGAGGGGAAAAATATGAGCGTGAGATTCTACTGTGAATAAGCTTCCATTGGCAGACAAGAACAAACAAAATTCCTGTCACCATAGGCATTGTCAATTCTACCTACAGACACCCAGAATTTATGTTCGCGAGTCCAGGGTGCAGGATATGCAGCTTGTTCGCGAGAATAAGGATGATTCCATTCGCCGGCGATGAGGTTTTCGGCAGTGTGGGGTGCATTCTTCAAGACGTTATCTTGAGCATCCACTTTGCCGGATTCGATTTCGGCGATTTCTTGACGAATCGCAATCATCGCATCACAAAAACGATCTAACTCTTGTTTCGATTCGCTTTCAGTGGGTTCCACCATGATTGTACCAGCGACGGGCCAAGAGACAGTGGGTGCATGGAAACCGTAATCCATGAGACGCTTGGCGATATCATCAATGTCGATATTCGCGGATTTTTTAAGCGATCGCAAGTCTAAAATACATTCATGGGCAACTAGAGCATTTTTCCCTTTATATAAAACAGGATAATATTGCTCAAGTTTTTTGGCGATGTAATTCGCATTGAGAATTGCCACCTTCGTTGCATCCGTCAAACCATCCGCACCCATCATGGCAATGTACATCCAAGAAATCACCAAGATGCTAGCGCTACCCCAAGGTGCAGCTGCGATCGCACCAATAGATTTGGGATTATCTTCGTGCATTTCCACCACAACGTGTCCGGGTAAAAAAGGCACCAAATGAGAAGCAACCCCAATTGGTCCCATACCCGGACCACCACCACCGTGAGGAATACAGAAAGTTTTGTGCAAATTCAAGTGACAAACATCTGCACCAAAATCTCCGGGACGACAAAGACCAACTTGGGCATTCATATTTGCCCCATCCATGTAAACTTGTCCACCGTGAGAGTGAACAACAGCGCAGATTTCCTGAATTTGCTCCTCGAAGACGCCATGAGTCGAGGGATATGTCACCATTAAAGCCGCAAGTTGATTGCTATGCTTTTCTGCTTTTGCTTTCAAGTCGTTTAAATCAACATTTCCCTCAGAGTCACAAGCAACTGGTACCACTTTCATCCCACACATCACCGCGCTTGCTGGGTTTGTTCCGTGTGCAGATGTGGGAATCAGGCAGACATTGCGATGTTGTTCTTTGCGACTTTCGTGATATTCACGAATTACCAAAAGACCTGTGTATTCACCTTGAGAACCGGCATTTGGTTGGAGAGAAATTCCGGCAAATCCGGTGATTTCTGCTAACCATTCTTCAAGTTGCTCAAACAGAATTTGATAACCTTTGGTTTGCGACTTTGGCGCAAACGGATGAATATTCCCGAATTCCGCCCAAGTTACTGGTATCATTTCCGACGTTGCATTCAACTTCATCGTACATGACCCCAAGGGAATCATCGATGTAGTTAGGGACAAATCTTTACTTTCTAACTTGTGCAGATAGCGCAACAACTCAGTTTCTGAATGATAGGAGTTGAAGACGGGGTGGGTGAGATAGCTGGTTGTGCGCTTTAGGGGGAGGGGGGGAGAAAAGAGGGGGAGAGGGGGAGAGGGTAATTTATCCCCAAAAGCGAAAATCTCTAAGATATCTTCTAAATCTTGTACTGTTGTTGTTTCACCCAAAGAGATACCAACCGCAGTTTCATCATAAATCCGCAAGTTGATTTTTTGCGCTTCGCAAGCTTTGAGAATTGCATCTTTACTGCGTGTTCCCAATTCGACTTTGAGAGTGTCAAAGAAATTTTCGCTGACGATGCTGTAACCGAGACGTTTTAGTCCTTCAGCTAATATCGCTGTCTTGCTGTGGATATTCTCAGCAATTTCTTTCAGTCCTGCTGACCCATGATACACCGCGTACATACTTGCCATCACCGCCAGCAGTACTTGTGCTGTACAAATATTGCTAGTTGCTTTGTCGCGACGAATGTGTTGTTCGCGGGTTTGCAAAGCTAGACGCAATGCGACTTTACCTTGAGAATCTTTTGAAACACCGACAATCCGCCCTGGAACTTGCCGCTTATACTCTTCTTTGGTGGCGAAATATGCCGCATGAGGTCCCCCAAACCCCAACGGAATACCAAAGCGCTGCGTGCTTCCTACGGCGATATCAGCGCCAAATTCGCCAGGGGGTGTTAACAAAGTTAAGCTTAATGGATCTGCTGCTACCGTTACCAATGCACCCTCAGCATGGGCTTTTTCTATAAAAGCGCGGTAGTCGTGAATTGTGCCATCAGTAGCAGGATATTGCAGAACTGCCCCAAATATCGGTTCTGCGAAATCAAAGCTCTGATGGTCGCTAACTATGATATTAATTCCTAAAGCTTTCGCCCGTGTCTGCAACACGTCGATAGTTTGCGGATGACAGTCTTGAGATACAAAGTAGGTATTTGCTTTATTTTTGCAAACCCCATAACTCATACTCATTGCTTCTGCTGCTGCGGTTGCTTCATCAAGCAAGGAAGCATTAGCAATTTCCAAACCCGTCAAATCGATAATCATGGTTTGGAAATTCAGCAGTGCTTCAAGTCGTCCTTGGGCAATTTCTGGTTGATAGGGAGTGTAAGCGGTATACCAACCGGGGTTTTCTAGGATATTGCGCTGTATAACAGGCGGGGTGATACAGTCGTAATATCCCATGCCAATGAATGAGCGGTAAACTTCATTCTTGGAAGCTATTTTTTTTAACTTAGCGAGTGCTGCATACTCACTTAATGCCTCGGGCAATTGTAAAGATTGTTTCAGCCGGATTGCTTGCGGCACTGTTTTGTCGATGAGTGCATCGAGGTTGGAAATGCCCAATAAATCAAGCATTTGTTGGATGTCATCAGAGTTTGGTCCAATGTGACGTTCCGTAAAATTACTTGACTTTTGACTCCTTTGACTCAGTATCGGCTCATGGCTTGACTGAGGACGAGAGGCGTAAAATACCACAAACTGCTCTCCAGACGCGACTATTTCATATTTTGCAACATCTATATTTGTCGCGTCGGCATTTGCTTACCAGTTTATCTAAATTTCATGATTTATGTCCGGATGGGGGGAGGGGCAGGGGAGGCAGGGAGCAGGAGGGGCAGGGGGGGAGGGGGAGAAATAATTGCTTTTGTAGAGACGCGATTAATCGGGTCTCTACTCCCCACTTTTGTACAGACGCGATGTTCCTCGCGTCTCTAGGCGCCGGCGACTTGAGCGCTATACTCTTTTGCAGTTAAAGTATCATCAATGTCACCTGGGTCGTTGACGCGCACTTTTAGCAACCATCCTTCACCGTAGGGGTCTTCGGCTATTTGTTCGGGGGATTCTATTAGGGCATCATTACGCTCGATGACTGTGCCGGTAACTGGTGAATTTAAATCTTCGACGGCTTTGACTGATTCAATTGTACCAAAGCCTTCATTGCGGGTCACAAGGTCGCCAACTTCGGGTAATTCCAAAAATACAACGTCACCTAGTTCGTCTACTGCAAAGGCACTAATGCCGATGGTGGCGATTTCGCCTTCTAACCGCACGTATTCGTGACTATCCAGGTATCTCAAATCTTCAGGATATTCCAAAGACATATTACTTCCTCTTTTATGTGAAATAAATTAATGTTGAATGCCCGTTTCCTAACATATTTCGATAATTAACCATATTTTGCAATGTTCGTCAAAAATATTGGCATCGGCTGATGTTGGATTTTCAGGTCGGCGTGAGTTTAATCAATTTAAGTTTCGCATGTAAAGTTGTTTATATACTACGGTAGGATTCTGTGCTTTATTTTGAAACTGCCTTCAGACGCGAAGAAAGACAAGAGAGCGATCGCCTGCCATATCATAATTTAAGTTCGGATCTCCGAGTTTCGAGTTCAAAGGCTCAACTTTCAGCCTCAAAGGCTCAACCTTCAGCCTCAAAGGCTCAACCTTCAGCCTCAAAGGCTCAACCTTCAGCCTCAAAGGCTCAAATTTGAACTTGATTCACAATACTTTGCCAAAATCCTACACCCTGGAAGGGTGCAGCTATACGAACACTCGTGTGCCTCCGCAGCCTATAAAGATTTCAGCCCACGGAGGTGGGCTTTGTTCGTGTAGCCCCAGGCTTCTAGCCTGTGGGCGTTTCAGACAATTGGCGTTGGCAAAGCCTGTCCAAAGGACAAGGTATTGTATTGAACTACTCGACAGAGGAATTAATCAAATTATTGCTAAGTACAACTTCCGGAAACGCTGTTAATGCTGCTGATGTTATACGCGATGAGCTTGAATTTTGATACTAAAAGCTTGATAATAGCCTCAGCCGCCCATGAGCAATAATCTCACCGTGAAGAAAATCTTGATTTTGGCAGCGAATCCTAAAAATACAGTGCGCTTGCGACTGGATCAAGAGGTGCGTGACATTGAAGAAGGGTTACAGCTTGCGGCGCAGCGTGACAATTTTATCCTACAGCAGAAGGGGGCGGTACGTCCGCCAGATATTCGCCGTGCGGTGTTAGATTTTCATCCAAATATCATTCATTTTTCTGGACATGGTTCGGAAACTGAGGGATTATCGTTTGAGGATGAAGTCGGTAAGGAAAAGTTTGTTACGGGAGAAGCGCTAGCGGAATTTTTTAAGCTTTTTGCTAACCATGTAGAGTGTGTGCTGCTCAATGCTTGCTATTCCGAAGTGCAGGCTAATGCTATTGTGCAACATATTGATTATGTCATTGGCATGAATCAGGCGATCGCTGATAAAGCTGCACTGGAATTTTCCGTTGGCTTTTACGATGCTTTAGCACGTTACGAAGAACAGTATGATGGAGATTCGCCGATAGAGTTTGCCTTCAATGTTGCTTGCAGTTCGATTGCGCTAGCTGGGGTTTCTGGTGCGTCTATCCCAGTGCTGATAAAGAATCCTAACCCAAAATCTAAGGAGCTAAAAAAAAACTTAACTGATGTAGAAGCTGATAAGCTGATTCTCGGTCAACTCATCGGTGATGTACCAAATTTACCACCGCATTTTTTACCCCGTGAGGAACAACTCAACCCGCTGAAAAGTAACGTGTTAGCTGATACAAATCAACCTGTGGCTATCACTGCGAAAAGTCGCAGTGTCGGTGTGCAAGGTATGGGCGGAATTGGCAAAACAGTTTTAGCTACAGCCTTAGCGCGGGATGAAGAAGTCAGACGAGCGTTTCCTGATGGAGTGATTTGGATAACATTCGGGCAAACACCGCAAATTTTAACTTGGCAATCTTATATAGCTAAAGCGCTGGGAGATAATCAAGCAGCGTTTACCGAGATTAGTTTAGCAAAAGCGCGGTTGCGAGAGTTGTTGACGGATAAAGCTTGCTTGCTGATTTTGGATGACGTTTGGAATTTGGAACACGCAGGCGCGTTTAACGTGTTAGAAGAAGGTTGTCAGATGCTAATTACTACCCGTGATGCAGGGATAATTACGGGGTTATATGGCAAAAAATATCAGCTTTCACTTTTAAATGAAGAACAGGCTTTAGCTTTTTTGGCGAATTGGGCAAATCAAGCTGTAGAGACGTTACCAACGACAGCACAAGACGTAGCGCGGGAATGTGGCTACTTGCCATTAGCGCTATCAATGGTGGGAGCAATGATGCAGGGGAAACCGACAAATCGCTGGCAGAATGTATTAGAAAAGCTGCGTAATGCAGACTTAGAGAAGATTAGCCAACAGTTTCCAGATTACCCTTATCCCAATTTATTTAAGGCAATTCAGGTAAGTGTGGAAGCGCTGGAAGCAGAAGAGAGAGAAAGATATTTAGATTTTGCTGTCTTTGCTGAAGATACACCGATTCCGGAAGCAGTTTTGCAGACTTTTTGGGAACCGTTGGGCTTAGATGAGTTTGATACTGAAGATGTAATTGATAAGTTGGTGAGTAAGTCTCTCGCACTGCGGGATGAAAAGGGAAATTTGAGTTTGCATGACTTGCAGCTTGATTATGTCAGAAAACAAGTAACCTCGGAGAACCCCACCCCTAACCCCTCCCCGCAAGCAGGGAGGGGAAAAGATGCTACTCTTAACCCCTCCTCGCTTGCGGGGAGGGGTGGCGAAGCCGGGGTGGGGTTCATTGGGGGGTTAGGTCTCCTCCACAATCGCCTATTAAACGCTTACACTGAAAAATACGCCTCAGGCTGGCATAGCTTAGAGAATGACGGCTACATCTTCCTCTCTTTAGCACATCATTTAATTCAAGCCGGACGCCCAACCGAGTTACAACAGTTATTGCTTGACTTTCGCTGGTTGCAAGCGAAGTTAGAGAACAGCAACATCAATGAATTAATCGCAGATTATAACTTATTACCCGAAGATGCGAATTTGCAATTGCTGCAACGGACGTTATCACTGTCAGGACATATTCTCGCTGAAGATAAAACACAGCTAGCAGGGCAATTATGCGGACGTTTGCAGTGTTTTCCAGCGTCGGAAATTCAAGAATTGTTAAAACAAGCAAAGCAGAATAAAACTACTTGGTTGCGTCCTTTGTCAGCTAGCTTAACTCGTCCAGATGGGGATTTAATTAAAACTTTAACTGGTCATACTCGTTCGGTTATTGCGATCGCTTTTTCACCAGATGGCAAATACGTTATTTCTGGTTCCCGTGACTCGACACTCAAAATCTGGAATTGGCAAACTGGGGTTGAAGTGCGTACCTTAAGGAGTCATACTTCCTGGGTTAATGCGATCGCTATTTCACCAGATGGCAAATACCTGATTTCTGCTTCACTTGACAAGGCACTCAAAGTCTGGGATTGGCAAACAGGGATTGAAGTACGTACTATACAAGGTCATACTCGTTCGGTTATTGCGATCGCTTTTTCAGCTGATGGCAAATACCTCATTTCTGCTTCATCTGACACCACCCTCAAAATCTGGGATTGGCAAACAGGGGTGGAAGTGCGTACTTTAAGTGGTTATACTTCCAGTGTTAATGTGATCGCTTTTTCAGCAGATGAAAAATACCTGGTTTCTGGTTCCCGTGACTCCACACTCAAAGTCTGGAATTGGCAAACAGGGGAAGAAGTGCGTACCATACAGGGTAATACTTCCAGTGTTAATGCGATCGCTTTTTCACCTGATGGCAAATACCTGGTTTCTGGTTCACATGACTCCACACTCAAAGTCTGGGATTGGCAAACAGGGGAACAAGTGCGTACCATACAGGGTAATACTTCCAGTGTTAATGCGATCGCTTTTTCACCTGATAGCAAATACCTGGTTTCTGGTTCAGAAGACAAAAGTCTGAAACTGTGGAATTTGCAAACAGGGGTGGAAGTGCGTACCATACAGGGTCATACTTCCAGTGTTAATGCGATCGCTTTTTCACCTGATAGCAAATACCTGGTTTCTGGTTCCCGTGACAAGACACTCAAAGTCTGGGATTGGCAAACAGGGGAAGAAGTGTGTACCATACAGGGTAATACTTCTAGTGTTAATGCGATCGCTTTTTCACCAGATGGCAAATACCTGATTTCTGGTTCAGAAGACAAAAGTCTGAAACTGTGGAATTTGCAAACAGGGGTGGAAGTGCGTACCATACAGGGTCATACTTCCAGTGTTAATGCGATCGCTTTTTCACCTGATAGCAAATACCTGGTTTCTGGTTCACTTGACTCGACACTCAAAGTCTGGGATTGGCAAACAGGGGAACAAGTGCATACCATAAAAGGTCATACTTCCTGGGTTAATGCGATCGCTATTTCACCTGATAGCAAATACGTTATTTCTGGTTCACTTGACTCGGCACTCAAAGTCTGGGATTGGCAAACAGGGGTGGAAGTGCGTACCATACAGGGTCATACTTCCAGTGTTAATGCGATCGCTTTTTCACCAGATGGCAAATACGTTATTTCTGGTTCACTTGACTCGACACTCAAAGTCTGGGATTGGCAAACAGGGGTTGAAGTGCGTACCATACAGGGTCATACTTCCAATGTTAATGCGATCGCTTTTTCACCAGATGGCAAATACCTGGTTTCTGGTTCATCTGACAACACTCTGAAACTGTGGAATTTGCAAACAGGGGAAGTAATTGCCAGTTTCACAGGGGAAAGTCCAATATTCTGCTGTGCTGTTGCAGGCGATCGCCTGACAATTGTCGCTGGGGAACAATTAGGACAACTGCATTTTTTACAATTAGAGGGGGTGTGATGAAGTACAATCTAAATCAGACGATTTTTTGACCGATAAAAGGGACGCTTCACCACAACTGCGGGGTAAGCTTTGCCGCGAATTTCTACTTCTAGCTGCTGACCAACACTTGCTAACTCAGTGGGAACGTAAGCAAGAGAGATGGGATAACCAAGTGTAGGTGATAAAGTTCCACTGGTAACTTCTCCGACTACTTTACCTTCTGATAATATTTGATAGCCGTGACGAGCAATATTGCGTCCTTGCATCTGCAAACCTATCAACCGACGTTGCACACCATCAGCTTTCTGCTGTTCTAAAATTGAACGTCCGATAAAATCACCTTTGCTATCGAGATGAACCAACCAACCCAAACCCGCTTCTAAGGGGGTGGTGTTTTCATCGATATCTTGTCCATAAAGTGCCATTGCCGCTTCTAGTCGCAAAGTGTCTCTCGCACCAAGTCCACAAGGAATGACACCAGCTTGAATCAGATTTTGCCACAATTCAACGCCGACATCTGGATCTACCATCACCTCAAATCCATCTTCCCCCGTGTAACCTGTGCGGGCAAGAAATGCCGATTTCCCGAATATACTTGTTTCTAAATGACCAAATGCTTTGACTGGGGTTAAGTCTGCTGACACAAATTGCTGAAGAATGCTGCTTGCTTTTGGTCCTTGGACGGCAATTAAGACTTTTTGTGGTGACAAGTCTTGAAAATTGACTTCTTCAGTGTCCAGGTTTTGCAATAACCATGCTTTGTCTTTGCCTGTGGTTGCCGCATTGACTATAATTACAGCTTTTTGTATGCCTGTTGTGCTGTCTTCACCTTGATAATATACAATGATGTCGTCAATAATTCCCGCTCTTTCATTTAACAACACCGTGTATTGCGCTTGACCTGGTTGCAAGCGACTCAAATCTGAGGGAACTAAACCCTGAAGCTGTGAAATTACGCTTTTACCCTGTAATGTAAACTTACCCATGTGGGAAATATCAAACATGCCGGCAGCATTTCTCACCGCTTCATGTTCGCGACTGATACCAGTAAATTGTACAGGCATTTCCCAACCGCCAAAGCTGGTTAATCTTGCTTTCAGTTCTACAGCAAGTTGATATAAAGGTGTTTGTGCCAGGGTAACGATAATTTCTTCTTGATTAGCCACAGGTATTTATTGCGATCGCACGTCTATTTTAATATACCCTTCACAAATTAAATATGCGTTATCCACAACCCTTGTAGAGACGCGATTCATCGCGTCTACTATACGAACGAAGTCCACCTGCGTGCGCTAAATGAGGCGATCGCGCGGTTATTTTGATATACCCTCAGGCTAGAAGCCTGGGGCTATACGGACGAAGCCCACCTGCGTGGGCTAATGAGGCGATCGCGCGTTTATTTTAATATTGCCTTACCAAGCGAACGGTGGGTCTATACGAACGGATGTTACCTTGTCTACGACACGCACTCGCGTTAGTGGGGTACGCCAAATCATTCTAGCCCGCGCAGGCGGGCTTTGTTGGTATAGCCCTACCCTTATAGGGTAGGTGCAAGATATGTCTATACTAAACAAATGATACTTTCCTTCGCTGCCCATGACGAACAATCCGACTGTGAAGAGAATCTTGATTTTGGCAGCAAATCCGAAGGATACAGTACGTCTGCGTTTAGATCAAGAAGTGCGGGACATTAAAGAAGGATTGCGGCTGGCAGCAAAACGCGACAATTTTATTTTACAGCACGAGGGGGCGGTACGTCCGCGAGATATAAGCCGTGCTGTGTTAGATTTTCGACCAAATATCATTCATTTTTCTGGACATGGTTCGCAAACTGAGGGATTATCGTTTGAGGATGAGACTGGTAAGGAGAAGTTTGTTACTGGAGAAGCGATCGCTGGACTGTTTCAGAATTTTTCTCAGCATGTAGAGTGTGTGCTGCTAAATGCTTGTTATGCGGAGGTGCAAGCTGATGCGATCGCTGAACATATTGATTATGTCATTGGGATGAATCAGGCGATCGCTGACAAAGCCGCGCTAGAATTTGCTGTTGGTTTTTACGATGCTCTGGCACGTTACGACCCACAACACGATCAAGCTTCGCCGATAGAGTTTGCTTTCAACGTTGCTTGCAGTTCGATTTTACTTGCTGGGGTTGGGAGCGCATCTATCCCAGTGCTGAAAAAGAACCCCAATCCCAAGTTTAAAGAGAAAAAAGCTGATAATTTAGTTCTCGGTCAACTTATTGGTGATGTGCCAAAGTTACCACCGCACTTTTTACCCCGCGACGAACAACTGAACCCTCTGAAAAAGAAGGTGTTAGGTGATACTAATCAACCTGTAGCTATCACTGGAACAAGTCGGAGTGTCGGAGTGCAAGGGATGGGCGGAATAGGCAAAACTGTATTAGCTACAGCCTTAGCGCGAGATGAAGAAGTCAGACGGGCGTTTCCTGATGGGGTGATTTGGATAACATTCGGGCAAACACCGCAAATTTTAACTTTGCAATCGGATGTAGTAGAAGCGCTAAGTGACAAGCAAGCATCGTTTACAGAGATTAATTCGGGAAAAGCGCAGTTGCGAAAGTTGTTGACAGATAAAGCTTGCTTGCTGATTTTGGATGACGTTTGGAATTTGGAACACGCAAGCGCGTTTGACGTGTTGGCAGAACGTAGCCAGATGCTAATTACTACCCGCGATGCTGAGATAATTACGGGGTTGGGAGGAGAAGAATATCAGCTTTCGATTTTAAGTGAGAAACAGGCTTTAGATTTATTAGCGAATTGGGCAAATCAACCTGTAGAGACGTTAACAACGACAGCACTAGATGTAGCGCGAGAATGTGGGTATTTACCATTGGCATTGTCAATGGTGGGAGCGATGATGCGGGGGAAACCGACAAATCGCTGGCAGAATGTATTAGAAAAGCTGCGTTGTGCAGACTTAGAGAAGATTCGTCAACAGTTTCCAGATTACCCTTATCCCGATTTACTCAAGGCAATTCAGGTAAGTGTCGAAGCGCTAGAAGCAAACGAGAGAGAAAGATATTTAGATTTTGCTGTTTTACCCGAAGATACACCAATTCCCGAAGCAGTTTTACAGACTTTTTGGCAACCGCTGGGGTTAGATGAGTTTGACACCCAAGATGTAATTGATAAGTTGGTGAATAAGTCTCTCGCGCTGCGGGATGAAAAAGGAAACTTGAGTTTGCATGACTTGCAGTTTGATTATGTCAGAAAACAAGTAACCTCGGAGAACCCCACCCCGGCTTCAGAACCCCTCCCCTTAGCAAGGGGAGGGGAAGGGGTGGGGTTAATTGGGGGGTTAGGTCTTCTGCACAATCGCCTATTAGAGGCTTACACTCAAAAATACCCCAATGGCTGGCATAGCTTAGACAATGACGGCTACATCTTCCAATATTTAGCAGATCATTTAATAAAAGCAGGACGCGCAACCGAGTTACAACAGTTATTGCTTAACTTTCGCTGGTTGCAAGCGAAGTTAGACAACAGCAACATCAATGAATTAATCGCCGATTATAACTTATTACCCGAAGATGCGAATTTGCAATTGCTGCGACGGACGTTGCTACTGTCAGGACATGTTCTCGCGGAAGATAAAAGACAGCTAGCAGGGCAATTATGCGGACGTTTGCAGTGTTTTCCAGCGTCGGAGATTCAAGAATTGTTGCAACAAGCACATCTGAACCAAACTACTCGGTTGCGTCCTTTGACAGCTAGCTTAACTCCCCCTGGTGGAGTATTACTCCGTACCTTAACTGGTCATAGTAGCTGGGTTCTTGCAGTTGCAACCACACCTGATAGCAAGTACGTCATTTCTGGTTCACGTGACAACACCCTAAAAGTGTGGGATTTGCAAAGTGGGGAAATTCTGCGTACCCTAACTGGTCATAGTCGCTGGGTTCTTGCAGTTGCAACCACACCTGATAGCAAGTACGTCATTTCTGGTTCACGTGACAACACCCTAAAAGTGTGGGATTTGCAAAGTGGGGAAATTCTGCGTACCCTAACTGGTCATAGTCAGTCGGTTCTTGCAGTTGCAACCACACCTGATAGCAAGTACGTCATTTCTGGTTCACGTGACAACACCCTAAAAGTGTGGGATTTGCAAAGTGGGGAAATTCTGCGTACCCTAACTGGTCATAGTCAGTCGGTTCTTGCAGTTGCTGTCACACCTGATAGCAAATACGTCATTTCTGGTTCACGTGACAACACCCTGAAAGTGTGGGATTTGCAAAGTGGGGAAATTCTGCGTACCCTAACTGGTCATAGTCGCTGGGTTCTTGCAGTTGCAACCACACCTGATAGCAAGTACGTCATTTCTGGTTCCTGGGATCAGACCCTGAAAGTGTGGGATTTGCAAAGTGGGGAAATTCTGCGTACCCTAACTGGTCATAGTCGCTCCGTTAATGCAGTTGCTGTCACACCTGATAGCAAGTACGTCATTTCTGGTTCCTGGGATCAGACCCTGAAAGTGTGGGATTTGCAAACAGGCTGTATAATGCGTACCCTAACTGGTCATAGTAACTGGGTTAATGCAGTTGCTACCACACCTGATAGCAAGTACGTCATTTCTGGTTCAAATGACTACACCCTGAAAGTGTGGGATTTGCAAACAGGTGAAATTCTGCATACCCTAACTGGTCATAGTCGCTGGGTTCTTGCAGTTGCAACCACACCTGATAGCAAGTACGTCATTTCTGGTTCAGCTGACAAAACCCTGAAAGTGTGGGATTTGCAAACAGGTGAAATTCTATGAGGAGGAGTGGGGTTATTCTCCTTGATTTTGCTTATCACTCCTCAGCCACAATTTGCTAAATTTCTTCTGTCCATCTAAATTGAAAACTACCATAAATAGCAAAAAACAAAATCCCCTGATAAAACAATACCCACCAACACCATAATTGGCATTGATGGGGATGTAAAACTTTTTAATTCCTAATCAGCCTTCTTTGCGCTGATTAACTACTAGGACTTAGTGCCCATTTCCATTACAATACTACGCATGAAGTCAATGCGTTTTTCAAATTCCAAGCTTGTGATGGTATCGGTAAACTGCTTGGTATTTTCAGGGGGTTGGTAATCAGATGGCATTGGTATAATAACGCCTTCTTCCATACCTTGAGACAGTCGCAGCCAAACATCCATTTTGGCGCTAGAGCTCAAAGATTTATACGCATGGCTAATATCACTATCTGCACCACTAGCAATGTCACGCATAGCTTGTAGTTGTTGCTCGTGATCCATTGCTTTAATGGCATCATATTCAGCAGCAGCAGTTTCTTGGGCAGAAGTCTGGTTTGCTGGTATCAGTTTGTCTTTAATATCCAAGTAACCGAACCACAGCAAGCCAAGCTGAGTATCTACATCAAAGCTGCGAAACTGTTCTACAGCTTGTTTGGTCTTGTCATCAGTTGCAAAAGTCATAAAAATCTCCGATTGCTTAAAGATTAACCCAGTAACTAAAATTACTAAGTTAAATAAATGCACATTACTTACAGAATCTTATAAATCATGGTTTATTGATTAACCCTGCTGTAGACATATATAATTTTCACAGCCTTTGACAGATGTAAATAATATATTCCTGGTTAAAAAAAATTCAGAATTACAGCCCTTTTTAGATGCATACACCTAAGTAATGTGAAAACTGCTGTAATTAAAGAAGAATCAGAAGTCAGAATTCAGGAATCAGAACAAGAAAGTGGGAAATTTAGTGCATTTTAAACGCCTGAAATTTACCCACGAGTCAAACTTTAGTTTCCAAGCTGAATTCAGAAGGACTGACTCCTAAACTCTGTTTTAATAGACTACGGATATCACTTCAAAAGTAAAGCTATCTTGAAGCGTTTACAGTAGAAATACGTAGATTGTTATATTACTGATGAATTTTTGACAAAGTTGTTTCGGTTGTGACAGGCGATCGCGTAATTTTTAGTTAAGCTGTAAGCGCCAAGCTATGATATGAACTAAATTATGCACTGGTTGTTATCTGGACCGTTGAGTGTAGAGAAATTGACGGTTAAGATTACTGGTTTACCCGCATCATTACAAAACTTAAAGCTGGTGCAGATGTCAGATTTTCACTATGACGGTTTGCGGCTGAGTGAGAGAATGTTAGATAAAGCGATCGCCCTCAGCAATCAAGCCGAACCTGATTTAGTTTTATTAACCGGCGACTACATCACCACCACCCCAGCACCAATTCACCAACTGGTATTAAGACTCAAACATCTCCAAAGTCGCTTGGGCATTTATGCGATACTAGGAAATCACGATATATGCTATCGCAACTCTAAAGCAGAAGTTACAGCCGCTCTAACCAGTATAGGAATTCACGTCCTTTGGAATGAAATCGCCTATCCAGTAGGAAAAGAACTACCAATAGTAGGATTAAGCGATCGCTACTCACGAGAATTTAATCCTGGATTAGTTATGAATCAACTAGATCCGGCGACACCTTGCATTGTATTATCCCACAATCCAGACACAGCCGATGTATTGCAACAATGGCGAATAGATTTGCAACTATCTGGTCATACTCATGGCGGTCAAATCATCATTCCCAAAATGGGTCCCGCGCTATTTTATTATCGCAAAATCCTGCGAAAAATACCGATGAAGATACGGCGTCGAGTTCCCTTTTTGCGAAAAGAATACTCAGTAGTTCGTCATTGGGAATGGGCGCAAGGATTGCATAAAGTCGGTAAAAATCAACTATACGTCAATCGCGGCTTAGGAACTTATTTCCCCGGACGTTTATTTTGCCCACCCGAAGTTACAGTAATCACCTTAGAGGGTTAGTGGATAGGGAAAATTTTCAGAGGGGAAAAGGGGAAATCCCCATTGCCCATTGCCCAATGCCCAATGCCCATTGCCCATTGCCCATTGCCCACTAAAAATAACAAATAACAATTTAAATTTTGGTAAGCTATAAGCGCTAGTATGAGGAGAGTCTCTGGCGCTATGCACTGGTTGTTAACAGGACCTTTAAGAGTAGATAATCTGACGATAAAGATAGCGGAACTTCCAACATCTTTACAAGGCACAAAACTAGTGCAATTGTCAGATTTTCACTACGATGGTTTGCGGCTGAGTGAAGAAATGTTAGAAAAAGCGATCGCCTTCAGCAACGAAGCTGAACCTGATTTAGTTGTATTAACCGGCGACTTCGTAACCGACGACCCCACCCCAATTCATCAACTGGTACATCGACTCAAACATCTGCAAAGTCGCTGCGGTATTTACGCTGTACTTGGCAACCACGATATACATTACAACAAATCCAAAACAGAAATTACCACCGCTTTAAATAGCATCGGGATTCATGTTCTTTGGAATGAAATCGCCTATCCCCTAGGAAAAGAATTACCAATAGTAGGACTAGCCGATTATTGGTCAAGAGAATTTAATCCAGCACCAGTGATGAACCAAATAGATGCTGCAACACCCCGCATCGTCTTATCGCATAATCCAGATACAGCCAAGATATTGCAACAATGGCGAGTAGATTTGCAACTATCAGGTCATACCCACGGGGGTCACATCGTCATTCCTGGCGTTGGTCCGGTTATAATTTATTATAAAAAGTTTCTCAAAATACTTCCCAAAAAACTGCGGCGTTGGGTGCCAATTTTACGCGGAGACTGTTCTAAAGTAGTGCGATATTGGGAATGGGCGCAAGGTTTTCATCATGTAGGAGAAAATCAATTATACGTCAATCGCGGCTTGGGAACTTATTTCCCAGGACGCTTATTTTGCCCACCAGAAGTGACTGTAATTACGCTAATTAGTTAGTTGTTAATTGTTATCCACTAAGAGAGCATCTCAAATTTGCCCAAATATCCAACACCCTAGAAGGGTGTCGCTATAGAACCCATTTGACATCTTTTACTGTGTTGAAGTAAAGTTAGCGCAAAAGTTGTATCCAACAGTTATGCCATACTCTAGCAGCCTCACAGACGAAGAGTGGATAATCCTAGAACCCCTACT
>JAESGY010000151.1_pt1 | contig 56450 bp, 54 predicted proteins | sample 9269841 | NCBI WGS metagenome assembly JAESGY01 (sample SAMN17022865, study PRJNA683097) | algae metagenome | isolation source: Spirirestis rafaelensis WJT71-NPBG6 and co-occurring heterotrophs from... | place: USA: Pinto Wells, Joshua Tree National Park, Colorado Desert, CA | collected 2006-08-15 | reverse complement strand
ACCTCGGAGGTGGAGCGGGACAGCGTCATGGCCAACCTGCCCATGTTCACCTACGAAGGCGTCGCCTTCCACGTCGATCCGCTCTGATCCCAACAGCCCGGATGCGGTCACGCATCCGGGCAAGCACGCTGCGTTGCGGCAGGGTCACTCCACCGTCGCGCCGGAGATCCGCACCAGCTCCGTGGTCCGGGTGATCTCGGCCTGCTGGAAAGTGGCGAATTCCTCCGGCGTGCTGCCCACGGCGTCATAGCCCAGTTCCGCCATGCGCTCGCGCGTTGCCGGCACGCGCATGGCGGCCTGGATCTCCTGCGACAGCCGCGCCACCGCCGCCGGCGGCGTGCCGGCCGGGGCGAAGACGCCGAGCCAGCTGCGGAAGACATAGCCCGGCACCTGCTCGCTGATCGTCGGCACCTCCGGCAGGTAGGGCGAGCGCTCGGCACGGCTGATGCCGAGCGCCCGGACCTGCCCGGCGCGGACCTGCTGTATGCTCTCGACCATCGGCGCGAAAACGAGATCAACCCGGCCAGAGACGAGATCCGCCATGGCCGGCGCGCCGCCCCGGTAATGCACCTGGGTGAAGCGCACACCGGCCTGGTGCTCGAACAGGGAGGCGGCGAAATGCTGCGAACTGCCGGAGCCGCCGGTGCCGGCATTCAGCCCGCCGGGCCGCGCCTTCGCCAGCGCCACCAGCTCCGTCACGCTGCGCGCCGGGACGGAGGGGTGCACGACCAGCAGGTTGTGGCTCAGCGCCACCAGCGATACCGGCGCGAAATCCCGCGCCACATGGAAGGGCAGGCTGCGGAACAGCGCCTGGTTCACCGCATGGGTGCCCATCGAGCCCATGACGAGGGTGTAGCCATCCGGCGCGCTGCGCGCCGCCGCCTCGGAGGCGACATTGCCGCCGGCGCCGGTGCGGTTCTCCACCAGCACGGACTGGCCAAGGGCGGGGGTGATGGCCTGCGCCACGATCCGGGCCGTGGTGTCGGTGCTGCCGCCGGCGGCGAAGCCGACCAGCATGCGGACCGGCCGGTCCGGCGCCCAGCCCTGGGCATGCGCGGCGATGGGCAACAGCGGCAGTCCGGCCCAGGGGGCGAAGAGTCCCGGCAATAGGGTGCGGCGATGCATCGGTGCTTCCTCCAGGCGGGGTCTTGCCGCCCCGCCGCGGCAGCTTAGCCCGCATGGCGCTGGGCGGGAGCGTTTTCACCCCTTGCCGCCGGCCCCCGCCGCCGGGATGGTTCCACCCACGAGCGGTTCGCGGGAGGGGCGCGGGGGTATGCTGACCATCTACGGCGTGGCGAGGAGCCGCGCCTTCCGTTGCCTCTGGGCAGCGGAGGAAGCCGGGATCGCCTATGCGCATGTGCCGGTCATGTTCGGACCGGAGGCACAGGCGCCGGAATTCCTCGCCCTGAACCCGAACGGCACGGTGCCGGCCATGCGGGACGGTGATCTGCTGCTGTTCGAATCCCTCGCCATCAACCTGCACATCGCGGCCAAGGCCGGACCGCCGCTGCTGCCCATCGGCGCCGATCACAGCCGTGTCCTGCAATGGACGCTCTGGGCCGCGACCGAGATCGAGCCGCAGGTCATGCAATGGGCGCGCAACAGCTTCATGCTGCCGGAGGCACAACGCGACGCGGCCCTGGCCGCCGCCGGCCGGGCCGCCGCCGACCGGCGCCTCGCCGTGCTGGAGGAGCACCTGGCCGGCCGGCCCTTCCTGCTGGGGGAGGGCTTCACGATCGCCGACTGCAATCTCGCCGGTGTGCTCTATGGCTCCTGGTTCCGTGACTACGATCTCTCCGCCATGCCGCGCGTCGCGGCCTGGATGGAGCGTTGCATGACCCGGCCCGCCGCCCTGACGGCGCGCCGGCTGCGGGAGGAATGAGCATGACCGACACGGCCGCTTTCGAGGCCGCGCTGCGCGCCGAGGGCTTCCAGGAGGTGGTCCGGCGGGAGGTCCCTCCGGGCCAGGCCCTGGAGGAGCACGACCATGGCTGGGATGTCCGCGGCCTCGTCCTGCGCGGGCGCTTCATCGTGACCGCCGACGCGCAGGTGCAGGACCGCGGCCCGGGCGAGGTCTTCACCCTGGCCGCCGGCTGCCGCCATACCGAGGCCGCGGGCGAGGCCGGGGCCGAACTGCTGGTCGGCCGCCGCCACCGGGTGGGTTGAGCATGCCGGCCGAGGCGGAGGCGCTGATCGAGGCCGCGCGGGCGCTCGATGCGCTCGGCTTCATGCCCTCCAAATCCGGCAACCTCTCCGTCCGGACGGCGCACGGCTGCCTGATCACCCCGGCCGGCCTGCCCTATGCGGAGACCTCCCCGGCCGACCTGGTCGAGATCGGCCTGGATGGCGCCGTGCTGGCGGGGCATCGGCGCCCTTCTTCCGAATGGCGGCTGCACACGGCGATCTATGCCGCGCGGCCGGAGGCCGGGGCGGTGGTGCACACCCACAGCCCCTCGGCCACCGCGCTCTCCTGCGCCCGGCAGGGCATCCCGCCCTTCCACTACATGATCGCGCTCGGCGGCGGGGCGGATCTCCGCTGCGCCGGCTATGCCACCTTCGGCACCGCGGCCCTGGCGGAGGCCTGCATCGCGGCGCTCGAGGGGCGCAAGGCAGCCTTGCTCGCCAATCACGGCGTGGTGGCGCTGGGGGCGACCCTGGTCGCGGCGAGGACGCTGGCGCTGGAGGTGGAGAACCTCGCCCGGCAATACCTGGCGCTGCGCGCCGCCGGCCTCGCCCCCGTGCTGCTGAGCGAGGCCGAGCTGGCCGCGGTCTTCGCGCAATTCGGCGATTACGGGCGGGTGGCGTGAGGCCATTCCGGCCGCTCCTCCCGGCATGGCGGCCTGCCCTGACCGTGGCGCCGGCCGGGTCAGGCTGCTAGCCTCTGCCCCCATGCAGTTTCCGGGACCCTCGCAGCGGCTTGCCCTCCTCGCCGCCGCGCTTCTTTCCGCCTGCGCCGCCAGCGGGGCGCCCGGGGATCGTGGGCCGCGCAGCGCCAACGGCACCCCCATCACCGGTGCCTTCGGCGCCTATCTGGCCGGTCGGTTCGCCAGCGCCGAGACCGATACGGAAGTCGCGGCCGACCAATTGCTGGCGGCGCTGAAGGCGGACCCGGACCAGCCGGAGCTGCTTAACCGCGCCTTCCTCGCCGCCCTGCTGGACGGGCGGGCGGAGGCGCAGCGCCTCGCCCGCCGCCTGCCGGACAACCCGGCGGCCAATCTGCTGCTGGCGGGCGCCGACATGCAGGCCGGCCGCTGGGACCGGGCGGAGCAGCGCGTGCGCGCCATGGCCCGCACCGGCCCGGTCCAGGTGCTGCAGCCGACCCTGCTCGCCTGGGTCCAGCTCGGCCGCGGCCAGCCGGACCAGGCGCTGGCAACGCTCCGCCCGCTGGCGGAGGCGAACCGGCTGCGCGCCCTCAACGCCCTGCATGCCGCCCTGATCGCCGATATCGCCGGCCGGCCGCGGGAGGCGGAGCGTTTCGCCCGCATGGCGCTGGCCGACCAGCCGCAGCCCCCCTGGCGCCTCGCGGTGCTCGTGGCCAGCGTGCTGAACCGCGCCGGCAAGCCGGCCGAGGCGCAGCGCCTGCTGCAGCAGATGGCCGGGAGCGGCGAGGACGCCGCCCTGGCGGCAACCGAGGCGCATCGCCGGGCCCTGCTGACGGCGCGCGGCGTCGCCTCCCCCGCCGATGGCTGGGCGGAGGCCTATACGGCGCTGGCCGGCGCGCTGCGCGGCCAGGGTTCCTCGGATTTCGCGCTCATCCTGGCCCAGCTCTCGCTGCGGTTGCGGCCTGGCTTCGGGCCAGCGCTGGTGCTGGTCTCCGACATCCTCGTCGACCAGTCGCATGAGGAGCAGGCGCTCGCCGCGCTCGGCCGCGTCCCGGCGGATGATCCGCTGGCCCCGGTCATCGGCCTCCGCCGCGCGGCGCTGCTCGACAAGCTGGACCGGATGGAGGAGGCGACGGCGCTGCTGCGCCGGCTGGCCGAGACCTACCCCAGCATGCCACAGCCCTCCGCGCGGCTGGGAGACCTCCTGCGCCGGCGCAGCCGCTTCGCCGAGGCGGCGGTGGCCTATGACCAGGCTCTCGCGCGCATCGGCCAGCCCGGCGCGGCGGAATGGCCGCTGCTCTATGCCCGCGGCATCGCGCGGGAGCGCTCGGGCGACTGGCCGCGGGCGGAGGCGGACCTGCTGCGCGCACTCGAGCTCTCGCCGGAGCAGCCCTATGTGCTGAACTATCTCGGCTATACCTGGGCGGAGCAGGGCAAGAACCTTGATCGCGCCAAGGCCATGCTGCTGCGCGCGACAGAACTCCGTCCGCAGGACGGCAACATCGCCGACAGCCTGGGCTGGGTGCTGTTCCGCCTGGGCGACTTGGCGGGCGCGGTGACCTGGCTGGAGAAGGCGGTCGAGCTGGAGCCGCGCAACAGCGTCATCAACGACCATCTCGGCGATGCCTATTGGGCGACGGGCCGGCAGCGGGAGGCGCGCTTCCAGTGGCAGCGCGCCGCGACGCTGGAGCCGGAGCCGGAGGAACTGGTCAAGATCGAGGCCAAGCTGAAGGACGGCCTGCCCGGCTATCCCGCCAGCACGGCGCAGCGCTGATGCTCTCCGAGCCCGCGCCGGCCAAGGTCAACCTGTACCTGCATGTCACCGGGCGGCGGGCGGATGGCTACCACCTGCTGGACAGCCTGGCGGTCTTCGGGCCGGCGGCGGATGAGCTCGCCCTGGCGCCGGCGGAGGGCCTGTCGCTCGCGCTGGACGGGCCTTTCGGCGAATTGCTGGCGGCGGAGCCGGACAATCTGGTGCTGCGGGCGGCGCGGGCCCTGGCCACCGCCGCCGGAGTGCCGGCACGGGCGGCGATCACGCTGACCAAGCGGCTGCCGGTCGCCTCGGGCATCGGCGGCGGCTCGGCGGATGCCGCGGCGGCGCTGCGCCCGAATCGCGGCTGGCCGGGATCGCGGCGCCGCTCGGGGCCGATATCCCGGTCTGCATCGCCTCCCGCCCCGCCCGTATGCAGGGGGTGGGAGAGGTGCTCTCGGCCGCCCCGGCGCTGCCGCCCTGTGGGCTGCTGCTGGTGAATCCGGGGGTCGCCCTGGCGACTCCGGCGGTGTTCAGAGCGCGGACGGGCGGCTTCACCCCGCCGGCCGAACTGCCCGCCCGCTGGCCGGACGCCGCCGCCATGGCGCGGGGGCTGGCGGAAACACGGAATGATTTGGAGCTGCCGGCGATCGCCCTCTGCCCGGTGATCGCGGAGGTGCTGGCGGCGCTGCGCGCCCTGCCGGGCTGCCTGCTGGCGCGGATGAGCGGCTCCGGCGCCACCTGCTTCGCGCTCTTTCCCGATGCCGCCATGGCCCGGGCGGGGGCGGGGATGCTGCCCGGAGCATGGTGGTGTGAGGCGGGGGGGCTTTACGAAAGGGGCCCCTGACCCCTATTGAGCGCCCGCGCCGCGGATGGGGCGTCGCCAAGCGGTAAGGCAGCGGTTTTTGGTACCGCCATTCCCAGGTTCGAATCCTGGCGCCCCAGCCACCCCGCCTCAGGCCGGCTTGCCGAGGCGTCTCCGGCCGACCTCCCAGGCCTCCTGCGCGCTGCGATAGGTCTCCTGCGATTTCTGCGCGACGGTCTGGTTCGATTCATCGACAATCATCCAGAACCACTGCCGCGGCGGAAGCGACTGGCGCAGGACCTTCACCTCGTAGCTGCGGGGGGTATTGGCCGGGATGGCGGGGCCATTCTTGCCGGTTACACTTGTTGACATGCGGGCAACAGCTTGCGGTTTGAGGGACTCAGGCCGCCCGGCGAGCGGCCCATCCTGATGCCCCGTATCTCGCGAAAACGCGAGGGGGTGAATGCGTTCACGCGCACTCCTCCGTCACCTCCTTAGCCTCCTGTAACTCGTCAGCGTGGCGGGCGGATGCGCGACACCGGGCAGGGTACCAATGCCTCCGCTCCGTCCCGCATCACGGGGGCGACCAGTCCATCCGGCCAGCGCCGGGACCTTGCCGTGTGGTAATCCGCATCGCGCTCATGCATCACCATCCCCGAGCGCAACAGGCCGTGCACTCGACGGAGGTTGCACGCGGCCCGCGCGCATCCGACCTTGGCAGACAGGCAGGAGACTCGACGGAGGCATGGAAGGATTCGGGACATTGCCGGACGGGAAGGGGCCCCGCATCGAGGCGCTGGCCCTGGCGCGCGCGGCACAGAGCCCAGATCTGGTCATCGGCCTGGTCGGCGCGGTCGGCGCCGGCGCTTCCTCCGTCGGGCGCGTGCTGCGGCGCCTGCTGGCGCGGGCCGGCTGCGCCGCCACCGCCATCCGGGCCAGCACCGTGCTGGAACGCGCCGCGCCGCTCGCCTGGCGCGCCGCAGCGGCCGAGCCGCCGATCCGCCGCTTCCGCGCTCTGCAGGAGATCGGCAGCCGGCTGCGGCAGGAGAATGACCACGCCTTCGTCGCCGCGGGCATGATCGCCGCGATCCACGAGGCCCGCGCCGCGGGCGGGCCGCTGATCGCCGTCTGCGACGCGCTGCGCCACCCGGCCGAGGTGCAGCTGCTGCGCTCGGTCTATGGCGAATCCTTCTGGCTGCTCGGCGTGGTCTGCGACGAGCGCACGCGGCATGCCCGGCTGATGCGGAAATATGGCTTCCCGCCGGAGGATCCGGACGCCACCCGGGCGGTGCAGGAATTCATGGGCCGCGACGAGGATGGCGGTCTGGAGCACGGCCAGAAGGTCGCCGACACCTTCCGCTACGCCGATTTCCACTGCGACAGCTCCGCCCCCCTGCCGGACACGGAAGTGCCGGACGCGGTGCTGGATGCCTGGCCGGTGACGGCGGACCTGGCGCGCTTCCTGTCCCTGCTGCGCGCCGACCGCCCCATGCTGCGCCCGACCGAGGCGGAGCAGGCGATGTACCACGCCTATGCTGCGCGGCTCGGCAGCGCCTGCCTCTCCCGCCAGGTCGGCGCGGTGCTGCTGGGGCAGGACGGGCAACTGCTCTCCACCGGCTGCAACGAGGTGCCGCGCGCCGGCGGCGGCCTTTATGGCGAGGGGATGGGCGACCCGGCGGAGGTCGAGCGCGGCCGCTGCCACGCCCTCGGCGGCTTCTGCCGCAACACCGATGAGCGCAACCGGCTGGTGGACCATGTACTGGACCTGCTGGAGGAGCAGGGGGTCGCGCTCGGCGACGCCTCGGCCCGCACGGCGCTGGCGCGGCGGCTGCGGCGCTCGCGCCTCGGGCACCTGGTCGAGTTCAGCCGCTCCGTCCATGCCGAGATGGATGCGCTGATCTCGGCGGCGCGGCGCGGCGTCTCGACCATCGGGGGGCGGCTCTTCGTCACCACCTTCCCCTGCCACAATTGCGCGCGGCACATCGTCGCGGCAGGCGTGGATGAGGTGCAATTCATCGAGCCCTATCTGAAGAGCAAGGCGCTGACGCTGCATGAGGACAGCATCACCCTGCCGCGGGAGGGCTGGGTGCCGCCGAGCGCCGCGCGGCGGCTGGGCCAGCCCGGCCCGCACCGGGTGTGTTTCCGCCCCTATGTCGGCGCCGCGCCGCGGCTGTTCCGCCGCGCCTTCCTGAAGGATGGGGAGGTGAAGGACGGCATGACCGGACGGCTGCTGGAGGCGCCGCAGGACGCCTTCGAGAATCGCCGTCCGCTGATGGAGGGCACCCTCGCGCTGGAGGCGCGGATCGCCGCGCGCTTCGCCGGCGGGGGCTGATTGGCAGGACGCGGCATGCGGCTTAGGCTCGGCTCCTCCACAAGAACGGGGGACGTCCAGCCATGATCCATGTGCTCGCCATCATCACCGCCAAGCCCGGCATGCGGGAGCAGATCCTGGAGCATTTCCGTGCCAACATGCCGGCCGTGCATGCCGAGGAGGGCTGCATCGAATACGGCCCGGCGATCGACGCCGAGGGCATGGGCAAGTTCCAGACACCCTTCGGCCCGGACAGCTTCGTGGTGATCGAGAAATGGGCCAGCGCGGAGCACCTGAAGGCGCATGCCGCCGCCCCGCACATGGCGGCCTATGCGGCCAGGACCAAGGACCTGATCGCCAGCCGCGTCATCCACGTACTCTCGCCCGCGGCGTGACGCGGCAGGGCGCGGCGGTCCGCCGCGCCCCCTCGCTCAGTCCGCGAGATGCTCGCGGATGAAGCCCCCCGCCCTGGCGATGGCCCGCCGCCCGGCCGCGAGTTGCGGGTGGAAGAGATGCCAGACATGGATCATGTCCGGCCAGATCTCCAGCGTCACCGCCACCTCCGCGGCGCCCGCCTTGCCGGCGAAGGCCACGCCCTCATCCAGCAGCGTCTCGGCCGAGCCCACCTGGATCAGCAGCGGCGGCAGGCCGTGCAGATCGGCATGCAGCGGCGAGACGAGCGGCGTCCGGGCGCCCGCGGCGCCGCGGTACAGCGCCGCGATCTCCAGCAGATAGACCTTCTGCACCATCGGGTCGGTGGCGGCCTTGCTCTCCATGCTGGCCGAGGTGCTCTCGAGATCGACCCAGGGGCTGACCAGCCAGGCGCAGCCCGGCATCGGCAGACCCTGGTCGCGGATCGCCAGCAGCGTCGCCGCCGTCAGCCCGCCGCCGGCGCTGTCCCCGCCGATCGCAATGCGGCCCGGCGCGAAGCCGCTCTCCAGCAGGTGGCGGTAGCCGGCGAGCGCATCCTCCAGCGCGGCGGGAAAGGGATGCTCCGGCGCCAGGCGGTAGTCGAGGGCGAGGGTGCGGAGCCCCGCCTGCCGCCCGGCCTCTGCCACCATCGGCCGGTGGCTGGCGAGCGAGCCGGCGCAATAGCCGCCGCCATGCAGGTAGAGCAGCACGCGGGACGCATCGGCGCCCGGTGCCTCGGTCCATTCGGCGGGCACGCCCTGCACGCTGGTTGGTTCGACACGGATATCGCCGGGCAGCGGATAGCTGCCGCCCAGCACATCCAGCCGCCTGCGGCGCTCGGCAAGCTCCGCCGGCCTGGGGCGGGATGCCAGCAGGTCGCGGATGGCCTGGATCTCGGGGTCGATCGGGCGCGTCGTCATGCGGTTCCTCCCATGCCGCGCTGCAGCGCGGTCGCGCGCATCCTCCATCGCCGTCCTGCGGACAGGCAAGCCTGGCACGCCATGTGCTGGCAACCACCACCGGCTACTATGACGTTCTGGTGGAAAGAGAATCGCCTGCATGTACGATGTGATCGTGGTCGGCGCCGGCTCGGCCGGTGCGCCGCTGGCCGCGCGCCTCTCGGAGGACGCGCATCGCCGTGTGCTGCTGCTGGAGGCCGGGCGGGACTGGCGCGCGGCGGAGGCGCCGCATGCCCTGCGCAGCGCCAATATCGTGCCCTTCATGCACGATCCGGCGCACCAGGCGGATTGGCAATGGCCCGGGCTGATGACCCGGCGCACCGCGGCGCAGGAGCCGAAATTCTACTGGCGCGGCAAGGCGCTCGGCGGTTGCTCGACGGTGAACGCGCAGATCGCCATCCGCGGCGTCCCCGCCGCCTTCGATGCCTGGGCGGAGGCAGGTTGCGAGGGCTGGTCCGCCGCCGATGTCCTGCCGCTCTTCGACCTGATCGAGGATGATGCCGATACCGGCATCGCGCCCGGCATCCGCAAGGGCGGCCCGCTGCCCGTCCATCGCGCGCCCTTCGAGGCCTGGGGCGCGGTGGACTTGGCGCTGCGCGACGCGGCGCTGGCCGCCGGCTATCCCTGGAAGGCCGATCTGAACGCGCCGGAGGGCGAGGGCCTCTCCTGCAACCCGATCAACAGCCGGGACGGCAAGCGCGTGACCACCAATGACGGCTATTTGGAGCCGGCGCGCGGCCGCCCGAATCTCGAGATCCGCGGCGGCGCGCTGGTGGATCGCGTGCTGTTCGAGGGGCGCCGCGTCCGGGGCGTGCGGGTGCGGCTCGAAGGGGCCGAGGGCTTCGAGGCGATCGCGGCGCGCGAGGTCGTGCTCTGCGCCGGCGCCATCCACAGCCCGACCATCCTCATGCGCTCCGGTATCGGGCCGGCCGCGGCGCTGGCGGCGCTCGGCATCCCGGTGCTGCAGGACCTGCCCGCGGTGGGGCAGCATTTCATGGACCACCCGATCCTGCGCGCGACCCTGGCCCTGGGGCCGGAGCACGCGGCGCAGCACCCGGATGCGCGCCACACCAATTGCTGCCTGACCTATTCCAGCCGGCTCGGCGGCGGTGGTGAGCGCGACATGATCATGATCGCCTACAACCACCGCGGCCTGGCGGGCGACCGGCCGGCGCCGGTGGGGGCGATCGGCGTCGCGCTCTACGACGCCTTCTCGCGCGGGGAAGTGCGCCTCACCTCCGCCGACCCGCACGCGAACCCGGTGGTGGTGGAGAACATGCTGGCCGATCCGCGCGACCGGCTGCGCATGCGGGACGGTGTGCGACGGCTGGCGGCGCTCTGCGCCCGGCCGGAACTGGCGGGCATCGCCGATGGCATCGGCTTCTCCGACACCGCCTTCACCATGGGCGATGCGGCCGGCCTGCCGGATGACGAGCTCGATTCGCTGATGCTGCAGGAATGCGGCGATATCCAGCACGCCGCCGGTACTTGCCGCATGACCGCCTATGAGGATCCGCGCGGCGTGGTGGACCCGGACCTCAAGGTGCGCGGGGTGGAGGGGCTGCGGGTGGCCGATGCCGCCATCATGCCCAGCGATTGCCGGGCGAACCTGCACTTCACCTGCGTGATGATCGGGGAGAATCTGGCACGGCGGATGCGCCGGACCTGACCGCCGCCTGCCGCGTTCAGGCCGCGTCGCGCCGCAGCCAGAAGACAAGGCCGTCCCAGAGCAGGAATTCGGGCGTGCCGTTGCGCAGCACGCGGCACCCCGCTGCCTCGGCGATGGCCGGCAGGTCGCCGCGGTCGGCCGCGGCGCCGCGATAGCTGAAGTTGAGGATCAGCAGGTCGCCGCCCGGCCGCAGCACGCGGACTCCCTCCGCGACGATGCGCGCGGCCAGGCCGAGCCCGCCCTGCACGAGATAGGGGAAGACATCGACCGCGAGGACGAGGTCGCAGGATCTGTCCGGGATGCCGGCGAGGTCGCTGCCGGAGCAGGTCTCGAACCGCAGATGGGGCAGCCCGGCGCAGCGCCGCCGGGCCTCGGCAACCATCCCCCCGGAGATGTCGAGGCCGATGACCGAGGCCGCCTCGCGCGCCAGGGCCGCCGCCAGCCGGCCGATGCCACAGCCGAGATCGAGAATGGCGGGCCGGTGCGCCAGCAGCCCCTGCGCGCGCAGCCAGACCACCAGCTCCGCCGTCACGGCATCCAGCAATTCCGGATCGCCCAGGCTGTAGGCGGCGACGCTCGCTTCCGGGCTGATCCGCACCAGCCGGTCGAACATCGCCCGGCTGCCGGCGATCGCGGCCTCCGGCCCGTCCTGTGGCGCATGGATGGCGCCGCCCTGCACCATGCGCTCCAGCAGGCGCAGCCCGTCCAGCCGCTTCCGCGCCAGCGCCAGCAGCGGCGCCAGCCGGTCATCCGCCGCCGTCGCCATGGCGAGTTCCGCGGTCACCGCCTCGGCCGGCTCACCCGTCAACAGCAGGCGCATCAGCGCGACAGGGGCGGAGATGTGCCCCGCCAGGTATTCGTCGAGCGCCGTCATGGAAGGCAGGACCGGCCGGTGGGCCAGGGCAGGCCATGGAAGGCCGCGAGCGTCGCCGCGACATCGCCGAAGCCGTCGCGCGTGCCGAGCGCGTCGCGCCTGCCGGCATGCCGCAGCAGCAGCGGCACCTCTTCCCGCGTGTGGTCGGTGCCGTGATGGGTCGGGTCGTTGCCGTGGTCGGCAGTGATGATCAGCAGGTCCTCGGGACCGCATTGCGGCAGGAAGCCGCCGAGCCAGGCGTCGAATTCCGCCAGCGCCCGCGCATAGCCGGCCGGGTCACGGCGGTGGCCGTATTCAGTATCGAAATCGACCAGATTGGCGAAGACAAGGCCCTGCCGCGTCGCCGGCCAAGCCTCGGCGATGGCGCGCATGCCTTCCGCATTGCTGCCGGTCGGGTGGCTCCCGGTCAGGCCGCGCCCGGCGAAGAGGTCGCCCACCTTGCCGATGCCGATGACGGGCAGGCCGGCTTCCGTCAGCGCGTCCAGCACGGTGGGCGGCGGGCGCATGGCGAAATCGTGCCGGCGGGGCGTGCGGCGGAAGTGGCCCGGCTCACCCAGGAAGGGGCGGGCGATCACCCGGCCGACCGCCCAGGGATCGGCATGGCGCCGGGCGATCTCGCAGATGGCGTAGAGCCGCCCGACCGGGATCACCGCCTCATGCGCCGCGATCTGCAGGACGGAATCGGCCGAGGTGTAGAGGATGGGGCAGCCGGTCCGCAGATGCTCCGGCCCCAGCCGGTCGATGATCTCGGTGCCGCTGGCGGGAAGGTTGCCGAGGAAGCGGATCCCCGCCTCCGCCTCGATCGGCTCCAGCAATTCGGGGGGGAAGCGGTCATAGACGGCGAAGGGCTCGTCCAGCACCACCCCGGCGATCTCCCAATGCCCGGTGGTGCTGTCCTTGCCCGCGGCGCGCGGGCGCATGCGGCCCCAGCAGGCCTGCGGGTCCGGCCCGCCGCGTCCCAGGATGCGGGTGAGGCCGAGCGCCTCCAGCGCCGGCAGCCGCAGCCCGGTTGCGGCCATGATGTGGCCGAGCGTATCCGCGCCTGCGTCGCCATAGCGCGCCGCATCCGGCGCCGCGCCGGCGCCGATACTGTCCAGCACGATCAGCAGGCTGCGCATGGCGGGGCCTCCCTCGGCGGGGTCAGGCGGCGGCGGAAGGTCGGCTGGTCCGCCGCTCCCCAGAAATACTTGTAGCGTTCCCGGCCGCGCAGGAAATCCGCGACGGCGAACCCCTCCGCGATCGCCGCCTCCACCGCCCGGCCGACCAGCAGCATGCCCGGGCTGAGGCGCTCCAGCCCCGGGTCGAAGCCGCTGAGGTAGAAGTAGAGGCGCCGCGGCCCGCGTCCCGGCGGATCGGCCAGGGCGTAGAGAACGGCGACGATCTCGCCATCCAGGCGCAGGACGTGGAAGCGCAGCAGGCCGGCGCGGTGCAGGGCGGGCAATGCCTCACGGTGCGCCGCCTGCACGCCGGGGGAGGCGAGCACGCCGGCCTCGCCGCGTGTGGCCCAGCGCGCGCCATGCAGGCGGAGTAGCGCCTCGAAGGGTTCCTCGATACCCTCCGCCTCCGCCTCCGCCTCCGCCTCCCAGCGCAGCGCGCCGGCCTCGGCGGCCCGGCGCCGCACGGTCCGCAGGTCGCGCAGCGTCTTGCCGGAGACGCGGCCGGCAAGGTCTTCGACCCGGTCCGGCAGGCCGAGGCTCGGGCAGGGATCGGCGGGCACCACCTCCTCCGCCCAGCCGGGCGGCGCAGGCAGGGCGAGCAGGGGCGAGCCGGGGCGGAGCTGCGGCCATTCCCAGGCATCGCAGCCGGCCCGCAGGGCGAGGTGCCGGCTGGCGGCATCCGGCACGGCTGCCTCCCAGCCCGGCCGCACCAGCGCATCCAAATAGTCCGTGGTGGCGATGCCCAGCGGGAAAAGCACCCGCTCGCCGCCCTCCGGCTGCCTGTAGCGATAGAGGGGAAACAGGCCGACCAGCGCGCCGCCCGCGCGCAGCGCCAGCGTGAACAGCGCGCCCTCGCCGATATGGCGCCACCAGGGGATGAGCCAGGCCGGGGACTGGAAGGGCGTGGCGCCCGGCATGGCCTCCCAGAGTGCCTGCCAGTCCGGCCGCAGGCCCTCAAGGGCTTCCGTGGTCGTCACCTCCTCGATGGCGAGGGCGGCGGGGTCAGGCCGCATGGGAGCGGCTCCGGCGCGCGAGGTCCTCATAGAGCGCGACATAGCGCGCCAGTATGGCATCCGCGGAAAAGCGCCGCCGCGCCGTCCGGCGGATCGTCTCCGCGCAGAGGCGGTCCACCCGGCCCATGGCGGCGGCCATCTCCGCCGCGTCCCGCACCAGGAAGCCGGTGACGCCATCCTCCACGATGTCGGCCAGCGCCCCGGAGGGGAAGGCGATCACGGGGGTGCCGCAGGCCATCGCTTCCATCGCCACCAGGGAACTCGTCTCCGGCGCCAGGCTGGCCGAGACCAGGCAGCGCGCGGCATTCAGCAGCCGGCGCTTGCGGGGGAGTCCGAGCGGGCCGAGGAAGCGGTGCGGTGGCCGCAGGCGGGGCAGCACGGCCTCGCGCCAGTAGCGCTCATGCGCCTCATAGGGGAAGACCTGCCCGCCCAGCAGCACCGGCAGCCCGGCCTGCGTGCCGGCCTCCAGCGCGGCGTGCTGGTTCTTCTCCGGGCAGATCCGGCCGAGCACCAGGGCGAAGCGGCGGCGGAAGAGCGGCAGGCGCAGCGCCTCGACCGGCACGCCATTCTCGATTGGCGGCAGCAGGGCGGGGCAGGGCGGGCAGGCGCGGTGCTGGCTGGGCGAGACGGCGTGCAGCCAGGTGTCCGGGCGTTGCAGGCGGAAGACCTCGGGCGGGTACCAGCCCGGCGGCAGGTGCAGCGTCACCAGCACCGGCAGGCCCGGCGGTGGCAGGTAGCGGTGGAAATCGATCCCGTGCATGTGGACGAGGCCGATGGGGAAGCGCGCGATCGCGTCCTCGATGGCCCTGGCATGCCTGGCCTGGACGGCGGCCTGCACCTCCGGCGTGATCCTGCCGGCGGGCAGCGGCGTCTCCAGCAGCGGGCCGGTCGCCGAGGAACCGGCACCGGCCACGGTGATGGCGCGGTGCCCGAAGCGCGGCAGGCTGCGCTCGATCAGGCTCAGCGCCTGCTCCGCACCGCCCACCGCATCCGGTCCCACGGGCGCGAAGGGGAAGGCGACCTGCAGGATGGTGAGCGTCATGGCGCGAGGCCCAGCGCGCCATGGGCTTCGGCGGTGAGGCGGCGGAAGCGCTCGCCGGTCATGCCCCAGGGGAAGTTCTCATAGAACAGCCGTCCGGGATGCGGCGGGCGGGTAAAGTCGTAGCGCGGGGCCGGGCGCAGCCGCTCGGCGCCCACGGGAAAGGCGGCGAGCACCTGCCGCTGCGTGGCGAAGCAGTCCAGCATGCGGCGCTTCAACGCGGCCTGGCCGGGCGAGAGCGCGAGCGTGACGCCTGCCTCGCCCGTGCCGGGCAGGAAATCGCCGACAGCGATGCCCTGCGGCCCGGCATGGTAGCCCGCCATTTCGAACAGCGTGGTGGGCGCATGCTGCAGGGCCGCCTGCACGGCGAAGGCGGTGGCATCGTGGTCCGGATGTCCGCCTTCATAGGCCTGGGTCACCACGATCTCGGCGCCGGTTTCGGCGATGGCCGCCGTGATGCGGCGCGTGATCTCAAGCAGGTGCAGCGACGCTTCCTGGTCCGGCAGGCCGAGCGTCCAGGCGGCCCCGGCCCCGATCCCGGCCAGGGCCAGCGCCGCTGCCAGTTCCCGCCGGCGCGCCGCGGCATAGGCCGCGCAGTCCGGGAAGCCATGCGCGGCAACGTCCCGGCCGTCGCGCGGCGCGCCATCGGTCACATGCAGGATGCGGGCCTGCGGCAGGAAGGGCAACTGCGCCCCCAGCCCGATCACCTCGTCATCCGGATGCGCCGCGACGATCAGCACGCGCCAGGGCGCAGCACCCCTGCGGGAGGCGAGCCAGGCCGGGAAATCGGCGGGCAACATGCGCCTAACCGCCGGCCGGCATCCCGGCAAGGTCGCTCTGGTCATTCGCCGCCACCGGCGCGAGATCCGGCCGTCGCGCCGCCGCGTCCAGCGCGGCGCGCTGCTGCAGGACGCGGAAGGGCACCACCGCCGAATCCCGTGGCCCCGGCCGGCTGGCGAGCAGCGCCACCGCCTCCCGGTACCCGTTCAGCGTGCCGACATCCACATAGACCTCGCCGCTGCGCAGGCCGCGGGCCTGGCCGCCGCGGGCCAGCCAGGCATTCACCAGCGTGCCGATATACTCGTCGCCGCGCCCCGGCTCCCGCCACAGCGCATGCAGCTCGCGCAGCACGGCGCCCGGCAGCTTGAAGGCGCCCCAGACCCAGCGGCTGCGCGCACCGGGGCGCTTCACCTCGATCGCCTCGACCCGGCCCGCGGCATCGGTGACGACGGCGTCGAACAGCTCGGGCCGGTCGACGGGGAAGAGCAGGAAGGAGAATTCGTCATCCGGCAGCGGGGCCAGCGCCGCCTCGGGGAACCAGATGGTGTCGGGCAGGCCGACCACCACCGGCTCCTCCGGCGCGATCAGCGGCAGGGCGCAGAAGATGGCGTCGCACAGCCCGCTCGGTTCCTGCTGCACCACATAGGCGATGGAGGCGCCGCCGATGCGCGAGCCGTAGTAGTTGATGATGTCGCTCTTGCCCGGCGCGATGACGAAGCAGATCTTGTCCACGCCGCCGGCGATCATGCGCTCGATCAGGTGCTCGCTGACCGCGCGCGGGCGCTCCACGCCCGACTCCAGCCGGCTGCCGACAGGCAGCAGCTCCTTGGAGAAGGCAAGTGGCTGGATGCGGCTGCCGATGCCCGCGGCCGGGATGATGCCCCACATGCTCACTCTCCCATTCTCGCGGGTGCCATGGCGGAAGCGACCGCTTCTTCGAGCTGCGCGGCGCGGATATCGGCCGTGTGCTCCGCCAGCGTGCGCTCGCGCGCCGCGCGCGCCACCCGCGCCAACTCGGCATCCGAGAGGCTGATGGCCGCGACCGCATCCTCGGTCGTCTGCGCGGCCAGGATCTCGCGGCCGGGCGCATAGAAGGCGTCGAGCCCCGCCCAGGTGTCGGTCAGGATCGGCGTGCCGCAGGCGGCCGCCTCGAACAATCGTCCGGAGGGGCACCAGCCCATCGCTGCCATGGCCCGCCGGGTGATGTTGAGGGTGAGGCGGGAGGAGGAGAAGAAGGCCGGGTGGTCCGGCGGCGGCATGTGGCGGAGGAACCAGATATTCTCCGCCCAGGGGAATTCCGCGGGGTAGAGCGCGCCACCGATGACGAAGCGCCGCTGCGGCAGGCGCCGCGCCGGCGCGACGAAGAGGCGCTCCAGCGCCGGCTGGCGGTCCGCCGCATAGGTGCCGAGATAGGAGAGATCGGCGCGCAGCTGCTCCTGCGGCGGCACCGGGTGGTGCGCCTCCGGATCCACGCTGCCATAGAGCGGCGCGACCCGCCGGGCACCAAGCTGCGATTGCAGCCGGGTGAGCGCCTCGCCGCCCGTGTAGCTCAGCACCAGGTCGAAGCCGCCGAGCCCCTCGGGCGGCAGATAGTCCGGACGCTCGCCGGCCGCGAGACGGTCGAGCGTCACCGGCGTGTCCAGGTCGTAGAAGGCGCGCAGCCCTGCATTAGAGGCGAGCACGAGGGAGGAGGCGGCGACGCCATCCGGGCAGTAGGAGGTGACCATGGCGAGGTCGGCACCGGCCAACGCCCGGGCAGCGCGTGGCCACGCCTCCTCCCAATCGCGATAGAGCACCGGCTCCACGCCCGGCATCGCCTGCAGGTCCCGCGTGGTGGCGTAATAGGGAACGTCACGCTCGAAGAAGGTGACGTGATGGCCGCGGCGGACCAGGGCGCGGCAGAGCGCGCGCCAGAGCGTCGCATGGCCGTTGCCCCAGGAGGAGGTGATGGTCAGGCCGAAGACGACGATCCGCATCAGGCGGGTGCCTCGGCCTGCTGCAGCGCCTTCGACGCCGCGCGGACGATCCGCTTCGCGCGCCGCGCGGGCGTCTCCTCCCGCTTCTCGTCCCGGGCCAGCCGGCCGATCAGCAGGCCGAGCACCGCCGCTTCCTCCGGCTTCAGCCCGGCGGCCTCCTCATGCAGCTCGGCCTCGGCCTCCTTCTTCACCTGCAGCGCCAGGCCGCCATCCATGTAGAGATCCAGCACGCCGGGATGGACGTAGCATTTCCGGCAAATGGTCGGCGTGTTGCCCAGCCGGCCCGCCACCTCCTCGATCGCCCGCTTGACGTTGCGCTTGGCGGCCGCCTGGGTGTCGAAGCGTTCGAATTCATGCAGCGCAAGCGCCGCCAGCACCGTGCCGGCCCAGGTGCGGAAATCCTTGGCCGTCACTTCGGCCCCGGCGATCTCGCGGAGGTAGTCGTTGACGTCACCGGAATCGATGCCGTGCTGCGCGCTGTCCTCACCGACATACTGGAACAGCTCCTGCCCCGGCATGTCCTGGCAGTCCCGCAGGATGTGGGCGATGCGGCGGTCCGAGATCTGCAACTGCCAGGACTTGCCGCTCTTGCCCTTGAAGGAGAAGCGAAGCTGCGAGCCGGCAACCTCGACATGCCGGTTGCGCAGCGTGGTCAGGCCATAGCTGCCGTTCTGCTTCGCGTAGTCGTCATTGCCGACGCGGATAAGGGTGGTCTCCAGCAGCCGGACGATGGTCGCCAATACCTTCTCCCGCGGCAGGCCGGGCAGGCGCAGATGCGCCTCCACCTGTTCGCGGATGCGTGGCAGGGCGCGGGCGAACTCGACCATATGGCCGAATTTTGCGGCATCCCGCGTCTCCCGCCAGCGCGGGTGGTAGCGGTACTGCTTGCGGCCCTTCTCGTCCCGCCCCGTGGCCTGAATATGGCCGTTCTCATGCGGGCAGATCCAGACCTGGGTCCAGGCCGGCGGGATCGCCAGCGCCTTGATGCGGCGCAGCGTCGCCGGGTCCTTCACCGGGCCGCCCTGCGGCAGGCGGTAGCTGAAGCCCTTGCCGACGCGCCGCCGCGCGATGCCCGGCCCTTCATCCGAGACATAGCGCAGCGCCGCCGCGCGGGCCGCCTGACGCGCTTCCTGGATGCTGGCGGGGAGGGGTTCGGCGGCCATGGCGCTGCTCGGTCCAGAGTTGGACTCTCAACCCGGACCCGCGGGGACGGTTCCGGGCCGTGCATAGCGCCGGATCATCTGCGCGCAGAACTCGGCGAATTCCTCCTTCACCTGCGGCGCGCTGGTGTGGTGCGGGGCGATGCCGCGATGCTCCGGCGTGAAGCAGAAGGTGACGGTGACGTCGAACTCGGCCAGCGCCTCCATCTGGCGGTCGAACCAAGCCAGCGCGTTCGGCCGGAAGCTGTCGGCCCAGGAGAGGCCCGTGCGCAGGTAGCGCACGCCGAGGCGCCGCATCCACGCGACCGCATCATCCAGCCGGTGGTCCTCGAAATGGAACCATTGGCAGAGCCCGAGCGCCGGCGCATGCCGCGCGAAGCGTTCCAGCGCAGGCTTGGGCGCGCCATCCTCCCGCAGCAGCCCCATGTAGAAATGGCGGTAGTAGGAGGAGCCTTCCGCTTCCCGGTGGCGCGTCGTCGCTTCCCAGGCGCGCGGCAGGTCATAGAGGCTGTACCAGTGGATCCGCGGCGCTCGGCCGATCAGCAACTCGGCGGTGCGATCCACGCCCCAGGCCTGCACTTCCTCCGCCCCGAAGGAAGAGACGCCGACCTCCGAGACCCAGACCTGCAGGCTGGTCACGGCGCGGATCTCCTCGATCTTCGCCGGCCATTCCTGGATCTGCCAGAGATTCCAGTCCAGCGGGAAGCCGTGCACCGCGACCGCATCCAGATGATCGAGCACACCCCTGGCCGCGAGGTTCCGGATGAAGCCAGGGTCGATCGGGGAGATGCCGCCGAGGACGCGCGGCAGCGTCGGGTGCTCGGCGCGGATCGCCTGGCCGGCGCAGATGGCCATGTCCGCGAAGAGCCGCCAGTCGGGGTCGATCTCGGGATCCCAATGCGACTTGTTGTTCGGCTCGTTCCAGATCATCGCCGCTTCGATCATGCGACCCTTCCCCCGTTGGACCCCTGGGCCGGATAGGCCGCGCCGGCGCCGTAGGGCGCCTCGACGCGGCGGCAGAGATAGACCTCCCTCTCGGGATTCGCCTCGATCCGGAAGCCGGCGCTGCGCAGCATGGCCTCCGCGCAGGCGCGGTTCGGCACCCACCAGTTGGTCACGTCATGCGCGTAGCGGTGCTCGACGAAATGCAGCTTCGGCCAGCCGGGATCGTCGAAGGGAGCCATGTCCCAGAAATCGAAATCCTCGCGCGGCGGCAGCACCTCCGGGGCGCCGCGCAGCATGGACTGGAACACCAGCATGTCCTTGGCGACATGCTCATAAATCAGGTCGAGGGCGAGAAGCGGATGGCGCAGGTGATAGAGCACCCCCATGAAGAGGACGAGGTCGAAGCGCTCCCCGATCGCTCCCACGTCATAAACCGAGAGGGCGCGGAACTCGATCTCCTGCCCCGTTACCTCGGCCGCGAAGCGCGCCTGCGCCAGGTAGTCCTCATCCGCATCGATGCCGAGGACGCGGGCGGCGCCGCGGCGCTTCATCTCGATGGAGTAGAAGCCGCCATTGCAGCCGATATCGAGGACACTGAGGCCACTCAGATCCTGTGGGATGCTATGGGCGAATTGCCGCCATTTCACCGCGGGATAGTCACCCAGGAAGTGGTCCGGCGCCGTCAGGACGCCACCCAGGTCGATGTTGTGGAACCACTCGCCGAGCGAGGCCGCGCGCCGGCGCATTTCCTCCTTGTCCATCGCCTGACTCATCCTGTCACCTTCTCATTCATCCAGAGCACCTTCCCGCCACCATCCCAGAGCCGCAGCGCGCTGACCGAGGCCGGGTCGATATCGAAGGCCTGGTGCGCGTCGAGGGTGAGGCCGAGGCACCACATCAGCATCGCTTTGATGACATCGGCATGGCTGACCGCGATGATCGTATCCTCCCGGTGCCGGGCGCGCAGGCGCTGCAGCCCCGCCACGGCGCGCCGCTGCGCCTGCAGCATGGATTCGCCACCGGGCGGACAACTCTCCGCCCGCCGAGCATTCCAGCCAGCCCAGGCCGGATCATCGGCGAGCCCCTCGAAGGTGGCGCCTGTCCAGGCACCAAAATCGATCTCGTCCAGCGCGTCACAGGCAAGCGGATCGAGCCCGCAGGCACGCCCGATGGCGATGGCAGTCTCCAGGCAGCGTTCCTGCGGGCTGGCATAGAGCGCGACCGGTGAATCCCGGCGCAGGCGCAGGCCGAGTTGCGCGGCGGCTCGCTGGCCCGCCTCGTCCAGCCGGACGCCCGGCATGCGGCCGCACAGGACGCGGCCCACCAAAGGGTGGGTGGCGTGCCGCGCCAGCAGCACGGTAGCCGCCATCCGGCTCAGTCCTTGCCGCTGATGAAGCGTAGGGTCCGGACCCGGGCTTCGGCATCGGTGAATTGCTCCGGCGGCGATTTCATGAAGTAGCTGGACGGTCCCGGCAGCACGCCGCCGATGCCGCGGTCCAGCGCCAGCTTGGCGCACCGGACGGCATCCACCACCACACCGGCGGAGTTGGGCGAATCCCAGACTTCCAGCTTCAGCTCCAGGTTCAGCGGCACGCCGCCGAAGCCGGTCCCCTCCATCCGGATATGCGCGAACTTACGGTCGCCGAGCCAGGGCACGAAATCGCTCGGGCCGACATGGATGTCCCCTGGTGTCGGCGGCGCGTCCATCTGGCTGGTGACTGCCTGGGTCTTCGAAATCTTTTTCGACTGCAGCCGCTCGCGCTCCAGCATGTTCAGGAAGTCGGCATTGCCGCCGAAGTTGAGCTGATAGGTGCGGTCCAGCGTCACGCCTCGCTCGCGGAACAGGTTGGTCAGCACGCGGTGGACGATGGTGGCGCCGACCTGGCTCTTGATGTCGTCGCCGATCAACGGCAGGCGCCGCGCGGCGAAGCGTGATTGCCAGTTGCAGTCGGAGGCGATGAAGACCGGAATGCAATTGACGAAGGCACAGCCCGCTGCCAGCGCCTGCTCGGCATACCATTCGGTGGCGTGCTGGGATCCGACCGGCAGGTAGGAGACCAGGACATCGGTGTGGCTCTGCCGTAACAGCTCGGCGACATCGGCTTCCGGTGCATCCGCTTCCCGGATCTCCTCGCGCACGTAGCGCCCGATCCCGTCCAGCGTGCGTCCACGCGCCACGGTGATGCCGGTGGGTGCGACCTCGGCGAAGCGCTGGGTGTTGTTCGGCGTGGCGAGGATGGCGTCCGCCACGTCGCGGCCGACCTTCTCGGCGCTGACATCGAAAGCGGCCGAGATCTCGATGTCACCGATGCCGTAGCCGCCGATATCCACGCTCATCAGGCCCGGCACCGGGCCGCGCGCGTCGCGGTAATGGCTCAGCCCCTGCACGAAGGAGGAGGCGCAGTTGCCGATCCCGACGAGACCGACCCGCAAGCGTCTGGAACCCAAGGCCTGTCTCCCTTGCATACGGCCCGTCGCTGCCGAGTGTCGGACATCCGCGGCAGAGATGCAGGCGGAACGCGGTGCGGCGCCATTGGCACCGCCGGCACGAACTGACCAGCCGACAAATACAGGTGAGCACCGGTTCCGCATTGGCGTGCTTTGCGTTCGCACTGAACCGGGAGCCTTTGTTGCTCCGTGGCCGCAGTGCCGGCGCATTGCGTGCCGGCCGGCGGTGCGGATGGGAACCTGGCATGGCCGAGCGGTCTCTGAAGACCGTTCGATGGAATGCTCGCTGGCGGAATGGAGGCGCCCTGGTGTCGGAACTGATTCTTATCACTGGCGGTGCGGGCTTCATCGGTCGTCACCTCACCCGGGTCCTGCTGGGCCGAGGCCATCGGGTTCGCGTCCTGGACAGCCTGATCGAGCAGGTGCATGGAAGCGACGGCAAACGCCCGTCCCTCGACCCTAAGGTCGAATTCCTCAAAGGGGATGTGCGCGACGTGGAAGCCGTGGCCGGGGCGCTTCGTGGTGTCGACAGTGTCGTGCACCTCGCGGCCGAGGTCGGCGTCGGGCAGAGCATGTATGCGGTTGATCGCTATGTCTCGGTCAATGACCATGGCACGGCGATACTGTTTCAGCAGTTGATCGATCGCCCCGTGCGGCGCGTGGTCGTCGCGTCCTCGATGAGCATCTATGGCGAAGGGCTCTATCGTTCCGCAGCCGGGCAGCTGGTGGAGGATGCGGTGCGCCAGCCGCGCATGGCCGCGTCACAGAACTGGGACCCGCTGGACGGGACGGGGCAGCCGCTGGTGCCGGTACCGACACCCGAGACGAAGCGCCCGGCGCTCGCATCCGTCTATGCTATCACGAAATATGTGCAGGAGCGGCTGACGCTGACCCTCGCCCCCGCCTATGGGATGGAGGGCGTCGCCCTGCGGCTGTGGAATGTGTACGGACCCGGCCAGGCACTCTCCAACCCCTACACGGGCGTGCTGGCGATCTTCGCCTCCCGGCTGCTGAACGGCCAGCCGCCAATGATTTTCGAGGATGGGCTGCAGCGGCGCGATTTCGTGCATGTGGCGGATGTCGCCCAGGCCTTCGTGCTGGCGCTGGAGCATCCGCAGGCCGCGGGCGGCGTCTTCAACATCGCCAGCGGCGTGGACCGCACTGTGCAGGAGGTCGCCAAATTGCTCGCGGGCGCGATGGGGCGTCGCTCCATCACGCCGGAGATCACCGGCAAGGCACGGGCGGGCGATATCCGGCATTGCATCGCGGATATCACTCTGGCACGCCGGCAGATCGGCTTCGCGCCACGTACCGATTTCGTCGAGGGGCTGGCAGAGCTTGCCGAATGGGTGGCCCGGCAGCAGGCGGAGGATCGCGTGCAGCAGGCGCGAGGTGAGCTCGAGGCACGGGGGCTGGTCGCATGATCGGCGGGGAGCGCCCTGTGCTGGTCACCGGTGGCGCAGGCTTCATCGGCGCCAACCTGGCCAACCACCTGGCCGGCGAGGGCCATACGGTGCTGGTCTATGATGCGCTGACGCGTCCCGGGGTTGAGGCGAATCTCGCCTGGCTGCAGCAGCGCCATCCGCGGCGTGTCGTCCCCATCGTCGCGGATCTCGGTGACAATGCCGAGCTGGGGCGGGCGGTCGGCGAGTCCGGCGCGGTGTTCCATCTGGCCGCGCAGGTCGCCGTCACGACCAGCTTGGAGGATCCCGCGCGCGACTTCGCCACGAATCTGCAGGGCACCTTCGGCGTGCTGGAGGCGGTGCGACGGCAGGGCAGGGTGCTGCCGCTGCTCTTTGCCAGCACCAACAAGGTTTATGGCGGCCTCGGCGACCTGGCGCTTGAGCGATCCGAGGATGCCTATCTGCCCGTACGGCCGGATATCCGTGCGCATGGGATCGGAGAGGACAGGCCGCTTGACTTCCACACGCCCTATGGTTGCTCCAAGGGCGCGGCGGACCAGTATGTGCTGGACTATGCCCGCAGCTTCGGCATCCCGGCGGCCGTCTTCCGGATGAGCTGCATCTATGGCCCGCGGCAGTGCGGGACCGAGGACCAGGGCTGGGTCGCGCATTTCCTGATCCGTGCCCTGACCGGGCAGCCCATCAGCATTTTCGGCGACGGCTGCCAGGTGCGCGACATCCTCTTCGTCGAGGATGCCGTGGCCGCCTATCTGGCCGCCTGGCGACGCATCGAGGCGGTGTGCGGCATGGCCTTCAACCTGGGCGGCGGTCCCGCCAATTCCGTCAGCCTCCTGCAGGTGATCCGCGCGATCGAGGCGCTCCTCGGCCGCCCGGTCGAGATCCGCTATGGCGACTGGCGGGCGGGCGACCAGCGCTACTATGTCTCGGATACCCGCCGCGCGCGGGATCTTCTGGGTCTTGCGCCGCCAAGGCCCTGGCGCGATGGGTTGCGCGCGCTCGCCACATGGCTGCGTGAGGAGCAGGCGCCGGCGGAGGCGCTGTCGTGAGGGTGGCGCTGGTCAATCCGCCCTGGCGCTTCGAGGGCAGCATCTATTTCGGCTGCCGCGAGCCGCATCTGCCGCTGGAACTCGGCTACAGCAAGGCGCTGCTGGAGGCGGCGGGGCATGAGGTGCTCATGCTCGACGCCCATCTCTGCGATCTGCCGGTCGCGGAGACCGCGGCCCAGGTGGCGGCCTTCGCACCCGCGATGACGGTGGTGACGACGGCGCCGACCTATCTGTTCTGGCGATGCGCCCCGCCGGAGCTGCGTGTGCCGCGCGAGTTCCTCCTCGCGCTGGATAGGCAAGGCGGCCGCACCGTCGCAGTCGGGCCACATGGGTCGGCGACGCCGGCGGCGGCGCTCCGGAAGCTCGGCGTCGAAGTCGTCGTGCGCGGGGAATGCGAGGAGGTCGTGGTGCGGCTTGCCGAAGCCTCCGACCTCTCGGGCGTGCCGGCCATCGCGTACTGGGACGGTGATGCCATCCGGGTGACGGGCGCACCGCATGCCGGTCGCTTCACCGATCTGCCCGCACTGCACTGGCCGGCGGATTGGGTCCGCCGCCATGGCCATCACCATCATCGCTTCGATGCGAAGCCGGCGCTGCCGGGGGCGGAGGTCGAGGCCTCGCGCGGCTGTCCCTATGCCTGTTCCTTCTGCGCGAAGCTCGACTTCCGCGATGCCTATCGCAGGCGCGCCCTCGCCCCGCTGCTGGAGGAGATCGACGCGCTGGCGGCGCAGGGCGTCGGCTATCTCTACTTCATCGACGAGATCTTCCTGCCCCAGCGCGCCCTGCTGGAAGCGCTGGTCGGCCGCGGCCTGCAATTTGGCATCCAGACCCGCATCGATCTCTGGAAGCCGGAGATGCTCGACCTGCTCGGCGAGGCCGGCTGCGTCTCGATCGAGGCCGGGGTCGAAAGCCTGACGCCCGAGGGGCGCGCCGCGCTCGACAAGAACTGCCGCATGTCGACGGATGAACTGGCCGAGCGCCTGCTGCATGCGAAGCGCCGGGTACCCTTCGTCCAGGCCAATCTGATCAAGGTGGCCGGCGACGATCCGGCCATGGTGGCGGCCTGGCGGGAGAGGCTGCAGCGCGGCGGCGTCTGGGCCAACGATCCCGTGCCGCTCTACCCCTATCCGAGCTCGCCCGATTACATCCGCCTCTGGGGGCCACCCGACGACCTTGCCTGGGAACGGGCGCATGCCCACTACCTCGCGCAGTTCGACCGGCTGAGCGACATCCAGGAGGAGCGCGCGGCGCCCCTGCCCGAACTTGAGGCGGCGTGCTGCCGATGAGCGGGCTGGCGCGCCTGCGGCTGCTGATGACCGTGGATGCGGTCGGCGGCGTCTGGACTTATGCGCTCGATCTCGCGGCCGGCCTTGCCGAGCACGGCGTCGAGACCGTGCTGGCGGTCATGGGCCCGGCCCCTGCGCAGGACCAGGCTGCGGCCGCCTTGCGCGTGCCACGTCTGCACCTGATCGAGACGGGGCTGCCACTCGAATGGCTTGCCGAATCCCCGGTGGAGGTCGTGGCGGCCGGCCATGTGCTGGCCAGGCTGGCCGAGGAGACGGGGGCCGATATCCTGCATCTCAACGCGCCGGGCCCGGCGGCCGGTGCCGCCTTCTCCGTGCCGGTGCTGATCGCCTGCCATTCCTGCCTGGCGACCTGGTGGCGTGCCGTCCGAACCGGGCCGATGCCAGCCGATTTCGCCTGGCGGACAGAACTCGTCGCGCGCGCCTATCGCCAGGCGGATTGCCTGGTGGCGCCGAGCGAGGGTTTCGCCGCGGCGACGCGCGCGGCCTATGGCCTCGCCGCGCCGCCGATTGTCGTCCACAACGGGCGTCGTGCCGCAGGAACCGCCAGCTCGCCGCAGGCGCGGCCTGTCGCCTTCACCGCAGGGCGCCTGTGGGATGACGGGAAGGATGCGGCGACACTCGACCGCGCCGCGGCCTTGCTGCCCTTCCCGGTGATGGCGGCGGGCCCGGTGGAGGGACCGAATGGCGCACGGGCCACGCTGGCGCATCTGCGGCTCCTCGGTCGGCTGCTGGACACCGAGATCGCCGGGTGTCTCGCCGCGCGGCCGATCTTCGCCTCGGCGGCGCGCTACGAGCCCTTCGGCCTCGCCGTGCTGGAAGCGGCGCAGGCCGGCTGCGCCCTCGTGCTGGCCGATACGCCGGTCTTCCGCGAGTTGTGGGAAGGCGTCGCGCAGTTTGCGCCGGTGGGCGATGCGCAGGCCTTCGCCGGGGCGATGCGCGAACTTGCCGAGGATGGGGAACGGCGCGCTGCCCTGGGCGTTGCGGCGCAGGAACGGGCTCGTCGCTACGGCATCGGCGCCCAGGTGGATGCCATGCTCGCGGCCTATCGCGGGCTCTTGCGCGGCATGGCCGGCGGGACGGGAAGGGGGGTTGCCGCGTGAGACTGATCTATCTCACCCAATCCCTGGAATCCTGCTGGAACCACGGCAATGCGCATTTCCTCCGGGGCGTGCTGAGCGAGCTGCAGGCGCGCGGCCATGACGTGCTGGCCCTGGAGCCCGAGGCGGCCTGGAGCCGCGACAACCTGCTGCGGGATCACGGGGAGGCAGGCCTGCGCGCCTATCGCGCCGCCTATCCCGTGCTTCGCACGCGGCGCTATGCCATGGCCCAGGAGGTCGTCGCGGCGACCGAAGGGGCCGATCTCGTCATCGTGCATGAATGGAACGAGCCCTGGGTCGTCGCCAGGCTCGGCCAGGCGCGACGGCAGGGGGCGCGCTTCACGCTGCTCTTCCATGACACGCATCACCGCGCGGTCAGCGACCCCGACGCCATCCGCCGCTTCGACCTGGACGGCTATGACGGCGTACTGGCCTTCGGCGAGGCGCTGGCCGAAGTCTATCGCCGCTGGGGCTGGGGGGAGCGGGTCTTCGTCTGGCATGAGGCGGCGGATACCCGGCTGTTCCGGCCGCCGGCGGAGGAAAGCTCGCGTGAGGGGCTGGTCTGGATCGGCAATTGGGGCGATGAGGAGCGCAGCGAGGAACTGGAGCGCTTCCTGCTCCGCCCGGCCCGTGCCGTCGGCCTGCCCCTCGACATCCATGGCGTGCGCTATCCGGAGCGCGCGCTACGCATCCTGGCGGAGCATGGCACGCACTACCGCGGCTGGCTGCCGAATGCGCAGGCGCCGGAGGTCTTCGCCCGGCACCTGTCCACCGTGCATGTGCCGCGCCGCTTCTATGTCGATCTGCTGCCGGGCATCCCGACCATCCGCGTCTTCGAGGCGCTGGCCTGCGGCATCCCGCTGGTCTGCTCGCCCTGGCACGACGCGGAAGGGCTGTTCCGGCCCGGCGAGGACTATCTGATGGCGCGCGACGAGGCGGAGATGCAGCGCCACCTCCGCGCCATCCGGGAGGATGCGGATCTTCGGCGCAGCCTGGTGGCGAACGGGCTGCGGACCATCCGGGCGCGCCATGGCTGCGGGCACCGCGCCGATGAATTGCTGACGATACTCGCGCGCCTCGATGGGGCCCGCGCACCGGCGGAGGCCAGCGCATGAGGATCGCCTTCTACGGTTCCAGCCTGCTGTCCTCCTACTGGAACGGCGCGGCCACCTATTACCGCGGCCTCATCAGCGAGCTGCACCGCCGCGGCTATCGCACCACCTTCTACGAGCCGGACGCCTTCGACCGCCAGCAGCACCGTGATATCGCGCCGCCGGACTGGGCGGAGGTGCGGGTCTATCCCGCGACCGAGGCGGCGCTGCGCGAGGTGGTGGCGGAGGCCGCGCAGGCCGATGTGGTGGTCAAGGCCAGCGGCGTCGGTGTCTTCGACACGGAACTGCTGCATGGCGTCATGGCGGCGGCGCGGCCTGAGGCGACCCGCATCTTCTGGGATGTGGATGCGCCGGCCACGCTGGCCGAGATCGGCGCCGCGCCGGACCACCCGCTGCGTCTTGCCCTGCCGGGGCTCGACCTCGTCCTCACCTATGGCGGCGGCCCACCGGTGGTCGAGGCCTATCAGGGCTTCGGCGCCCGGCGCTGCGTGCCGGTCTACAATGCGCTCGACCCGGAGACGCACCACCCGGTTCCGGCCGAGCCGCGCTTCGCCGCGGATCTCGGCTTCCTGGGCAACCGCCTGCCGGACCGGGAGGCGCGGGTGGAGGAGTTCTTCCTGCGCCCGGCGGCGCTGCTGCCGGACCGCCGCTTCCTGATCGGCGGCAATGGCTGGCACGACAAGCCGATGCCGCCGAATGTCCGTGCCATCGGCCATGTCTATACGCGTGAGCACAACGCCTTCAACACCTCGCCCCGCGCGGTGCTGAACATCGCGCGGGACAGCATGGCGGCCATCGGCTTTTCCCCGGCGACGCGGGTCTTCGAGGCCGCCGGCGCCGGTGCCTGCCTGATCACCGATGCCTGGATCGGGCTGGAGCTCTTCCTGAAGGACGGTGAGGAGGTGCTGGTCGCGCGCGACGGCGCGGAAGTCGCGGAGCATGTCGCGGCGCTGACGCCGGAACGCGCCCGGACGATCGGAGAGGCGGCGCGGGTCCGCATCCTCGCCGAGCACACCTATGCCCGGCGCGGGGCGCAGGTGGATGCGCTGCTGCGAGAGGTGGCGGGACGCCGGCGGGAGGGGCAGGCGGCATGAGCGACCGTCCGCTCCGCGTGGTCGTGCTTGGTCTCAGCCTCAGCTCCTCCTGGGGCAATGGCCACGCCACCACCTACCGCGCCCTGCTGAAGGCCTTCGCCGCGCGCGGCCATCAGGTGGTGTTCCTGGAGCGGGACGTGCCCTGGTATGCCGGCCACCGCGACCTGGCGGAGCCCGGCTACTGCGACCTCGCTTTGTACCGCGATCTTGGCGAACTGGAGCAGTGGCATCCGGCGATCGCCGCGGCGGATGCGGTCATCGTCGGATCCTATGTGCCGGAGGGTGTGGCGGTCGGCGACCTAGTGCAGCGCATCGCCCGCGGCGTCACCGCCTTCTACGACATCGACACGCCGGTGACGCTGGCGAAGCTGGCGCGCGGGGATGAGGAATACCTCTCCCCACGGCAGATCCCGCACTACGACCTCTATCTTTCCTTCACCGGCGGGCCGACGCTGGCGCGGCTGGAACAGGTATATGGCGCGCCGGCAGCGCGCGTGCTGCATTGCTCGGTGGATGAGGTCGCCTATCCGGCCCTCGCATGCCCAAAGCGCTGGGATCTCAGCTATCTCGGCACCTACAGCGATGACCGCCAGCCGGTGCTGGAGGCGCTGCTGCTGGAACCCGCGCGGCGCGCCCCGCAGCTGCGCTTCGTCGTCGCCGGTGCGCAGTACCCGCCGCACATCAGCTGGCCGCCGAATGTCGAGCGGCTCGAGCATGTCCCGCCGGCCGAGCATCCGCGCTTCTATGCCGAGAGCCGCTTCACCCTGAACGTCACGCGCGCCGACATGGTGCGCGCCGGCCACAGCCCGAGCGTGCGGCTGTTCGAGGCCGGCGCCTGCGGCACGCCCGTGATCTCGGATGTCTGGGACGGCATCGAGACGCTCTTCCAGCCGGGCGAGGAGATCCTGCTCGCCGCCTCGGCGGGCGAGGTGCTGGACATCCTGCTCGGCTGTCCTGAGGGGGCCAGGCAGCGTCTGGCGACGGCCTTCCAGCAACGCGTCCTCGGCGCGCATACCGCGGCACATCGCGGGGCGGAGCTGGAGGCGCATCTGCGCACGGCGATGCGCCGCAATCATCATCTGGCAAGGGAGCAGGCGGCCACGTGAGCAAGGGCAAGCGCAAGGTCGCTGTCGTCGCCGGCGGCGCTGGTTTTCTCGGCTCGCATCTGTGCGACGCATTGCTGGCCGAGTCCTGGGAGGTGATCTGCGTGGACAGCTTCCGCACCGGGCGGCGGCTGAACCTGCGTCACCTGGAGCGCGAGCCGCGCTTCGACCTCATCGAGGCCGACATCATCGAGCTGCGGCCCGGCCGCATCCTGCGGGAGGGAGGGCGGATCGACGCGGTGTTCAACCTGGCCTGCGCCGCCTCCCCGCCGCACTACCAGGCGGATCCGGAGCATACGCTGCTCACCTGCGTGCTCGGCACCCGCAACCTGCTGCAACTGGCGGAGCGGGCAGGGGCGGGCTTCCTGCTCGCCTCCACCAGCGAGGTCTATGGCGACCCGGAAGTGCATCCGCAGGCCGAGACCTACTGGGGCAATGTGAACCCGACCGGCCCCCGCGCCTGCTACGACGAGGGCAAGCGTGCGGCGGAGACGCTGGCCTTCGACTATGCCCGGGCCGGGCGCGTGCGGGTGCGGGTGGCGCGCATCTTCAACACCTACGGCCCACGCATGCGGCCGGATGATGGCCGCATCGTCTCCAATGCCGTCACCCAGGCGCTGGCGGGTGATCCGATCACCATCTATGGCGATGGCAGCCAGACCCGTTCCTTCTGCTATGTCGATGACCTGATCGACGGGCTGGTTCGGCTGCAGGCGACGGAGGCGTCGCTGCAGGGCGCCGTCAATCTCGGCAACCCCGAGGAACTGACGGTGGCCGAACTGGCCGAGCGCGTGGTCGCGCTCACCGGCTCCGCCTCCCCTATCGTCTGGCGGCCGCTGCCCGTGGACGACCCGCGGCGCCGGCGGCCGGATATCGGCTATGCCCGGCAGATGCTCGGCTGGTGGCCGCGCATCGGCCTGGAGGCGGGGCTACGCAGCACCGTCGCCTGGTTCGCCCAGGAACGGCACTGGGCGGCGGCGGTGCGCCCGCCCCCGAATGATGTCCCGCCACGCTTCGCCAAGAAGGGCGCTGGACTGCTGCCGGGCGCCGCGCCCGTCGCGCTGCGGGCACGGACGGAATGACCGTGCCGCCTGCGGGGTCACATCCCGGTCAGCCCTGGGCCAGGGGGTCACGGCTCCGTGCGCCAGGCCCGTGCCGGGCTTTCCGCTGCCGCTGACGGCACGTACCAGCATGGGCATGAGACGCCGGATCCTGTTCCTCGCGGCCCCTGCCGCGCTCGCCCTTGGTCCCCGTACCGCGCAGGCGGCGCCGCGGCGGCAGCCGCCACCCGCCCAGCGGCGGCTCGCCCTGCGGCATGCCGCGACGGGGGAACGCTTTTCCGGCCCCTGGCATGACGGCCGGACGCCGGACCCCAATGCCATGGCCGACCTCTCCCAGGTGCTGGCCGATAGCCGCACCGGCGATGTGATGCCTTTCGATCCCCTGGCGGTTGAGGTGCTGTGGGAGGTGGCGCGGCGCAGCGGCCTTGCCGGCGAACTCACCATCCTCTCCGGCTACCGGACGCCGCAGACGAACCTGGCGGTCCGCGGCGCCGGGGACAGCCAGCACCTGCGCGCCGGCGCGCTCGATGTGCTGGTCGCATCGGAGCGGCTGGCCGGCTTCGCCGAGCAGGCCCTGAAGCTCGGGCGCGGCGGCGTCGGCGTCTATGCCCAGCGTGGCTTCGTGCATCTCGACAGCGGGCCGTTCCGCCAATGGGGCGATGTGCCCGGAGGCGTTGCGGTGGCACGCGCCCCGGCCGATCCCCTGGCCCGCATGGCGGAGGCCTGGGCGCAGACCCGCACCCGCTGAGCGGCATCCTGGCGGGCGGGCCACCGATTCGCGGCCATGGCCGGCGATTCGGTGCCCCGGGGCATTCTGCCTTTGCCTGCAAGGCCTCCGCGCAAGCCTCGGCGCAAACCCTGGATTTTCCACGAGTCGCGCGGCCGTTCGGTGCCGGCACGCGCAGGTCCCGCAACGAGACGACTGACGGCGGGGAATCTCTCGGCTATGACGCGATCATCCGCAGGGAGTCCCGTGCATGTCAAAGAAGTTCCTGACCGACGTCATCGTGAAGTCGACCGAGATGCCGGCCGTTGCCGCCAACCGGCTGGCCAGCGACCTCATTGCCGCCATCAAGACAGAGATCATCGGCACGGGCCGCTTCACCCTGCCGGAATTCGGTTCCTTCACCGTCCGCGAGACGCCGAAGCGCACCGCCATGAACCCCCGCACCGGCGAGAAGGTGCCGGTCAAGGCCGGTGCCACGGTCCGCTTCAAGGCCAGCCCCTCCCTGAAGGACGCGGCCCTGGCCGGGCTCAAGAAGGCGAAGAAGAAGGCGGCGAAGGCCTGAGCTGCCGGGCGGCCGCCGGCGCAGATCGCCGAGGGGCGTGAACGCCCCGAAGCGAGACGCTGGTCTGCCATCGATGACCTGCAGCGGGTTGGCGTTCAGGTCTGGACGCAATCCGCCGTGGCGGGCCGCCCAGCCGCCTCATGCCAATGGCCCGGATGCGTGAGCGCATCCGGGCAGGAACGCCATACCTGCGGCGGGCGACAGGAGCCGTCTCGGCACGCGCTGCCGCCCGCGCTGCAGGGGGCACCGATCATGGCCGCTGGTCAACCCCTTCGCGGGAGGATGCTGCGCCCGTCTCACCGCAGAGCGGCCTCGCGGCTGCACTTGCGCCGAAGCCGGCCACGGAGTCCTCGGGCGCTCGGGTTTATCAGAGGCGGTAGGCCTGCCGGGCGAGCAGCTTCCAGTTAGCGCCCTCCTTGGTCCAAACCTGCAGCACGCCGATCCGCACCGGTGTGACCTGCCCCGCCGGCGAGATCGTCTCTCCGGTGAGGAGGTGCCGGACGACGGCCTCATCGCCGGCAATGCCGATGGTCTGCTCCGTCAGGTCGATCCGACGGAAGGCGCTCTGCCGGCCCTCCGGATAGTCGATGAACTGCTTCTTGGTCTCAATGCGGCCGGCGGAATGCCCGTAGCTGAGATGCTCCGAGGTCAACGCATCGAGCTGCTGCCGGTCCACCGCGATCATCGCCTTGGTGAGCGCCTCGACGGCCTGGGCGACCCGGGCTTCCTCGCCGGACTGCGCACGGGCGAGGCCCGGCCCGAGCAGCGCGGCGGCGGCGCCCGCCAGGGCAATATGGCGGCGTGCGAACGTCATGGCGTTTCTCTCCCTTACAACTTCGTTCTTATAGCCTTCGAAGCCTAGGCTGCGATGCAGGCTGGCGTCCATCCTGTCGGCGCCCGCCGCAGCCGGGGCGCGGCACGCGCCCTTGGCAAGCGGGGCCGCGGCGCGCTGGACTGCGGCGGGTGGAACCGTGGCCGTCATCCGGCCGCAGCGGTGACCGGCGCGCTGCCACCGGGCGGTGACGGCAGGGTACCGGGCGGGATCGCACCATGGGACGGGGGGCAACCCCGGCCCGCATGAGTTGGGGGAGTCTTGCATGTCGGCCGGTCACATCCTCGCCCTGGATCAGGGCACCACCTCCACCCGCGCCATCCTGTTCCGGGCGCCGGAGCTCGTCCCGGTCGCGGTGGCGCAGCAGGAGTTTCCCCAGCACTATCCGGCCTCCGGCTGGGTGGAGCACGCGCCGGAGGATCTCTGGCAGAGCTCGCTCGCGGTGATGCGGGAGGTGATCGGCAAGTCCGGGCTGCGGCCGGAAGAGGTCGCCGCCATCGGCATCGCCGACCAGCGGGAGACGGTGCTGGTCTGGGACCGCCGGACCGGCGAGCCGATCCACCGTGCCATCGTCTGGCAGGACCGCCGCACCGCCGCCGCCTGCGCCGCGCTGCGCGAATCGGGCCATGCCGCGGCGGTGGTGGCGGCGACGGGCCTGCTGATCGACCCCTATTTCTCCGCGACCAAGCTGACCTGGCTGCTGGACAATGTCGCGGGTGCGCGGGCGGCGGCGGAGCGCGGCGAGCTCGCCTTCGGCACGGTCGATACCTTCCTGCTCTGGCGCCTCACGGGCGGCCGCGTGCATGCGACGGACGCGACCAATGCCGCGCGCACCATGCTGTTCGACATCCGGGAGGGTCGCTGGGATGAGGCGATGTGCGCGCTGCACCGCGTGCCGGCATCCCTGCTGCCGGAGGTGCGCGACTGCGCCGCCGAATTCGGCCTGGCGGAGACAGCGCTGCTCGGCGCCGCCATCCCCGTTCGGGGGATCGCCGGGGACCAGCAGGCGGCGACCATCGGCCAGGCCTGCTTCCGGCCGGGGATGCTCAAATCCACCTATGGCACCGGCTGCTTCGCCCTGCTGAATACGGGCGATACCCCCGTGGCCTCCCGCCACCGGCTGCTGACCACCATCGCCTACCAGCTCGGCGGCAAGCGCAGCTATGCGCTGGAGGGGGCGATCTTCGTCGCCGGTGCCGCGGTGCAGTGGCTGCGGGACGGGCTGGGGCTGATCCGCGAGGCCGCCGAGAGCGGGGCGCTCGCGGCGCGTTCCGACCCCGCGGCGCGGCTCTATCTGGTGCCAGCCTTCGTGGGATTGGGCGTGCCCTATTGGGATCCGGAGGCGCGCGGAGCGATCCACGGGCTGACCCGCGCCTCCGGCCCCGCCGATTTCGCCCGCGCCGCGCTGGAAAGCGTCGGCTACCAGACCCGCGACCTGCTGGAGGCGATGCAGGCGGACATGACCGGGATGGGGGAGGGGGCCGTGCTGCGGGTCGATGGCGGCATGGTCGCCTCGGACTGGGCCATGCAGTTCCTGGCCGACATCCTCGGGGCGCCGGTGGACCGGCCGGTGGTGCGGGAAACGACGGCGTTGGGGGCTGCCTATCTGGCCGGCCTGCAGGCGGGGCTGTGCCCGGCGCCGGAGGAATTCGCGCAGACCTGGCACCTGGACCGCCGCTTCACCCCCTCCATGCCCGAGGCGGAGCGCGAAGCAGCCTATGCCGGCTGGCAGCGGGCGGTGCGGCGGACGCTGTCGGGGGTGGCCTAGAGCAGATCGCGGACGGGCGTGAACGCCCGGAAGCGTGAGTCTGCTCGAAATCAAAGGTCTCCAGCGGATTGCGTTCAGATATGAACGCAATCCGCTGGAGGGCGCAGGAGGCCGCCGCCCCGGCCATCTTGATCATACCCGGGCAGGAAGCGGGGATGTGTGGCTGCCGGGCCTGCCACGAAAAAGGGCGGGCCCTCGCGGACCCGCCCCCTGTCTCCGGCCAGGCCCGAGGGCTCAGGCCGCCTTCATCTTCTTCTGTAGGTTCTCGTCGAGCTTCGCGAGGAAGGCCTGGGTGTTGAGCCAGGGCTGGTCCTTGCTGATCAGGATGGCGAGGTCCTTGGTCATGGACCCGCTCTCGACCGTCTCGATGCAGACCTTCTCCAGCGTCTCGGCGAAGGCGACCACGTCCGGGGTGTTGTCGAACCGGCCGCGATAGGCGAGGCCGCGGGTCCAGGCGAAGATGGACGCGATCGGGTTGGTGGAGGTCTCGCGGCCCTTCTGGTGCTCGCGGTAGTGGCGCGTGACGGTGCCGTGCGCCGCCTCCGACTCCACCGTGTTGCCATCCGGAGAGAGCAGCACGGAGGTCATCAAGCCGAGCGAGCCGAAGCCCTGCGCCACGATGTCGGACTGCACGTCGCCATCGTAGTTCTTGCAGGCCCAGACATAGCCGCCTTCCCACTTCAGGGCGGAGGCCACCATGTCGTCGATCAGCCGGTCCTCATAGGTCAGCCCGGCCGCCTTGAATTTCTCGGCGAACTCGGTGTCATAGAGCCGGCGGAAGATGTCCTTGAACTCGCCGTCATAGGCCTTGAGGATCGTGTTCTTGTGGCTGAAGTACACGCTAAAGCCGCGCGCCAGACCGTAGTTGAAGGAGGCGCGGGCGAAGCCCTCGATGCTCTTGCGGGTATTGTGCATGCCCATCAGCACGCCGCCGCCCTCGGGGAAGTTCGTCACTTCCAGCGTCACGGGCTCGCCGCCGCCGGCCGGTGTCCAGGTGAGGGTGGCCTTGCCCGGGCCGGGGATCTTGGTCTCGGCGGCGCGGTAGATGTCACCATAGGCGTGGCGGCCGATGACGATCGGCTTCGACCAGTGCGGCACCAGGCGCGGCACGTTCGAGCAGATGATCGGCTCACGGAAGATGGTGCCATCGAGGATGTTGCGGATGGTGCCGTTCGGGCTCCGCCACATCTTCTTCAGGCCGAACTCCTTCACCCGCGCCTCGTCCGGGGTGATGGTCGCGCATTTCACGCCGACGCCGTACTGCTTCGTCGCATTGGCGGCGTCGACCGTCACCTGGTCGTCCGTCTGGTCACGGTACTGGATGCCCAGGTCGTAATACTTCAGATCGATGTCGAGATAGGGGAGGATCAGCTTATCCTTGATGAACCCCCAGATGATGCGGGTCATCTCGTCGCCGTCCATCTCGACGACGGGGGTCTTCACCTTGATCTTCGCCATACCTCGTCCTCGTCGCTCTCCGGCCTGCACGCACGACATGGCGGGCCGGGCATATGTGCTGGGCGGCGCGAACATCGCACCGGGCCGTGGGACGGGCAAGGCCCGCGCCCGTGGCAAGATGGGTGCGCGGGACCGAACCAGGGACTGATTCCAGGGCGGTAGCACATCGCGCGCCGCGCGGCTGCCGGGGAGGCCTGCCCATGCGGGATGACCGGGGCGGGGCATCGCTCGGGCCCGGATGCGGTGGGGCTGTGCTCTTGCCCCCGCCCCGGGGGAAGGATGCCGTCCGGTGCCTCCGGCCTCGCGACCGGACGGATGGGAGGCGGCGCTCCTCGGGGGAGGGAGGCCGCCGCGCCGGGGATCCGGCAGGACCGGCGGCAGCCATGTCCGGGCTGCCGGCGCGGGTGGGCCCGAGGGCTGCGCTGTCAGCCGCCGCGGCGCGGCGTGATCAGCCCCTGCTCGACCAGCGCCTCGGCGATCTGCACCGCGTTCAGCGCCGCGCCCTTGCGCAGGTTATCGGAGACGCACCAGAAGGCCAGGCCGTGCGGCACGGTCGGGTCGCGGCGCAGGCGGCTGACGAAGACCGCATCCTCGCCGGCCGCGTCCACCTGGGTCACGTAGCCGCCATCCTCGCGCTTGTCGACGAGCTGCACGCCCGGCGCCTCGCGCAGCGCCTCCCAGGCCTGCTCCTCGGTGATCGGGCCCTCGAACTCCACATGCAGCGCCTCGGCATGGCCAATGAAGACCGGGACGCGCACGCAGGTGGCAATCACCGCGATGTCCGGGTCCAGGATCTTCCTGGTCTCGGCCGCCATCTTCCACTCCTCCTTGGTCGCACCGTCATCCATGAAGCGGTCGATATGGGGGATGCAGTTGAAGGCGATGGGCTTGGTGAACTGCTCCGGCGTGGTCGGGTCGTTCACATAGATCGCGCGGGTCTGGTTGAAGAGCTCGTCCATCGCCTCCTTCCCCGCGCCGGAGACGGACTGGTAGGTGGAGACCACCACCCGCTTCACCCGCGCGATCGCGTGCAGCGGCTTCAGCGCCACCACCATCTGGATGGTCGAGCAGTTCGGGTTGGCGATGATCCGGCGCTTCTCGAAGCGCTTCAGGTGATGCGCATTCACCTCCGGCACCACCAGCGGCACATCCGGCTCCATGCGGAACTGGCTGGTATTGTCGATGACGACGCAGCCGGCCGCCGCCGCGCGCGGGGCATGCACGGCCGAGACTGCGGCGCCGGGGGAGAAGAGGGCAATGTCGGTTCCCTTGAAGTCGAAGCGCTCCAGGTTCTGGACCTTGAGCACGGCCCGCTCGCCGAAGGAGACCTCCTGCCCCGTCGAGCGGCCGGAGGCGAGGGCGACCACCTCGCGGACCGGGAAGTCCCGCTCGGCGAGGGTCTTCAGCATCTCGCGCCCCACCGCTCCGGTGGCGCCGACGACCGCGACCCGATAGCTCATGACCTTCTCCTGCAACGACCTGTGCCCCTGTGCCCCTGTGCCCCTGTGCCCCTGTGCCCCTGAGCCGCGGGGCTGCCGCCCGCTAGAGCAGATCGCCTACGGGCGCGAAGGCCCGGGAGCGTGACTCTGTCCGGCAATCCAGGATCCGCAGGGGGTGGCGGTCCTGAACGCCATCCCCTCTACTAGAGCAGATCGCGGGAGGCCGGGAACGACCGGACGCGTGAATCTGCTCGAAAGACAAAGGGCACCAGCGGCGGGTGGAACGCCGGGGGGGGAGCACGCGCCGCCTAGCCGGAGGCGGCTTTGGCTTGATGCGGCTGCGGCCCGGCCCCACTATGTCCGGCGACCACCGCCCGGATGGAGGAAATCATGGCCTGGAGAAAGCCCCGCGTGACCGAGGTCTCCCTCGCGCTCGAGATCAACTGCTACGCCTGCGCCGAGATCGGCTGAGGCAGGCGGCCGGGCGCGGCCCGGCCAATGACCGGATCCAGGCCCCGCACCGCTGGTGCGGGGCCTTTTTCATGGTTTGTTCATTTCGACTTAGCCCTCGCAACTATGTCAACGCCGAGCGACCCTGGCGCGGGCATGCTCCTGCTCGACCTCCAGCGGCATCGGCCAGGGATGCGTCAGGGAGGAAAAGGGATGCGGACGAAGGCGATGCTGCTGGGCGCCGGCCTTGTGCTGGCCGTGGCCGGAATTCCCGGTTTCGTGCGCGCGCAGGGCGGGCAGGCCGAGCCCGGCCGCACCACCACCCATACCGGCGGCGCGGTGCCCGGCGAGACCCCGCCCGGCGTTCGGCCCCCGCCGGCCGGCCCGCTGCCCGGCGCGGGCGGGCAGGGCAATCTCGACCGCCTGCAGCAATTCCGCAGCACCGGCACAGCCCTGCAGATGGAGACCGTGCCACAGGAAGGCCGCCGCGCCGATGCGCTGCGCCGGAACCTCGAGCGCATCCGCCTGCCGGAGGGCTTCCGGATCGAGCTCTATGCCGTGGTGCCGGATGCGCGGCACATGGCGATCGGCCCCTCCTCCGGCGTGGTCTTCGTTGGCACCCGCAAGACCCGTGTCTGGGCGGTGACGGACCGGGACCGCGACCGGGTGGCGGATGAGGTGAAGGTCTTCGCCCCCTCCATCCAGTTCAGCGTGCTGAACGGCCTCTGCTTCACGCCCGATGGCTTCCTGCAAGTGGTGGAGCACAACCGCGTGCTCTCCTTCCCCGCCGCGGAGTTCTTCTATGAGGGCCCGGATGTGGCCGCCGAGGTGGTGGTGCCGCAGGGCCAGCTCATCCCGGCCTCGGAGGAGAGCTTCAACCACGGCGCTCGGGTCTGCCGCGTCGGGCCGGACAACAAGCTCTATATCTCGCTCGGCCAGCCCTTCAACGTGCCGGCGCCGGCCAAGATGGAGCTTTGCAACCGGGCCGGCATCGGCGGGATCATTCGCCTCGACCGCGACGGCGGGAACCGCGAGGTCCATGCGCGCGGCATCCGCAACTCGGTCGGCATCGCCTTCCGCCCCGGCACCAGCGAGCTCTGGTTCACCGACAACCAGGTGGACGGCATGGGCGACGACACCCCGCCAGGCGAGATCAACCGCATCACCGTCGCTAACCAGAATTTCGGCTTCCCCTGGTTCGGCGGCGGCAAGGTCCGCACCAGGGAATATGCCAATAGCGAGCCGCCGGCCGAGACGGTGCCGCCCGCGGTCGAGACCGTGGCGCATGCCGCCGATCTGGGCCTGACCTTCTATGACGGCCGGATGTTCCCCGAGGCGTATCGCGGCGCTCTCTTCAACGCGCAGCACGGCAGCTGGAACCGCACCACGCCGATCGGCGCGCGGATCATGGTGACCTTCCTGAACCAGGACGGCTCGGTGCGGGAGCACAAGCCCTTTGCCGAGGGTTGGCTGGATGAGGAGACCAACGAATATCTCGGCCGCCCGGTGGATGTGGCGGTGCTGCGGGATGGCTCCCTGCTGGTCTCCGACGACCATGCCGGCGCGATCTACCGCATCAGCTATGATCGTCGCCGCTGATGCGGCGCGGGAGGAGTGTCCGCTGATGCGGCGCGGGAGGAGTGTCCGCTGATGCGGCGGCGGGGCAGGCCGGTGGCGGCAGCCATGCTGCTGCTGGCGAGCGGGGCGATGGCGCAGGAGGCCGCGGGGGATCCCCGGGCCGGGCGGCGCCTCGCCGGGGCGCGCTGCGCGGTCTGCCATGGCAATGACGGCATCGCGCAGCAGCCGGACGCGCCGAACCTGGCGGGGCAGAGCGTCCTCTACACCGTGGCGCAACTCCGCCACTTCCGCAGCGGCGAGCGGAAGCATGAGCAGATGAACATCCTGGCCAGGGACCTGACCGACGCGCAGATCGCCGACCTCGCCGCCTGGTATGCGGCGATCCAGGTGGAGGCCACGGTGCCGGGGCGATGGGGCGTCCCGGCCCCCTAACCGGCTGGCCGGCTGGCTGCCGCCTCCGGCAGGGTTGGCCGTGCCCCGGCCGGCTCCTACATTCCCAGCGACGCGGCCCGCAGTGGCCGCCGGAGGAGACCGCCGCATGGCCCGCCTGACCACCACCCCCGCGCGGGCCTGCTGAGGCGCCAGCCATGCTGCGCGCCATCGTCCTCGGGGCCGCCGCCGGCGGCGGCTTTCCACAGTGGAACTCGGCCGGCCTCGGCTGCCGTCGGGCGCTGGCCGGCGACCCGGCCGCGACGCCCCGCAGCCAGGCCTCGCTCGCCGTCTCGGCGGATGGGGCGCGCTGGGTGCTGCTGAATGCCTCGCCCGACCTGCGGCAGCAGATCATCGCCACGCCCGTCCTGCATCCGCGGCCGGCGCCGGGCGGGATCCGGCACTCTCCGATCGCCGCCGTGGTGCTGACCGGGGCGGAGGTGGACACCATCGCCGGGCTGCTGACCCTGCGCGAGCGCCACGCCTTCGCCCTCTATGGCGCCGAGGCCGCGCTGTCCGTGCTGGCCGCGAACCCGATCTTCCATGCGGTGAACCCCGCCCTGGTGCCGCGGCGGGTGCTGCCGCTCGGCGCGCCCCTTGCGCTCACCGAAGCTGGCGGCGCGCCGCTCGGCCTGACGGTCGAGGCCTTCGCCGTGCCGGGCAAGGTGCCGCTCTTCCTGGAGGCACCGGGCGGCGAGGATCCGGGCCGCGCCGATGACGGCGAGACGATCGGCCTCCGCGTCTCGGCCGGCGGCCGCTCGCTGTACTTCATCCCCGGCTGCGCCGCGATGCCGCCGGACCTGGCGGTGCGGCTGGAGGGCGCCGACTGCGTCTTCTTCGACGGCACGCTCTGGCGCGACGACGAGATGATCCGCGCCGGCGCCGGGCCGAAGACCGGTGCGCGCATGGGGCATATGAGCATCGAAGGGCCGGGCGGGACACTTGCCGCCTTCGCCGGGCTCGACGTGCGCCGGCGCATCCTGATCCACATGAACAACACCAACCCCGTCCTGCTGGCGGACAGCCCGGAACGCGCCGCGGCCGAAGCCGCCGGCTGGGAGGTCGCCCATGACGGCATGGAGGTGACGCTGTGAGCGAGATGATGCCTGCCGATGCGATTCACGCCTCCGCGCCCCGGGGCGCTCCGGCGATCGCATTGGACCTCCTTTCGCCCGAGGAGCTGGAGCGTCGCCTCCGCGCGATCGGGGAGGAGCGCTATCACATCCACCACCCCTTCCATCACCTGCTGCATGGCGGGAAGCTAAGCAAGGCGCAGGTGCAGGCCTGGGCGCTGAACCGCTACTACTACCAGGCGTCCATCCCGGGGAAGGACGCCTCGTTGCTGGCGCGGCTGCCGACGCCGGAGCTGCGGCGGGAATGGCGCCGGCGCATCGTGGACCATGACGGCGACGGCGTGCATCCCGGCGGGATCGAGCGCTGGCTGAAGCTGACGGACGGCCTCGGCCTTGACCGCGACTACGTGGTGTCGCTCCGCGGCCTGCTGCCGGCGACGCGCTTCGCCGTCGATGCCTATGTGAATTTCGTGAAGACCCGCAGCGTGCTGGAAGCCGTGGCGTCATCGCTTACGGAAATGTTCTCGCCGAACATCATCTCCCAGCGCGTCTCTGGCATGCTGCGCAACTATGATTTCGTGTCGGAGGAGACGCTCGCCTATTTCACCCCGCGCCTGACCCAGGCGCCGCAGGATGTCGAATTCGCCCTTGGCTATGTGAAGCGGGAAGCCCACACGCGCGAGCAGCAGGAGCAGGTGATGGAGGCGCTGCGCTTCAAATGCGACCTGCTCTGGGCGCAGCTCGATGCGCTGCACTTCGCCTATGTCGCGCCGGGCCTGCCGCCGCCGGGGGCCTGGCAGCCGTGATGCAGGGCGCCAGCATCCCGCGCCTCGCACGCGGGATGAAGCTGCGGGAGGACAGGGCCCGCGGCCAATGGGTGGTGCTGGGGCCGGAGCGCATGTTCGTCCCCGACGAGATCGCGCTGGAGGTGCTGCGCCTGGTGGATGGCGCGCGCAGCGTCGATGCGATGGTCGATGACCTGGCCGCCCGCTTCGCCGCGCCACGGGAGGAGATCCTGGCCGATGTCGTCGCCCTGCTCGACGACCTGGCCGCCAAGGGCGTGGTGAGGGCATGACGGTCCCCGCCGCCCCGCTCGCGCTGCTGGCCGAGCTCACGCATCGCTGCCCGCTGCGCTGCCCCTACTGCTCCAATCCCACCGCGCTGACCCGCCCGGGGGAGGAGCTGGACACCGCCACCTGGGCACGTGTCTTCCGGGAAGCGGCCGAACTCGGCTGCCTGCAGGTGCATCTCTCGGGTGGCGAGCCGACCGCGCGGCGCGACATCACGGAACTGGTGCGCGCCGCCGGCGAGGCCGGGCTCTACACCAACCTCATCACCTCGGGCGTCCTGACCGGGGAGGCGAAGCTCGCGGCCCTGGCCCGGGCCGGGCTCGACCATGTCCAGCTCTCGGTGCAGGACGCAGAGCCCGGCTCCGCCGACCGCATCGGCGGCTATCGCGGCGGCCATGCGCGGAAGCTGGAATTCGCCAGGCACGTCCACGACGCCGGGCTGCCGCTGACGCTGAACGCCGTGGTGCACCGGCAGAACCTGGACCGGCTGCCGGCCATGATCGACTTGGCGCTGGCCCTCGGCGCCGGGCGCCTGGAGGTGGCGCATGTCCAGTACTATGGCTGGGCGCTGGCCAATCGCGACGCCCTGCTGCCAACGCGGGCGCAGCTCGAGGCCGCGACCGGGACGGTCGAGGCGGCGCGGCGCGAGTTGAAGGGGCGCCTCGTCATCGACTATGTGGTGCCGGACTACTACGCGAAGCGCCCGAAACCCTGCATGGGCGGCTGGGGTCGGCAATTCCTGGCGGTCTCCCCGGCCGGCCGCGTCCTGCCCTGCCATGCCGCCGAGAGTCTGCCGGGCTTCGCCTTCCCCAATGTGCGGGACACCTCCCTGCGCGCCGCCTGGGAGGAGTCCGAGGCCTTCAACCGCTTCCACGGCACGGGCTGGATGCCGGAGCCCTGCCGCGGCTGCGAGCAGGCCGAGCAGGACTGGGGCGGCTGCCGCTGCCAGGCCTTCGCCCTCACCGGCGATGCCGCCAATACCGACCCGGCCTGCGCCCTCTCGCCCCATCATGACGTGCTCTCGCTGGCGGTCGGGGCGGCGGCTGGGGCGGGGGAGGGCTTCACATACCGTGAACCCCAAAGGGATGTTCATCGCGTCCCCGGCTGAGGCCGGGGTTGCGGTCGGCGCCCGGCGCGCCACTTTCCTGCGCACCACTCAGGGGAAGAGACCCATGTTCCTGCCGCGCTGCAACCCGCTGGGCCTGCCGGGGCCGCTCTCCATGGCCGGCACCGCCATGGGCGGGATGGCGATGCTCGCCTGTGTCGGCCCCTTCCTCGCCGGCGTGGGCGTGGGTGCCGGGATCGTCGGCGCGGCGGTGCTGGCGCGCAAGGCCATGGAGCGCCGCTCCGGCTCTGGCTGGCGCGACGACCCGATGGACACGATGGCCACCGACCTGCCGGATGAGGGTGAGAGCACGCCGGTCGCCAACCCGCTCTGAGGGGATCCCCCGCCCGGGCGGTGGCGCGCTCCGGCGGGATGTCCCTCTGCTGTCCGGCCTGGCCGGATGCCGGGCCGCGCCGACGCGGTGCATGCGCATCGATGCGGACGTGCCGCCGCATCCTCATGGCGCCTCGGACGGTGCGCGGCGGTCCGGTGTTCCTCCGGCTGTCCTGCCGCCCCGTCCGATGCGCTGGCGCAGCCGGCCCGCGCCCGGCTTATTCCTCCAGCCTTCCCCGACCTGCCATCGTCGTGCCGCTGGCATGGCCGGCCCGCAGCGCCTCCCGCGCCCAGCGTGGGGCGGTGGACAGCCAGTCGGGCAGCGCTTCGCCCGCCATGCCGAGGCGGACGCCATGGGTGTAGCAGACGCCCGAGATCGCCTCATCCAGGGGCCGGCCACGGCGATTCTCCAGCGCCGCGCGCAGCGGCGCGTCGTTGATGCGCCGGCCGGCCGAAGCCGACACCTCCGACCCTGCCCTTGTCCCGTCCATGCCGGTCTCCCCACCCGCGCCGGACCAGGTCCGGAACAGGCCGCCCCTTCGACGCTGCTGACTGCCCGCAGGGGCGGATCACACGCCAGGGCGATCAGCCCCGCCGCGTTCCGCCCGCGCACCGCCAAACTCCGGCAGACCGTTCCGCAGGTCCAATCACGCGGCCCGGCATTCGTCCGCATGTGATGCGCAGCCGGGCCGTTCCGGGTCCTCCCGGCCGGCTATCCCGCCTGACCCTGGCGCGGTAGCCTCGGGCCAATACGGAAAGACGGGGGGAGGGGGCGCCATGGCGGGCGAGATCCGCACGGAGATCCACGAGTCGCCGCAGACCGGCCGGGTGGCCTTCGTCACCATCGCGCATGAAGCGAAGCTCAACACGCTGAACCCCGGGTTGATACGGGAATTTGCCGCCGCCATGGCCCGGCTCTCCGGGGATGCGGCGCTGCAGGCCGTGGTGCTGACCGGTGCCGGGCCCAAGGCCTTCGTCGGCGGCGCCGACATCACCGTCATGGCCGGCCTGGCGGATGGCGAGGCGGCGCGCGGCTTCATTACCCTGGTGCATGGCTGCTGCCGCGCGGTCAGGGACTGTCCGGTGCCGGTGATCGCCCGGATCAATGGCTGGACGCTCGGCGCCGGGCTGGAACTGGCCGCCGCCTGCGATCTCCGCATCGCCGCCGAGCAGGCGCAATTCGGCATGCCGGAGGTGCGCGTCGGCATCCCCTCGGTGGTGGAGGCGGCGCTGCTGCCCGGCCTGATCGGCTGGGGCCGCACCCGCCGCCTGTTGCTGCTGGGCGAGACCATCGGCGCGGCCGAGGCCGCCGACTGGGGCCTGGTGGAGCAGGTCGTCCCCGCGGCCGGGCTCGATGCGGCGGTCGCCGCCTGGCTCGGCCATCTCGGCGCCGCGGGCAACCGGGCGCTCCGGCTGCAGAAGCAGCTCATCCGGCAGTGGGAGGACCTGCCGGTGCGGGAGGCGGTGGCGGCCGGCATCCCGGCCTTCGCCGCCGCCTGGGAGACGGACGAGCCGCGCCGGATGCTGGGCGCCTTCGCCAGCCGGCGGCGCTGATATCTGGCTCATGATACCAATCCGCATAAATGCTGACGCATGTCCTGCCTCAAACGCCGGTGGCCCTCCGGGCCTTGGCTCCGCGGCATTGGCCGCAGCGCGCCTTCGCGCGCCCGGCCCGCTCCACGGGCCGCAGGTCGGGACGTCGTGAGCCAAATATGAGGGCACCTTCGCGTGCCTTCGACCGTGGCGAAGGCGAGTGTCGCGAGAGGCATGGTCCCAGAGGCGTGCGCGAAAGCCTCGCGCGCGCCTCTACGGTGCGTGCAGGCCCGCCTCCGCCGCCGCGAAGCGCACCGGGTCGGCCAGCACCCGCGGCACCTTGTGCTGGCCGCCGAGCTTGCCCTGCGCCCGCATCCAGGCGGCGAAGGCGCCCGGCGGCAGCAGCGTGACCTCCGGCGGGTCCATCTGCCCGCCGCGCCGGTGCGCGGCGTAGTCGTCATTCGCCAGGATCAGCGCCGCATCCACCGCCTTGGCCAGGCGCTCCGCCGCGCCCGGGGCGGCCGCGCCCGTCGGCTCCACCAGCCAGCGATGATGCCCGCGGGTCGCGCCGAAGACCGGCCCCACCGTGTACTCCGCGATGCCGAGGCCGAGCGCCTGCGCCGCCTCCAGCAGCGCCTGCTCGATCTCCTCGCCCGAGAGGTGCTCGCCGAAGGCCGAGAGGCTGTAGGAGGTGCGGCCCGTCACCAACAGCCGCGGCGGCGCGCGGTCCAGGAACCGCACCGTGTCGCCCAGCACATAGCTCCAGAGCCCGGCGCAGGAGGTGGCGATGACGGCATATTCGACGCCAATCTCGATCGTCGCGGCCCAGTGCCGCGTGGGGTTCGCCGCATCCAGCTCCTCGATCGGCACGAATTCCCAAAACACGCCGCGGTCGAGGGTGAGGCGCATGCCCTCGCCCTCGCCGCGGTCGGCGATGGCGCAGAAACCCTCGCTCGCCGGATAGACCTCCCGCGTCGAGCAGCCCGGCGGCAGGAAGGGAAGCAGCCTCTCGCGATAGGGCGCCCAGGCGACGCCGCCATGGACCAGCAATTCGAGGCCTGGCAGCGGCGGGGTGCCGTGCCGTGCCGCCAGCCGCTCCAGCAGCACCAGCAGCCAGGAGGGCGTGCCGGAGAGCACCCGGATGGCATCCGCCGGCGTCCGCCCGGCCAGCGCCTCCAGCTTGCGGTCCCAGTCGGCGATCAGCGCCAGTTCGCGCGGCGGGAAGCTCCAGGCCGCGAGGAAGCGCGGCACCTCGGCCGCGGCGATGCCCGAGAGGTCGCCCTGCCGCACGCCCGGGGCGATGCGCTCCAGCGCGGTCGAGCCGCCGAGCATGAAGGACAGCCCGCCGAAGATCCGGCTGCCGGGATGGTGGTGCAGGTGCCAGGCCAGCACGTCCAGCGCCGCGCCGCGATTGGCGCGCACCATCGGCATGGTCACCGGGATGTATTTGGTGGTGCCGGAGGTGGTGCCGGAGGAGAGCGCGACATAGGGCACGCGCCCCGGCCAGGTGACGTTCCGCAGCAGCGGCCAGGCCGGCTGCCACCAGTCCTGCCAGAACTGCTCGTAGCGCCGCAGCGGCACGCGGGCCTGGTAGTCCGCGACCTCGCGGATCGCCGCGAAGCCATGCGCCAGGCCGAAGCGCGTGCCGGCGGCGCGGCGCAGCAGGCGCAGCAGCAGGGCGCGTTGCGCCTCCGCCGGATCGAGCCGCCGGAGGCGGCGCAGGCGCACGGACGTTACTCCGCGCAGCAGCGGGGTCGCGTCGAAGGGGACGGTGCGCGTCATGGCCGGAGCACCGTCACGCGCGGGAATTCCGCCGCCACCGTCGCCGGGCGCAGCGGCATGCGGATGCTGCGCCCCTCCCGCCAGAGGGGCACCTGGTCGGCGAAGGCAGCGCTGCCCAGCCAGCCATCCTGGCCGCCGAACAGGACGAACCAGTTCGCATCGGGGTCCGCCATGTCGGAGATCTGCCGCGCCATGGAGCCGAAGGTCACCTCATGTGGCCCGGTGACGAGGCCGTGGCCGGACTTCATCGGCGTCTCGCGCGAGCCGCCGACCGGCCAGGTGCCGAGCACGAAGGCGCGCCCCAGCACCGGCAGGTTCACCAGCCAATGCGCCGCGCGCAGCCGGTGGACCTCACCCCAGTCGCGGTGCTGCGCCGCGACCGGCGCGGCCTCCGCCACCGCCCGGCGCAGCACCGCCTCGCGCTGTTCGGGTGGCAGGGCGTCCAGGTCGCGCAGCAGGAAGGTGGTGAGGAAGTTCCAGCCCGTCTCCGGCCCGCGCCCGCCGCCCTCCGGCTGCAGCGCGGGCACGAGGCGGGCGAGGAGCAGTTCGAAGACCAGCGCCGCCCGGCTGGCCTCGGCATAGTCGCCATCCCAGCCGCGCAGCGGGGCGAGCAGCCCCGGCTCCGGGGCGCCGCCCGGCAGCGCCTCCAGCCGGCGCAGCAGCCCGGCCGCCAGCGCCGCCGCCTTGGGTGCGACCGTGTCCCGCTGCATCGCGGCGAGATCCGCCGGGGTCAGCTTCGGCCGGGCGAGCGCCAGCGCCCGCAGCCGTGCCACGCGGCCGCCATCCGAGAAGAACCAGCCGAGGGGCGGCGGGTCCTCGGCCCAGAGCGCCGGATTCTCATTGGCCGAGGCGAGCACGCCCTCGGGCGGGTTCTCCAGCCAGGGCAGGTCGCGCGCATCCCAGAGCCGCCGCCAGGGCGCGGTCGCCGCCGGGTCCTGCGCATCCAGCACCGGATCCGCCTGCGGGAAACCGGCGCGGGAGGGCAGCACCGCCGCCGTCACCCGCCCGATCGTCCCATGCCGGTCCGCGTACAGCATGTTCTGCGGCGAGACGGCGAAGCCGGCGAAACTCTCCCGGAACTCGGCGCCGCTGCGGGCGCGGGCGGCGCGCAGCAGGGCGGTGACCTCATCGGCCGGCTCATGCCCGGCCCAGCGTAGCGCGATCGCCTCGCCCGGCCGCCCCGGCAGGGCGGGCGAATCGGTCACCACCGGCCCGTGCGGCGTCAATCGCACCCGCCGCCGCGCCCTGAACCAGAGGCGCTGGCGGATGGTCACCTCCGTCTCGGAGAAGGCCTCGGGCGGCAGGCGGGAGACGTCGAAGAGGTCCGAGGAGGCGGCGCGGAGGTTGGTCCCGCCCCAGGCGACATCCGGGTTCCGCCCGAGCCCGACGATCGGCAGCCCCGGCACCATCATCCCGACCAGGTGGAAGGAGGGCGAGCGCATGCCCACCAGCATCCAGAGATTGGGGAGCGACAGGCCGAGATGCGGGTCGGAGGCCAGCAGGGCGGCGCCCGAGGCGCTGCGGGAGGGGGCGATGGCCACCGCATTGCTGCCGGAGCGCGAGAGGCCCTGGAGCAGCGCGCCGAGCGCCGCCTGCTCGCCATTGGCAGGCATGGCGGTGCCCGACCCGGCCTCCAGGGTGCGCTGCCAGCGCCGGGCGAAGCCGGGCGTCCCGCGCTCGGCCAGCAGGGAGAAATAGGCAAGCCAGTTGATGTCGGTGCCCGCCAGGCGGCCGATCGCCAGCAGGTCGGCGGTGGTCAGGGGCTCCCGCCGCAGGCCGAGCAGGCCGAATTCCGGGGGCCGCGGCCCCCGCAGCAGGGCGTGGTTTAGCCCGGCGAGGAAGCTCCCTACGAAGGCGCGCGTCCCGGGTGGCCAGCCGCGTTCGATCTCCGGTGCCGCCCGGCCGAAATCCAGGATGCGCAGCGCGTGGTCGATATCCCTGGCGAAGGGGCCGGCGATCTCGGCGAGGCGGCCGCGGGCGACCATGCGCAGCAGGGCGACCTGGGTGCCGCGCAGATGGCCATGCACCAGGCCCAGGGCGAAGGCGAGGTCGGCATCGCTCGCCGCCTCGATCCAGGGGACCAGGTGGTCGTTCCAGCGGATGGTGACCGGCCCGCCGAGCGCCAGCCCGTCGCGCGGCAGCGCCTCCAACCGCCGGTCGATGCCGGTCTGCTGCGGCAGCAGGGCGGCGCAGCCCGGCAGCATGGCCAGGATCGCCAGCAGCAGCGCCGCATGCTGGCCCCATCGGTTCCGTCCTGCCACGCGCCTTCCCCTGCTCCTGCCACGTCCGTGCCGGTCTCGGCCACCGGGGACAGCGATTCACCTCGCCCGCGTTTCCGCGCGGGGCTGATCGCGATCCAGCTTGGAGCGGATGGAAAGGGCGCAAGCACCGGGCGCGGCGGCGTCGCGGGTCGTCAGGCTGCGGGACGGCCGGGGGTCAGGCGCGGCCGGCCACGGCCTTCAGGGTGGCCACGAGCGGCGCGATCTCGATCGGCTTGGTCAGCAGCCGGAGCGGGGCGGGCCCCTCATGCAGCGCCTCGGGCCCATTCGGCGGCGGGAAGCCGGTCATCACCACCACCGGCAGGTCGGGGCGCTCGGCGCGCAGCCGCGCAATCAGCTCCCGCCCGTCCATCCGCGGCATGCGGAGATCGGTCAGCAGCAGATCGAAGGCGGCGCCGGCCGCGGCCAGTTCGAGCGCCGCCTGACCATCCGCCGCGGTCAGGACAGTGAAGCCGGCATCGGCCAGCCCCTCCGCCAGGACCTCCGCCGCCAGCCATTCATCCTCCGCCATCAGGATCCGCAGGGGTTTGCTCATGCCGCCTGCCCTGCGGCGGTGGCAGCGGCGGCGGGTCGTGGCTCCGCCAGGGGCAGGATCAGGCGGAAGACCGCGCCGGCTTCCGGCGGCCCTCCGCCCAGTTCGCTCAGGTGAGCCGGCCGCCCATGCCGCGGGCGATGCCGACCGCGAGCGGCAGGCCGAGTCCCGTCCCCTGGCCGGGATCCTTGGTGGTCACGAAGGGTTCCAGCATGCGGGGCGCGATCGCGGTGGGCACGCCGCCGCCGGTGTCCCGCACCGCGATGGTCACGCTGCCCGGCGTGGCGCCGGCGATCGAAACGGCGGTCCGGGCGGGCGCCTCGGGCTCCCGCCGCCGCCGCGCCAGCACGGCATCACGGGCATTCTCCAGCAGGTGCAGCAGCGCCTGCTCCAGCTGGGCCGGCCGGCCGCGCACCGGCGCCTCGGCATGCGGCTCCAGCGTCACCTCGATCCGGTCGAGCGCCCAGGCGCGGCGGGCGACCTCGACGGCGGCGGAGACCGCGGTCGCGGCATCGAAGGGCTCGGCATCCGGCGCGCCGTCGCGCGCCAGCTCGCGCATCCGCTCCAGCAGGGCGCCGAGGCGGCGGGTCTGGTCCAGCACACCTCCATCGCCCGGCGCGGCCGGGCCGCCGCGGCATCCAGCGTGGCGCGGGCGCGGTCGGCCCAGAGGCCGATGATGTTCACCGGCTGGCTCATCTCATGCGCGACGCCGGCGCACATGGCGCCGATGGTGGCACGCCGCGCCGTCTCCACCAGGTCGGCCTGCAGGCGGCACAGCTCGGTCACGTCCCGCAGGCTGCCGAGCAGCCGCACCGTGCCATCGGCATCGGCGGGCAGCGGCACCAGCACGGTGTGCCAATGGCGCTGGCCCTCGGGGCCGGCCGTCGTGCTCTCCCAGTCGCGCGTCCGGCCATCGGCGAGGCAGGCGGCGAATTCACGCTCCAGCTCCGCCGCCGGCTCGGGCGCCAGCAGCTCGGCGGGGCCGGCGCCCTCGATGGCGCCGTGCGCGGCGCCGAACATGCGGCAGAAGGCGGGGTTCACCGTCTCGTAAGGCGAAGCCGCCCGGCGTGGCGCGCACGACGAAGAGGGCATCGCCCAGATGCTCGAAGAAGCCGGCCAGCCGTGCCTCGCTGCTCAGGGCGCGCTGCTCGGCCTCGCGCCGCTCGGCGACCTCCCGGGTCAGGCGCGCATTGGCCTCGGCCAGCGCGGCGGAGGAGGGCCAGGCGAGGACGCGCGGCAGCAGCGGCCAGAGGGCGATGGCGGTGGCGACCGAGACCAGGGCGGTGACCGCCTTGACCGCGCCCTGCAGGCCGTAATCCGGGTTCCAGAGGGTCCAGATGCCCATGAAGTGGGTAGCGCCGCAGGCCAGGATGAACAGCGCGAAGAGCTCGATCGCCCAGGGGTACATCAGGTCCCGGCGGCGCAGGGCGATGACGAGGAGCACGACCGGGATGGACCAGTAGGCCAGCCCGGTCAGCGCATCGGAGATGACATGCAGCCAGAGGAGTTCGGGCCGCCAGAGCAGGCAGACGCCATGCGGCGCCAGGGCCTCGGTATCAAACAACGCGGCGAGGCTGGGCATCGGCTATGGCCACTCAATGAGCAGGGAGGACAACCGGGTATGCATTATCCGAGCCCGGCCTTCGACCAATGCCGCATGGGGCAGGGTGTTGGGAGACACCGAGCCTTGCACCCACCTGACTGTGATACAGTCAATATATGAATTCGAATGTAAAATTCCCGCGGGATCACCTGCGGCGCATCGCCCTGGTCAGCGCAAGCACAGGCAGGAGGCCGGTTACGACGATCAGCAGCGCCGCGGTGCTGGCCTCGGCCAGGCGCTCATCCGCGGCCAGGCTATGGACCCTGACCGCCAGGGTATCGAAATCGAAGGGCCGGACGATCAGCGTCGCCGGCAATTCCTTCATCGTGTCGACGAAGACCAGCAGGAAGGCGGTAAGCAGGCTGCCGCGCGCGAGCGGCAGCTCGATCCGCCACACCGCCCGGGCGGGCGAGGCGCCCAGCACCCGCGCGGCATGGCGCAGCGACGGCTTCACCTGGGCCAGCCCCGACTCGACCGCCGAGAGGGCAACCGCCAGGAAGCGGACCAGATAGGCGAAGACCAGCGCCGCCATCCCGCCCGAGAGCAGCAACCCGGTCGAGAGGCCGAGATGCGCCCGCATCCAGGCATCGAACGCATTGTCGAACAGCCCGAGCGGCACCAGCGTGCCGACCGCGATCACCGAGCCGGGGATGGCATAGCCGAGCCCGGCGACCCGCACCGCGAGGCGCTGCGCCGGCTGCGGGTGGAGCCGGGCGGCCCAGACGAGGAAGGCCGCCAGCAGCACCGCGGCCGTCGCCGTGACACCGGCCAGCACCACGCTGTTGCGCGCGAAGGGCAGGAAGCGCGCCGGATCCAGCGGATCCCCCACCTGCAGCATCAGGGCGAAGAGGGTCCCGGCCGGCACCAGGAAGCCGAGCGCGACCGGCAGGGCGCAGAGGAGGAAGGCCACCGCCGCCTTCCAGCCCTTGAGCGGCACCGGGTGCAGCGGCGGGTGGCGGTTGGTGGTGGGGTGGAAGCGCCGTCCGCCGCGCGTCATGTGCTCGGCGGCCACCAGCATGGCGACCAGCGCCATCAGGCAGGCGGCGAGCTGGCTGGCGGCGCCGCGATCGCCGAGGCCGAACCAGGCCTCGTAGATGCCGGTGGTGAAGGTGCGGACCGCGAAATGCTGCACCGTGCCGAAATCCGCCAGCGTCTCCATCAGCGCCAGCGCCACGCCGCCGACGATGGCCGGACGTGCCATGGGGAGAGCGAGGCGGAAGAAGCAGTTGCCGAGGGAGTGGCCGAGGGTGCGGGAGGCCTCCAGCAGGCAGACGCTCTGCTGCTGGAAGGCGCTGCGGCAGAGCAGGTAGACATAGGGGTAGAGCACCATCGCCAGCATCAGCGCGGCGCCCGGCAGGCTGCGGATCTCGGGGAACCAGTACTGCCCCCAGCGCAGGCCCGTGACATCGCGGATGGTGGTCTGCACCGGTCCCGCCACGTCCAGCAGCCAGGTATAAGCATAGCCGCAGACATAGGCCGGCATGGCCATGGGCAGCAGGAGCGCCACCTCCAGCACCCCGCGGCCCGGGAATTTGCAGGCCGAGACCAGCCAGGCGGAGACCGCGCCGGCCGAGGCCGTCATGACCCCGACGAGCAGGAAGAGCAGGGCGGAATTGCCCAGCATTTCCGGCAGGGTGGTGGAGAGGATGTGCCGCCAGACATCGCCCGCCGGCACCGCCGCCGCGACCAGTACGGCAAGCAGCGGCGCGGCGATGAGCGCCGCGAGCGGCAGGGCGAGCCGGCTCCAGCCGGGCCGGCGACGCCGGGGAGGGGCCACGGTCTCCGGCAGGACCATGGCAGGGGTGGAGGGGGCGGCGGTCAAAGGGCGAGGGTCACTTGCGAGTGATTCTCAAATGACCCTAGCATGCCCGCCGCCGGGTCGGAAGCCGCGGCGGCTATTCCGCCGCCTTCTTCTTCGCCTCCCACTCCGCCACCGTCATCCGCGGCACCTCGAACCGGTCGGTGGTGCGGGCATACCAGCCGCGGCCATGCATGCGCCCGACCAGGCCGAGCTTCGGCGTGTCCACATAGCACTTCACCGGGTCCAGCACGCAGTCGTCCTGGATATGCACCGCGACCACCCGGCCGAGTACGATGGTGTGCCGCCCGGCGGGGATGAGCTGGAAGGTGACGCATTCGAGCGCCACCGGGCTCTCGGCGATGCGGGGCGGCTTCACCTTGGCCGAGGGGGCCTTGGTCAGCCCGGCCTCGGCCAGCTCATCGACGCCGGGCGGGAAATCGATGGCGGTCGCGTTCATGCCGTGAATCGCGCTCTCCGGCACCAGGTTCACCACGAACTCGCCGGTCCTGCGGATATTTTCGGCGGTGTCCTTCAGCGATCCCTCCGGCCGCGGGCCGGCGCCAAAGCCGACCACCACCGGGTTGTCGGAGAAGGCGTTGAAGAAGGAATAGGGAGCGGCATTGACCACCCCGGCCTCGTCCTGGCTGACCACCCAGGCGATCGGGCGCGGCACCACCGAGGAGACCACCAGCTTGTAGCAGTCCTGTGGGGCCAGTGTCTCGAAGTCGAACAGCATGGGGTGGGGCTCCTTTCCCGGGTGCACGGACCCTGGCGCGCCGGCGGAAGGCTGTCGAGGGGCCGTTTGTCGGGGCTTAACCGGGGCGGGCGCAGGCTGAAGGCCAGGGAGGAGCCCGACCATGCGCCTGTTACGCGATCTCTCCATCGGCCGAAAACTGGCCGCCAGCGCCGGCCTCGCCATCCTGCTGCTCGCCGCCCTGGTGGTGCTGGTGCAGCGCGAACTCGCGGCCGTGCAGGCTCAGCAGGCGGCCGAGCGGCAGGCGATGGCCGCCGCGCAATCGGCGCAGCAGGCCGCCTTCCAGGTCGGGCGCACGGCCATCGCGCTGCGCGAGGTGATGCTTTCCCAGTCCATCGATGAGACCGGACGGCACGGCGGCGCCATGGAGCAGGCGCTGGCCGCCGCCCGTGCCCGGCTGCAGGCGGCGGCCGAGGGCACATACGACCCGGTGGTGGCGGAGCGGCTGGCGGAGGCGGGCCGGCAACTCGCCGACTATGCCGCCTCGGTGGCCGAGCAGCTCCGGCTGCGGCGCGCGCTGATCGAACTGCGCGACGGGCAGCTCTTTCCCCGCCTTGGCGAATACGACCAGGGTTTCGAGGCGGTGGCCAGCATGATCGAGATCGACGTGCCGGCGGCGCTGCGGGAGGAGGCGCGGCAGCGGCTGCTGGCCTTCCATCAGGCGGTGAACGACGTCCGCATAGGCAGCCAGCGCTACCTGGGCGCCGGGGAGGAGGGCCAGGCGCGGCGGGTCCGGCGGGCGGCGGCGCAGCTGCGCGTGCATGGCCGCGCGCTCGGCTCGGTCACGGCGGATGGGGCAGGGGCCGGGGATCTGCGTCGCCTCACCGAACTGGCCGGGACGCTGGCCGAGGCGGCGGTGGAGGTGGTCCGGCTGGCCGAGGCGGCGCAGGCGGCGCGCGCCGAGCGCAGTACCCCGGCGCGGGAGCGGCTGGAGGCCGCGCTGGGCGAGGCTCAGGCGCGGCAGGGTGAGCTGGCGCGGACCCGCACCGCGGCGAGCCTGGCGGCGGCAGCGGGCGTGGCCGCGGCCGTGCTCTGGATCGGCGGCGCGATCGCGCTGCTGCTGGTCGGCTCCGGCTGGCTGACCGCGCGGGCGATCGGGGCACCGCTGCGGCAGCTGGCCGGGTCGGTCGCGGCGATCGCGCGTGGCGATGCCGCGACGCCGGTGCCGGAGCGCGACCGGCGCGACGAGATCGGGGCGATCGCGCAGGCGCTGGAGACGCTGCGCGGCACGGTGCAGCGCCCCTTCGCCCAGCAGCAGATGCTGGAGCAGATGCCGGCCGGGATCATGAGCGTCGACCCGCATGGCGATCTCCGCGTGACCTACTTGAACCCCGCCGTCCAGGCGCTGCTGCGGCGGCTGGAGCCGTCGCTGCCGGTGAAGGCCGAGGCCGTGCCCGGCAAGGGCATCGACCTGCTGCACCGGGAGCTCGGGCCGCTGCGTGCGCTGCTGCCGGAGCCGGAGCGGCTCCCGCACAAGGCACGCATCCGGCTCGGGGAGGAGGTGATCGACCTCTCGGCCAGCGCCATCCGCGATGCCGAGTGGCGCTATGTCAGTGCCATGCTGGTCTGGTCCGTGGCCACGGCCCAGGCACGGCTGGCCGACAGCTTCGAAGCCGCGGTGGGCGGCGTGGTAGAGGCGGTGGCCGCCGCTGCCGCGCAGGTGCATGCGGCGGCCGAGGCGCTCACCGGCACTGCCGCGAGCGGCGGGCGGGAGGCCGAGGCGGTGGCCGAGGCGAGCGGCAGTGCCGGCTCCGACGTGCAGGCGGTGGCCGCGAGCGCGGAGGAGCTGGCGGCGAGCGTCGCCGAGATCACCCGCCAGGTGGCCGATGGCGCCGCTGTCGCGCGCGCCGCGGCGGCGGAGGCGCGGGCGACCGACGGCACGGTGCAGGGCCTGTCCCAGGCGGCGCAGCGGATCGGCGATGTGGTGCGGCTGATCGGCGACATCGCCGGGCAGACCAACCTGCTGGCGCTGAACGCGA
>JAESGY010000150.1_pt1 | contig 56509 bp, 48 predicted proteins | sample 9269841 | NCBI WGS metagenome assembly JAESGY01 (sample SAMN17022865, study PRJNA683097) | algae metagenome | isolation source: Spirirestis rafaelensis WJT71-NPBG6 and co-occurring heterotrophs from... | place: USA: Pinto Wells, Joshua Tree National Park, Colorado Desert, CA | collected 2006-08-15 | reverse complement strand
GGCTTGGGAAAGGGGGGGCGGGGCCCCCGCGCGACAGGCGACGCGGGGGCCCCGAAGCGGCAGGGCGAGCCTCCGGGGGGCGCGGCTCAAGCCCTGCCGTGTTCAGCCCGGATCGGCGCGCGCCAGGCCCTGCGGCAGCGCCGGAGGGCCGGTGACGTCATGCCGATCCGCGGCTCAGCTCCCGACGAGGCGGCGGAAACCCTCGGTGACGCGCTGGATGAACTGCGGATCGCGGGAGCGCCAGTAGCGCGGGTCGCGCACCATGGCGCGCAGCTCGGCCTCGCTCGCGGCGGCCGGCGGCTCCGCCTCGCGCGCCAGGCCCGGCTCCTGCCCGCGCATCATCTGCTCCAGCGCCAGCACGCCCTCGGCGGTCGCGGCCAGGGCCGCATAGACCGCGGGCGGCAGCTTCGCCTGACCCCAGGCGGAGAGCTGCGCGGCCATGCGGCGGAAGGCCTCCTCGCTGCCATAGTGCTGGATCAGCATGGCGCGCTGGCGGTCGGCCTCGTACTGCGCCGCTGCCTCGGCGATCAGTGGCAGCAGCCGCTCCGCCGCCAAGTCGTAGACCAGCTGCGCCTGTTCATTGGTAAAATGCGCGGCATGCAGGCGGTGGTTCACCTCCGCATCGGCACAGCAGAGGTCGTGCGGCGCGGTGATGGCGTAGCCCTCCGCACTGTCGGGGATGCCCATCATCTGGCGGAAGCGCGCCAGATCCTCCGGCGCCGCCTCCGGCCCGGGGCGGCCGGCGCGCTGGGACAGGCGGCGCTCCAGCTCCAGATAGGATTTCAGCAGCGCCTCCACGCGCAGCGTACCGGTCGCGGCGTCCCAGAATTTCTCCGGGATCTCCGCCGGGCGTGGGGCGGGCTTGCCGGTATCGGGCTTTGCCGCCTCTTCCGGCGGCTGCAGCAGGTCCTCGGGCATGCGGGTCACTCCCGGATGGGGTTGGAGGGGATCAGCACCTCGGCCGGCGCGCCGAGTGTCCTCGCCAGCCAGCGCGTCGCGGCCGCGGCGTCGATCTGCGCCGCGGCCTCGCCGCCGAGCGAGGCGGCCGATTGCAGGAAGAGCAGCGTATTCGCCGCATCCGCGCGGCCCTGCACGCGCGCCAGCGGGCTCTCGTAGCGCAGCGCCACGTCGCGGCCGTCGAGCAGCAGCGGCGGGATCTCGCCGCGCCGGCGCAGGATGGCGAGGCAGCGCGTCACCAGCGGCGTCAGCAGCTCCGCCTGCAGCCGGCCATAGCTGGCGCCGAGCAGCCGCGCGGTCTGCGCGCTGCGCTCCAGCACCTCGGTCGCGGTCGTCCGCGCTTCCTGCGGTGGGCCGAGCCGATCGGCGAGCAGCGCGGTGCGGATGCGCGCGCGCAGCTCCTGCAAGACGAGCTGGGAGACGTCGAAATTGCCGGGCGCCGCGAGCGGCGTGAGGCCGGCGCTGCCCGGCGCCTTCGGGATGATGGCGCCGGGGACGAGCTTCACCGTATCCGGGTTCAGCACGCCGTCATCCTCGGCCTGCCAGATGCCGGTGACGGCGATGGAGGCGTTCTTGAGGACGAGCTCGACCACCTTGTTGGCGGTGCGGATATCCGGCAACGCCTTCATCACCGGACCGCGGCCATAGGTCTCGCCCGGCACCTTCAGCCAGCGGAAGGCGATGCAGGGCGTCTCCGCGAAGCGGCCCTCGGCCAGCAGCAGCGGCTGGGCGGCATCGGCGAGCAGCACGGCATAGCGCGTCGCGCCGCGCTCGGGCCAGACCGCCTCCAGCACCGGGTGCTGCGCCGGGTCGTCCTCGGCCGCGGCGCGGGCGAGGTCGGGCGGCAGCGTCGCGGCGGGGAAGCGGGCGCGGAGCTGCCCCGCGGTCAGCCGCATCTGGCGGAAGACGGTGGAAAGGCGGCCATCCGGCCCTTCCTCCAGCACCGCGCTGCGGATGGGGACGGCGGTGAAGCGGAAGGCGGAGGACTCGCCGAGCGGCGCCTCCTCCACCAGCAGCAGGCCGGTGCCGGCGACGACCAGGTCGAGGAAGGCCTGGTGCATCTCGACGACGAAATTGGAGCGATCGAAATGCCCTTGCAGCGTCATCGCGGCTTCCTCCAGCGCCACCGCCGCATGATCCTCGAGGGAACGGGCAGGGGAGAGGCCGAACCAGCGGGACCAGGGCGGCGTCAGCTCGGCCAGCAGGGAGGCGGCGAGCTGTTCCGCGGCATCGGCCGCGGTCGCGTCGAACAGGGCGGCGCCGCCGGCGGGCCCGGGCAGGACATGGTCGTAGCAGGCCTGCCAGAGCGGCTCGAGCGGGCGGCGCCGCTCCAGCGCGCGGCCGAAGCGGGCGAGAAGATCGGAGGGTTCCATCCGCCTCACTCCCCGAGCAGCGATTTGCGCGGCGCCGCCGGCAGCGGCTCCAGCACGCCGCGGGCGCTGGTGGCGATGGTGCCGGCGAGGCCACGGCCGGCGCGCGCCCGGGCCTCGGCGCGGGCCTCCTGGCCCTGCTGCCCTGGCGCCGGGGCGGCGGCGATTGGCTCGGGCGCCGGGGGCGCCGGAACGACGACCGGCTTCGGGGCACGGAACAGGCCACCCATGCGCGTCACCTCATCCTGTTCGGGAAGGCAGATCGCCGGCGGGCCGAGGGGCCCGGCCATGCATCTGCGCTTAAGACAAAAGGCCTGGCCGATCGCGCTGCCCGAAAAGCCCGCGGGCCCGCCCCCGGTGAGGGAGGCAGGCCCGCGGCAGGTCCGGGGAGGGATCGGGAGGATGCCTCAGGGCGCAGTTCGCCCGTTGGCGGGTTGGCTTTTAGTACGGTGTTCAGGGTGCGTCAAGTATTTTTTCCTATTTCCTGAAAGGGCCTGGAACAGCCCCCAGGGCGTCAGCGCGAAGGGCGCGCCGGCGCCCAGCACGGCGCGGCAGAGCGCGACGCAGGAGAAGGGGGCGAGCGGCGGCAGCAGCCGCCAGCGCGGCTGCCCCGGCACGAAGGGCCCCGCCACTGCGAAGCCGGCGCGGCGGTAGAAGCCCGGCAGGTCGAAGGCCGGCGGCACCTCCAGCCGCGCCACCACCAGCCGGCCCGTGAGCGGATCGTGCACCGTCCAGCCCCGGGCATCGGCGATGGCCGCGAAGCAGTGGCGGAAGCCGGGCCGCAGCAGGCGGAGCCAGGGCTGGTCCGCCTCCCCGCCGAAGACGATGAAGGCGCGCTGGCCGGCTTCGGCCGCGCGCCGGTGGGTCACCCGCCCTGGCGCGGCGCCGGAGGCGCGGGTTGCGGCGGTCACGGCGCGGTCCCTGGAAAGGGAAGAATTTCAGCGCCTTCCGCGCCGGGCAGCGGCGGGCCGGCGACGATACCCTTCACGCGCAACGGCCAGTCGAGCCGCGTCATCACCTCCCGCCACAGCCGCCAGTCGCCCCGCTCGCGCGGGTAGCGCGGATCGGGCACCTGCTGCCGTTCCCCCCAGACGCAGGATGCGGACATGCTGCAATTCGATCCGCCGCTGGCGGTAGAGGCGGTCGAGGCACTTCACCACATCGTCCGGCTCGCAGGGGCGGGCGACGAGGGCGGCGCCGGAGACGATGCGGGCGCCGTCCCGCCGGGCGATCAGGCAGGCCATGGTCCAGAACCAGGCTTCCTCGGCGGTGCGGAAGGGTTCCGTCAGCGTGAGGCCACGCGGGGCGGGGGCGGGGGCGTGGTCGGGGCGGGGGGCCGTGGTCATTGGGGGGAGTCTCCTCTCGCCGTGCGGGAACATCTTGTGAATTTATGCGCGCAAGAGTGATGAAGGCAAGAGGAAACAAGGAATATTAGCCTATTGATCTCCGACACCATCCCTAGGATGTTATGCCCATGAAGCGACCCATGATCTGGTGGGCGGTGAGCCTTGCGAGGGCCGTGCCGTGACGCATGAGGATATCTGGCGCGCGCTGGATGCGCTGGCGGCGGAGAGCGGGCTCTCCGCCTCCGGCCTGGCGCGTAAGGCCGGGCTGGACGCGACCGCCTTCAACCCCTCGAAACGCATCGGCGCGGATGGCCGCGCGCGCTGGCCCTCGACCGAGAGCGTGGCGAAGGTATTGGCCGCGACCGGCGCCGGCTTCGCCGAATTCGCCGCGCTGGTCACCGGTGCGCCGGCGCTGCCGCGCAGCGGCCGGATGGCGATAGGGCGGCGCATCCCGCTCATCGGCCTCGCCCAGGCGGGCGGCGAGGGGTATTTCGACGATGGCGGTTATCCGGTCGGCGGCGGCTGGGACGAGATCTCGGTGCCGGAGATCGCCGACCCGAATGCCTACGCGCTCGAGATCTCGGGCGAGAGCATGGAGCCGGTCTTCCGCGACGGCGATGTCGTCATCGTCTCCCCCGGCGCGCCGGTCCGGCGCGGCGACCGCGTGGTGGTGCGGACGCTGAAGGGCGAGGTGATGGCGAAGGAGCTGAAGCGGCAATCCGCCAAGCGGATCGAGCTGCGCAGCCTGAACCCGGCGCATCCGGACTACAGCTTCGAATTGCCGGAGATCGCCTGGATGCACCGGATCGTCTGGGCGACGCAGTAGGCCGGAACAGCCTCCCGGCCGCGCCCCGGACGGTCAAGGTGAAGGGTGCCTCGGCCACACGCCGGATGCCGTGGTCGCCGCCACGCCATGGTCAATGCCGGCGCGCGCCAACCGGCAGGCGACAGGAGCGGCCGGAGGCCCGGCGGCCTATGCCGCCCGGCTCCGCTCCTCCTCCGATGTCGGCCGCATCTCCGGCGGCAGCAGCGGGCTCAGGCTCTCGAAATCCCGCTCCGCCCGCAGCGCGAGGTAGCTGGGCCGGCCTTTCTCCCGCGGCCGGAGCGGCACCGCGTTCAGCCCGATATCGGCATAGATCCGCAGATAGTCCGGCCCGACGCGCCAGAAGGCCGGATCCACCCCCGCCCGCTCGCACAGGTCGCGAAAGCGCCAAATGGCGGAGATCGCATCCCGCCGCTCCCCCGCCGGATCACCGAGCGCGAGCCAGACGCCGTCTCGCTTCAGGAAGGCGAAGCCGGCCCGCTCCCCCTCCCCGAACACCGCGCCATCCGCTTCCATCGGCGCCAGCGCGCCAAGCGCCGAGAGGCGCGCCCGCGTCGCCCCGTCCCATTCCAGCGCCCGGAAGCGTGCCGGCCGCAGCAGCCGCACCATGCCGATCAGCAGCAGCACGGCAGTGAGGCCGACGGTGAAGCGCAGGCTGTCCGGCGCCAGCTCGCTGAACACCACCTCCCACCAGGACTCCTCCGAGACGCGGCCGCCATAGGCGACCAGCGCCAGGGTGATGCCGCAGGCCGCGACGGCCGTGAGCGGCACCACCGCCTCGGGCGAGAGCGGCTCCCGCATCAGCCGGCTGTCCCGGTAGAAGGCGCCGCGCAGCCCGGCGACCAGCCCGGCGAGCAGCAGGAAGGCGCCCCAGAGCCACCAGGCCTCCCCCCGCACCCAGGCGATGGCGGCGCCGTTCACCAGCAGGAACAGGGTGAAGCCCCAGGCGATGGTCAGCCGCCGCATCAGCCCATAGGCCATGACCAGCAGCAGGGAGCCGACGACGGAGGCCGCGAAGTGGGAGGCGAGGGCGGCCAGCCGGCCTGCCCAGGCCTCGATGATCGTGTCCTTCACTGGCAGCGCGCCCAGGAAGATCAGCAGCGCGCCGGCCAGCGCGACCAGCGAGGCGATCGCCGGCACCTCCAGCGTCTCGCTCCCCCGCCCCAGCGCGGTGACGCGTTGCAGCACGGCGCGGCGCTGGCCGAGCTCGAAGCCGACGAACAGCGTGCCCGAGATGAAGAGCGGGATGATGTAGTAGTACAGCCGGAAGACCAGCAGCGCGCCGATCACCTCGGGCGCCGGCAGGTAGGGCTGCAGGCCGATCAGGATGGCGCCGTCGAAGACGCCAAGGCCCCCCGGGACATGCGCCGCGATGCCGGCAGCATAGGCAGCCAGGTAGATGCCGAGGAAGCGCAGGAAGGTGAGCCCCTCCGCCGCAGGCAGCAGGGCGTAGAAGATCGCCGCCGTCACCGCGACATCCACCGTCGCCAGCGCTGTCTGGGTCAGCGCCATGCGGGGGCCGGGCAGGTCGATCTCGTGCCGGAAGATGCGCACATGCCGCTTGAAGCGGCTGAGCACGACATAGGCGGCGACGATGCCCCAGAGCGGGACGGCCATGGCCTGCAGCGCCCAGTGCGGCACATGGGTGCCGAACCAGGGCACCACTTCCGGCTCCACCACCAGGACGAGCCCGCCGAGCGCCATGCCGCCGAGCCCGAAGGTGAGGCTGGTGAAGCCGACCACCTTGGCGATCTCGAGCGGCGTCAGCCCCCAGGCGGAGTAGAGCCGGTAGCGCACCGCGGCGCCCGAGACGGCGGCGAAGCCGAGATTGTGCGCAAGGGAATAGCCGCAGAAGGAGGCGAGGAAGCTCTTCGGCCAGGAGACCGGCCGCCCGGCATAGATCGAGCCGAGCTTGTCGTAGATGGCGAGAACGAGATAAGCGAGCACGGTCCAGCCCCCGGCGATCCAGAGCGCGGAGGACGGGATGGCGGCCATGGCCTTCTGGATGTCGGCGACCGAAAGGCTGCGGAATTCCCGCAGCACCACCCAGATCGCGCCGGCCAGCAGCGCGATGCCGAAGACCGCGGGTCCGTTCCGCCGCAGCCAGGCCATGCGGGGGCTCACTCCGCCGCCACCTCGCGCGCCAGCGCCGTCTCGATCAGCCCGATGGTGCCGGGAATGCCGTAGAGCGCGACGAAGCCGCCGAAGCGCGGGCCCTCCTGCTGGCCGAGCAGGACCTGGTAGAGGCAGGAGAACCAGTCGCGCAGATTGGCGAAGGCGTGCCGCTTGCCGACCTCGTAGAGCAGCGTCTGGATCGCCTCGGCGTCGCTGTCCTCCGGCAGGCTGCGCAAGACTTGCAGCAGGTCCTCCAGCGCGCCGCGCTCGATCTCGCTTGGTGCGCGGAATATCTTCGTGGGCGCGACGAAGTCGCGGTAGTAGGCCACCGCATACGCGGACAGGCGCGCCAGCATCGGGTGGCTCTCCGGCGTCACATCGGGCGCGTAGCGGCGGATGAAGCCCCAGAGGATCTCCGGCCCCTCGGCATTCACCACGCTGGCGAGGTTCAGTAGCATGGCGAAGGGGATGGGCGAGCCCGGATCGTTGCTGCTGCCGTTGTGGATGTGGAAGGCGGGGTTGGTGCCGTCGGGCTGGGCCTTCAGCTTCTCCAGATTGCCGAGATACTCGTCCACCGCGCGGGGGATGACGTCGAAGAACAGCCGCTTCGCCCGCTGCGGCGCCTGGTACATGAACTGGGCCAGGCTCTCGGGCGGGGCGTAGCGCAGCCATTCCTCGATGGTGAGGCCGTTGCCCTTGGACTTGCTGATCTTCTGCCCGTGCTCATCCAGGAAGAGCTCATAGGTGAAGCCGACGGGCGGCGTGCCGCCAAGGATGCGGCAGATGGCGCCGGAGAGCTTCACGGAATCGATCAGGTCCTTGCCCGACATCTCGTAATCGACGCCGAGCGCATACCAGCGCAGCGCCCAGTCGGCTTTCCACTGCGCCTTGCAATGGCCGCCGGTGATGCGCGTGCCGTGGCGCTTCCCCGTTTCCGGGTCCAGCCAGACCAGCAGGTCGTCCTCTGGCCGCACCTCCTCCATCGGCACCTGCATGACCACGCCCGTCTCCGGATGGATGGGGAGGAAAGGCGAGTAGGTGGCCCTTCGTTCCGGGCCGAGGGTGGGGAGGATGACCTTTCTCACCTCCTCGTGCCGTTCCGCCATGCGCAGCAGCGCCGCGTCGAACCGCCCGCCCTTGTAGTAGTCCGTGGAGGAGGCGAATTCGTACTGGAAGCCGAATGTGTCCAGAAAGGCCTGCAGCCGGGTGTTGTTGTGCGCGCCGAAGCTCGGATGGGTGCCGAAGGGGTCGGGGATGGCGGTCAGCGGCCGGCCCAGATGCTGCGCCAGCAGATCCTTGTTCGGGACATTGTCCGGGACCTTCCTGAGGCCGTCCATGTCGTCCGAGAAGGCGATCAGGCGGGCGGGCAGGCCCGTCATCCGCTGGTAGGCCCGCATGACCCAGGTGGTGCGCGCCACTTCCCCGAAGGTGCCGATATGCGGCAGGCCGGAGGGGCCGTAGCCCGTCTCGAAAAGTGCCTCCCTTCGGGCGCCCTCCGGTTTCGGCGCGGCGGCCAGCCGGTCGGCGAGTTTGGCGGCTTCCTCGAAGGGCCAGGCCTTGACGTTGCGGAGGGAGGGATCGGCGCTCATGCGGGGCAGATGGCAGGGGTAGGCGGCGGGGTCAACGCGCCATGGGCAGAGCAGCCATCGGGACTTGACGGTGGCGGCGGCGGGTCCGGCGCGCTAAACGGCCCATTCTTCGTGAAGGAAAGGGTGCCATGCGGGTCGGCGTGATCGGTGCCACGGGCGCGGTCGGCAAGGAGTTGGTGGAGGTTCTGGGCAAGCGGCGCTTCCCGGTGACCGAGTTGAAGCTGTTCGCCTCCGCCCGTAGCGCCGGCACCAAACAGCAGACCCCTTGGGGCGAGGTCACCATCGAGGAATTCTCGCCCGCAGCGGCGAAGGGGCTCGACCTCGCGCTGCTCGCGGTTTCGGGCGACTTCGCCAAGGCGCATGCACGGGCGCTGGCGGCCGAGGGCTTGGCGGTGGTGGACAACTCCTCCGCCCTGCGGCTGGAGGCGGATGTGCCGCTCGTGGTGCCGGAGGTGAATGCGGCGGCCATCGGCAACCACAAGCTGATCGCCAACCCGAACTGCACCACCGCCATCCTGGTGGTGGCGCTGGAGCCGCTGCGCCAGGAATTCGGCCTGAAGCGCGTGATCGTCTCCACCTACCAGGCGGCCAGCGGCGCCGGCGCCGAGGGCATGCAGGAGCTGGAGCAGGAGACCCGCCGGGTGCTGCTGGAAGGCGGCAAGCCGGGCAACTCCGTCTTCGCCCACCCGCTGCCCTTCAACGTCATTCCGCAGATCGATAGCTTCCAGCCCAACGGCTACACGCGGGAGGAGATGAAGGTTGCCTGGGAGAGCCGGAAGATCATGGGGATGCCCGATCTTCTCGTCTCCTGCACCGCGGTCCGCATCCCGACCTTCCGCGTCCATGCGGAGGCCGTGACGATCGAGACCGAGCGGCCCGTGACGCCGGAGGCGGCCCGCGCCGTGCTGGCCAAGGCCGCTGGCGTGAAGCTGGTGGATGACCCCGCCAACAAGCTCTACCCGATGCCGCTGACCGCGACCGGGCAGGACGATGTCGAGGCGGGGCGGATCCGCGCCAACCCCGTGTTCGGGGATTGCGGCCTCGATTTCTTCCTCTGCGGCGACCAGCTGCTGAAGGGTGCGGCGCTGAACGCGGTGCAGATCGCGGAGAAGATGAAGCTGGGCTGAGGCCCGGCTCATGGGCGCCGGGAGGCGCCCATGCCGATTTGCTTCCGGTCATGGCCGGGCGTGACCTGGTCATGTCCTTTTCCGGTCTTCGGCGTGCCCCCTTACGCCAGGGCGTCGCATGCATGGCGCGGCCCACCCTCGCCCCCGCCGCCGAAGGCGGCTAGCCTCCCCGGCCAGACTCGCCGCCGGAGGAAACGCCCCGCCATGAACCTCGCCCGCTTCCCGCGCGTCCGGCTCGGCCATATGCCGACCCCGCTCGAGCCCATGGAGCGCCTGTCGAAGCATCTCGGCGGGCCGAAGCTCTGGATCAAGCGGGACGACTGCACCGGCCTCTCCACCGGCGGCAACAAGACCCGCAAGCTGGAATTCCTGATGGCAGACGCCCTGGCCCAGGGCGCGGACATCGTCATCACCCAGGGCGCGACCCAGTCCAACCACGCCCGCCAGACCGCGGCCGCCTGCGCGAAGCTCGGCCTTGCCTGCCATATCCTGCTGGAGGACCGGACCGGCTACACCGACCCGGCCTACAAGCAGTCAGGCAACGTCCTGATGGACAAGCTGCATGGCGCCAGCGTCTCCCGCCGCCCCGGCGGGGCGGACATGCAGGCGGAGATGGAGGCGGTGGCGGAGGAGATGCGCGCCGCCGGCCGCCGGCCCTATGTCATCCCCGGTGGCGGCTCCAACCCCATCGGGGCGCTGGGCTATGTCAACGCGGCGCAGGAACTGGTGACCCAGGCCTCCGACATGGGGCTGCGCATCGACCATGTGGTCCATGCCACCGGCAGCGCCGGCACCCAGGCCGGGCTGGTGGCGGGCCTCGTAGCGCTGAACAGCGGCATCCCCGTGCTCGGCATCGGAGTCCGCGCCCCGAAGCCGAAGCAGGAGGCGAATGTGCTCGCGCTCGCCGAGCGCACCATCGCCCATCTCGGCCTGCCCGCCATGGTCCGGCCCGAGCATGTAGTCGCCAATTGCGATTATGTCGGCCAGGGCTACGGCATCCCGACCCAGGGAATGGTCGAGGCCATCCGGCTGGTGGCGGAAAAGGAGGGCATCCTGCTCGACCCGGTCTATTCCGGGAAGGGCATGGCCGGGCTGATCGACCTGATCGGCAAGGGGAAGTTCGGGAAGGACGAGAATGTCGTCTTCCTCCATACCGGTGGCCAGGTCGGCCTGTTCGGCTATCCGGACGCCTTCGGCCTGCCGGCCGACACGGCACGTTGAGGGTCCCTGCCTCGCGCGGGCGCCAGAGCAGATCGCGGACGGGCGTGAACACCCAGGAGCGAGACTCTGCTCGACAAACAATGACCTGCAGCGGCTTCGTTCAGAACTGAACGCAAGCCGCTGTAGAGCAAACGACGGCTGAGTGGACCCACCCAACCGTCGCAATTGGATTGCCCAAACAACAGGCTGGACCTTCCGATGCGCGCCATCACGCGCGTCGGAAGATCTAGTAGTGTGCGCCCGACGCCTGGTACCCGGGGCCTATGCCGCTCTGCACCCGTCTGGGCAGAGGTGAGCCACTGATTCGCCCTGCCGACGACACGCCCTTGCCTCGTCTTCCGCGTTCCTCAGAGGACGCAACAAGCGAGGGCACAGGCAATGAAGGGTTCGAAGCTCCTGGCGGGCTGCTTCGCCTTGATTCTCGCCTTGCCGGGGACTGGGCTGGCTGATCCCTGGAAGGACGAGAGTGGTCACGGCCGAGGCAGTCACCGCGCCGAGCGTTGGAATGATCGATGGGACCGGGACCGTCGGGACTGGCGAGATCATCGGGATCGTGACGAGCGACGGAGCAACTACTGGGGCTACGACCCGCCCTATGCCCAGCCCCGCCTTCCGCCGGGTCATCTGCCGCCGCCGGGTGAGTACCGCACTTGGTATCCGGACCGGCCTGCCGGTCACCAGCCACCGCCGCAGAGGTGGTGAACTGAGCGGGTGGCGAGGGTACCAAGTGTCAGGCTTCAGCCACTACGGCCGCGCGAGGCGGCCCAGCGCCACCCCGGCCGCGTCCAGCAGCAGCAGCCTTCCCTCCGGCGTGATCCGCCAGCGCCTGGCTTCGCCGAGGGCGCGGAGGAACCGCCCCTCCTGCTCCGCCACCGCGGGGACGCAGGCCATCCTGGTCGCGGCCATCCGGGTGAAGGCGATCCCCTCGCCCGAGAGGCTGTAGCCGCCGGCCAGCCGGTTGCAGCCGCCGGAGCCGGCGACCATCCCCTCCGCCGTGAAGATGAGGCTCGGGGCCAGCCCATCCAGCACGCCCTGGCCGCCGATCTCCTCCGCCACCCAGTCCGGCCCGACCAATGCCGGGGCCTCGGCCGCCGGCGGGGCGGCCGCGCGGATCAGGCGCAGCGCCACCGCCTCGCCCGCCCCTCGGGTCAGCACCGGATGGATGGTATCGGTGCGGAGGGCGGCCCTGCCCTCGATCTCAATCACGCCCCGCACGGCGTAGCTGTGGTGGGGCAGGATCCGCGCCGGGTCGTAGGCCAGGGTGAAGGCGAGCGGGATCTGGCCCTGGATGGGGATGCGCGCCTCCGCCAGCCGCTCGGCCGGCGCATCGGCGCGCGAGATGTCGATCAACTCGACCACCAGCACCGCCCCCGGCGGCAGGGCCATGCGCTCCCGGTAGCTGGCCGTGCCGCGGATCGCCGCGGGCTGGGCGGCGGCCATGCCGGCCAGCGCCGCACCGGCCGCGAGCGCCATGATGCCACGTCGATCCATTCCGCTGCATCCCCTGGCCGCGCCGGGCCCGGGCCGGCCTTCCCGAACCCTACGGAACCAGCCCGGTGCGGCTCGCGCAAGGCCGGGCGCCATCCCCGACGCGGCGCGCGACGGGGCCTGCATGCCGGGCGCCACCGGAGCCACGCGGGGGACACGTCCAAGCCTGGACGCTGCTCCGCTATCGGCGGAACGGTCGTTCGACCGACTTGATCCTGATCAAGGCGAGCGCCTATCTGCGCTGCGACAGATCGAGCCAAGGGTGTGCGCCCGCCGCCGGGCTGTTCCGGCCGCCGCCGGCATGCTGCAATGCCCGCAACCGCGGCCAGGGCGCCGCCAACCAATCTTCACGGAGGACGAAGACGAATGTCCGAGGCAGCAACCCTCGAACGGCCCAAGGCGCGGCCCGCCGAGCATTTCGACGTCCTGATCGTGGGCGCCGGCATCTCCGGCGTCGGCGGCGCCTATCACCTCACGACGCAATGCCCGGACACCAGCTTCGTCGTGCTGGAGAGCCAGGAGACCTTCGGCGGCACCTGGTGGACGCATAAATATCCCGGCATCCGCTCGGACAGCGACCTGCACACCTTCGGCTACCGCTTCAAGCCCTGGACCGGCACGCCGATCGCGACCGCCGACGAGATCCGGAAATACATGGGCGAGGTGATCGAGGAGAACGGCCTCGGCCGCCACATCCGCTACAACCACAAGATCAGCAGCGCGAGCTGGTCCAGCGCCGAGAACCGCTGGACGATCGAGGCAACGCGCACCGATACCGGCGAGGCGGTGGTGATCACCGCCAGTTTCCTCTGGATGTGCCAGGGCTACTACCGGCACTCGGAAGGCTACACGCCGGAATGGCCAGGCATGGCGAGCTTCAAGGGCCGGATCGTGCATCCGCAGACCTGGCCGGAGGGGCTGGACTACACGGGCAAGCGCGTGGTGGTCATCGGCTCCGGCGCCTCGGCCGCGACCATCGTGCCGGCCATGGCCGGGAAGGCCGCGCATGTGGTGATGCTGCAGCGCTCGCCCACCTATTTCCGCACCGGCCGCAACGCCATCGAGATCGCGGAGGAGCTGCGGGCGCTGGGCATCGAAGAGACCTGGATCCACGAGATCACGCGGCGCAAGATCCTGCACGAACAGGCGCTGTTCACCGACCGGTGCTTCAAGGAGCCCGAGAAGGTGAAGCAGGAGATGCTGGCGAACCTGCGCAGCATCCTCGGCGACGACTACGACATTGACACGCATTTCACGCCTAACTACCGGCCCTGGCGGCAGCGCATCGCCTTCGTCCCCGATGCCGACCTGTTCCAGGCGGTGGCGCGCGGGGAGGCCTCGGTCGTCACCGACGAGATCGAGAGCTTCGACGAGACCGGCATCCAGTTGAAGTCCGGCAAGCACCTGGAGGCGGACATCATCGTCACCGCCACCGGCTTCCACCTGAACGTGCTGGGCGACATCGAATTCGCGATCGACGGCAAGCCGCTGGCCTTCCACGACACCGTGACCTATCGCGGGATGATGTTCACCGGCGTGCCGAACATGGTCTGGGTCTTCGGCTATTTCCGCGCGAGCTGGACGCTGCGGGCCGATCTTGTGGGCGATTTCGTCTGCCGCCTGCTGAAGCACATGAAGGCCAAGGGCGCGAAGCGGGTCGAGGTCGCGCTGCGGCCCGAGGACAAGGACATGCCGATCCTGCCCTGGATCGACCCGGAGAATTTCAACCCGGGCTACCTGATGCGCGGCATGCACCTGCTGCCCAAGCGCGGCGACAAGCCGGAATGGCAGCACACCCAGGACTACTGGATGGAGAAGGACGCGATCCCGGCCACCGATCTGGATGGGGCGGAGTTCGTCTATCGCTGAGCCCGGAGCGTCGTCACCCCGGCTGTGCGGAGTGACGACGCTCCATGGTCTTGTGTGTGGAGCAGATCCACGCCTGCGGGCGTTTCCGCCTGCAGCGACCTACCCTGGCCGCGCCTTCCGCCCGACGCGCCGCTACATCGGGCGGAAGGACAACGACATGGTCGTCACCGCATCTTCCAGGCAGGGGCGCAGCGCGCGCGGGAATTCCAGCCAGAGCGTCGCCAGGGTTCCATCGGCTGCGAGGAAGGTGCGCCGGTAGAAGATACGGTCGAGGATATAGCCGCTGAGGACGAACCAGTTGTCGCGGCGGCGCCGGTAGGTGACCTCGCCGCGGCTGTTGCGCAGGATGTCCTCCTCGGCCTCGGCGAGGAGCTGGCCAAGTTCCCGGCCCTCCTTGCTCCGCGATGCGTTCACCACTGCGGTCGCCCGGCGGTCCGCCGTCCAGAAGCGGGCGCTGTCGCCATTCTCGGGAACGCTGTCGGGGTCGAGTGCGAAGACCGAGGGGTAGCGCATGAGGATGCCGAAGCGCTCATTCCGGTAGGTCCGCAGCCGGCCATCGCCCGCGGCGGGGCAGGCCTCCGGCATCGCCTCCCGCGGCGTGGCGGCGGCCAGCAGGACCAGGGCCAGGGCGCCAAGTCGCCGGCGGTGCATCGGGCCTCCTCGTCATGCCGCAGCAGCAGGGAGCGACAACGCAGCCCGGCCGCCGGTGATGCGCGGGGACGCCATCGGCGATCCGCCCGGGCATGGTCGCCCGCCACCGCATGGCTGGGCACCGCCACGCCGCCCGCGACCGATCCCTCCGGTTGCGCTAGTCTGGGCCACCCATGGCCCTCCCTCCCCGCCTGCTGCTCCCCGATGCCCCGGCGCTCGTCGCGGGTCATGGCCGCGCCACGCTGCTGACCCCCGATGGGGAGCTGCAGGAACTGTCCGCCGCCGAACTGCATCGCACCCTCGCCGGGCAGCCTCCGCCGCTCCTCGTCCATGGCCCCGCCACCGCCCGGCGGCTCGACCTGCCGCGCTTCGACGCCTGCTTCGACCTGCTGGAGCTCTTCGCCTTCTGCCTGCCGGCCCGCCCTGCGGCCCCGACGCCGCGCGGCCTCGCCATGGCGCTCGACCTCGACCTGCCGAAGGACGATGCCGCCGCCGCCGCCCTGCTGCCGGAGATGGCGACGATCCTGCTCCGCCGCCTCGCCGCCGGGCGCGGCCTGCCGATGAACCGCGATGCCGGCATCCTGGCCGCGCAGCTGAAGAAGGCCGCCGCCTGGCCCTGGGCCGAGTCGGTGCTGGCCGCCCTGGGCGCCAGCGCGGAAAAGCCCTCGCTCGACCCCTACAAGGTCTGGCGCCGCCTGCCGGACTGGGAGGATCCCGGCCCGCCCCAGCCGCCGGCCAGCTTCGAGGTCTCGCCCACCGAGGCGCGCACCCGGCTCGGCCAGATCCTGGGGGAGGGGGCGGAGCAGCGGCCGCAGCAGGCCGACTATGCCTCCGCCGCCTCTGGTGCCTTTGCTCCACGCGCCGACCAGGGCGCCCCGCATGTCGTGCTGGCCGAGGCCGGCACCGGCACCGGCAAGACGCTGGGCTACATCGCCCCTGCCTCGCTCTGGGCGGAGCGCAACGGCGCCCCCGTCTGGATCTCCACCTTCACCCGCAACCTGCAGCGCCAGATCGACCAGGAGCTGGGGCGGCTCTACCCCGAGCCGGAGGAGCGCCGCCGCCGCGTAGTCGTCCGCAAGGGGCGGGAGAACTACCTCTGCCTGCTCAACATGGAGGAGATGCTGGGCCAGGCCGGCCATCCCGACATGGCCGTGCCCCTCGGCCTGGTCGCCCGCTGGGCGCTGGCGACGCGGGATGGCGACCTGATGGGCGGCGACTTCCCGGGCTGGATCACCGAGTTGCACGGCCCCGCCGCCATCTGGCCGCTGGCCGACCGGCGGGGCGAGTGCATCCGCTCCGCCTGCCCCCGCTACAAGCAGTGCTTCGTCGAGCACTCCATCCGCCGCGCCCGCACCGCCAGCCTGGTCGTCGCCAACCATGCGCTGGTCATGGTCCAGGCGGCGCTGGGCGGCGGGGAGGACAGCCGCCCCCTGCGCTACGTCTTCGATGAGGGGCACCACCTGTTCGACGCCGCGGATGCCGCCTTCAGCGCCGCCATCACCGGCGCCGAGACGGCGGAGCTGCGCCGCTGGCTGCTGGGCGCCGAGGGCGGCCGCAGCCGCGCCCGCGGCCTGCGCCGCCGGATCGAGGAACTGGCCGGCGACATCCCCGAACTGCTGGCGCCGATGGAGGCCGCCCTGCAGGCGGCCCGCGCCCTGCCCGGCCTCGGCTGGGTGACGCGCCTGTCGGAGGAGCCGCGCCCGCCGCGGCACGATCCCGTCCATGCCCTGCCGGGCGAGACGGGCGAGGCAGCGGCGGAGCGCCCCGCGCTCTCGGCTGCCATGGCAGAGCGCCTGGCGAATCCCACCGAACTCTTCCTCCACGCCGTCCGCCGCCAGGTGCTGGCCCGGGCGGCCGAGGAAGACGGGCTCTATGATGTCGAATGCGACCTCCACCCGCTGGGGGAGGACGTGCCGGACGCCGCCGAGGCGCTGGAGCGCGCCCTGAAGCGGCTGGAGGAGCCGCTGGTCCTGTTGCGGGACCGCCTCATGGCCCGGCTCGAGGACGAGGTGGAGGAACTGGAGACCGGCGACCGCATCCGCATCGAGACCGCCGCCAAGGGGATCGAGCGCCGCGCCCTGATCCCGCTGCACGCCTGGCAGGCCATGCTCCGCGCCCTGCGGGAGCCGCCGCCCACCCCCGGCGAGCGCCGCGACTTCGTGGACTGGCTGGCCCTGACGCGGCGGGAGGGGCGGGAGGTGGATGCCGGCATGCACCGGCACTGGTTGGATCCGACCACGCCCTTCGCCCTTTCCGTCGCCGCGCCGGCGCATGGGCTGCTCATCACCTCCGCCACGCTGCGCGATGCCGGCCTCTCGGAGGAGCCGGAGGCCGCCTGGACCGCGGCCGAGGCCCGCACCGGCACCTGCCACCTGCCCGCGCCCGCCATCCGTGCCGCCGTGCCCAGCCCCTTCGACTATGCCGCCCGCACCCGCGCCTTCGTGGTAACGGATGTGGACAAGCTGCGCGGCGGCCAGGTCGCGGCAGCGATGCAGGCGCTGTTCCTTGCCTCGGGCGGCGGCGCGCTCGGCCTCTTCACCGCCATCCGGCGGCTGCGGGAGAGCTTCCACCGCATGGCCCCGGCGCTGGAGGCGGTGGGCATCCCGCTCTACGCTCAGCATGTGGACGCCATGGACAACGCCACGTTGGTGGACGTCTTCCGGGCGGAGGAGGATGCCTGCCTGCTCGGCACCGATGCCATGCGGGACGGGGTAGACGTGCCGGGCCGGTCGCTCCGCCTGCTGGTCTTCGACCGCGTCCCCTGGCCGCGCCCCTCCATCCTGCATCGCGAGAGGCGCATCCACCTCTCGGGCGGCTCCCCGTCCGCCTATGACGACGCCCTCGCCCGCCACCGGCTGCGGCAGGCCTTCGGGAGGCTGATCCGGCGCGCCGATGACCGCGGAGTCTTCGTGCTGCTCGATCGCTCCTGCCCCAGCCGCCTGCTGGCCGGCCTGCCGGAGGGGGTGCCGGTGCGCCGGCTCGGCCTCAGCGCCGTGGTGGCGGAAACGCGCGAATTCCTGAATCAGCCGTGAGCTTTGTTACAAGACTAATCATTGACGTGAGCACGGCGCGGCGCGACGAGGGGTGACCAGCGGGCCGGTCCAGGCTGCGGCACCGCCGCGCCGACCGGACCGCGGCAGGAGCGAGGCCCGCATGCCGAACACCCGTTTCAACCCGCAGGAGGCGCTGGTCTGCGCCATGGTGCTCATGGCGGCCTCCGACCGGAACATGACCGATGCCGAGGTGGGGATGATGTCCCGCCTGGTGCAGGAACTGCCGGTCTTCAGCGATTTCCACCCGGCCGGCATCGCCAGCGTGACCGAGACCTGCCTCAGCCTGCTGGGACGCGAGGACGGGCTCGACCGCGCCATGGGCCTGATCCGCGACGCCCTGCCGCAGCGCCTGCGGGAGACGGCCTATCTGCTGGCCTGCGAGGTGGCGGCGGCGGATGGCGAGGCTTCCCAGGGGGAACTGCATTTCCTGCAGGATTTCCGCATAGCGCTGGATCTCGACCGCTTGATCGCCGGCGCCATCGAGCGCGCGGCCAAGGCCCGGTACCAGGTGATCTGATGGATTGACCGCAAAGGTTACGTCCTCACCATCTGTCCATTCGACCTGCGTCGGATTGGTGATTAGGTGGAGGCCATGTTCGACGTAACCGGCGTGACGCCGCCCTGATCCGGTGAACCGGGCCGACTTCCCCGTTGGCCTTTCCCCTCCTCGCTTGCCCCGGGGGAACCCGGGCCTGTGGCGTCTCGCGTCAGGGCGATGCCCCAGCGATTGGATACTGCCGTGCAGCTCCGCCTTCCCTCGGCCCATGCGCCCATCTGGGTCCTCGCCGAAAGCGTGGCCGCCGCCGGCTTCTCGCTGGTGTCCATGCTGGCGATCGGCCGGGTCATCGGCCCGCATGAGGCGGGCATCGGCACTGTCGCCATCGCCGCCTTCCTGATCGCGGAGGTGCTGGTCGGCGCCCTTTTCCCCGATGCGCTGGTCCGCCTGATCCGGCTGGAACGGCGCCATGCCGAGAGCGCGGTGACCGCCGCCGTCCTCCTCGGGCTCCTGCTTGGGGCGCTGCTCGCCCTGCTCGGCCCGGTGCTGGCGCGGCAGGCGGGCGAGCCGGTGATTGCCTGGCTGATGCTCGCCCTTGCGCCGCTGCTGCCGCTCGCGGCCTTCTCCGGCACCGCCTCGGGCCTCTACCTGCGCGACCAGCGCTTCCGGCTGCTCTCGACGCGGCTGCTGTTCGGTCAGCCGCTGGCCCTGGCGACGGGCCTGACGCTCGCCTGGTCCGGGCAGGGCGCCTGGGCGATGATCGCGGCGCAGACCGTGGCGACGCTCGTCACCTTCACCCTGATGCTGCGCGGCGGGTTGGGCGCGGTGGGCCGTGGTTTCCGGCCACGCCTCGACCTTGGCGCGCTGCGCCCGCTCTGGCCGGTGGCCCTGCCGCAGGTCGGCGGGGCCGCCGTGCTCAGCGGCAAGTACCGCATCTTCCTGATGGCGCTCAGCCTTATCGTGGCGCCGAGCGTGCTCGCCGTCTCCCACTTCGCCTTCCGCCTGGTGGATGCGGCGGTCGCGATCGTCTGGCAGACGGTGACCCGCATCGCGATGCCGCGGCTCTGCGCCCTGCAGGCCGACCGCCCCGCGCTGGCCACGAGCTATGGCGACCTCGCCCAGCTCCAGGCGCTGCTCGGCCTGCCGATCTGCCTCGGCCTGGTGCTGGTGGCGCCCGACCTCGTCGCGCTGCTGCTCGGGCCGCGCTGGGCGGACATGGCCATCGCCGCGCAGATCGTCGCGGCCGGGGCGGCGCTGACCTTTCTCTATGGCGATACCAGCAGCCTCTTCGTCGCCCTCGGCAAGGCAAGGCGGAATCTCCAGCTCGCCCTCGCCACGCTGGCCCTGCCGCTCGCCGTGCTAACGCTGACCCGGCCGCAGACGGCGGAAGGCGCGGCGCTGGCCTGGGTGGTGCCCTCGCTCACGCTGCCGCCGGTGCTGGCAACGATCGTGCTGCGGGAACTGGGCCGCTCGCCGCTCTGGCTGCTCCGCCGGATCGCGCCCGGCCTGCTGGCGGCGGCGACGATGTTGGGGGCGGTGCTGGCCATCCAGCACGGCACGGGGCTGGCGGGCTGGCCGAGGCTGGCCGCCGCGGTGGCCGCGGGGGGCCTCACCTATGGCGCCGTGGCCTGGTTGGCGCTCGGCCGGCGCTGGCCGCGGGCACTGGAGACGGAATGGCCGTTGCCGACCGGTCCAGGGGCGAAGGATTCCGATGCGGTCCCGCATGGCCCGGCACAGCCCAAGCCGGAGCCAGCCGCGAACGCCCTGCCATAGCAACCGGGCCCGTCGCCCGCTGGCGCCGGCCGCCCCGGCAAGAACTCGGCCGGAGGCCGCGGCGCAGGGCACTCCCGGATCATCAAGGCCGGAGCGTCGTCACGCTGACCCTCGGGGATCGGGGGTGCTCCGGCGTCTTGTCCTGGGGAGAGCCGATCCCCGCTCCTCCGCGATCTGTCCTGGAGCGGCTTCCATTCGCAACGGCTCACTCCAGCCGCTCCAGGTCTTTGTTCAGCCGAGCCAATTACTCCGCCCGGATGGATCTACCTGGGCGGAGTTTGCTCTAGACCGCCCGTCGCGCGTGATGACGCGCGTCGGGCGGTCCAGCCTCTTGTTTGGGCAATCCAATTACGCCGCCTGAGTGGGTCCACTCAGCCGTCGTTTGCTCTAGGCCGCGCTGGTCCAGGGCCTGAGCGCCTCCGGCGTGCGGAAGTCGCGCGGTATCTCGAAATCCCGCGCGGCGCCGCGCATCGCCTCGGGCGGCTGCGGCATGCCGCGGCGGTCGCTGTAGTCCCGGTGCCGCGCGAGGCGCCGCCCGCTGCGCCGCGCGCTCAGCGCCCGTCCGCAGAGCAGGTCCAGCAGCGTGACGCCGGCCACCGCCGCCAGCGCCAAGCCGACCTTCTCCCGCTGCCGGTTGCGCCCGTCGAGGCCGGTCGCCAGCGTCCCGAGATCGAGCGCATCCCCCGCGACCCGGCCCCAGATCCAGGGGGTGGGATCGCGGGCGGTGAGGATGCCGATGCCGGTCGCGATCTCCCGCGCGCCATAGCTGGCGATCAGCCGCTCATGGCCGCGCATGCCCAGGCCGCGTGCCAGCGCCTGCGGTGCCAGCACCTCCACGAGCCCGAGGCCGATGCTGAACCAGCCGAGCCCCTGCGCGACCGCCAGGGTGCTGTCCGTCCGGCGGCCGCGCCGGCGCTGCGTGCTGCGCCCGCTCATGGCCGGATCACCACCTTGATGCAGCTGTCCTGCTTGTCACGGAAGGTCTTGTACATCTCCGGCCCCTGCTCCAGCCCGATGCGGTGGGTGATGACGAAGGAGGGGTCGATCTGCCCCTGCTCGATCCGCCGCAGCAGGTCGTCGGTCCAGCGGTTCACATGGGTCTGGCCCATGCGGAAGGTCAGGCCCTTGTTCATGGCCATCCCGAAGGGGACCTTGTCCAGCAGCCCGCCATAGACCCCGGGGATGGAGAGGGTGCCGGCGGGGCGGCAGACATACATCATCTCCCGCAGCACATGCGGCCGGTCGGTCTCCAGCATCACCGCCTGCTTGGCACGGTCATAGATGGAATCGAGCGTCGCGGTGGCATGCGCCTCCAGCCCCACGCAGTCGATGCACTTCTCCGGCCCCTTGCCGTGGGTCAGCTCATTCAGCCGCTCGACGACGCTCTCCTCCTCGAAGTTGATCGTGATGGCGCCGCCCGCCTGGGCCATGGAGAGCCGCTCCGGCACCCGGTCGATCGCGATCACCTGGCGGGCGCCGAGCAGGATGGCGCTGCGGATCGCCATCTGCCCCACCGGGCCGCAGCCCCAGATCGCGACCGTGTCGGTTGGCTCGATGTCGCACTGCACCGCGGCCTGCCAGCCTGTCGGGAAGATGTCGGAGAGGAACAGCACCTGCTCATCCGTCAGGCTGTCCGGCACCTTGATATGGGTGCGGTCGGCGAAGGGCACGCGCAGGTATTCCGCCTGCCCGCCGGGATAGCCTCCGGTCAGGTGCGTGTAGCCGAACAGTCCGGCGGTGGCGTGGCCGAAGATCTTGTCGGCGATGTCCTTGTTGCGGTTGGACCGCTCGCACACGCTGAAATTGCCGCGTTTGCACTGGTCGCATTCGCCGCAGAGGATGGTGAAGGGGATGACCACGCGGTCGCCCTTCTTCAGGTTGCGGCATTCGGGCCCGACCTCCTCGACGATGCCCATGGTCTCATGGCCCATGATGTCGCCGTTCTTCATGCCGGGCATGAAGCCGTCATAGAGGTGCAGGTCGGAGCCGCAGATCGCGCAGGACGTGACGCGGATGATGGCGTCCCGGGGCTGCTCGATCCGCGGATCGGGGACGCTGTCGCAGCGTATATCCTGCTTGCCGTGCCAGACCAATGCGCGCATGCCGGGGCTCCTCCTGCGGCCCCCGCCGGGGGGGCGTCCACCGCGGAACGCGGGGGGAAGGGCCGGGTTGTCGCCCTGGCGAAAAGGCCGGTTACAACCGGTCCGCCGGCGCCAGGAGGCAGGGATGGGCGGGATCGCCCCTCTCCACCTGCAGGGTGGCGTGGCCGATGCCGAAGCGCGCTCGCAACTCCCGACCCAGAGTGGTGAGGAAGGCGTCGTCGGTCCCGGCTTCCGGCCGGACCAGATGCGCGGTCAGCGCCGTCTCGGTGGTGGACAGCGCCCAGATGTGCAGGTCGTGCACCTCCGCGACACCCGGCTGGGCGGCGAGGAACTCCTGCACCGCCTCAGGGTCGATCCCCCGCGGCACGGCATCCATGGCAAGGTCCACGGAGTCCCGCAGCAACCCCCAGGTCCCGACCAGGATGACGCCGGCGATGAGCAGGCCGAGCACCGGGTCCACCCACAGCCAGCCGGTCGCCTGGATGAGCAGCGCGCCGGCCACCACCCCGGCCGAGACACCGGCATCGGCCACCATGTGCAGATAGGCGCCGCGGCGGTTCAGGTCGGCCTCCCGCCCACGGGCGAAGAGCAGGGCGGTGCCGGTATTCACCACGATGCCGGCGGCGGCGACCCAGAGCATGAGGCCGGCCGCGACCGGCTCCGGCTCCATCAGGCGCCGGGCGGATTCGAGCGCTATGGCCCCGACCGCCACCAGCAGCAGCATGGCATTGGCGAGCGCGGCCAGAATGGTGCCGCGGTGGAAGCCATAGGTCCGCCGGCCGGAGGGCAGCCGCCGCGCCAGCCGCACCGCGCCCCAGGCCAGCAGCAAGCCGAGCACATCCGAGAGGTTGTGGCCGGCATCCGCCAGCAGGGCGAGCGAGCCGCCGATGATGCCGGCCGCTGCCTCCAGCCCGACGAAGCCGAGATTGAGGGCGATGGCGGGGACGAAGCCGCGCTCCCCGGGCGCCGGGCCGTGATGGTGCGGGTGGCCGTGGTCATGCCCATGCGCCGCGCCATGGCCATGGTGGTGGTGGTCATGGCTGTGATCATGGTGGTGGTCGTGGCTCATGCCGGCGGCACCTCCGTGGCGGCGCGGTGGGGTGCGGGCCGCCGGCCGGAGGGCCCTTGTCCCGCATGCGGCGGGCCGGCGCCAGAGCAGATCGCAGACGGGCGTGGACGGGCCACCCTGCTGACTTTGCTCTGCAAAGTCAGCAGGGACCCAATCGCCCGGGAGGGTGAATCTGCGCTGCAATCCATGGCCGACAGCGGATTGCGTCCAGTTCTGAACGCAATCCGCTGTCGGGTGCGGCGCGGGTCCGGCCGGCGCATGAAAAAGGCCCCAGGGTTGCCCCCGGGGCCCGATCCAGGGCATGTTGCCGCCGGACTACTCGCTCTGGCGGACGCCTACCAGCTGCAGCAGCATCTGGAAAAGGTTAATGAAGTTCAGGTAGAGCCCGAGCGCATCCATCACGCTGCGCTTGCCGGCCTCCTCCGTGCCCTCGGCATAGGCATGCTCGATATAGTCGGTCTTGATCCGCTGGGTGTCGTAGGCGGTGAGGCCGACGAAGACCACGACGCCGATCAGGCTGATGGCGAACTGCAGCGCCGAGCTCTGCATGAACATGTTCACCAGGCCGGCGATGATGATGCCGATCAGGCCCATCATCATGAAGCTGCCCATCTTCGTCAGGTCGGTCTTGGTGGTGTAGCCGTACAGGCTCACCGACGCGTACATGGCCGCCGTGATGAAGAAAGTGCTGGCGATGCTGGCACCGGTGTAGCGGAAGGCCAGGTTGCTGAGGCTCGCGCCCATGCAGACGCAGAACACCCAGAACAGCGCCTGCGCCGTGGTCTTGCTCAGCCGGTTGTAGCCGAAGCTCAGCACCAGGATGAAGGCCAGCGGCGACAGCGCGGCGACCCAGAACAGGATCGTCGGCTGCATGACGATGCGGCCGGACGGGGTGCGGGCGGCGCTGTAGAACAACTCCTGCAGGGCGGGAACGGTCACGACCGCCAGCGCCACGATGCCGGTGAGCAGCAGCCCCGAAGCCATCCAGTTGTAGACCCGGAGCATGTACGCCCGGAGCCCGGCATCGACGGCGGCCGCGTCGGCGGTCGCCATGCGACCCCAGCCTGGCGCACCCGTCTGGTATCGATAGTCGGGTTGAAGGGCCATAGGTGTCTCGAACCTCCGAAAAGGGGGCAATCCCCGCTGCCCTCTATTATGGAGAAGCTGTAACCCGATTCAACGGGATTCCGTGTGACGGGGCAGCACTCCGGACCGGCGCGCGGGGACCGCCGGCAGGCATGATATGGGTATGCCTTGCCCGTTCTTCATGTCACGAAGCGTGACGCCGGGCGAGCCCCTTCAGCGCCCCCATCAGCGAATGACCGGCCTATTCGTTCCGCAGCAGGGGCCCCGGCCGTGCCCGCAGCGCCAGGGCGGTGCCGATCTGCCCGCAGGCGAGGGTCAGGGCCGCGCAGCCCAGCACCGTCGCGGCCAGCGTCCCCGGCAGCAGCACCCAGTCCGCCCGCATCACGAAGGTCACCACCGCCCAGGACGCCGCGCTGCCGATCAGCGCCGCCAGCAGCCCGGCCACCAGCCCGATCAGCATGTATTCCACCATCCAGGCGGCGCGGATCTGGGACCGGGTGGCGCCAATCGTCTTCAGCACCACGGCGTCCCGGACGCGCTGCCGCTGCCCGGCCGCGACCGCGCCGGCCAGCACCAGCGCGCCGGCCAGCAGGGTGACGCTGCCGGTGGCGGTCAGCGCGGTGCCCACCCGCGCCAGGATGCCCGCCACCGCCTCCAGCGCGTCCCGCACCCGGATGCCGGAGATGTTGGGGAAGGCGTCGGTCAGGGCCCGCAGCACCGCGGCATCCTGCGCCGCATCCCCGCGCACGGTCGCGATATGGGTGTGCGGCGCCGCTTCCAGCAGGCCGGGGGAGGCGACCAGGGTGAAGTTCATCCCAAGGCCCCGCCAGTCCACCGCCCGCAGGTTGGCGACCTTCAGGTCGATGTCGCGGCCGAGGACGTTGACGGTGATGACATCGCCGACCCCCACCCCCCAGCCGCGGGCGACATTGGCATCGAAGGAGAGCAGCGGCTCCCCCCGGTAATCCGGCGCCCACCATTCCCCGGCGACGATCTTCGTCCCCTCCGGCAGGTGGGCGGCATAGGTGAGGCCCCGGTCGCCGCGCAGCGCCCAGGCGGTCTCCTCCGAGACCTCTGCCCGCTCGGCCGGCACGCCCTTCACCGCGACCACCCGGGCCCGCAGGCTCGGCACCCGCTTCACCTCGGCGACCCCCGGCAGGCCGAGCGCCACCGCATCGAAGCGCTGCGCCTGGTCCGACTGGATGTCGATGAAGAAGAAATTCGGCGCGCGGGCCGGCATCTCGGCCGCCAGCTGCCGGTGGAGATTGCCCTCGATCTGCGCGATGGTGGCGAGCGTCGTCAGACCGATGCCGAGCGAGACGATCAGCAGCGCGGTCGGCGCCCCCGGCCGGTGCAGGTTGGCCAGACCGAGCCGCAGCGCCGGCCGGCGCAGATGCGCAAGCCGCCGGGCGAGGGCAGCCAGCGCCCAGGCGCCACCGCGGAAGACCAGCAGCGCGCCGATGGCGGCGCCGCAGAAGCCGAGGGCGAAACTCCTGTCGCCCGCGGTCAGCACGATGAGGGCGATGAGCGCCCCGGCCGCCGCCAGGTTCAGCGCCAGCACCGGCCAGGCCGGCCAGGCGCCGGCCGGCTGCAGCGCATCCCGGAACAGCGCGGCGCCCGGGATGCGCGCGGCCCGGCCGAGTGGCCAGAGGGCGAAGGCGAGCGCGGTCAGCAGCCCGTAGAGCGCGGCCAGGGCCAGCGGCGCCGGATAGGGGGCAAGGCGCGGCGGCACCGGGAGCGAGCCGGAGAGGGCCTGCGCCGCCACCCAGGTCAGCCCGTAGCCGCCCGCGAGGCCGATGGCGATGCCGAGCGCGGCCAGGGCCAGCACCTGGATCAGATAGGTCAGGAAGATGATGGCGGCCGGCGCGCCCAGGCAGCGCAGGGTGGCGATGGAGCGCGCCCGCGCGTCCAGCCAGCCGCGCACCCCGGTGGCGACGCCGATGCCGCCGACCAGCAGGGCCGTGAGGCCGGCCAGGGTCAGGAAGGAGGCGGCGCGGTCGAGAAAGCGGTTCACCCCCGGCTCCGCCTGGTCCGCGGTGCGGATCCGCCAGCCCTCGGCGGCGAAGGCGCTGCGCAGCTCGGCGGCGAAGCGGGCGCGGTCCGTGCCCCCCCGCAGGCGGATGCGCAGGTCGTGCTGCACCAGGGCGCCGGGCTGGAGGAGCTGCGTGCGGTCCAGCATCGCCCGGGTGATCAGGGCGCGCGGGCCGAACAGGGCGGGGCTGGTGGCCTTGTCCGGCTCCCCATGCACCAGGGCGGCGAAGCGGAACTCCGCCTCGCCGATCCGGACCCGGTCCTGGATGGACAGGCCCAGCCGCTCCGCCACCAGCGGATCGAGCGCGACCTGGGCCCCGGTGGCGGCGCCCTCCGCGCCGAAGCCGGGGAGGGGCGGGTCGAGGTCCAGCGCGCCATAGAGGGGGTAGGCGCGGTCCACCGCCTTCACCTCGACCAGCATCCGCTCGCCCGAGGGGGCGACCAGCATGGAGCGGAGCGCCACCACCTCCGACACCTGGCCGCCGCGCGCCTCGATCCAGGCGCGGGCCTCGGGCGTTGCCGGGCGGTTGCCGCTGCGCAGCTCGACATCCCCGCCGAGGATGCGGGCGCCATCGGCAGCCAGGCCGGCATCGATGGCGGCCCGCAGCGTGCCGACCACCGCGATGGCGGCGACGCCGAGCGCGAGGCAGGCGAGGACGATGCGCAGGGAGCGGATGCCACCGCGCAGCTCACGCTGCGCGAGGCGAAGGCCGAGGAGAAACTGGCCGGCAAGGCCCAAGGCGGGGAACTCCGACAGACAACCTGGCCCAGTTGGGGCCGATCGGGCGCGATCCAAGCCCGGCCGGCAAGACGGTCCGTGACGAAGCGTCACGGTGCCGGGGGCCGGGGGGCCGGGCCGGCCATGGCGTCCCTGCATCCGGACGCGCAACCCCCGGGCGCCCGAGGGCCGCGCGCCCGGGGCGGCCCGGGCTGCAGCTTACCCCACGGCGGCCTACCCCACCCGCGGCAGCGGCCCCTTCGAGGGCGCTGCCGCGAAGAGCGCGGCGCGCAGGCTGGGCGGCAGGGCGCCGGCGATCCGGGCGGCGAGATAGACCGGGAAGGGATAGGCGATGCGGATTCGGCCGGCGGCGATGCCCCGCAGGGTTCGCCGCGCCGCCTCCTCGGCCTCCATCAGCATGGGCATGGGAAACTGGTTCGCCGCCGTCATCGGCGTGCGGATATAGCCGGGGCAGACCGCATGCAGCCGGATGCCGCGCCGGCGCTCGGTCGCGTCCAGCGCCTCCGCCCAGCGCTGCACCGCCGATTTGCTGGCGCAATAGGCCGGGGCGCCGGGGACGGCGACGAAGGCGGCGATGGAGGCGATGACGGCGAGGCGGCCGCGCAGCCCCTCCGGGCCCGGGGGCTGCGCCGCCATGGCCGCCAGCGCCGGCAGGGCGGTGTTCAGCACGCCGGTGACATTGGTCTCGAAGATCGCGCGGGCCTGCTCGGCCGGCTCCGTCCTGCCGCCCGTGCCGGCGGAGATGCCGGCATTGGCGATGACGAGGTCGAGCGGCCCGGCGCCGGTGATCCAGGCCGCCATGGCGTCCCGGTCCCGCACATCCACGCCCTGCGGCCGCGCGGCGGCGCCGGCGGCGGTGCAGGCGGCGGCCGTCTCCGCCAGCCGCTCCGCGTTCCGCCCGCCGAGATGCAGCACCACCCCCGGCCCGGCGCAGGCGATGGCGAGCGCCCGCCCGATGCCGGAAGAGGCCCCCGTCACCAGCACATGCCGCCAGGGGTAGGTTTGTCCGGGTTTCAGATTCACGCCTCCGGTGCTCTGCGTCCCCTCCGCCCTTCGGCGATCCGAATCCTGCTGTCCCATCGCTTGCATCCGATCCGCTGAGGCGGGAGAACCCGGCCGATGGGCACCCTTATGAGCATGACCGGCTTCGCGCGCGAGAGCGGAACGCTGCCGGATGGCACCGCCTTCGCCTGGGAACTCCGCAGCGTGAATGGCCGCGGCCTCGACCTCCGCCTGCGCCTGCCGAACGGCCAGGACGCGCTGGAACCCGCGCTGCGGGAGGCGACGGGCAAGCGCCTCCGGCGCGGCAACGTCTCCGCGACGCTGACCCTGAAGCGGGAGGAGCGGCCGAAGCTTTCGGTCGATCCGGCGGCGCTGGAGCAGGCGCTGCAACTGGCCCTCGCCCTCGCCGACCGCATCCGCGGCAGCGAGGCGCCGCGGGCCGAGGCGCTGCTGGCCCTTCCCGGCGTGCTGCGGGCCGAGCAGGCCGAGCCGGACGAGGCGCAGGAGGCGGCGAAGCGCGCCGCCCTGGCGGCGGCCTATGAGAAGGCGCTGGCCGGCCTCGCCGCTGTCCGCCAGGCGGAGGGGGCCAAGCTGCACGCCATCCTCTCCGGCCTGCTGGACGAGATCGCGGCGCTGCGCGAGGCCGCCGCCGCCGAGGCCGCCGGCCAGCCCGAGGCGCAGCGGGCCCGGCTGCTGGACCAGCTGGCCGCCCTGCTGGGCGAGAACGGCCATGCCCGCATCCCGCCGGAGCGCCTGGCGCAGGAGGTCGCGCTGCTCGCCCAGAAATCCGATGTGCGGGAGGAGCTGGACCGGCTGGCCGCCCATATCGAGGCGGCGCGGGCGCTGCTGGCGGCGGGCGAGGGGGCCGGCCGCAAGCTTGATTTCCTGACGCAGGAATTCGTGCGGGAGGCCAATACGCTCTGCTCCAAATCGGCCTCCGTGCCGCTGACGCGGATAGGCCTCGACCTCAAGGCGGCGATCGAGCGGCTGCGGGAGCAGGCGGCGAATGTCGAATAGCCGGCCATCGCGGCGGGGCATCTGCCTCGTCCTCGCCGCCGCGCCGGGCGGCGGCAAGACCAGCATCTCCCGCGCCCTGCTGGAGACCGAGCCGGAACTCTCCCTCTCGGTCAGCGCCACCACCCGCGCGCCGAGGCCGGGCGAGCAGGAGGGCGTGCACTACTTCTTCCGCACGCCGGCGCAATTCGCCGCCGGCGTCGCCGCGGGCGAGTTCCTGGAGCATGCCAGCTTCCTCGGCCGGTCCTATGGCACGCCGCGCGCCCCGGTGGAGCAGGCGCTGGAGACCGGGCGGGACGTGCTGTTCGACATCGAGTGGCAGGGCCACCGCCAGCTCAAGCAGAGCATGCCGGCCGATGTGGTCGGCATCTTCCTCCTCCCGCCGAGCCTCAGGGAGCTGGAGCGCCGCATGCGCGGCCGCGGCCAGGACCCCGAGGAGGAGATCGCCAAGCGCATGGAGGCGGCGCGGACCGAGATGCAGCACTGGGACGAGTTCGACCATGTGCTGGTGAACGACGACTTCGCCGCGACCGTCGCCGCGGTGCGCGCCATCCTGCACGCCGCCCGCACCCACCGCACGCGCCAGCCCTGGCTGGCGGGGTTCGTCGCCGGCCTGCTGCAAGGCTGAGGGGGTGCAGGCTGTCATCGGGGTGGTCGGCCCGGTCTTCGCCATCATCGGGCTCGGCTGGCTTTCGGCCTGGCGGCGGCTGATCGACCCGCCGGGCTTCGCCGGCATCAACCGCTTCGTCTTCACCTTCTGCGCGCCCGCGCTGCTGTTCCTGGGCGGTACCTCCGGCGGCGTCGCCGGCGGCCGGGCGGCGCTGGCCTTCTTCCTCGGCGCCTTCATCATCTATGGCGGCGTGCTGCTGGCGGCCGCCTGGCGGCGCCTGCCGCTCGCCGATGCCGGGATGCTCGCCCTCGACGCCTCCTTCGGCAACACGCTGATGATGGGCCTGCCGCTCATCCTGGCGGCCTATGGGCAGGAGGGGCTGTCGGTCCTGCTCGGCATCCTCGTGCTGCATTCCATGGTGCTGCTCGGCCTCGCCACCGTGGTGGCGGAGATCGCGCTGCATGCGAAGGCGCCCTGGCGGCGGGTGCTGCGCTCGACCCTGACGGGCATGGCGCGGAACCCGATCGTGGTCGCGGTCTTCGCCGCGCTGGTCTGGCGGCTGCTCGGCCTGCCGGCGCCGTCCGGCATGGCGCGGCGGGTGATGGAGATGCTGGGCGCGGTGGCACCCGCGGCGGCGCTGTTCTGCCTGGGCGGCAGCCTCGCCGGCTTCGATGCGCGCGCCGCCTGGCGCAGCACGCTGGCGGCGACCCTGGTGAAGCTGCTGGTCATGCCGGCGGTGGTCTGGGGGATGAGCCTGGCTTTCGCGCTCCCGCCGCTCGAGACCGCGGTGGCGGTGCTGGCCGCGGCGCTGCCGACGGGCGCCAATGCCTTCCTGCTGGCGCAGCGCTACCGCCTGCGGCCGGAGAGGTCCGGCGCCACGGTGCTGGTCGGCACCGCGGCGTCCGTCCTCACCCTGGCCGTGCTGGTCACCTGGCTGGGATAGAGCAGATCACGGGAGGGCTTGAAGGACCGGGCGCCTGAATCTGCCCGCAAGACAAGCAGTTACGGCGGATAGGCGTTCTGTCTTGAACGCCTATCCGCTGTCGTCCGGGTGAGTGCCGGCGCGTGCATCACCCCAGCATCTGCTGGATTTCCTGCAGCATCACCAGGTGCTGCTGGATGGACATGCGGGCCAGCACGGCGATGTTCTGCGTATCCGTGCTGCGGTTGGTGTTGTCCAGATAGCCCTGCTGCGCCAGGAGCAGCGCCTGGTGCAGCTGCAACTGGCTGAGGATGTAGGCGCGGTCGAAGCCCGGACCGGTCTGCGCCTGCAGCGTCCGCAGCACCGCCTGATGGTCGGCATCCAGCGGCACCGGCGGCGGGTTGGCGGTATTGGTCAGCACCTGCGCCATGGCGATCTGTTCGGCGATCTCGAAGCCGGCGAATTGCTTCACCTTCGGGTGCTGCCCGCGCTCCTGCGCGAGCTTGCTGGTCTCGATGGCCAGCGTGCCGCCCATCAGCGTCTTCGCCATGTACTCGCTGCCCGAGAGCCAGTGGGCGGTGCCGCCCTGCGCCAGCGCCAGGCGCGGCGAAAGGCTGAAGGAAAGGGCCGCGAGCCCGGCCGTGCCGAGCAGGATGCCGCGTCGATCCATGGTCTGGTTCCTTCCGTGCGGGATTTGCCCTGGCGAGTTGCCGGGCGCCACGCGGCACAACGGCGGCGCCGCGCGCGGGTTCAGCCGGGAAGCGCGCGACCCGCGTCGGCGTTGGGGGTGGCGCATGCCCCACCATCCCTGCCTGCGGGACCCGGCGACCTGGCCGGCGCTCGCGCTCGCGCTCGGCCTTGCTGCTCTTGGCCTGCTCTTCCTGGCTGCGCCGCGCTGGGGGCCGCGATCTTCGGCCTGCCGCCGCCGGAGGGCGAGGCGCTGGCCTATGTCGCCGTCATCGGCCTGCGTGACCTGGCCTTTGGCTTCTATCTGCTCGGCCTGCTCTGGCGCGGGGATCGCGCCGGGGCGGCGCTGGTGCTGGCGGTGACGCTGCTGATCCCGCTGGGGACATGGCCATCCTGCTGGCGGTGCGCGGCATGGCGGCCGGCTGGCACCTGCTGCCGCATGCGGCCAGCGCCGCTGCGGTCGCCATCGCCTGGCGCATCCTGCGGCGCGGATAAACCTGCGCGGCGTGGCCGCCCTTTGCGCTCCTGCCGCGTTGCCGCGGCTCGAGAGCCGGGAGGACCCGTGACCATGCCACAGCCGGATGCAGCGCCGCTCGACTGCCTGATCATCGGCGGCGGACCGGCCGGCCTGACCGCCGCCGTCTATCTCGCGCGCTTCCGCCGCCGCGTGCTGGTGGTGGACAGCGGCGCGCCCCGCGCCGCCTGGATCCCGACGAGCCACAACATCCCCTTCTTCGCCGAGGGCATCGGCGGCCCCGAGATCCTGCGGCGGGACCGGGAGACGGTGGAGCGCTACGGCGTGCGGATCGAGGCCGGCACGGTCGCGCGGCTGGAGCGCGGGAAGGAGGGCTTCACCGCGGCGGTCCATGACGCCGCGGGGGGCAACCGCCTGATCCGTGCGCGGCGCGTGCTGCTGGCGACCGGCGCGGTGGATGTGGAGCCGGAACTGCCGGAGCTGCCGGATGCCGTCCGCCGCGGCCTGGTGCGCTACTGCCCGATCTGCGACGGCTATGAGTCGCGGGAGCAGCGCATCGCCGTCATCGGCCATGGCGAGCGCGGGCTGGGCGAGGCGATCTTCATCGCCCGGACCTATTCGGACGATGTCACGCTGCTGACGCTCGGCTGCCCCATGGCGCTGGACGAGGCGCAGCGCGCTTCGGTCGCCGAGCACCGGGTGAAAGTGGTGGAGCAGCCGGTCGAGAGCCTGGAGGTGCGGGACGGCCGCATCGCCGCCTTGCGGGAGGGTGGGCGGGAGCATCGTTTCGACGTGCTCTATTCCGCGCTCGGCCTGCATTACCGCTCCGAGCTCGCGGTGGCGCTGGGGGCGGATCATGACGAGCGCGGCGCGCTCCGCGTGGACTCGCACAACCAGACCACGGTGAGGGGGCTCTACGCCGCCGGCGACATCGTGCGCGGGCTCGACCAGATCGTGGTGGCCATGGCGCATGCCGCGACGGCGGCGACCCATATCCATAACCGCTGCGAATTGCCGACGGAGGACGAGGCCGACAACGGCTGAGCGCCCCCGATGGCCGGAGCGCCGCAAGGCGCGGGGGCTGAATCGGCGGCGCCAACTTGCAAGCGCCCCCGATGGCCGGAGCGCCGCAAGGCGTGGGGGCTGAATCGGCGGCGCCAACCTGCGAGGGAACCCGGCGCCCGCCGGCCGGTTGCGCTGCGGTCCTGCCGGAGGGTGCGCGGTGAAGGCCGTTCTGTTCGATGTCGATGGCACGCTGGTCGATACGGTCGACCTGCATGCCGAGAGCTGGGTGCGGACCTTCCGCCATATCGGCCATGAGGTGCCCTTCGAGGCGGTGCGCGCCCAGATCGGCAAGGGCGGCGACCAACTCATGCCGGTCTTCCTGGCGGAGGATGTCGTGGATAGGCGGGGCAAGGAGATGGAGGCCTTCCGCAAGGACCTCTACATGAGCGAGCTGATCCACCGCGCCCGCCCCTTTCCCGGCGTCGCCGCGCTGTTCCGCCACCTCCGCGCGGATGGGCGGCGCATCATCCTTGCCTCCTCCGGCAAGCCGGAGGAGCTGGACCACTACAAGAAGCTCCTGGGCATCGAGGGGCTGGTGGATGCCGCCACCACCTCGGATGATGCCGAGCGGTCGAAGCCCTTCCCCGACATCTTCCTCGCCGCGCTGGACGGGCTGCCGGCGGACCAGGCGATCGTGGTCGGTGATTCGCCCTATGACGCGGAGGCGGCGGGCAAGGCGGGGCTGCGGACCATTGGCCTGCTCTGCGGCGGCTCCCGGAGCAGAGGACCTGCGCGCCGCCGGCTGCGTCGCGCTCTACCGCGACCCGGCGGAGCTGCTGGAGCGCCACGGCGACTCGCCCCTGGCGCGGGGCTGAGCGCCATGGCGGCGTGGTGGCAGGGCGCGGTGATCTACCAGGTCTATCCGCGCTCCTTCCAGGACAGCGACGGCGACGGCGTGGGCGACCTGCCTGGGATCGCGGCGCGGCTCGACCACCTCCTCCATCTCGGCGTGGATGCCCTCTGGATCTCGCCCTTCTACCCCTCCCCCATGGCCGATTTCGGCTATGACGTCGCCGATCACTGCGATGTCGATCCTGTCTTCGGCAGGCTGGCGGATTTCGAGCGGCTGGTCGCCGCGGCGCATGACCGGGGCCTGCGCGTCATCCTCGACTACGTGCCGAACCACACCGCGGATACGCATCCCTGGTTCGTCGCAAGCCGCGCCTCCCGCACCGGGCCGAAGCGCGACTGGTACATCTGGCGCGACCCGGCGCCGGATGGCGGGCCGCCGAACAACTGGCTGAGCGAATTCGGCGGCAGCGCCTGGACGCTGGATGCGGCGACCGGCCAGTATTTCTACCACGCCTACCTGCCGCAGCAGCCGGACCTGAACTGGCGCAACCCGGCCGTGCAGGCGGCCATGCTGGACGTGCTGCGCTTCTGGCTGGAGCGGGGCGTGGACGGGTTCCGGGTGGATGCGATCCACCACCTGATCGAGGATGCGGCGTTCCGCGACAACCCGCCCAACCCGGACTGGCGGCCGGACCAGTCGCCGGCGCGCCGGCTGATCCGCGCCCGCACCATGGACCAGCCGGAACTGCAGCCCGCCATCGCCGCGATGCGGCGCATCACCGATGCCTATCCCGGCGAGCGCCTGCTGATCGGCGAGGCCTGGCTGCCCATCGACCGGCTGATCGCCTATTACGGAGAGGGTGGCACGGGCTTCCACCTGCCCTTCAACTTCCATCTGATCACGACGCCCTGGCAGGCCGGGGCGATCGCCGGGCTGATCTGCCGCTATGAGGCGGCGCTGCCCGAGGGCGCCTGGCCGAACTGGGTGCTTGGCAACCACGACCGCAGCCGCATCGTCAGCCGCATCGGGCCGGAGCAGGCCCGCATCGCCGCCATGCTGCTGCTGACCCTGCGCGGCACGCCGACGATCTACCAGGGCGAGGAGCTCGGCCTGACGGATGTGCCGATCCCGCCCGCGCTGGTGCGGGATCCGTGGGAGAAGCGCGTGCCCGGCCTTGGCCTGGGGCGCGACCCGGTGCGCACGCCCATGCCCTGGGAGGATGCGCCACAGGCCGGCTTCACCACCGGCACGCCCTGGCTGCCGCTGGGGGAGGACCATGCCGCGCTGTCCGTCGCGGCGCAGGCGCATGACCCGTGGTCAATGCTGTCGCTCTACCGCGAATTGCTGATGCTGCGGCGGCGGGAGGCGGCGCTCTCGCTCGGGCCCATCATGGCGGTCGCGGCGGCGGGCGATGTGCTGCGCTACGAGCGGCAGGACCCGCAGGATGGGCGCCGGCTGCTGGTCGCGCTCAATCTCGGCGGCACGGCACAGCCGCTGGAGGCGCGCGGCACGCCGCTGCTCTCGACGCAGGGCGATTACGGCAGCCCAAGACGGCTGCGGCCGCATGAGGGGCTGGTGGTCGAGCTGGATTAGCACCAACAGCCCGGCTGCGGCCTCGGCGCGGGCTGGCGCCCGCGCTGCAGAGGTCAAGGATCAGGGCCGTTGGTATAGCCCTGGAGCTTCAGATGCTGCAGCAGCAGCACCGTCTTCGCATCCATGATCTCCCGCCGCTCCACCATCGCCCAGGCCTCGGCGAGCGGCAGTTCCAGCACCTCGATCTCCTCGCCCTCCTCCACCAGGCCGCCGCCGGGGCCATGGCGACGGGAGGGGTCATAGACGGCGGTGAAAAGATGCACCTTCTCCGCCACCACCCCCGGGCTGGAATAGAGCGCCATCACCTCCCGCAGCGCGTCCAGGCCGCAGCCCAGCTCCTGCTCCGCCTCCTCGCGGATGGTGGTCGCGGCATCCTTGCCGTTCTCGACCAGGCCGGCGCAGGCCTCGATCAGCCTTGGCCCGTCGCCGTTCAGCAGCGCCGGCAGGCGGAACTGCCGGATCAGCAGCACCGTGCCGCGATGCGGGTCGTGGGGCAGCACCGCCGCGGCCGGGCCCATGGCATAGACCTCCCGCACCAGGCTCTGCTCCCGGCCGTCCTTGCGCACCTGCCGCAGCCGGTACTGCCGGAGCGGCCGCCAGCTCTCCGACAGGGTCTCCACCGCCTCGATCTCGACCTCGCTCATCGCAGCCCCTCCGCCCGTGCTGCAACGGCGCCGTCGGGCCGGCGTTCGGCCCCAGGCACACCAACAGGGAGAGACATGGCATGGAGCCTCGCCAGGAGACCGACGACACGGCCTCACGCATCATCGTCTCCGGCCACCAGGTGGATGTGGGTGAAGCATTGCGCGGTCACGCGACCGAGCAGCTGGACGCGCTCGCGCAGAAATATTTCGGCGGGGCGGAGGACATCACCTGCACCTTCTCCCGCATCGGCAATGGCGGCTTCGGCTGCGCCATCCGCGTCCATAGCGGCCGCGGCCTGTATTTCGACGGGGAAGGGGAGCATGCCGTGGCGCAGGCTGCCTTCGCCCAGGCGCTGGAGCGGGTGGCGAAGCAGCTCCGCCGCCGCAAGCGGGAGCTGCGGGAGGACAAGCCGGTGAATCCGACCCGCGACGGGGTGCTGTAGGGCAGGGAAGGCCGCCGGGCCTTGCGCAGGATCATGGCCGCTTCGCCCGGGCCGCGCCATGCGCCATGCTGCGGGTGGATGCGAGGCCGCATCGGGCCGGTGGAGAGCGCGGGGGCGGGGCCGCCTTGCCCTGACCCGCCCAACCCTGTCCGCCGCCCGGCGTTGGCTTGCGGCGGGCAGAACGCGTGCCGCCAAACAGGGAAGGGACGAGCATGGCCGACCAGCAGCATACCGGGAACGGGCAGCCTCCGGGCTTTGCCGGCCTGCCGGGAGCGGAGGCGATGCTTGCCTCCCTCGCCTCCTGGACCGCGGCGATGCCGGCGGCGCCGGCCGCGACGGCATGGAGCGACGCAACGGTGGCCGAGACGCTGCGCCAGGCCAAGGCGCTGATCGACCGCGACCCGTTGCTGAAGGCGGTCGATTCCATGTGGAACGCGAACCCGCTCAGGGACGTGATTCCGGTGGACTGGGCGGAGGTGGCGCGCGCGCTCCGCATCGTCTGGATGCAGTCGCTGGCCGACCCTGCCGCCACCTTCGCCTCCGCCACCACCCTCGGCGCGAATGTCTGGCGCGCCGCGCTGGAAGCCTGGTCCGAGGCCGGCAAACGCTGGCTGGGCGAGGCAGCGGGGGACGGCAAGCCCGCCGCCGACAAGCGCTTCGCCGCGCCGGAATGGCAGGCCAACCCGGTCTTCCGCACGCTGAAGGAAGCCTATCTGCTGGCCTCCGACTGGCTGCTGCAGCGCGGCAAGTCGGCGCATGGGCTGGAACCGGCCGAGCGGCAGCGGCTGGAATTCCACCTGCGGCAATTCGTCGATGCGATGAGCCCGACCCTGCTGCTGGCCAGCAACCCCGTCGCGCTGAAGCGCGCCATGGAGACGGGCGGCGCCAGCCTCGCCAGCGGCGCGCGCAACCTGGTGGAGGATTTGCAGGCCGGGCGCCTGTCCATGGTGGACGCCAGTGCCTTCGCGCCCGGCCGCAACCTGGCGCTGACGCCCGGCAAGGTGGTGCACCGCAACAAGCTGGTCGAGTTGATCCAGTACAGCCCGCAGACCGAGACGGTGCATGCCCGCCCGCTGCTGATCCTGCCGCCCTGGATCAACAAGTTCTACATCATGGACATGCAGCCGAAGAACAGCCTGATCGGCTTCCTGGTGAAGCAGGGCTTCACCGTCTTCGTCGTGTCCTGGCGCAACCCCGACGCCTCGATGGAGGAGACCAGCATCGAGGACTACATGGATCTCGGCGTGCTGGAGACCAGCGACGTGGTGCGCGAGATCACGGGCAGCGACACGCTGAACGTCATGGGCTACTGCATCGGCGGCACGTTGCTGGCGATGGTGCTGGCCTGGCTGGCGGCCGAGGGCGACAAGCGCTTCCACTCCGTCACCTTCATGGTCTCCCTGCAGGATTTCTCCCGCGTCGGCGACACGGCGGTCTTCCTGGGCGAAGGCGCGATCGACGCGATCGAGGCGCAGATGATGCAGCGCGGCTATCTCGACAGCCGCGAGATGTCGAACATGTTCAACCTGCTGCGCTCGAACGACCTGATCTGGGCGAATGTCGTCAACAACTACCTGCTGGGCGAGAAGCCGCCGGCCTTCGACCTGCTCTACTGGAACAGCGACGGCACGCGCATGGCGCGCGCGGCGCATGCCTGGTACCTGCGCAACACCTATGTCGAGAACAACCTGATGAAGCCCGGCAAGGTCACGGTGAAGGGCCAGCCGCTCGACCTCGGCGCGATCCGGCAGGACATCTATGCCGTGGGGGCGGAGAAGGACCACATCGTCCCCTGGGATGCCGCCTGGCAGATCACCCGGCTCGCCGGCGGCAAGGTGCGCTACATCCTCGGTTCCTCCGGCCATATCGCGGGAATCATCAACCCGCCGGGCGGCAAGGGCAGCTACTGGACCTCGGAGGAGACCGGGGCGAAGACCGCCGAGCAGTGGCGGCGCGGCGCGCAGAAGCACGACGGAAGCTGGTGGACGGACTGGGCCGCCTGGCTGGCGGAGCGCGGCGGCAAGCGGGTGAAGCCGCCCTCCATGGGCAATGCGAAGCATCCGCCGCTGGTGGACGCGCCCGGCACCTACGTGCTGCAGAAGTAGGGGGCCAGTGCCGCCGCGCCGCCGGCGCGGCGCAAGGCTGTGGCCCTCGCGCCATCATGGAGTTGTGACGGACGTCCGGCCGCCCATCCGCGGCCGGACGGGGGAAGCTGAACGGCGACAGATCGTTCTCGGCTTCCTCGGAGCAGCGCGTGCCCATTGGCCCGTCCACCGCCACCTCGCCGTATCTCCTCCCCGGCAGGCCGGGCCTGTCCTTCACCTCCCTGCTCACCGCCGGGGATGCCGTCGGGACCAGGGCGGATGGCGTGACGCCCTGGCGCATGGTCGGCGTCCCGGACGGCCTCGGCGCCCTCGACAATGGCGACGGCACCGTCACGGTGCTGATGAACCACGAGATCACCCGCGGCAGCGGCGTCACGCGCGAGCATGGCGCCTTCGTCTCGAAGCTGGTGATCGACAAGGCGACGCTCGCCGTTATCGATGCCGGGGACCTGGCTAAGGCCGTCTACCAGGACAGCGACGGCGATGGCGCCTGGATCCGGGCGACCACCGCCTGGCACAAGCTCTGCTCCGGCGACCTGGCGAAGGCCTCCGCCTACCAGGACGCCGCGAGTGGCCTCGGCACCACCGCCCGCCTCTGGCTGACGGGCGAGGAGACCTCCCCGAACGGCCGCGCCTTCGGCTTCGTCGTCACCGGTGCCGATGCGGGCAAGGCCTATGAGCTGCCGCGGCTCGGCAATCTGGGCTTCGAGAATCTGGTCGCCAACCCGGCGACCGGGCGGAAGACGGTGGTGGCCGCGACGGAGGACAGCACGGCGGGCCAAGTCTATGTCTATGCCGGTGACAAGCAGGCGACCGGCAGCGTGGTGGACAAGGCCGGCCTGACCAATGGCAGGCTCTATGGCATCGTGGCGCAGGGCATCGGCCATGGCGCGGATGGCGAGGGCGCCAGGAAGGGCAAGGTCCCGCTCTCCGGCAGCTTCTCCGCCGCCGAGATCCCCGATGCCGCGAGGAAGTCGGGCAGCCGGATCGAGGCGGACAGCGACCGGGCCGGCGTGACTGAATGGTGGCGCCCCGAGGATGCCGCCTGGGACCGGCTGGATGGCAGCCGGCTCTACCTCGTCACCTCCGCCAGCAATGCCGGCCCGTCGCGCCTCTGGGCGCTCGACTTCGTCGATGCCGCCAAGCCGCAACTCGGCGGCCGTTTCACCGCGCTGCTCGATGGCAGCGAGGGGCAGCGGATGTTCGACAACATCACGGTTGATGCCCATGGCCGCGTCTGGCTGCAGGAGGATCCCGGCGCCAGCTCCCGACTTGGCAGGCTATGGGTCTATGATCCGGGCTCCGACCGGTCCTTCGAGGTCGCGCGGCACGACCCGGCGCGCTTCGCCGCCGGCGGGCGCGGCTTCCTGACGCAGGACGAGGAATCGTCCGGCATCATCGATGTCTCCACGATCTTCGGCGGGGGCGGCACCCAGGCCTTCCTGCTCGACAGCCAGGCGCATGTCCGCTTCGGGAAGAGCGGCAGCCCGGCGCGGGCGGAGGTGGTGGAGGGCGGCCAGCTCCTGCTCATGACAGTGCGCAATCAGGCGGGCAGCGGTGACGACCTTCGCCTCGGCGGCCCTGGCAGCGAGGTCCTGCAGGGGCTCGGCGGCCGCGACACGCTGGCGGGCGGGCCGGGGAGGGACAGGCTCGATGGCGGCCCCGGGGATGACCTGCTGTTGGGTGGCGCCGGCGCGGACCATCTGCTCGGCGGCAAGGGGAAGGATGTGTTGGAGGGCGATGCCGGCGCGGACCGGCTGGAGGGTGGCGAGGGCGATGACCGGCTGGTGGGGGGCGCTGGGGCGGACCGCATCACGGGCGGTACGGGCCGCGACACCATCGTGATCTGCAAATCGGATCTGGCCGGGCTCGGGCCGGGGGATGTCGAGCTGGTCACCGGTTTCGAGGGCGCGGGCAATGGCGCGGCGGGAGGCGACGTGCTGCGCTTCGAGGGCTTCTCGGACCGTGCGACCTTCACGCATGTCCGCGAGATGGGCACCGCGGGGGGGCATCTCTATGAGTTGGTGGACGGGGCCAGCTCGGCAAAGATCATCATGCAGCATGCGGGCGGCAGTGCGGCCCTGGCCGTTGGGGATTACCTCTTCGCCTGACCGGATACCGCGGTGGCCCACCTCCGCTGGTGGTGCTGGATTGGCTGGCCGCCCTGCGGGTTCTCGCGCACAGGTCCCTCCCTTGCCGCAGGACGTCTCCTGTTTCGGCGATACGGCGGTCTTCCCGATGAGGGGGCAACCGGGCCGCGGGAGGCGCGGCGCAAGTGCCTCGAAGGTCGTGCAATGCAGGCGGAGCTCAGCTCTTGCGGGCGAGTCTTGTGATCCGGGCGGAGCTGGTCAAGCACACCAAAACCAGTGCGCGGGAGACTTCATAAATGAGCAACCATTAATTCATGAAGGCTTCCTTTGCTGAATCGTTGGCGCGCAGGGATTGTTTTTCGGCCGATCGAGCGGCCGGCGAGCGTCGTGAGCCGGTCTCCGAGCGGCGCCAGCGTCTTCGGAGCGTCCCATGGCCACCGGCCCCTCGACCAGCACGTCGCCCTATCTCATCCCCACCACCGCGGGGGTCTCGTTCACTGCTCTCCTCAGCGTCGGCGACATTATCGGCACCAAGCCGGATGGCGTGACGCCCTGGCGCATGGTCGGAATCCCGGACGGCCTCGGCGCTCTCGAGAATGGCGACGGCACCGTGACCGTGCTGATGAACCACGAGATCGGCGGCACCGACGGCGTGGCGCGGGAGCACGGCTCGAAGGGCTCCTTCGTCTCGAAGTTGGTCCTCGACAAGGCGACGCTCGCCGTCCTCTCGGCCGAGGACCTGGCGAAGACCGTCTACCAGGACAGTGACGGCGACGGCGTCTGGACCCAGGCGACCACCGCCTGGTCGCGCTTCTGCTCCGGCGACCTCGCGCCCGTTTCCGCCTTCTACGATGCCGCGACCGGCCTCGGCACCACGGCCCGCATCTACCTGACCGGTGAGGAGAGCGGCGCCGAGGGCCGCGCCTTCGGCTTCGTCATCACCGGCGCCGAGGCCGGCCGCGCCTATGAACTGCCGCGCCTCGGCAACATGTCCTTCGAGAACACGGTGGCCAACCCGACCACCGGCGCGAAGACCGTCGTCATCGGCACGGACGACGCGACGCCCGGCCAGGTCTATCTCTATGCCGGCGACAAGCAGGCGACCGGCACCGAGATGGACAAGGCCGGCCTGACCAACGGCACGCTCTACGGCATCGCCGCCGCCGGCAATGTCCCGCTCTCCGGCAGCTTCTCGCTGGTCGAGATCACCGCTGCGGCGACCCGGACCGGCGCGCAGATCCAGACGGCGAGCAACGCCTCCGGCGTGACCGAGTGGTGGCGGCCCGAGGACGGCCAGTGGGATGTGCTGAACGGCAACCGCTTCTACTTCGTTACCACCGCCAGCAGCACCGGCCCTTCGCGCCTCTGGGCGCTCGACTTTGCCGATGCGGCGAACCCGACGCTGGGTGGCACCTTCACCGCGCTCCTCGACGGCACCGAGGGGCAGCGGATGTTCGACAACATGACGGTCGATGCGAATGGCCGGGTCTGGCTGCAGGAGGATGTCGGCAACAACGCCCGGCTCGGCAAGACCTGGGTATACGACCCGGGCTCCGACCGGCTCTTCGAGGCCGGCCAGCACGACCCGGCGCGCTTCACCTCCGGCGCCCCCGGCTTCCTGACGCAGGACGAGGAGGCCTCCGGCATCATCGACGTCACCGCCATGTTCGGCGACGCCGACACCCAGGCCTTCCTGGTGGACGTGCAGGCGCACTACGCCTTCGGCGCCAGCGGCAGCGCCAACCGGACCGAACTGGTCCAGGGCGGGCAGCTCCTGCTCATGACGGTCGAGAACGGCCCGACCGCCGGCGACGACCTGCGCCTCGGCGGGCTTGGCGACGAGACCATGCGGGGCCTCAGCGGCAACGACACGCTGGCCGGCGGCGAGGGCCATGACACGCTTGACGGCGGGGTCGATAACGACCTGCTGCTGGGCGGCAACGGCGCGGACCGACTCCTCGGTGGCAAGGGCAATGATACGCTGGAAGGCAATGCCGGCGCCGACTGGCTTGATACCGGCACGGGTGATGATCTGCTGATTGGCGGCACCGGGGCGGACCGGATGATGGGTGGCGCAGGGCGCGACACCTTCCTGATCCGGAAGGCGGACCTGGCCGGGCTCGGGCCGAACGACTTCGACCACATCATCGACTTCGGGGGTGCGGGCGACGGCGTGGCGGGTGGCGATGTGATCCGCCTCGAGGGCTTCTCAGGCAGCGCGACCTTTACCCATGTCCGCGACATGGGCAGCGCGAACCTGCACCTCTACGAAGTGATGGATGGTGCCACCTCCGGGAAGATCATCGTGCAGTATGCGGGCGGTGCGGTGCTGGTCGCCGGGGATTACGTCTTCGCCTGAGAGGATTGTGCGGGGCGATGTTGGCGCCCCGCTGCCGTGGTTCGTGCGCGCGGCGTGCCGGGGCCTGGGGCTCCGGCACGCCGTGTCGCTATGAACGACAAGGCAAGCTGCAGAGGCGGCCAGCGCCCGTTGCGAGTGGCTGCCCGGTATTATTTCACATTGATGTCATGGGCTGTTCGAACACGTAACAGTTATGCTTTTCTGAAAATGCTGCCGCTTATTCTGCTGAAGTCAAGTCAGAGGCGGGCGCATGGCCATGCTATGTAAATAGTATGCAAGTGTAGATCAAGAATGTTTCTTGTCTGTGTGGGCCTGCGGTGCCCGTACTACGACTACGAATGAGCCAGAAATCTTCGGATGCGCGGCTGTCCTGCGGGCAAGATTTCCAGGGATAAGCGTCGAATTCCGGCGAGGAGGATTGTGTGACATCGTCCAGGGTGCTCTGCGTCATCGGGACGCGGCCGGAAGCCATCAAGATGGCGCCGATCGTGCACGCGCTCCGGCGCCGGCGGGGCCTGGAGGTGCGGCTGCTGCTCACCGGCCAGCACCGCGACCTGCTCGACCAGGCGCTGGCTGCCTTTGGGCTGCGCGGCGATATCGACCTCGACCTGATGCGGGAAAACCAGAGCCTGTCCGGCCTGGTGGCCCGGATCCTGGACGGAATTGACCCGATCCTGGAACGCGACCCGCCGGCCCTGGTGCTGGCGCAGGGCGATACCAGCACGGTCATGGCCACCGCCATCGCCTGCTTCCACCGGCGCATCCCCTTCGGCCATGTCGAGGCCGGGCTGCGCACCGGCGACCTGCAGCACCCCTTCCCGGAGGAGTTCAACCGCATCGTCGCCGGCCGCGCCGCGACGCTGAATTTCGCCCCCACCGAGGGCGCGCGGCGCGCCCTGCTGCGGGAGGGCGTGGCGCCGGAGACCGTCCATGTCACCGGCAACACCGTGATCGACGCGCTGCTGGACGTGGCGCGCGGCAGGCCCGCCCTGCCACCCGGCCTGCCGCGCCAGGGCAGGCTGGTGCTGATGACGCTGCACCGGCGGGAGAGCTTCGGCCCGCCGGCCGAGCAGGTGCTCTCGGCCGTCCGCCGCCTCTGCGCCGCCTTCCCGGACCTGCATGTGCTCTACCCCGTGCATCCCAACCCGAATGTACGGGATCTGGCGCATGCCATGCTCGGCGGCCATCCGCAGGTCACCCTGACCGAGCCGCTGGGCTACCCCGCGCTGGTCGCCGCCATGCAGCGCTGCACCCTGGTGCTGACCGACAGCGGCGGCCTGCAGGAGGAAGCGCCGGCGCTCGGCAGGCCCGTGCTGGTGTTGCGCGACGTCACCGAGCGGCCGGAGGCGGTCGAGCTCGGCGTCGCCCAGCTGGTCGGCACCGACCCGGACCGCATCCTGGCGGAGGCGGGCACGCTGCTCACCTCCCCCGCCGCCTATGCCGCCATGGCCAAGGGCGTTTCCCCCTATGGCGATGGTCGTGCGTCGGAGCGGATCGCGGCGCTGGTCGCCGCCGCCATCCGGCCGCGTCGGGCCCCGGCCCGCCCGGCCGCGCCGCGTCCTGCCCTGGCCCAGCACCCCATGCCCCTGCCCCTTGCCGATGGAGCCCCCGCCCAATGAGCCAGGCCCTGGCCACCCGGTTCGACAACCTCCAGGACCTCTGCGTTGCCCGGCTGCGTGACTGCGTCGATCCGGGTACCGGCCGCTTCGGCCGGCAGATCCGCGACGGCGCCTGGGCGCCGACACTCGGGACGGAAAGCCTCACCAGCTCGGCCATCTGCCTGATCGGCCTGGGCCGTGCCGGCATCCCGCCGCGCGCGGTGGTGGCCGACCCGGTCGCGCTCTGCCGCCACCTCGCCGCCCGGGTGCGGGAGGAGCGCTATCCCGGCGGCCTCGGCCTGGTGCTCTGGGCCAACAGCGCGCTGCGCGCCGCCCCGCCGCTCGCCCTGCTGGGGGAGGCGGGGCTCGACCCTGCCGAGCTGGCGCTGGTGGCGCGGAGCCTCACCACCATGGAGGTCGCCTGGCTGGTCAGCGGCCTGCTGCATGCCGGCCTGCCCGTCCTGCGCCCCGCCTGCATCGCCGCGCTGCAGGAGCTGGAGAGCCGGCTGGACCGGGGCACGCTGGTCTTCCGCCATGCCGGCCCCGCCGCACCCCGGCAGCACCGGATCCGGGCCCGCATCGCCAATTTCGCCGACCAGGTCTATCCGCTGCAGGCGCTCGCCTTCGCCGCCATCGCGCTGGGGGACGAGGCGCGGCGCGTGCTGGCCGATCGCTGCGGCACCCGGCTGGTGGAGGCGCAGGGGCCGCTCGGCCAGTGGTGGTGGCACCATGACGCCCGGACCGGCAGGGTGGCGGAAGGCTATCCGGTCTATTCCGTGCACCAGCACAGCATGGCGCCCATGGCGCTGCGCGCCCTGGCCGTGGCCGGCGGGCGCAACCATGCCGCGGCGGCGGCCAGCAGCCGCGCCTGGTTGCAGGCGAATGAGCTGGGGGTCGACATGGTGGAGCCGAGCTCGGGCATCATCTGGCGCAGCGTGGAGCGGGAGGAGGGCGCGCTTGCCCACCGGCTGCGGCATGCGCGCATGCTGCTCGGCCTGCGGGCTGCCGAGCCGGCGCAGCCGCGCTTCCGGCTGAACCGCGAGATCCGGCCCTATGAGTGGGGCTGGCTGCTCTATGCCTCCGCCATCGAGAGCGGGCCCGCCACCGCCGGGCACATCGTCTAGCGGCCGCCGCCATGCCGATCTCGGCCCGCCCCCCTACCATCCGCCTGCTGGACTGCGGCATCGACCCGATGTCGCAGCAGGAGGTTCTGCATTGGTGCCTGGAGACGGCGCGCAGCAGCCCGCGCGCCCGCATCCTGCTGACCGCCAATGCCTCCCACCTCGTTGCCCTGCAGGACGACCCGGCGCTACGGCAGGCGGCGGAGGCGGCCGATCTGGTGACGCCGGACGGCATGTCCCTGGTCTGGGCGGCGCGGCTGCTCGGCGCCCGGATGCCGGAGCGGGTGACGGGCATCGACCTGCTGGAGGCACTGCTGGAACGCGCGCCGGAGCAGGGGCTGCGCGTCTTCCTGCTCGGGGCGAAGCCGGCGGTGATCGAGGCCTTCGTGGCGCAATGCCGACAGCGCTATCCGGGCCTTGCCATCGCCGGCTGGCGGGATGGCTATTTCGGGCCGGAGCAGCATGAGGAGGTGGCGCGGCAGATCGCCGCGGCGCGCGCCGACATGCTCTTCGTCGCCATGCCCTCGCCCTTCAAGGATGTCTGGTGCGAGCGCTACCGCGACGCATTCGGGGTGAAGCTCATCATGGGCGTGGGCGGCGCCTTCGACGTGCTGGCCGGGATGGTGCCGCGCGCGCCGCGCTGGATGCAGGCGGCCGGGCTGGAATGGGCCTGGCGGCTGTGGCTGGAGCCGCGGCGGCTGTGGAAACGCTACCTGGTGGGGAACAGCCGCTTCCTGTGGCTGGTGGCGAGGGAAAGGCTGCGGCGGCAAGCTGCCGGCGGTGCAGGGATAGCGCAGACCGCGGGAGGGCGTGAACGACCGGGCATCTGATATCTGGCTCATGACGTCCCGACCTGCGGCCCGCGGAGCGGGTCGAGCGCGCGAAGGCGCGCCGCGGCCAATGCCGCGAAGCCAAGGCGCGGAGGGCCGCCGGCGTTTGAGGCAGGCCATGCGTCAGCATGTCATGCGCCAGGTATCAGTCCGCGCGAAAACAATCGCGCAGCTCGGCCGCGCCCTGCTGGAACTGGAATACACCCTGCCCCGCACGAGCTGCATGGGGTGGGGAAGCCCCCGGATGCCGCACAGCGTGCGGAGGTGCTCGATCCCGCCGGCCTCACCAGTGCCGCGGAGCGAGCGCGACGCAGAACTGCGGGGCCTTTTCCACCCCGGTGGCAAACCGCAGGCGGGGCATGATCCGCAACATGTCGGCCCGCCGGGGAGAGGCAGGCCCGGCTGCGGCGGCGTCAGCGCGACACGGCGCCGGTCTGCGCGTTCACCCGCACCTCCACCGGGGTGCCGCCCTGCTGGGCGCGCAGGCGGATCATGTCACCTTCCCGGCCCAGCTCCTCGACCGAGGTGTAGCCGCGCTGCAGCAGCAGGCTCCGCGCCTGGCGCTCGGTCAGCGGCGGCTGCTCCCGTGGCAGGCCGGTCAGCGCGTCGAGGGTGATGTCCGGCACCTTCTCGCCGTAGCGGATCGCATCCGTCACCCTGTAGGTGTCGCCCTCACGCTCCAGCCCGCCCATTTCGGTATAGCCGCGGGCACGCAGCACGGTGCGCACCTGGTCGGGCGTGAGCCAGGCCGGGTCCGCGCGTTCCTGCTGCGGCTGCGCCTGGGTCTGTGCCGCGACCGGGCCGCCGAGCAGCGCGGCCAGCAGGAGGGTGACAGTGATCTGGACAAGCGGCATGGCACGGCCCCTGAATCTCTCGCCGCCGGGCGGGCGATGCCGGGTTAACCGTGCCCGGCGGGGATGGTTCACCGGCCCAATGGTAAGGGCTGCGCGGCCTGAGCGGCCGCACGAGTGCGTCAACCTCGGTGCGGAGCGGGATCATACCCCGAAGCGGGGCGCCTGACCCGCTGCCGGCGATGCATGCCGGGTGCCCACGGCGGCGCCTCCATAAAGGAGCCCGGCGCCCGCAGCCGCATTGGAGGCGCGGGCCTCCCTCAATCGGCATAGGCCCCGGCCGCCTGGATGATCGGGCGCCAGCGCGCCACCTCCTCCAGGATGAAGCGGCGGTGGAACTCGATGGTCTGACGCTCCTCGGAAGGCACGTCGGTCAGCAGGTCGGCATAGCGCTGGCGCAGCCGCTCCTCCTGCAGCGTCGCGCGGAGGGCGGCCGAGATCTTCTCCTGGATCGGCTCCGGCGTGCCGGCCGGGGCGTAGAGGCCGTGCCAGGTGCTCATCGCTATACCCGGGAAGCCGGCCTCCGCCGTGGTCGGGACATTGGGCAGGCCAGACAGCCTGGCCGGGCTGCTGACGCCCCAGGCCTCCACCCGCCGGTCGCGGATATACGGGACGGTGTTGGTCGCCTGATCGCAGAGGATGTCGATGCGTCCGGCCATCAGCTCCGTGATCGCCGGGGCGGTGCCGCGGAACACCACGATGGTGGCGCGGTTGCCGGCCGCCTGCTGCACCAGCAGGGCGCAGAGATTGGCGGCCGAGCCGAGGCCGGCGGTCGCCATGTTCAGCGCATCGCCCTGGGTCTTCAGCGCGCCCATGACGCCGGCGAAATTCTCGGCCGGGAAGCCGGGCCGCGTGACGATCGTCATCGCCGCATCCGAGACCAGGCCGAGCGGCGCGAAGCTGCCCGGCACGTCATAGGGCAGCTTGCGGTACAGCGTGGCGCTGGCGGCCATGCCGATATTGTTGATCAGCAGCGTGTAGCCGTCCGGCCGCGCCTGCGTCACGCGCTGCGGCCCGACGAGGGAACCGCCGATGCTCTCGACCACCACCGGCTGGCCCATATGCCGGCCCATGTTGTCGGCGACGATGCGGGTGATGGTGTCGGTCGGCCCGCCCGCCGCGCCGGCGGCGATGATGGTGACGGGGCGGTTGGGATAGTCGCCTGCACCCTGGGCGCGCGCGATGGCGGGCGCGGCAAGGACAAGGGGGGCGGCGAGCAGATGGCGGCGCGTTGGGCGCATTCCTGGTTCCTCCCGTTCGGTTCGTTTTTCCCTGTTCGGCATCGGGGAGGCGCAGTTGCCCTCCCCGGCCAGGCGCGGCACGCGGCCGGTCCTGCGGCGGGGCGCCGGTCCGCGCCCCGGCGCCTCAGTTGAGCCGGAGATCCTTGATGTGCTGCGGGTCGGGCTGCAGCTCACCGCGCTCCACCCTCTTCACGATCTCGGTCAGCGCGGCATTGGCGGGGGTGGCGAGGCCGATCTCCTTCGCCTTGTCCACGATGAAGCCGTTGAGGAACTCGATCTCCGTGCGGCGGCCCTTCACCATGTCCTGGCCCATGGAGGGACGGTGCGCGCCGCCGCCGGGCTTGCTGGCCTCCTTGATCCGGTGCTCGTCATAGTCGCGCCTCGCCGCCGGGTCGCCCTCCCCGGCGCGGGCAATCAGCTCCGGGTCCATGTGGTGGATTTCTTCCAGGGCATAGCCGAGTGCCTGGCCGGTCCGGATGGCCTCGGACCCCAGCCGTGCGGTGAAGTGGCGCAGGGTGTCGTCCAGCAGGATCTCCCGGCTGATCAGCCCGGTGCTGGCGGACATGCCATTGCCCATGGCGTTGATGACGAGCTTCGACCAGCGCTCGCCCCACAGATTCCCGGTGGTCAGCGCGCTGTCGGACAGGCCGAGCAGCCGCGTCACCTCCTTCGCCCGTTCAGTGATGCGGCCATGCACCTCCCCCACCCGGAAGACGGTATGCGCCGCGCCGCCCTTGCCGGCATTGCGGTGGACATGGCCGGGGGTCATCAGCTCGACCGTGATGGAGGAGGCGATGGCGCCCAGCGTCCGCCCCCAGCCGACGACGGAGGCGATGGTCTCCTCGTTCATGCAATTCTGCAGGGAGACGCAGTAGCCGCTCGGCGCCAGGTACTGCTTCACCATCATGGTGGCCCAGGCGGTGTCATAGGCCTTGACGCAGATGAAGGCGATGTCGAAGGGCTTCCCCTTCGAGACCTGCTGCAGCTCCGTCAGATGGATCGCCTTCACCGGCACGGTGAATTCGGACACGTCCTTCAGATGGGTGATGCGCAGGCCCTTGCTGCGCATGGCCTCGACATGCTCGGGCCACAGATCGACGAAGGTCACATCCTCCCCGGCCCGGACCATATGCGCGCCGGCATAGCCGCCGACCGCCCCCGCGCCGATGATGGCGATGCGATTGCCCATCCCAGGTTTCCCCCTCTCCTAGTCGTTGCGGGCAGTCTGCGCCGGGCGGGCCGGGGGGCAAAGCCCCTTGCCGCGCGCCCGTTACAGAACATATAGTGAACTCACTGGAAGCCTGCCCATGGAATTGCGCCGCAAGCTCGAAATCCTCGCCGATGCCGCGAAATACGACGCCTCCTGCGCCTCTTCCGGCACGGAGAAGCGGGACAGCCGCCCAAAGGATGGAAAACCTGGCGGGATCGGCAGCACGGAGGGCATGGGCATCTGCCATGCCTATGCGCCGGATGGCCGCTGCATCTCCCTGCTGAAGGTGCTGCTGACCAATGCCTGCGTCTTCGATTGCGCCTACTGCATCAACCGCGCCAGCTCCAACGTGCCGCGGGCGCGCTTTACGGTGCAGGAGCTGGTGGACCTCACCCTGCATTTCTACCGGCGCAACTACATCGAAGGGCTGTTCCTCTCCTCCGGCATCATCCGCTCCCCCGACTACACCATGGAGCAGATCGTGGAGGTCGCCCGCCAGTTGCGGGAGGAGCACGGCTTCCAGGGCTATATCCACCTGAAGACCATCCCGGATGCGGCGCCGGAATTGCTGGCGGCCGCCGGGCGGTATGCCGACCGGCTCTCGATCAATGTCGAACTGCCGCAGGAGCAGAGCCTGAAGGCCCTGGCGCCGGAGAAGGACGCACCCGGCATCCGCCGCGCCATGGCCCGCATGCGCGAACGCATCGACGCCGCGAAGGAGGCGAAGCGGGAGGAGCGCCGCGCCGCCGCGCCGCGCTTCGCCCCCGCGGGGCAGAGCACGCAGATGATCATCGGCGCCGACGGGGCGGATGACCGCGCGGTGCTCGGCACCACGGCCAATCTCTATGCCAGCTACGGGCTGCGGCGCGTCTACTATTCGGCCTACTCGCCCATCCCGGACGCCTCCTCCCTGCTGCCGCCGCAGGCGCCGCCGCTGGTGCGGGAGCACCGCCTGTACCAGGCCGACTGGCTGCTCCGGTTCTACGGCTTCGAACTCGACGAAATCCTGGCGGGCGGCGAGGGCGGCATGCTCGATCCCGGCATCGACCCCAAGCTGGCCTGGGCGCTGAAGCACCGGGAGCGCTTCCCGGTGGACGTCAACCGGGCGCCGCGGGAGATGCTGCTGCGCGTGCCCGGGCTGGGGGCGAAGACGGTGGACCGGCTGCTCTCCGCCCGCCGGCACCGCAGCATCCGCAGCGAGGACCTGGCGCGGCTGAGGCTGCCGCTGGCGAAGCTGCTGCCCTTCCTGGTGACGGCGGACCACCGGCCGCGCGGCGGACTGTTCGACCGCGCCGACGTGCGGCGGATCGTCGCGCCGCAGACCGGCTTCGCCGCGCTGGCGAAGCCGCAGCAACTGGCGCTGCTGTGAGCGCTGCCGCAGGCGCAGAGGAGGCAGGGATGAGCGACGGCATTGGCATCCTCCTCCCCGGCCCTGCGGATTTCGCCGCTTGGCGGCAGCAGGCCCGGCGGCTGCTGGCGGCGGAAGTGCCGCCGGAGCGTGTCGAGTGGCGCGTCCTGGGCGAACTGCCCGGCCTCTTTGGCGGCGGCGCGCCGCCGCCTGCCGCCGCGGCGCCCGTCACGGCCAGCGTGCCGCGCGCCTTCCTGGAGGTGGCGGAGATCGCCATCCGGCACCGGGACCGGGAGCGCTTCGCCCTGCTCTACCGCCTGCTCTGGCGCCTGACGCATGACGAAAACGGACTGATGCAGGTGGCGACCGATCCGGATGTCCTCCGCCTTCATGCCATGGCGAAGGCGGTGCGGCGGGATGCGCACAAGCTGCACGCCTTTCTCCGCTTCCGTTGCGTCGAGACCAATGACGGTCCCCGCTACGTCGCCTGGTTCGAGCCGGATCACCACATCCTGGAGGCCGAGACCGGCTTCTTCCTCCGCCGCTTCGCCGGCCTCCGCTGGTCCATCCTGACCCCGGAGGCGAGCGCGCATTGGGATGGCGCGACGCTGCGCATGGGCGTCGGTGGCACTCGTGCCGAGGCACCGCCCGAGGACGCGCATGAGGAACTCTGGCGCGCCTATTATCGCAGTATCTTCAACCCCGCCCGACTGAAGCCGGCCGCGATGCGGGCCGAGATGCCGGTGAAATACTGGAAGAACCTGCCGGAGGCGCGGGAGATTCCCCGGCTGATGGCGGAGGCGCCGCGCCGCGTGGCGGAGATGGTGGAGCGCGGCGCGACACCACCGGCGCCGCGCCGGCAGCGCAACCTGCATGTCCCGGCGCAGCCGATCCTGCCTTCGGACGTTGCGGAGGACATGCCAGCCGACCTGTTCAGCCAGACCGAGGATCCCGCCGCCGCCCTCGCCGCCCTGAAGGCCGAGCTGGCGCGGCGCAACGACCTGCCGCCCTGGACCAGCGCCGCGACGCAGATGGTCTTCGGCGAGGGGCCGCCCGGCGCGCCCTTGCTCTTCGTCGGCGAACAGCCGGGCGACGAGGAGGACATCGCCGGCCGACCCTTCGTCGGTCCGGCCGGGCGGCTGTTCGACCGCGCGGCGGTGGAGGCTGGGATCGACCGGCCCACTGCCTATGTCACCAATGCGGTGAAGCATTTCAAGTTCAAGCCGACCGGGCGGCGGCGGCTGCACCAGAGCCCGGATGCCGGCGACATCGCCTATTACCGCCCCTTCCTGAAGCGGGAGATCGAGATCGTCGGGCCGGGGCTGGTGGTCTCGCTCGGCGCGACGGCGCTCAGGGCGCTGACGGGCAAGCCGCTGGCCATCACCAAGGTGCGGGGGGAACTGATCGAGACGCCGGACGGGCTGCGGGTCTTCCCGACCGTCCATCCCTCCTACCTGCTGCGCCTGCCGGACCCGGAGAGCAAGGAGCGGGAATATACCCGCTTCGTCACCGACCTGAAGGCCGCGAAGCTCGAGGTGAGCTGACTTATGCCTGAGGCATGACATGCCGAGGCATGTCATGCCTCAGACGCCGGCGGCCCTCCGGCCGCCGCTTCGCGGCACTGCCGCCGGCGCAAGAGGGAGGCGGCGTCCCTCTCGCAGGGTCAGGGCGGCGCGAGCCTTGCCCTGGGATCATGGCGCCCGACCCGCGCCAGCAGGTACTCCACTTCCTGGACGGCCTTCGCGCTCAGCGCGCTGCCCGGCTTGCGCTGCGCGTCGGAGGCGATGATGCCGCGCCGCTGGAGCACATGCTTGCGCACCGCGAGGCCGACGCCCGGCTGAAGTTCGTAGCGGATCAGCGGCAGGTGGGCGTCGAAGAGGTCATGCGCCGCGTCGCGCTCACCGGCTGCCGAGAGTCGCACGAGGTCCACCAGCATGTCCGGGAAGGCGTAGCCGGTCATGGCGCCGTCGGCGCCGCGCTCCATCTCGAAATCCAGGAAGATACCGCCATTGCCGCAGAGGATGCTGATGCGGCGCATCGAGCCATCCGCCTGGAAGCCGCGCAGCGCCGAGATCTTCTCGAGGCCAGGCCAGTCCTCATGCTTCAGCATGACGCAGGAGGGGCATTCGGCGATGATGCGGCGGATGATGCCGGGCGTCATCTGTACCTGAAACAGCTGCGGGTAGTCCTGCAGCACCCAGGGAATGTCCTCCCCGATCGCCTCCACCGCCTGGCGGAAATAGCCAACCACCGCCTCGTCATGCCGCAGCGCGGGCGGCGGCGCGATCATCACGCCGGCCGCGCCCGCCTCCATCACCCCGCGCGCCAGCGCACGCATGGCGGCGAAGCCGGGGGCGGTGACGCCGACGATGATGTTTGCCTTGCCGGCACGGCGGATGATGCGCTTCGAGAGGTCGAGCGCATCCGCCTGGTCGAGCTTCGGCGCCTCCCCCATCACGCCGAGGATGGTCATGCCGTCGCAGCCCGCTTCCAGGAAAAAGTCGGTCATGCGGTCGGTGCTGGCCTCGTCGATCCGGCCATCCGCGTGGAAGGGGGTGGGGGCGATGACATAGACGCCCCGGGCGGTTTCATCGAGCGGCATCGGCGTTCTCCCAAGGGAAGCGGCGGGCCGCGCCCGCGCCGCCTCGCCCCGCGGCTAACACGGCCGGGGCGATCGCGCCAGCAAGGCGGCGCGCCTTGGCCTGCCCCGCAGGGCCGCGACGGCAACCATCCCGGACGGCGCCCCTGGACCTGCGGCGGTCGGCGGGCGAGTTTGCCGGCCGAACTGCCGATGGATTGCTGCATGGATCATTCCCTGACCACCGCCACCGAGGTCCCGGAGGGCTTCGTGCCCGCCACCCATGGCGGCCCCTATGCGAAGGAGCTGGGGCCCTTCTGGTCCCACCGCGCGGCGGACCATACCGCGCTCGGCATCCGCGTCGCGCACCGCCACAGCAACTCCATGGGCGGGGCGCATGGCGGTTTCGTCGCCACCCTGGCCGATCTGGGGCTGGTCCATGCGGTGGCGGTCGCGCGGGAGAAGGCCGGGCTGCCCCGCGCCGCGCTGGCCACCGTGAACCTCTCGGTCGACTATCTCGGCCGGCCGAAAGAAGGGTGCTGGCTGGAGGTGCGGGCGCAGGTGACCCGCCTCGGCCGCAACATCGCCTTTGCCGAGGGCATGATGCTGGCGGATGGCAAGCGGGTGGCGCGGGTCAGCGCCGTCTTCGCGATGCAGGCGCGGCGCTGACCGGCCGGCCGGGCCGCACCGCGCCGCCGCTCAGTGCACCGCGCCGGGCTGGTGCGGGCTGTCCAGGCTGAAGCCCGGGATCTCCACGTCGAAGGCCTCGCCCGTCTCCACAGCCACCATGTGGTAGGTGCCCCGCATGAAGCCGGAGGGGGTCGAGAGCGGCGTGCCGGAGGTGTATTCGAAGCTCTCCCCGGGATCGAGCACCGGCCGCTCCCCCACCACCCCCTCGCCATGCACCCGCTGGGTGCGCCCCTGGGCATCGGTGATCAGCCAGGTGCGCTTGAGGAGCTGCACGGTCCGCCGCCCCTCATTGGCGATGGTGACGCGGTAGGCCCAGGCGAAATGGCCGCGATCGGGCTCCGACTGGTCGGCCAGGTAGTAGGTGCGGACGGTGACGCGGACCTCGCGCGTCACGGCGGTCCAGGCAGGGCTGCGCGGATCGGCCATGACGTCAGCCCCGGCGCATGGCGGCGGCGCCGATCCGCGGCAGGGCGCCGCGCCAGATGGCGCACCAAGGAGAGCTCTTGCGGCCGGGACCGAGCGACTGGCTGACGACCGGGCCCGGGCTCAGCAGCAAGGCGATGGAAGCGACCGCGAAGGCGGTCCAGGTCTCAAGGGCCATGGATGCTCCCCCCCATGGCGGGGGAGAGTGCCATGGCGCCGGGGCTTGCGCCACCAGGGCCTTGTTTCGGGGCGGGCGGCGGTCCGGGCCGCAGGGCCAGGCACCGCCGGCCGTCACCCGGGGGCAGCGTCCTGCACCGCCGCAGCGGCGTGGCCGGCTACTCCGCCGCGCGCGCGACCGCCTCGCCGGCCGCATCCAGCGCCTCGGCCAGGTCCTCGATCAGGTCCGCCACATCCTCCAGCCCGACCGAGAGGCGGATGGTGCCGTCCGTGATGCCGAGCCGCGCCCGCTCCTCCGCCCCGATCCGCATATGGGTGGTGGTGGCGGGATGCGTCACCATCGACTTGGAGTCGCCAAGATTGTTGGAGACGTCGATGATCTTCAGCGCGTTGCAGAAGCGGAAGGCGGCCTCCTTGCCGCCCTTCAGCTCGAAGGTCACCAGCGTGCCGCCGCCCGTCATCTGCTTCATCGCCAGCGCCTGCTGCGGATGGTCCGGGCGGAAGGGATAGAGCGCCTTCGCCACCTCCACCCGCTCCGACAGGAAGTCGGCGATGGCCGAGGCGCTGCGGCACATCGCATTGACGCGCAGCGAGAGGGTCTCCAGCCCCTTCAGGATCACCCAGGCATTGAAGGGGGAGATCGAGGGGCCGGTGTTGCGGATGAAGGGCTGCAGCACCTCATCCACCCACTTCCTGCTGCCCAGCACGGCGCCGCCCAGCACGCGACCCTGGCCGTCCATGTGCTTGGTGCAGGAATAGACGACCACATCGGCGCCCATGGTCAGCGGCTTCTGCAGCAGGGGCGTGGCGAAGACGTTGTCCACCACCACGATCGCGCCGGCCTGGTGGGCGAGGTCCGCGACCGCCGGCAGGTCCACCAGTTCCAGCATCGGGTTGGAGGGCGTCTCCAGCAGCACAAGCGCCGTCGGCTTCGCCAGCGCCTCCCGCCACTGCGCCAGGTCGGTGCCGTCCACGAAGACGCTCTCGATCCCGTAGCGCGGCAGCAGGGTGGAGACGATCCAGTGGCAGGAGCCAAACAGGGCGCGGGAAGCGACGACACGATCCCCGACCTTCAGATGCGACAGCATGGCGGCATGCACCGCGGCCATGCCGGTCGCGGTCATCCGGCAGGCCTCGGCGCCCTCCAGCGAGGCGAGGCGCTGCTCCAGCATGGCAACGGTCGGGTTGCCGAAGCGGGAATACTGAAAATGCCTGGCGGTGCCGTTGAAGGTCGCCTCCGCCTGCTCGGCGCTGTCATAGACGAAGCCGGAGGTGAGGAAGAGCGCCTCGGAGGTCTCGTCCTGGTTCGTGCGCATGGTGCCGCCGCGGACCAGCAGCGTGGCGGGACGAAGCGGGCGGGGCGGCAGGGATTTCGACATGCGGGCGAACACCTTGGCGAGAACGCGGTGTCCGGCCCGATGAACGGGGCGGGGGCGGCGGGACGCAGCCCCCGACGGCCGTTTAGCGCGCTTGTTTTACCTCGCCGCAAGCTGGCCGGACAAATCGCGAGGGGCGCGGGGCGCCGCCGCCACGCATAGGCCCCCTGCCGCAGGACCGTCAAGGCCAGAGGGGCAGGTGCGCCCCGAAGAAGGCCGCAGGCCATCTGGAAGCCAGGGCTGTACAGCCCCAGGGCTATCGCATATGGCGCTAGCGTTAGCGCTGACGTTTGAACGGAGGCGTTGCGGTGTAGGGGGCATGGCTGGAGGCTTGGCGGTCAATCCAGCGCTGAGGCCGC